>Ga0302046_10003238_pt1 | contig 14762 bp, 14 predicted proteins | sample RVTome_11_FD_200261 | JGI IMG/M metagenome (GOLD analysis project Ga0302046, IMG submission 200261) | Soil microbial communities from uranium-contaminated site in the Upper Colorado River Basin, Wyoming, United States - RVT147D111 (version 2) ...
CGGAGGGGTTCACCGACAGCAGCAGCTCGGTCACGACGAGCGCCTGCGGGAACGAGCGCAGATGGACGTAGTTGCGCTTCAGGTTCAGGAGCATCCGCACCAGGATCTGCAGCCGGGTCGCCGGCTCGAGCAGCGACCGGCTGAAGGCGACTTCCTGGCCGACGTGCTTCTCCAGCAGCAGGCGGCAGCGCTGCTCCGAGAGCAGCGCGCCCCCGTGGAACGGGTCGATCACGAGATGGCCGGCGGCCGCCAGGTCCGGGCAGCGCACCAGGAAGTGGCCGGGGAAGTTGATGCCGTCGATCTGGAGCCCCGCGCGCCGGGCCACCTCCATGTAGACGATCGAGAGCGTCAACGGGATGCCGGTTCGCCGGTCGAGGACCTCGTTCAAGCAACTGTTCCGGGGGTCGTCGTACCGGTCGCGGTTGCCGACGAAGCCGAGCTCCTCGAACAGGTAGGTATTGAGCGCCAGCAGGCTGCCGTGCGCCGAGCTGTCTCCCGTCTCCGACGCGTGCTGCTCGATCGCGCGCCGCGCGGCCTCGCCCATGGCATCGAGACGTGCCACGTACGGATCCGGATCCAGACGTGGGCATTCGATCCGCGCGACGACGAGCGAGGCCCGGGCCAGCTCCGTGCCGGGTGCGTTGACCGCCTTGACGAGCGCCTCGGCGAGGTCGGCCTTCACGCCGGCCTCGCGCACAGCCGGTCGAGCGCCGGCAGCGTCAGCTCCCGCAGTCCGTCCACGATCAGCTCGGCCCCGGGCAGCTCGTCGGCCCTGTAGCTGGTCGTCACGCCGACGAGCCGCAGTCCGGCTCCGCGCGCGGACTCGAGCCCCCAGAGCGAGTCTTCGATGGCCACCGATCGCGCCGGATCCAGGCCCCGTCCGGCGTGCTGCCGCAGCCGCTCGAGCGCCAGGCAGTACGGGGCGGGTGAGGGCTTGCTTTCCGGCGTGTCGCCGGCCGCGACGATCGCCGCGAAGAGGTCGGACACGCCGGCTGCGTCGATGATCTCGTCGATCTCGTGCCGCCGTGCCCCGGACGCGATGGCGATGGGCACGGCGGCCGCGGCGGCGCGAACGAAGTCCACCGCGCCGGGAAAGAGGACCGAGCCGTCCTGCAGCAGCAGCTCCATCCGCCCGGCCTTGCGTGCCACCAGGCCCGCCACGCGATCGGCATCCATCGGGACGTCTCGATCCCGGCCGAGCGCTTCGAACATGCCGACATCGTCGTAGCCGAGATAACGCGTGTAGTACTCGCTGCGGGTGAGCGCGATGCCCTCTTCGGCGAGGACCTGCTGGAACGCCGTCAGGTGCAGAGGCTCGCTGTTGGCGATCACGCCGTCGAAGTCGAAGACGATCGCCTGCAGCGAGCCCGTCATGCGCCCGGAGCCTTCTCGCCGGCCCGGATGGCCACCGTCAGCCGGTTCGACGGTGGAGGATAGGGGCACACCCACTCGTCGCTGTAGGCGCAGTTGGGGTTGTACGCGTAGTTGAAGTCGATCGTGTACAGGCCGCTGGCCGTGCGCTCGATGTCGAGGTAGCGGCCGGCCTCGTACGTCTCGTCACCCGTGGTCAGGTCGGCGAAGGGGACGAACAGCGACTCGATGCGCTGCGTGCCGTACTCGACGAAGGCCCCCAGGCTCAGGGGTTCGCCATCCAGCGTGAACTCCAGGTTCCCGACGCGCTCCATCCGTTGCATCGTGCCGGTCGACGTCGGCATCTCGGCGACCTCGCGCGTGTCCGCCAGACGCAGCGTCGCGGGAACGCGGTAGCCGAGGTCCGGTGGGTAGTACGGAATGGGCAGCAGGGCCTCGCGTCGCTCGACGGGCACGAGCATGGGGTCCTCGGCGAACAGCCGATCCCGTGCCTCGCGCCATTCCGCGAGCTCGTCGAGTGGCGCCGACACGTCCGGTGCCGGCGGGCCGGACGAGCAGGCGGCCGCCAGCAGACAGGCCAGAACCGGCAGCACCGCGGCCAGGAGAGGCGACTTCAGGGTCTCTGCGGGCAGTTTCACGTGGTTACCCCTCGAAAGGGTATTTTCCCCCAGCGGTTGCCGCGTCCGCCAGTGCCCGGCGCAGCACGACGGTATTCATGGGCACGATCGTGAGAATCCGACGAAGCGCGTCGTGCACGGGGGCCTCCCCCTGCGCCATGGCGGCCACGGCCTCGCCCGCGGCGCCCTCCACGCTTCGTGCAGACGCGGCGACTGTGAGACGTGCGGCGCCGACGTGCAGCTCCGTCATCTCCGCTCGGGTCGAGGTGGCCGCGAAGGCGCGCGCCCGGAGGACGGCGCTCTCGGCGACGCAGGTGTCGATGAGGATGTCGGCAGCCCAGCCGAGCACTTCCTGTTCCTCGCTCAGACGCTCGACGTGGGTCTGCACGGCCGTGGCCAGCACGATCACGGCCGCCCTCTTGAGCGAGGAGACGATCTGCGCCTCGCGCTCCAGGGTCCCCGGGCCCGCGTCGCGTGCCGGAGTCGCCGGTGATGAGCGCAGATCCTCCTCGACGCGCCGAGCGGTCGCCATCAGGGGCAGCTCGCCCTTGACGGCACGGCGGACGAGCATCCCCGGAATCAGCAGGCGGTTGATCTCGTTGGTGCCTTCGAAGATGCGGTTGACCCGCGCGTCGCGGTAATGGCGCTCGGCGGGGTAGTCGCGGACGAATCCGTTGCCGCCATGGATCTGCACGTTCTCGTCGAGGACGAAGTCGAGCGTCTCGCTGCCCGCCACCTTCGCGATCGAGGCCTCGACGGCGTACTCCTCGAAGGCCCGGGCGATCGCCTCACCAGCGCGTCCGGTGGATTCGAGCCTGGCGTCGATCAGGCCGGCGACACGGTGGTTGAGGCTCTCGATCGCGTAGGTCTGCGCCACCATCTCGCCCAGCTTGTGCCGGATCGCCCCGAACCGGGCGATCGGCTGGCCGAACTGGCGCCGCGCGGCCGCGTAGCGGGCGGACTCGCCGATCGCGGCCCGCGAGGCGCCGGCGCAGGAGGCGCCCAGGCTGAAGCGGCCGTAGTTGAGCGTGTTGAGCGCGACCTTGTGCCCGCGGCCGATCTCGCCGAGCACGTTGCCGGCCGGCACCCGCGCGTCCTGCAGCAGGATGGGCGTGGTGGACGAGCCGTGCAGGCCCATCTTGTGCTCCTCGGGGCCAGAGCTCACGCCGGGAAAGGCGCGCTCGACGAGGAAGGCGGTGAACTGTTCGCCATCGACCTTCGCGAAGACGACGATCAGGTCGGCGAAGGCACCGTTGCTGATCCACATCTTCTCGCCATTGAGCCGCCACGAGCCGTCGGCCTGACGCTCGGCCCGCGTGCGAGCGGCCAGGGCGTCCGAACCCGAACCCGATTCGCTGAGGGCATAGGCGCCGACCAGCTCGCCGGTCATGAGACGCGGCAGGTACTGCGCCTTCTGTTCGGGCGTGCCGAACATCACCAGCGGAAGGATCGAGAGGTTGGCCTGGCCACCGAAGGTCGTCGAGAACGAAGCGGCCCTGCCCATGCACTCGGCGACGACGAGGGACGAGGCCTTGTCCAGCTCGAGGCCGCCGTACTCCTCGGGGACGGCGATCGAGAGCAGCCCCAGGTCGCCGCACCGGCGCACCAGCGTCCGGGCGAGCGTCCAGTCCTTCTGCTCGAGACGCTCGAGCGCCGGGAGGACCTCGGCGTCGACGAAGGCGGTCGTCGTCTGCGCCATCAGCCGGTGCTCGTCGCTCAGCCGCTCCGGTGTGAACACGTCGCCCGGCGCGACATCCTCGAAGAGCCACTTACCACCGTTCATCAGCACTATCCTTGAATGACGCCCGACCCCATTACGAACCTGTAATGACGCCCGACCCCCTTACGAAACTGTCAGCGGGAGGAGAAGTCGGCTAGCAGCTCCTCGAGGGCGTCGCCGACTTCGCTGGCCTGGCCGTCGAACAGGTGGGTGGCGCGATCGATCTCGACGAGCTCCTTGGGCTCGGCGAGCCGGGCGTAGAAGCGCCGGACCTCGCCGATCGGGATCAGCTCGTCGCGCTCGCCGTGGATGAGGAACTTGTGCTTGGTGCTGCCCGACACGGCGGCGTACTCGTACCGGTTCACGGGCGGCGCGAGGCCGATGAGCGCGCCGATACGCGGGTCCTCGGCCCCGCACGTCAGTGCCACGTAGGAGCCGAAGGAGAAGCCCGCGGCCCACAGCTCGAGCCCGGGATACTGCGCCGCCAGGAAGTCCACGGCCGCCCGGTAGTCGTCGAGCTCGCCACGCCCCTCGTCCCACGCGCCGGCGCTGCGTCCCACGCCACGGAAGTTGAAGCGCAGGACGGCGCAGCCGATCCGGGTCAGCGCCTTGGCGCTCTGGAAGACGACCTTGGTGTGCATGGTGCCGCCGGCGGTCGGGAGTGGATGGGCGAAGGCGACCGCGGCCCTGGGCTCGCCGTCAGGCTGGTCCATCAGCGCCTCGAGTGGCCCGGCCGGACCGGGAATCTCCCGGATCACGTCAGACAACGTGCCTCCTCTCGGCTCCCGCGCCGGACCGGCCGGCAAACGGCGCGACGAGGGCGGCAAACAGGTCGGGCCGGATGACCGGTGCGAGGTGGCCGGTGCGCGGCACGACGCCCTCGGCGGCGTGCGGCCACAGACGCAGGTACTCGCGCGTGTGCTCCACGGGCACCACGCGGTCGAGTCCGGCCTCACCGGTCAGGACGAGCACGGGCACGTGGACCCGCGCCAGCTCCGGCGTCAGATCGAGCCCGTCGAGCCGGCGCACGCGCTGCGCCATCAGTCGCGGCGAGAACGGGTGTGCCAGCACGCGCACGACATGGACAGCGGCAAACGCCAGCCCACCCGCGAGGCCCCTGGCGGCCACGATCTCGGGCAGGAGCCGCAGCGAGTTGATGCAGAACAGCGGCGAGAGCAGGCGCGGCGCTTTCAGCAGCAGGCGCACGCGCCGGTCGGGCCGCCACGACGGAGGGATGGCCGACATCAGCACGAGCGCCGAGACGCGCTCCGGCATGCGCGCGGCGAACGCCGCGGCGATGAGACCGCCGTACGAGATGCCGCAGATCGCGGCGTGCTGCAGGCCCCGCGCGTCGAGCGCGTCGGCGATCTGCCGCAGGTAGCTGGCGAAGCCGTCGGCGGCGTCGAAGGCGGCTCCGCTGGTCGGCTCGTCGGCGAGCGAGAAGGTGAGCACGCGGCACCGCCGGGCGAGCGCCTCGACGGTCGGCCGCATCCACTCCCAGCGGCCCTGAATGCCCGGCACGAGCACGACGGGCGTGCCCGAGCCCTGATCGATGATTCTCACCGCATCCCGTCCGATCGCAGTGTACCTGCGTCACGCGGCGCAGGCGGCATGGGAGACCGGCTGGAGGCCCCGAATCCGGGAGCCGTCCGGCCTCCGGCCGGCCTGCCGAGGGGCGCCGCGGCGGCATTGCGCTGCGCCGGCGCCTTCGCCGGGCCGTGATTGTTGTCTGGCACCTCCAGTGGTAGGCTCGACCGTACAAGGCTCCGTCTCTGGCGGGGAACACTGGCATCTGGTGCCTATTTTGTTGAGGGCGCATCCATGACGAAGCGATTCCTGGGAACTGCCATTTTGTGCGGGTGGCTTCTCGCCACCGGCTCGCTACTGGCCCATCATTCCCTCTCAGCCGTGTACGACATCCGCAAGACCGGCGAGGTGACGGGTGTCATCAAGAAGGTCGAGTTCATAAACCCCCATGGGGTGATGACGCTCGAGGTGCCGAATGACGACGGCACGAGGACGGAATGGCAATTGACGACGGGGTCGGCCAACACACTGTCGAGCCTCGGCTTCGGTGGGGACGGCCCCAACACCGTCATTGCCGGTGACGTGGTCACGATACGGTACTTTCCGGCGAGAAACGGCAAGCCGGTGGGCTTCATCCGGTCGATCACCCTGGAAGGCGAGCGCACGATCGAGTTCGAGGTCGAATAGCCGCACTCATCAGACAACGACGAAGGGACGCCAGCATGGCTTTTGAACGAAACGTAATCCGGACAGTCGCGCTCGGATTCGTCTTCACGCTCGGCGTGTCGATGACTGCGAGTGCCCAGGGGCGCGGTGGTGGTCCTCCGCTGTTCACACCGGAAGAGGGCGCCAGGGACCTGAAGTCGGTGTTGGTCAACTGGACGTGGCACATGGGCATGCTGCGAGGCATCGAGGAGCACGAGCTCATGGTCTCGCTCGAGTATCGGGCTGAAGGCACGATCCAGGTAAACGGCCAGGCCTGTGCGCTCTCGCCGTTCGAGGATGCCGCCCGAGAGGGCGAGCTCGGCACGTCGGGATATCGCATCAGTGCCAGCTATCAGCAGCCCGGCTACCGCACCCAGATTGAATGCACGCTGCCGAACGGCGAGACGTATACCAACATCGAGGTTGTCAGCGGCGAGTACGCCTGGAACGAGGACGTCCCGGGCGCCGGTCTCGTGCCGGGCCAGGGCACGGCCACGCCGATGCCGGACACGGTCGAAGAGCGCGTGATTCGTCTGTGGGCCAGCCCATACGGCGCACCCAAGGCGGCACTGGCAGGCGCCGGAATCCCGCTGCGGAGAGTATGGCGCAATCCCGGCGGGCTGCTCGAGGGAGGCACCCAGACGATCGGTGACACGTCGGTGACCTGGGACGGCGACACGCCGGTCATCTCCTTTCCGATCCCCGGCGTCGACGGCGCCACGGGCGTTGCCCGGCTCGACGATAACTTCATGGCCGAGTCGGTTGTCGTCACGCACGGTCGCGACACCTATACGTTCGCGTACAGCGACTACGACGACTACAACAATCCGCTGCACAAGATCGAAGTCTATATGGCCGGCAGGGTGACGGAGAGCAGGAACGGCCAGGTGCTGCGCGATCTGACCACGGTCCAGACGGAAACGGGCAGCGTCTACGTCGTCGTGCCGGTGCCGCCGAGCGTGGGCCCTGCCACCACGGCGGTGGCGATGTACGGGACCGACCAGGAAGCGCCGGTGCTCGATTCCACCGCGCCGACGCCGCGGCTGGCCGGCGGCAAGCCCGACCTGACCGGCAACTGGAGGGGCGGCAACAAGTTCTTCATCTGGCGCTACGGCAGCCGCCGCTGCGGACCGACCCAGCTCGAAGGCTGCAGCACGCAGTGGAATCAGACGATCGATTTCACGTTCGAAGCCGCTTCGCGCTTCGGGCCGAATCGCCCGATCTATCGGCCCGAGCACTGGGACGAGGTCATCTATCGCGACATGTGGACGAACCGCTACGATCCGATCATGACCTGCCAGCCGATGGGGATTCCGCGGCAGGGACCGCCCGGACGCATCTTCCACACCGAAGACGACATCACCTTGCTCTACGGCAGCGGCGGCGATGGCGGTGGCGGGTATCCGGATTTCCGCGTGATCGCAACCGACGGCGGCGAGGTGAACGAACGGCAGGTCATCCAGACCAAGTACACGGGTCATTCGGTCGGCCACTGGGAGGGCGACACGCTCGTGATCGAGTCGATCGGCTTTACGCCGGCGACCTGGCTCGCGCGCGGCGGCTTCTTTCACTCCGAGGACATGAAGGTCACCGAACGATTCACGCGGCAGGGCGATCAGATGCTCTACGAGGCGACGGTCGAGGATCCCCAGGTGCTGCTCCATCCCTACGAACTGACTCCGATGCTGCTGAGCACCGGCGGTGGCGGTGGCGGCTTCGGTGGTCGTGGCGGGCTGGTCGGAACCGAGCGCGGCCACTGCCAGCAGCTCGAGCTCGACGACATCGTGACGCAGTATCGTCACTAGAGGCGGGCCTCGCTGGAGGCGCCACCTCACGCGGAGCCAGTCGAAAGAGGCGGCCTTCGGGCCGCCTCTTTCTTCAACGGCCCGAAAGCCGCTGGAGCCTCGAGGCCAGTACCCGCATATGCGTTCTACCATCCTCGCAGTTGCAGCATCGATTGGCGTGGCGATTCTCGTCTGGCCGCAGTGTTCATCGGCCCAGGACAATCGGGACTTCGTATTCACGGACGAACACGGCCACCTCGTTCTGCGCTTTGCCGGTGCGCCGTTCGGCGGCCTGAGCGCCGATCAGGCCGAGGAGATCCTCAACGCCGAATTCTCGACCATGGTGCACGATCGCTTGAGAGCTGACGTGAGGTTCGATGCCGAGCCCATCGATTCGGAGTGGGCCAGCGTGACGGAACCCAGGCTCAGCGAGCAGGTGAGCGAAATGGAGCTCGAGTTTTCAGCAATCATGGTCGAATGCAGATCGGTGTCTTGCCGTCTCGTGCTCGAACACACGAGCAGAGTGGGGCTCTCGGAACACCGGGAGATGCTCGGAGCCGTTCAACGCGTTCTTCAGTCCTTCCTCGAAACGCATCCATCGGGCTTCGAACCCGTCTTCCTGATTGCCGCTTACGACAAGCTGCCTGAGACACCTTCTATCAAGGTATACCTTCGGCGAGCGAGTGCCGCTGACGCGCGAGCGGGCGCGTGAGGCACGTGGGTCCTCCGGCACCCTTCACGCTGATCTCGGTGCCCTCGTACGTGAGCACTTCGCAGCCGGCGGCCTCGAGGGCCCGACGCGTGGCGGGATTGCCGGCCAGCATCAGGCCCCGCCGAGGGCCGAGTGCCAGCACGTTGGCGCCCATCGACTCGAACTCCTCATGGGGCACTTCGACGAGGCGCGCGCGTGTGCGCAGGTACTCGCGGAACGGGACCGGGAGCAGCGGCGAGTAGACGACGGCGAGATCGCGATCGACGGGACTCACGAGCGACATCAGGTGCATCACGTCCTCCGCGCCGCGCCAGTGGGGCAGGGGGACCTCGACCACGTCCACCTCTGCCCCGACCAGCGCGCGCAGCCTGGCGATGACCTCGGCGCTGGTCCTGTAGCCGAGGCCCACGACGACCGTGCCGGGATCGAGCCAGACGAGGTCGCCGCCCTCCAGCCGTGCCGGCGGCTCGAAGTGGCCGGCCAGCGGCAGGCCGAGCTCACGCAGCGTCCGTTCCTGGGCGGCCGGCTCGGTGGCCCGCTGTGGCTTCCCCATGCAGCAGAGCGCCATCCCGGCCGGCACGGCGATCGACGCGTCCCGCACGTAGATCGAGTCCAGCGTCGTCCGGTCGTCGCGTGGCAGGAGATGCACGTCGGCGCCGGCCGCCCGCAGCAGCTCGACGAGGCGGTCGGCCTCGTCGATGGCACGTCCCAGATCTGGAGGTGCCGAAAAGCGGAGGTCCTGCCATTGGGCCGCGATCGTCCGCTCGTCCACGAACGCCTCGCGCGGGTGCTTCATCAGCACGTGCGTCAGGGGGTCGACTTCCGAGAGAGCCGCGGAGAAGGTCAGCGCCATCGCGTGAGAATCGACTCGCGGGCGAAGAGAGCGATGCCGATGCGCATCAGCAGGGCGTTGGCCGCCAGCAGGCCGAGCGCGATCCAGGCTATCACCGTGGCGGTGAGGGTGACGGCTCCGACGAGCGCCGCCACGAGCAGGCCCGCGATCGGCAGCACGACCAGCGCGCCGAGCTGCTGGGCGCTGCGGGCGTCCACGGCGCGCGAGGAGGCACACACGGCCAGTTGCAGCGCCGCGAGCGAGGCCAGGGGGCCGATCAGGAACACCGTGGCCAGCGATTCCCCCAGCAGGAACACCCGCCACACGCCGGGCTCGGCCAGCACCGCCGCGCCGCCAGCCGCGACGGCGAAACAGGCCAGCGTGAGCGCCACCGCCGGAATGGCCGCCCCGAGCACCTTGGCCGCGAGCAGCTCGAGCGTCGTGATCGGCGTGGCGAGCAGCGGCTCGAGCGTGCGCGCCTGCTTCTCGCCCACCACGCTGTAGGCCGCCACGGCCATCGAGCCGGTCACCGGCGCCAGGACCAGCACGATCAGGAACTGCTGGAAGATCCAGGCCTGAACGGCCCCCTCCGCGCCGAGCCCGCCGAGCGCCGGGCGCGTGCGGTACACCTCGATGGCCACCTGAAAGTCGCTGGAGTCGGCGAGCCGCTCGCCGGTGGCCACCGGCACGATCACGGCCACGAAGAAGGGCAGGAACGCGGCCAGCGCGCCGACGAGCAGGCCGGGAAGGAACACGCCGGGGTTCCGCCGCAGATCGGCGAGCTCCTTGGCGAGCAGGGCCGCCACGGCGGTCATGACGACCCGGCCCCTGCGCGCAGGAGGCCGAGATAGACCTCCTCGAGCGAGGCTTCCTCGGGCACGACCGATTCGACCGAGGCGCCGGCCTCGACGAGTCGGCGGACGAGCACGGGTGTCGTCGTCCGGCCGTCGAGGCCCACCGACAGCACGGAGCCGCTCGCGCGGACGTCGGCGATCCCGCTGGCCCGCAGCGGCTCGCAGAAGGCAGCGGCATCCCCGGTCAGCACCACGCGGACGCGGGTCCCGAACAGGCGCGCGCGGAGCTCACGCGGCGTGCCCGCCGCCACCAGCCGGGTGCGCAGCACGGCCACCCGGTCGGCCACGCGCTCGGCCTCGTCGAGGTTGTGCGTCGAGAGCAGCACCGCGCGCCGCGAGCCGCGCATCCCGTTCACGAGCGTGCGGACATCCCGGGCGCTCTCGGGATCGAGCCCTCCCGTCGGCTCGTCGAGCAGCACGACGTCCGGCTCGTGCAGCAGACTCCGGGCGAGCGCGACGCGCTGGCGCAGCCCCTTCGAGAGCTGCGCCGTCAGCTCGTCGGCGCGGGAGCGCATGTCGAAGGCGTCGAGCGCGCGCGCGACGGCGTCGGAGGGAGACGGCAGCCGGTGGAGACGCGCGTAGACCAGCAGGTTCTGCGTCACCGTGAGCCGATCCCACAGCCCCGGCGCCTCGGTCAGCAGGCCGATTCGACGTCGAAGCGCCCGCGCCGATGCCGTCGTGAGCGGCTCGCCGAGGATCGACACCGAGCCGGCCGAGGGGGCGATGAGACCGGCAAGGAGGCGAAGCGTCGTCGTCTTGCCCGCGCCGTTGGGCCCGAGCAGGGCGACGATCTCGCCGGGCGCGACCTCGATCGAGAGATCCTCGACCGCCAGCCGATCCCCGAAGCGCCTGGTGAGGTGCGACGCCGCGAGCGCTGCGGTCGCGACCAGACCCCGCGAGCGGCCCGAGTGGTTCAGGGTCTGAGGCAGGGGGGTGGCTAGTAGTCCGCCAGGGACTCGATGGCGGCGAACACGTCGCTCGTGCCCGGCAGGATGGCCTCCTCGAGGGCGGGCGCGTAGGCCACCGGGCAGTCGAGGGCCGCCACGCGCCTGACCGGTGCGTCGAGGTACTCGAACAGCTCGTCGGCGATGCGTGCGGCCAGCTCCGCGCCGAAGCCGCAGGTGAGCTGGTCCTCGTGCGCGATGATCACGCGGCTCGTCTTCTTCGTGTAGGCCGCGATCGTCTCCCAGTCGTACGGGATGATCGACCGCAGGTCCACGACGGCCACGCTGATGCCGGCACGCTCGGCCTGCTGTGCGGCCAGCAGCGACCGCTGTACGAGGGCGCCCCAGGTGAAGACGACGACGTCGGTGCCGTCTCGGGGAACCGAGGCGCGCCCGAACGGGAGCATGTAGTCGGGACCCGGATACGGCGACTTGTTGTAGGTCTGCCGGTACAGATGCTTGTGCTCGCAGAAGAGCACCGGGTCGTCGCACCGGACGGCCGTGCGCAGCAGGCCGGCCGCGTCCTGTGCCGTGGACGGCAGCACGATGCGGATGCCGGGCGTGTGCGCGAAGATCGCGAGCGCGGACTGGCTGTGATACGGCGCGCCGCCCCTCAGGTACCCGCCGATCGGGACGCGGATCACGACCGGGCACGACCAGCGGTTGCCCGACCGGTATCGCATCATCGAGAGCTCGTTGCGGATCTGCATGAAGGCCGGCCAGATGTAGTCGAAGAACTGGATCTCGACGACCGGTTTCAGACCCCGCAGGGCAAGGCCCACGGCGCGGCCCACGATGTTGGCCTCGGCGAGCGGCGAGTTGAACACGCGGTCGCTGCCGTGCTTGCGCTGCAGGCCGTGGGTCACCTTGAACACGCCACCCTTGCCCGCGACCGCGGCGAGCGCCTTCTCGTGGCTGGCGTCGGCCACGTCCTGACCGAAGACCAGGATCCGCGGGTTGCGGGTCATCTCGTCGTCGAGCGTGCGGTTGATGGCGGTCACCATCGTCTCGGGCGTGCCCGTCGGCACCGGCTCGGTGGCGAAGGCGGCGGTTGTCGGGTCGACGTCGGGCGAGAAGACGAACGCCGCCGCCGTGTCCGGGTCCGGCTGCGAGGCCCCGACGGCGCGAGTGGCCGCGTCACCGACGATCTTGTCCACGGCGGCGTGGATGGTCTCGAGGTCCTCGTCGCTCGCCAGGCCTTCCACCTCGAGCAGGTGGCGCATCCGTACCAGCGGGTCGCGCCGGGCCTCGGCCGCGCGCTCCTCCGGTGTCTTGTAGAGCCGCTCGTCGTCGGAGAGCGAGTGCGAGTAGGGACGGGTCACCGTGGCGTGGACGAGCGCGGGTCCCTGCCAGGCGCGCACGTGGGCCACCGCGTCGCGCAGCGTCCGGTAGCTCGCGAGGTAGTCGGTGCCGTCGCAGCGGTAGCACTGGAGGCCTGGATAGCTCTCGAGCACGCGGGAGATGTCGCCGCCCGAAGTCTGCGCGTCGACCGGCACCGAGATCGCGTACCCGTTGTCCTCCACGAGGAAGAGCACAGGCAGCTTCCTGGACGCGGCGGTGTTGAGCGATTCCCAGAACTCGCCCTCGCTCGTGCCGCCGTCGCCGACCGAGACGTAGGAGATCTCGTCCGGCTCGTAGCAGGACGCGCGATCCTCGATGGCGCTCACGCGACTGTAGACGAGGGCGGCCTCGGCCGAGCCGACCGCGTGCAGGCAGTGCGTGCCGACGCAGCTGCTCTGCGAGGGAAGGTTCAGCCGGCGGCTGCCCCAGTGCGAGGGCATCTGGCGGCCGCCGTTGGCCGGGTCGTCCTTCGACGCCACCGACGCCAGAAACATGTCGAGAGGCGTGACCCCCAGCGCCAGGCAGAGCGCACGATCGCGGTAGTAGGGGAAGATCCAGTCGTGGCCGGGACGCAGGTGCCTGGCCGCTGCCACGAGCACGGCCTCGTGGCCGGCGCCGCTGATCTGGAAGAAGGCCTTTGCCTGGTTCTTGAGCTGGATCTCCTTGTCGTCGACACGCCGCGACAGGAGCATGAGGCGGTACGCGTCGAGAAGGTCGTCGCGTGACAGCCCCTCGAACCGGTGGCGCGCCATGTTCCCGGCCGCGAGGTCCGCGGCGCCGGTGGCCAGGCCCGACCCCTTCATCAAGGGGAGATTATACCGGGGGCTCCAGGCTCCGGGCTACGGGCTCCGGGGCGTTCGCGCTGGCTCGCAGTGCTGATATGCTTCGAGCCCGATGGCCGCTCGCTTGCATCGGTGGGACGAGATTGCGCTCCAGAAGATCACGGAGATGCTCTCGCAGAAGATCGTGACCGGGGAACGCGAGATGCTCGCGCAGACGTATCTCAAGCGGGGGACGCTGGTGCCGATCCACGCGCACGACAGCGAGCAGATGACCTACGTCCTGCAGGGCGCGCTGCGTTGTCTGGTGGACGGCGAAGAGGTCATCGTGCGGGAGGGCGAGGTGCTCCACGTCCCCGCGCAGACACCGCACCAGGCCGAGGCGCTCGAGGACACCTTCGAGCTCGACGTCTTCAGCCCCATCCGCCAGGACTGGGTCGACGCAGCCGAACCCATCACGGAACCCTGAACCGGAGCACCCTCCGGCCGCAGCCTTCCCCGCCGCCCAGCTCTACCTGGAGCCTGTGGCCCGGAGCCTGTAGCCTGACGGGGCCCCCGGCCCCGTCAGTGCACCCGCCGGTTGAAGTCGTCGCGGCGCCCGCCCGAGTACACGTCGAACTTCTTCCGCATCCGGTTGATGCGCCACTTCAGGTAGCGGTACTGGATCTCCGAGGCCAGATTCGTCCCGCCCTTGCCGCGCAGGTAGAACCACGCCGTCACCATGCCGCCGAGGTGCGCGGTGTGGGCCACGCCTCCTCCACCGCCGAGGGACATCAGCAAGGCGATGCCGCCCATGATCATCACGAAGACACGGGCCTGCACCGGGAAGATCAGGAAGACCAGGAACGGCCGCGTGGGGAAGTAGAGCGCGTAGGCCAGCAGCAGGCCGTAGATGGCGCCCGAGGCGCCGATGGTGTGCACGGCATAGAAGGAGTCGGCGAACCCGAAGGGCAGGATCCCGAGCAGCACCTGCGTGGCGCCGGCGCCCAGCCCGCAGACGGCATAGAACTTCGCGAAGAACACCGTGCCCCACCTGCGCTCGAGCTCGACGCCGATGAACCACAGGAGCAGCATGTTGAAGAAGACGTGCCCCAGGCCGCCGTGCAGGAACATGTAGGTGACCGGCTGCCAGATGAAGAACCGCTCGAACAGATCGGCCGGGCTCAGACCCAGGAGCTCGATCCAGAACACGCCGTCGGTGAAGAACATCGCGACGAAGACCACGACGTTCGCGATGATGATCGCCTTGACGGCCGGTGAGAGTCCTCCAGGACCGAACTGGTAGTGCATCCCCGACACGTTGGGATAGCGAGCCCGCATCAGGTCAAGTCTGTGCCAACTGCCGGGCGGTCGGCAACCGCGCGTGCAGTCCACCCCTGGACTCTCGTGCGCGACTCACGGGAGCTCTGGGGTCAAGAACGCGCGGGCGCGTCCCCGCGGCAGCGGCAGGGCCAGCGCGGCCGCTGCAAGCGGCACGAACGCCATGGCGAGGAGCGTGCGCTCGATGCCCACGCGGTCGGCCAGCATGCCGACCAGCGGCACGGCCAGCCCGCCCGAGCCCCAGGCGAATCCCATC
>Ga0302046_10003240_pt1 | contig 14756 bp, 16 predicted proteins | sample RVTome_11_FD_200261 | JGI IMG/M metagenome (GOLD analysis project Ga0302046, IMG submission 200261) | Soil microbial communities from uranium-contaminated site in the Upper Colorado River Basin, Wyoming, United States - RVT147D111 (version 2) ...
AGTTCTTCCCGCCGGAGCTCCACGTGTACATGGTCGCGATCATGGCCTTCGAGGCGCTCGCGCTTGCGGTCATGCTGTACGCCTCCAACCAGTGACGGGGCCCCAAGATTCTGGCATGAACCTGGGAAAGAAGGACAACCCCGGGAGCCGGGGCATCCCCGCCCGGAGGCGCGCGCTTGGAAGCGGAGGAGGATGCTTCGACGCAGGGCGACGCGGTGACGATCTGCGCCGGGCGCGCGTACTTCATCCTGTGGCGGCAGGCCGACGGGCGGAGACGGGGGCGCCAGGCGCCCGAATGGGCCCCGCGGCTGCCCGCAGACTCTTTAACAAACCCGCCTGTTGGGGCCCCCCGCGTGGGCCCGTAGTCTAGCTTGGATAGGACAGGAGCCTCCGGAGCTTCAGACGGGGGTTCGAATCCCCCCGGGCCCGCTCACTATCGAGCCAGGAGCCCAGGCACTCGACCTCAAAACGGGGTCTCTCGACCGATCCGGCCCCGCCGTACGTTTCGGCAAGGCGTACGAGTTGTTCGAGCCGCGCGCCCCTGACGTCATGGCGTCGGACGACGTCCTCACTGTTACGGACGACTTCTGACTCCACTTTCACGCCGTAGGCTCGCGCCAAGGCGTTCGCGGCGGTCGTACGGAAGGCCGTCGAGCAGGGCAGGCCGAGCCGTACCCGACACGCCCGGAGGCGCTGATACTAGTACGTCCCGCCCACCTCGTCCACAGACACGCCCGCCCCCGGCAAGACCAGGAAGGCCAGGATCGTCCGGGCCCGGTCATCGAGCCGATCCGCGAACAGCGGTCGCGCCGCCACGGCACGGTCAACGACCGTCTTGTTCTCCGCGTAGGACAGCGGGCCCTCCACGACAACGACGTCCAAAAGGTCGCCCCGGGAACGTTCGCGTCGAATCGGAGGATGAAGGCTCGCCGCGGCGCGAACGCTCGGCTACGGAACGTTGTGGGCGTTGGCGTCCCGCGGAGAACCCAGCAGGATACCCGCTTCGACCCACACGCCGGGGTCGCCCTGCCGGTTATACCGGTTGGCGAGGTAGTGAATGCGCGACGCGACGCACTTGGATCGAAGGAGTTGCGGCTTCGGTCCAGACACGAGATACTCATTCCACGGCTCGTCGAGAGCCTGGAACGGCACATCGAGTCCCTTCTGCCTGATCTCGTCCGCCGGGATGAGTTGCATCTTCGTCGTGTCGTTGGTTCGCAGGCTCTCATCGAAGAAGGTGGTCACGAGGAATTGCGTCTGCCCCTCGTAAACAGGCGTCGTGACACCGCCGGGTGAAACCGTCTGGCCACTCAGTTCGTAGAGTTTCAGGAGCACGACTCTGACCCACACGACGGCCTTGCCGTCGAGGATCTCATACTTGCTCCAGTCTTCGCCCTGCACTCGAAACTCGACTTCCTTCTTCGGAGGGGACGGCACCTCACTCACTCTCTCAATTCGCAGCCTCAGAGGCCCGCATCAGTTGTAGCCGAATTGGACCGAGCACTTTGTTCGCAGCGCCTACATCCAGGGGCTCTCCTTCACGGGAGGTGAACGGAGGCTCGTCGTCTTGGACCACCTCGATCTTCATTTCATACTCGGGCACGAACGACGGCGAGGAGTTGTCCCCGTCGATGGGGATGGGTGCGAAGAGCCCCTTGGACCGCGCAGCCTGCTCGATCGCCTCGGAGGTGTTCGCGGGGTGGAAGACCCGACGGCAGACGGAGCACACGAGCATCTCGAAGTTGCCAAGCCGCATCCCGCCGTATGTGTAGGGACGGACCTCTTCCAGAAGGGGCGATTGACAGTAGGGGCAACCCGAGGGCACCGAAGTCATCGTCCGGGCACCGGAGTTACGACGCTTATAATACATGGGGCCTGTCTCACGCGGATCACCCAGTCATTATAGGAAACGTCGATGTAGCCGTCCGACCTATGCTGCCAGGATCCCTCCCGGACCATCCGTTCCATGTCCTTGAGGGTGAGGCTCCGATCAAGCCGCTGTTCCTGGGCGTGCTGCTCCACGACGAAGCGACAGTCACGACGTGGGTCCATCGAGCAGGCCCAGCCGCCGATCCGGGTCATTGCAGATAGCCTTTGCCCGGGGTTGAGCGAAAGCCCTTCGACCTTCTGGCCCGGGCCTTCAGGTGCCCGATGACGGTTCCGCCTCCGCAAGGTCCAGCGCGGCCCTTGCGGGCTCCGCCTTCCACTTTGGGATCGCCTCGCTTACCATCGCCCGCGTGTTAGCGTAGGCGCCTGGATAATCGAAACCGGGCTCTAGCAGTTCCGATTCTTCGCGCTCGAATGCGTCGATGAGTCCGAGGAATTTCTGGACAAGAGAATCGGGAACGTGATCCTCCGGTCGAAAGAGGTTCGCGAGTACTTTCATCCGGCGCAAGTTGGGCCGCCTGGCTCTTCCTTCCGCCTGACCTCCAGCCCACCGGTAACGTCATGAACCTTCTCCCGCCCTTCTTCCTCGGGGCACGCCGTCCGCGTGCCCCGGTAGGAGGCCAGGATGAGGAAGAAGAAGTCCAGATTCAAGAAGGGTGGCGGTAGGAGAACACCTGCAGCAGACCCCCGCGCCGACCTGCGGGCGCCTGCGGATCTTTGGTCACCAGGCCCGTCCCATCAGCCGGACCTCCGGTCTCTCGCTTTGTTCGCTTCTTTCGTGGCGTGAAACGGCAAGGACCCGCCCCTCCCCCAGTCAAGTAGCCGTTGGGGGAAAAACTTGCCCCGGGGTTGCCGCCGGGGGGAAGCAGGGCGCTGGTAGCGCCCGGGAACACTACCCACAGCCAAAGCGGGCGTTTTGATGGCGGCGGCCGGGTTTCTTGACCACACGGAATTCGAATCCCCGCGCGCCCGCTGCCCCTCGGGCCACTCACGGGCTGTCTCGGTGTCGATAGCCGGCCATACGACCGATTCCGCCATCCCGTACGTCTCCGTCATCTCAACGAATGTTTGCGCGGGGCGCCTCGAACGAAGCGGCGGCACGCGGTGGCCGCCGTTGTTCGAGGGGCGGTCGCGTTGGTGGATCGTCCCGCTGTGGTTCTTGTCCGCGGGCCAACCTGGACCCGCACCGCCGATGAGACCATCGGGGGTGCCGTCGGATCCTTCTGCCCGGCGACGGACAAGGTGGTGGTGACCGTTATGTTCTCCGGCCGCGATCTGGAAGTGCGGCCCGCACGAAGCGCAGGGCGAAGTAGCGAAGCGGGGAGGGGCCAAGGGCCCTTCCCTTGGGCCCGACACAAGGAGGCACCCCGTGGGCAAGCGCCAACCCCCCACCACCCGGCGGAGCGCCCGGGCGCAGCGGCGGCTCCTTGCGGCCGGCCGCCGCGCGGCCGTCGGCACCGCCGAGTCGAGGGCCGTGCGCGCGGCGCGCCTGACCAGCGGGGCGCTTGGGAAGCTCGCCGAGAACCTTGTGTGGGAGGCCGGCACCCTCGGCAGCGACGGCGAGCTCGTGTTCTACACGCCGGTGGCAGACAACGAGGGCACCGACTTCCTCGTCAAGCGGCGCCACCGCCGGGCGGTCATCAAACTCCAGGTCAAGGGCCGGAAGTCGCAGCGCAAGAGCGGCGCGTTCGAGGTCTCCATCGACGCTGCCACCATCCCCCCCTCCGACCCCAAGTCCATCGTGGTCGTCCACTTCCCGGACGCCGGCGGCGGCGACGCGGTGACGATCTGGGTGATCCCGAGCGCCGACTTTGCAAGGCTCTCCTCGTTCTCGGCCGACCAGTACCAGGCCTTGCTGTCGCCCGCGCCCACGTCTCGAGACCGGTGGATCGGTTACCGTCACCGCATCCCAAACCTTGCGGGGATCCTTGGCGCGCTCCTCGACGAGGCCCGGGCCGGCCGTGGCCGCCGGACGGGGCAGCGCGGCGCCGCGGTATTCCGTGGGCCCCCCGGAGACCGATGACTTCCGCCGGGGGGAGAGCGGGACCTCCCCCCAATCGCCGGGTCACGATGACGATCGGGGGCGCCCCGCCGACGGTGCGTCCGGGTTCGAGCAGGCGGGGGGCCGGCCGCCGATCGGAATGACCACGCCTCGCGAGACCCTAGGGTGGACCCGCGCCTTGCCCCTCCCCCGACCGCCTTTACCGTGGGTTTATGGGGGCCGGGCCCCGCTAGTTTCCGGGGCACGCGCATGGCAAGCTTCGCCTTCGTGGCCATCCTCGTGAGCGCCGGTTTCCTCTACGTGGCCGGCCGCTGGCTCGTCGCCCTTCGGGGCGCGGCCCTCGACCGCCGGCTGAAGCTCACGTGGCTCGACAAGGGCCTTGCGGCCGCCCCGATCGCGTACGCCGTGTTCGCGTTCGTCGCAGCGGGGACGCTGATGGACCGCGCGGAGCTCGTGCTCTCCTCCTCGGCCCCGGCGCACGCGCTGCCGCTCGTAGGCACGGTGGACCGCGCCACCGCGGCATTCGTGCTCCTGCTCGTGGCCGGCGTGGGGGTCGCGAGCCCCATCGTGGTCATCTCTGTCGTGGAGCACCACTTCGCCCGGAAACTCCCCGAGATCGTGAAGCTCGGCCGGCGCGCGGTATACGCGACGCTCACCGGCGTGAGGATGGAGGACGTGACGGAGGCCGTGGCGCCGCTGCCAGCCGACGACGAGGAGGAGCAATGGCGCCGCCTGCTCCGTCGCTCCCGCCGCGGGTGAGCGGCCTCGCGCCCCCCCGCGGCCCGGCCCCGCCGGCCCGTCGGCGCGTCCACGGCAGGCGCGCCGCGTGAACGGACACTAGGACAAGAGCGAAGGAGGAGCAGGAAGGAGAAGGGATCCGGGCCTTGCGGCCCGGAGGAAGGCGGCGGGGCGGGCAGCCCCGCCGAAAAGCGCGCCGGAGGCGGCTATGCCTCGACCCGCCGACCCAGGAACACCCGGGTGAGCCGCGGGAAGCGCAGCGCCAGGCGCCGGAGCGGCCGCTCCGCGAGGTAGCGGTCGACCGAGAGCCACTTCGCGGCCGGCGAGAAGATGAACACGACCGCCGCGGCGCCCATGAGGATGTTCACCGCGAAGGTGGAGCCCGACTGCCCCGCCGCCAGCCAGAAGTTGAGGTTCATGAGCAGCGCGGCCACGGCGCCCACATGGGTGAGCAGGCCGAAGATCAGCGCCACCGCCACGAGGAGCTCGCCGTACATCGTGAGGTACGCGAAGAACTCCGCGTTGGGGACGACCGTCCCGGTGAGGAAGTCCTTGTACCAGACGAAGTCCGTCTGGCCCGCGAACCGCGTGTTCGTCGCGGCAAACCCGCCGACGAAGTTCGGGTTCGTGAACTTGCCCCAGAACGAGTTCAGCCACAGGACGCCGACGAGCACGCGCAGGCTTGTCATCCCCAGGTGGTCGCGCCGGTTGCCCCAGGCCCACCGGACGCGTCCGAGGACGCCCGGGGCCTTCGCACCCTCCATTGCCGTTGCCGTTTCCATCATTCCAACCGCCTTCCAGCGAGCGCGCGGCTCGCCTCAAGCCGGATAACGCAGCCCCCGGTGATCGGCCAACCGCCATTACGTTCGCCTGCGAAATACGCGGTATTTACTGCACGTACGCGGGGGGTCGGGCCGCTCGCGCCCCGGCCACGGAGATGCCCGGCGGAGGAGTGCGGGGCCTGGCCCCGCAGGGCGGCCGGCCGCTTGCGCGGCTCGGCGACGCGTCCCGTCTTCTCGCGCCGGCGGCCCCACGGCCCCATGGGGGTGAGGGGGCCCACGGCGCTCCTTTCCCTTGGCGTCCTGCGGGGGCGGAGTTCGGGTGGCGGTCTGGCCGCGGTGTGCGGCTCGCAGTCCGGCCCCGACGCTCCTCCAGGCCCTTGAGCCGATGTTGACGGTGGGGCAAAAGTAGCGTTCGCATGTACATGCATACCGGGGGCCGCGGCCGCGCGCAGGGGCGTCCCCCGCCGGCGACCTCACTTCGCGCCCGTGCCCGGCCGCATGAAGCGCGTGGGCTCGTGCTGGTGCCGGGAGAAGGCGATGACCGCGATCGCGCGCGCAGCGTCCGCGATGAGCGTGAGCGCCTGCACCATCCGGGTCACGTGCAGGACCGCGTCCGCGTCCTTGGGGTCCTCCTTCATGGCCGCCGCCACGAGCGCCGGCTCCTCGTGGCGCAGCCGCGCAGCGATCTCGGTGGCCTCGACCGACCGGTCGAGCTCACGCGAAACGAGCGCGAGCATCGCGTCCTGGAACACCTGGTTAACCTGGAGCGAGTGCGTCCGGAAGGCGGTCTGGAAGGCGCCGCTCAGCTTCACGTTGTGCTCGAGCAGCCACGCGGCCGCGTCCGCGACCACCTTCACGCTGTCCGCCACGCGCTCGAGGTCGGTGGCGATGATCGAGTAGCCCGAGACGTCGGCCCGCGACTTCAGCCCGATCATCGAGCGCACGCCCTCGTCCTGCTGGGCCGAGAGGATGAGCCGCATGATGAGCCAGTAGATCATGTCGGCGTCCTCCTCGCGGCTGGAGGCCACCTCCGCCAGCTTCTGGTCTTTCAGGCGCAACGCCTCCACGGAGTCCGTGAGCGCGCTCGACGCCAGGTTGTAGAGGCGCTTGAAGAGCGCGTCGATCGGGTAGCGCGCCGTGTCGATGGAGCACTGGAGGGTGACCTCGCTCGGCCCCTCCTCGATGATCCCTGTCCCGATGAGTTTCTTCGAGGTGCGCCGGATGGACTCGAGCTGCTCGCCCGTGAGGCGCGACTTGCTGCGGACCACGAGGTGGTCGCGCCCGAGCACGTAGCCGGCCACGATGACGCGCGCGAGCACCTCGGTGTTCTTGCACTCGTCGGCGGCGATGAAGTAGCGGGTCTCCTCCGCCGGTACGGGCGACCCGTCGGCCACCGGGATCACGCGCAGCTCGCGGCCGTCCTCGACGAGCTGCACGGAGGCCCCGCGCTTGAGGCCCTGCGCGGCGGCCCACTGGCTCGGGAGCGACACGGACAGCGTGGAGCTTCCCACCTTCTGCAGCTTCCGGATTTCCAGGCCGTTCCCCCGCCTTCCGCGCCTGCGGGCGATCGGGGGGGGCTCACTTAAGGGTTCTGCGGGCGCGGCCTCCGCGGCCGCGGGCGGCTCGGGGGCCCGCCTCCGGGGCTTGCGGCCGTCCCCGCCGCGCGGCGGATGGGCGCCCATCACCGCACCACCAGGACGGGACAGGGCGCGAGGCGCACGACCCGCTCGGCCACGGACCCGAGGAGGATTCGCGGGAGGCCAGTGCGGCCGTGCGAACCGACGAACACCAATCCCGCGCCAACCGCCTCGGCGTGCCGCGCGATGGCGGAGGCGGCCTCGTGCGCGCGCAGCAGCCGCGCCTCCGCATCGGCGCCGCGCTCGCGCGCGCGGGCGGCGGCGGAGCCGGCCACGCCTTCGGCAGCGCGCTCGACGTCGGGGAGGACGGTGGCTAGCTGGGGCCCGAGCGCCCCGGTGCCGAGGCCATAGACATGCAACTCGAGGACGTGCACGACCTGGAGGCGCGCGCCGAACCGCTGCGCGAGGTCGGCCGCGTAGTCGACCGCCCGCTCCGACGGCGGCGAGCCGTCCGTCGCGACGACGAACGTCCCCGTGCCCGCATTCTTCGCCATCGCACCACCCCTCCTTCCCCGCGCGGCCCCCATGATTGCGCCGTTCGCAGGCCGCGGAGCGGTATTTACTGTCGGCATCGCGCCTTCAACCGGCCCCCCGCGGCGGCGCGCGGAGGCGCCGCCCTACGGGCATTGCCGGTAAGCACCGACCCTACATATTGGCGCAGGCGGCGGTAGGGACAGGTGCCCGGATGAGCCGCCCGAGGGTGTCCGCGCTTGAGGCGTTGAACGCCGAGCTCAGGGACCAGCTCGCGTACGCCGTCACGCTCGGCGGCCGCACGGGGGACGTCGCGCGCGAACTCGACCTCAAGATCAAGGAGCACGTGCGCCACGAGGACGAGACGGTGACGCCGCTCCTCGCCGCCTTCGAGGACCTCGCGGCGGGCCACTGGCCGAGCGACGCGGTCGTCCTCGGGGAGCGGTTCCGCGCGGCCGAGCGCAGCTACGGCGCCCTCATCTCGGAGCACGGCGACATCATGCTCGTGGCCGGTCGCCTCCGGGCGGTGGCGGAGGCCGAGTCCGAGGAGGAGGTCGTCGCGATGTGCGACAAGCTCCAGCGCCTCGCGAAGGTGGAGGAGAAGGTCCTCTACCCCGCCGCCGTGATCGCCGGGCGCTACCTGCGCATGTGGGAGCGGGAGCGCGAGCGGCCGCAGTTCGCGGGCGACTGACGGGGGGGCGGGGGTCACCGGGCGCGCGCGCGGACCATCGCGCGCTTGGCGGTGCGCGCGTCGCCCGACGCCGGGTGGTCCGCGTCCACGATCTCCGTGACCTCGAACCCTGCGCCCTCGACGGCCTGCCGCACGTCCTCGGCGCGCCAGAACCGGTAGGGGATGGAGCGGCGCACCCAGTTCACGCCGTAGTCGCCCGGCGCGAAGAGCGGGACCCAGACGAACCGGTCGCCGCCGTCGGGGTGCGGGGCCCACTGGTCGTAGATGAGCAGCGCGTCGCCGCCCACGTGGAACGGGCCGCGCAGGAAGACCTTGCAGAGCGACGCCTCGTCCAGCCCCTCGCGGTTGTAGAAGACGAAGCTCAGCAGGCCCCCGGGCCCGAGCGCCGCGCGCGCCGCCTCCAGGAACGACTCGGCCTGTCCGGCGAGCGTGAGCCGGGAGAACGCCGGGAGCACGGAGACGACCGCGTCGTACGACCCCTCGGGGGCGTCGGTGAGGCTCCCCTCCTCCACGGCCGCGCCGGGGACGGCCTCGCGGGCGGCCGCGAGCAGCGCGCCGGACTCCTCGATGGAGCGCAGCTGGAAGCCGCCACTGGCGAGGCGCCTCGTGCCCCGGCCGACGCCGCACCCGACCTCGAGCACCGACTTTGCCCCCGCCGCCTTCAGCCACGCGATGGTCGCGTCGGCGGCGCGCTCCGCGGGCTCCGCGCCGAAGCCAGACGCCGCGATCCACGGAGCGATCTTGTGCCATGGGTCGCCCGCGCCGAGCTCGCCGCCACCCACGGTCGACACGAAGTCGTGGTCGAGCGCGCTCGAGCCCATGTCCCCGCCGCCGCCCTTGCCGTGATCCCACGGCTGGTAGCCGCGCCGGAATTCCTTGAACTGCGCCACCTGTGCTGGCTCCGTAGCGCTTCGCATCCGCGCCTGCGGGCATAAATGTTGGCGCCGGGGCGCGGTGGTCCCGCGTGGAGAGGGCAAGGCGGCGCGCGGCCGGCGCGGCCGGAGCGGCCGGCGGCCGCGGGCCCTTTATCCGCGCGCGGCATGCGGCGCCCCGGAGGGGGAGGTGTGAGCGCCCCCACGCGGCGGGACCCCGGCTGGATCGCGGTCGCCGCGGGGCAGCTCACGCTCGCCGTGTGGGTCGTCCTCCTCGCGTACCGCGACCTCGCGGGGCCGACGACCTTCGTGCCGGCCGTCCTTGCCGGCTCGACGACCGGCGCGGCCGTCGTCGGCGTCTTCGGGTTCGTCCTGCCGGTCGTCCTCGGGATGTTCCCCCGGCTTGCGCCCGGTCTCCTCGGCCTGCCCCGCCCCCGCTACGGGGAGAGCCTGCCCCCTGCGCTGGTCGGGCTCGCGGTCAGCGCGCTCTCGTTGGCGTGGCTTGCCACGGCGAGCGGGGCGCTGCTCACCCTCGTCGCGGTCTCGGGCGCCGCGGCGGCCCTCACCCTCGTCGCGACGATCGCACGGCTTGGCGCCCGCCCGCGGCGCGAGCTCCGCGTCGCGGCCACCGCGCCCTTCGCCCGCGTACGGACGCCGGCCAACCTCTGCCTCGGCGCCGGGCTCGCGTACCTCGCGGTGGGCTCCGCCCTCGTCGCGGTGGCCACGCAGCCCGACCTGCGGCGGGCCACCGGGTTTGCCGGCACGCTAGCCGGACCACTCCACCTTGTCACGGCCGGGTTCATCGTGCTCACGGTCTTCGGGATCGGGCTGCGGATGTTCTCGGCGTTCTCCGGGACGCAGCCCCGGCCGGCGGTGGCGTGGGCCGTGGCGGCGCTCGGGGTCCCCGCGCCCGCCGGGCTCGCCTTCGCGCTGGCGGGGACGCCCCCGGACTGGCGGCTCGTCGCGGCGTTCGGCGCGATGGCGCTTGGCGCCGCCTCGGTCTTCGCCGGCGCGGTGCTCCACATGCGTGCGCACCAGCGGCGGCCCCGCGCCGCGTGGTGGCTGCTTGCGGCCGCGGCCGTCATGCTCGTCGTCGGCGAGAGCCTCGGCGTCCTCTTCGGCGTGGACCCCGCGTGGCTCTACCTCGCGCCCGTCCACGCCCAGATCAACCTGCTCGGGTTTGCGGCGCTCATGATCTTCGGCGTGCTCTTCGAGCTCTCGGGCGCCGCCCCCGCGCGGCCGGGCCGCGTGAGCGCGGGGGTCGCCGTGGCCGCCGTGTGGCCGCTCGCGCTCCTCCTGCGCCTGGCCGGCTACGTCGCCGGGTCGGAGCCCGCCGTGGCCGCGAGCTCCCTCCTGATCGCGGGGAGCCTCGCGGCCGCGATATGGGACGCGCACCCGCGGAGGGGTCGGCCTCCGCCGCCCTAGGCGCCGGCGCGCGCGCTACCCCGTGTGGAACACGTCCGGGTTCTCCGGCCCCTCCACCACGAGCAAGCCGAGCGACCCGCGGTAGATCGTCCGCGAGATGGAGTGGTCGACGAGGACGTACGTCCCCGGGACGAGCGTCACGAACTCGACCACCACCGCGCCCCCCGCGGGGACGAGCGTCGTCTGGATGTTCTCGTGGGGCGGGCTGACCAGGTCGCCCTCCGGGTACACCCGGTCGAAGATCTGGCCGATCACGTGGAAGGACGACACGAGGTTGGGGCCGCCCACCCCGAAGTAGATCCGCACGGTGTCGTTGACGTCCGCCGCGAGCGCGCGGGCGCCGGTGAGGCTCCCCTTGCGCCCGTTGAAGAGGACGTACGTGGGCTCCTCGAGGTGCAGGCTGTCCGGGTCCATCGAGTGGTGCCCTGCCTCGCCGACCTCGCCGTCCGTGTAGAAGTCCCCCTGGACCACGTAGAACTCCTTGTCGACGGGCGGGAGCCCTCCCGCGGGCTCGACGAGGATGAGCCCGTACATCCCGTTGGCGATGTGCCAGTCGACCGGCGGCGTCGCGCAGTGGTAGACATACAGCCCCGCGCGCATGGCTTGGAACGTGAACGTCGACGTCAGCCCCGGGGCCACCTGCATCACCGTGGCGCCGCCGCCGGGCCCCATCACCGCGTGGAGGTCGATGGAGTGCGTCATCGCGGTGTCCCGGTTCTCGAGGGTGAGGACGACGGTGTCGCCCTCCAGCACCCGCAGCATGGGGCCGGGCACCGTCCCGTTGAAGGTCCAGTAGGCGTAGGTGACGTCCGTGTCCATCGCGGCAATCACCGTCTGCGCGTAGAGGGAGACCTCGACGGTCGCAGGGGCCGTCCGGTTGACGGGCGGCGGGACGTCCGACGCGTCGCGCCCGATCTCCGCCGTGCCGACGGGGGCCGGCGGCGGCAGCGGCACCTTGCCGGGGGCCGTCGCGTTGCCGCCGGTGACGCGGACGAGGCCGACCATCCCGGAGAACGCGCGGCCGGCCGAGTGGCTGTCGACGAGTGTGGCGTGCGGCGTGCAGTGGTAGTAGAAATCGCCCTTCGCGGTGAACGTGTGGGACCAGGAGCCGGCGGCCTGGATGTCGGGCGAGTTCAGGGGGCCCGTCGACTGGTCGGAGGTCACGGTGTGGTACACGGCGTCGCGGTTTACCCACGTGACCGTGGACCCCACGGGGACCTCCACGGGGTCCGGGTCGTACCGGAAGTTCATCATCATCACGGTGATGTTCACGGGCTCGGGTTCCCCCGCGGGGGGCTCCCCGGCCGGCGGCCCCTCGCCCGCCGGCGCTGGAGTCCCCCAGCTGCCGATGGCAAACCCGCCGCCCATGATCGCCGCGCCCAGCATGAGCCCGACCAGCAACCACGCCTTCCCCGCCTCGCCTGCCGCCACGCCGTCTGCCATGTGCCGCACCTTCCCCGTGTATCCCGGAGTCGGCCAGCCAGAGCCCCGCCCCCGGTTTTTTTAGGTACCCCTAAAGCACTTACAGTTCATAGCATGTGTGCATGCCTGGAGGCCGACGGATCGCCGCGGGGCCCCCTGGGGCGGGGCGGCCGGGCGCGGCCGTCGGCTCCCTGCGCGGGGGCCCGCCGGGCGGGGCCGGGCAAACAATGAATTGGGCGCCTCCCATCGAGCGGCCGTGAAGTTCGCCTTCCTCGGCACGGGCGGCTCGTACCCGTCCCGGGAGCGCATGACCCAGGCGATGGCCGTGCGCTACAAGGGCGACGTGCTCCTCTTCGACTGCGGGGAGGGGACGCAGCGCCAGATGATGCTCTCCTCCCTCTCGTTCATGCAGATCCGCACGATCTGCATCACGCACTTCCACGGCGACCACTTCCTCGGCCTCGGGGGGCTCGTGCAGACCATGCAGCTCAACCAGCGCAAGGAGCCGCTCGAGATCCTCGTCCCGGAGGGCGGCCGCCGGTTCGTCGAGGCGTTCCTCACGCTCGGCCACTTCGCCCCGCGCTTCGAGGTGGACACCGTCGAGCTCGAGGACGGCGCGACGCGCCGGTACGACGGCTTCACGATCACCGCCGGCGCGCTCTCCCACTCCGTCCCGACGGTCGGCTTCCGGTTCGAGGAGAACGAGCGCACGGGGCGCTTCGACCGGGAGCGGGCGCTCGCGCTCGGCGTGCCGGAGGGCCCGGCCTTCTCGCGGCTGCAGCGGGGGGAGTCGGTCGAGGCGGGCGGCCGAACCGTCCGCCCGGAGGACGTGCTGGGCCCCGCGCGCGCGGGCCACTCGTTCGCCTACATCACGGACACCGGCCCCACGCCGCGCGCGGCGGAGCTCGGCCGGGGGGCCGACGTGATGGTCATGGAGGCCACGGCCGACGACTCGCTCACGGAGTTCGCCAACCAGTGGGGGCACTGCGCGGCCACGCAGACGGCGCAGGCCGCCCGCGACGCGGGCGCGGGGGAGCTGTACATCGTCCACACCTCCGCGCGCTACAAGGAGCCCGAGCCCATCCTCGGGCAGGCGCGCGCAACCTTCCCGAACACGAAGCTCCCGGCGGACCTGACGGAGGTGGACTACCCATGGGGCTAGCGACCGGGGGGGGCGGGCCCCCGGAGGAGCGGGAGGAGGGGCGCCTCTACCGGGGCCCGCCGCACCGGTGGCGGCTGCCCGGCCCCGGGTCGCCCCTCTCCTTCGCGCTTGCCGCGCTTGCCGTGTTCCTCGTGGCGTTGGAGCTCGCGCTCGTGGCGTACGACTACCTCGCCCTCGGCCTCATGCGCGCGGGGACCGCGCAGCTCATCGGGGCGGCGGGCGTCGCGCTCCTGCTTGCCGCCAACGCGAAGTCCCTCGCGCTCGCGCTCGCCCGCGTGGCGGACGACGCGCTCCTGGCGCTGATCGACCGTTCCCTGCCCGCCCTCTGGAGGCTCCACTTCTGGATCGCGCCGCTCGCGCTCTTCTCCTTCGGCCTCTTCCTCCTCGTCACCCCCGTGCGCCAGCCCCCCTTCTACCACGTGGCCTTCGGCGTCCTGCTCTGGCAGGCGGGGTCGGGGCTCATGGCGCGCGAGGCGCTCCCCGTCCCCGGGGGGCGGGCGCCGGTCGGGCGGGTGGCGCGGTCGGCGCACCGGCAGCCCGCGGTGTTCGTGCTGCTCGCCGTGCTCGTCACCGCCGGTTTCGTGGATTCCGTGTTCCCGTGAGGGGGGCCCCACGTGATCCCGACGGCCGCGATCGCGCGCAGCCGCCCCACCCCCGACGCGCGCGTCGGGCTCGGCGGGCGGAAGACCCCCGCGGGGCGGGTGCGGGCCGGCCGCTCCCTCGTGCGCTTCGCGGACGCGCGGGCCCTCGTGCAGGCCGTCCGCGCGGGGCGCGTCGGCGCCGGCGTTCGGGGGGCCCTCCCCGCGGGGACCTTCGTCCGCGCGCTCGGCGCGGAGGCGGCCTCCGTGCAGCGCGGCGTCCTGCTCGAGCCGCGGCCCGGCCGGGGGGTCGTGCTCGGCCCGGTGGGCGTCACGGAAGGGCGCTCGGGGGGCGCGCGCGCCCGCTTCGCGCAGGAGGCGGCCGCGCTCCTCCTGCGCGCGGGGCTGCTCACGGAGGACCCGCTCATCGCGGTGATGGCCGCCGGCCGGGCGGAGGACGCCTCGCGCGGGGCGCCCGTGGCGCGCAGCCTCGCGCAGGGCGAGGACGTCGCGCGCCGGCTCGAGCGCCAGGGGCTCGACGCCTTCCCGGCTGGCGTGCTGCTCGAGGACGTGATCCACGACGCCGACATCGTCGTGGCCCCGGACGGCGCGACCGGCAACCTCCTCTTCCGCGCCCTCCACCTCGTGGGCGGTGTCCCCTCGTACGGCGCCCTGTGCGCGGGCACGCGCCTCACGCTGGTGGACACCTCGAGGGCCCGCACGAGCTACGAGCGCCCCGTCCGCCTCGCGGCGTTCCTGGCGGCCGCGGCCGCGCGCGGCCATTAATAGCGCCCCCGCCGTTGCCCGCGACGTGCGCATCGAGATCCGCGGGTGGGACGCGAAGATCCGCTTCTCCGCGGCCCACGTGATCGCCGGCCACCCGAAGTGCGGGCGCCTGCACGGCCACTCGTACGCCGTCCACCTCGTCCTCCACGGGGACCTCGGGGACGACGAGATGGTCTTCGACTTCGCGGTGGCCAAGCGGGCCTTGCGGCGGGTCGCCGACCGCCTCGACCACCGGTTCCTGGCGCCGGCCGCGGCGGTGGGGGGCCCCCGGCGGGGGGGGGGGGGGGGGGGGGTGGGGGGCGC
>Ga0302046_10003241_pt1 | contig 14755 bp, 13 predicted proteins | sample RVTome_11_FD_200261 | JGI IMG/M metagenome (GOLD analysis project Ga0302046, IMG submission 200261) | Soil microbial communities from uranium-contaminated site in the Upper Colorado River Basin, Wyoming, United States - RVT147D111 (version 2) ...
TGGAACCAGAGGATTCCTGTACCGTGGGAGCGGTAGCGGCCAGCCGAGACCGAACGTAACGCCGCAGGTAGGGAGGGATGCGAGTGAGAAACCGCGCCGGAGGTGCAATCTCGACCCTCATCGAAGCCAAAAGGGCGTCCGGCCGAGGTGCTCCTTCAGGCTGTGGAAGCTCTTCGAGCTCATCCGCTCCGACCCCTACCGAAGCTGCCGCCTCGCCAAGGTCTCGAGCGAGCTCTCTTGAGCGATCGGTCAGGTGCCTGAGGAGGCTGGTCGTTACCTCCGACGCGCGCCGATTCCATACCGCTCGGAAAGGCTCGGTGAGGTCCGCCCCCGACGAGTCTCGAAGCCGCTCAACGATCGAAGCCGTCGCCTCGTCGAGAATCTCACTCGCGTCGCTACCGAGGGCATCGAGGATCTCGAAACATCGCCTTCTCGAGATCTCCGCCTGTTCTCTTTGAGCTTCGAGGATGGGAAAAAGCTGCTTTTCGAACCAAGCGGCGGCCAACCGGGCATCCGGACCCACGACGCTGACGGGATAGACGGGAATTTTCGCGCCCACCTCGGAGTCCAGGTGCCGTTCGACGTATTCGATGACGCGGCGGCGGTCCTCGCTCGCAAGCAAATCCACCTTGCTGACGAGGACCATCACGTTCGTACCCCGCTGGCCAAGAGCCCTGACCAGATCCAGATCTTCCCGATCCAGATTCGAAGCGGCGTCCACGAGCACGATGCCGAGGTCGCACCGGGGCAGATAGGCTTTCGTCTCTTCGGCGCCCGCGGTCGCGAGAGAGCCAAGGCCGGGCGTGTCGACGAGCGTCACTCCGCTCTTCAAGCACGCGGCGGAAAGCTCGACCCGGATTGCGGTCACGAGCTTTTCGTTTGCAGGGTTTGCCTCCTCTGCGGCGAACTCTTGCAACCGTGTGACCCCGGTCTCGAGGATCGGTCGCCGCGCGAAGTGGACTCTCATCCGAGCCGTCTCTCCGAAAGTAATGCGAATTGGGACCGCGGTCACGGGCGTGACGCCTACGGGGAGCACTTTGGTGTTCAGGAGATGGTTCAGCAACGACGATTTCCCCGAGCTCACGCGACCGAAGACGGCGACCTCGAGGCTTTTCGACTCGAGCCGCTCCAAAAGAATGGAAAGAGTCGGCCGCAGCTCGACGAGCCCGTGGGCCGCGATCACGCGCCCCAGCTCTTGAAGGAGTCGACTCTCGTCGCGCGTCGTCTCGAGTCTCCGGAGTCGCGACACCAGATCCTCGCCGGGCCGTTCTTCGGCGAGCGCCGCCATCTTCCGCACCAGATCCCGGAGCTCGGTCGTGGCTCCGCGAACGCGCTTCTCGTCCTCGGGGTCGAGGTCGCCGTAGCCTCGAAGGTATCGTCCGTCGAGCTCGTCGAGCAGAACCTGAGCGGAGACCAACGAGGCGCGGAGCGACCAGAGAGCGCTCACCCTGGGCTGCTCGCGTGGGAGATCAAGCTCGTCAAGTATGCGCACGACGGCGGATCGGAAGCGGGAGATGAAGTCCTCGAGAGTTCGGATCTGAGCGGGCGATGCGTCGGCCACATACTTCGGGAACGGCGAGCGGTGGTCGGCCGACGCCACTACGCTCCAGGCTTCGGCGAGACACCGGTCGAGTTGCTCGAATCCGATAGCGATGCGGCGCCGTTGATGCTCGTTGAGCCCGCTCATGGCCGCCCCCCCTCGCGGCCTTGCCTCTTCTGGAGAACGCGCTGTGCCTCATCGCGGACCATTCTCGCGCCGTGGTCGTGGCCCACCCGTTGAAGACACTCCAGTGCGTCGCCGCCGCCAATCTCGCCGAGCGCCCGAACGGCTTCCCTCGCCAGGTAGACGTCACTCGTCGTTCGGATCACCTCCATCAACGGCGCCACTCCCTTCGCATCGTGGGATCTCCCGAGAAGGAAGGCGGCCCGGAGCCGGGCGCTCGGCTCCCGGTGCTTGAGAGCGAGAACGAGCTTCTCTCTCCAGTCCTTGGAATTCCAGAAGGATGGGATGTCCAGGCCGCAACGCGGGCAATGCCGCAGGTCCTCCTGGAAGTCAGCCCAGCAACGAGGACAGAAGTACGTCATCTCGATCTACACCCTTCCCAGGGCGCGTTCGACCTCCTCGATCCCACGGAGGTGAGCGCGGCGCGCTGCGATCTCCTGGGACACCGCCTCGGACTGCTGCTGACGACGAACCGAGGCCGCTTCGATGGCGTCCCGGGTGACCGCGATCGCGTCCGTGAGACCATCTTCCAGGGTGCGCCGAAACCGGAGGAAACTTCGGCGAAGCTCCTGGAGCAGCGTCCATCGCAGAGTCTCCACGTTCTGCGCGACGAGAGCGTCGATCTTTCCATGGAATCTTGCTTCCAGTCGCCTGCGCCGAGCGCCCTCCGGCAAGAGTCGATCGAGAAAGCCTTCCCGGACCGGGCTCAGGGACGTACTCCACTCGTGAGTGATCCAATAGGGCTGCACGCTCAACTCGAAACCAGGATCCCCGGTACTCGGCTGATACGGAACGTCGAACAGCTCGGCGGCCGCGCAACGCACCGACTCGACGAGCTCGTGAAGCCTCGCGTGGTGCGGCCCGATCGCCTCGAGGACGCGACGCCCAAAAGCGCGAGCCGCCTCGCCCAGCTCCCGCTCGAAGAAAGGGGGGATGGCGCCCGCCAGGACCTCTTCGACCGCTCGGTGGTCCGGAGCTTCGCCCTCACTCCCTCGTTCGAGCGCGGCACGAAGAATTCCCCTGAAGTGGTCGCCGGCCACTTTCAACCATCGCGCGGCCATCTCCCCGAGAAACCCTTGGAGCCGTCTCTCATCCCCGGCGAGCAGATCGGCGGCAAGGATCTGCTGGCGGCGAGCTTCCAAGAGGACGTCCCTCAGAATCCACCCCGTCTTCTTCGCCACCGCTCGCTCCAGGGTGCGTTTCTTCTCCTTCGCGAGAAAGTCGACGAGATGGTTTTGCACTTCCTCCATTCCGCTCCGTTTCCAAAGCTCTGGGTCCTTCGAGAGCTTCGCCTCCAGCCCCCGCCGGGCCGAGACGCCGAAGACCGCGACGTCTTCGGCGGCGGCGAGCTCCTGTCGCAGCGCTCGCTCGAAGAACGAGAGGACGTTAGGTCGATCCTCCTCCGGGAGATAGTCGATCTTGTTCAGCACGTAGAACAGACGAACGACCTTGGAACGCACCTCTCTCAGAAACTCCAGCTCGACCTGAGTCATGGGAGGATCGACCGAAGTGAGAAAGAGCGCCGCGTCACACTGTGGCAGAAACTCGAGGGTGGAGAGCGTATTGTGTCTGTGAGTCGAGCCGATCCCTGGCGTATCGATGAGCACGACGCCTCCGCGAAGAATGGGCGCGGGGTGGAAGACCTCGATTCCGGTGACGCCGAGCCGGTTCTCGGGGTTTCCCTCCTCGGTTGCGAACTTCGAGAGAAGAGAGGAGACCGCGTCACTACCCTCGTCGGTAAGCTCCGCGCGGTCCTCGAGCTCGATGCGGACCCGACGCTCCTCCCCGGTCCGAAGGAAGGTCAGAATGGACGTCACGGGGAGGACGGCCGCGGGCAGAATCGCCTCGCCTAGAAGCGCGTTGAGGAGGGTGCTCTTGCCGCGTTTGAACTGCCCTAACACCGCGAGATGAAACCGTTCCTCGCGGAGGCGCTCTCTCATCTGGACGAGCCGCTCCCGGTGGGTTTCCAAAGCCACCCCCTCGGACACCCGCTCGATCGCGCGGTCCAATAGATCCGGCAGCTCGGTGGCGAGTTGGGAGTTCGGGTGACTCACTAGAATGACTCCTGCGACGGCAGGAGTCATCAGCCCTGGGAGGGCGGTTTTCCTAGGCGGACTCCATCACCCGGCCCTATGATAGCTTTGCCTCCGGGACCGATCAAGGCTCAAGCGAGATGGATCCGGTGCGGCCGCCGCGTGGACGACCGGGGTTGACTAGGGTCATAGGGGATAGATATATTCCCCCTCGCGAATATAGACAATTAAGCGAGCTCTGAGCCATGAAGACAGTCCTTGAACTGGAAGCGTCACCCAATCGAAAGGCGACGGCGAAGCGGCGCGCCCTGGATGACGTGAACCTCCTGTTTCGCGCGTTCTCTGACCGCACGCGGCTTCGTATTCTCCACTTGCTACGGGATGGCGAACTCTGTGTCGGCGATCTCGTCCAGACCCTAGTGGTGCCGCAGCCCACTGCCTCCCGGCATCTCGCGTACCTGCGCCGCTCCGGCCTCGTGGTGAGTCGGAAAGAGGGTCTTTGGAGCTTCTACTCGCTGGCACCGGCGACGGGTTCTTTCCACGAGACGCTGCTAGACTGCCTTTCGAGCTGCTTTCGGGACGTACCGGAGCTCCACGAGGATCGAGCACGTTTGCAGAAACTTAGGAGCGTCGGAGGGTGTTGTCCCCGATAGAAAGGCCGCTCCGGAAAATTTTTTGGATAACTATATTCGCATAGGCGAATTTATATGGCCGGCCAGCGCCAACAACCGATTGAGCGCCGTCTCCGATTGCGTATCGCCTTGGCGGTCTTGCAACTCGTCGTCGGTGTGGCGGGCTTGATCTTGCTCGTAAGGGCTGGAGTGAACTGGTTGACACTCACGGCCCTCGCCGTCACGTGTGTTCTGACGCCTGTCCGGACGTGGGTCAAGTACTATAGGGCACCCTCTGAGGAATGACGCTGCGTTAAGCTGGCGGTAATCGAGGGTGAACACTATATTCGGTAAGCAGACTTTCGGACGTTACCGGCGTAGAAAACGGATGGCCGCCTTAACGTGCCAAGGAGACCGCTGATGAGAATCCAGCAATTTGTTTTGCCTGCTTGCGTTGGCCTGGTCATCGCCGCGTGTAGTAGACAGCCGACATCGGATCAGGAGATATCGGGATCAAGCCTCTCGCGCGGTGGAATCGTGCGCATCGACGGCTCCAGCACCGTCTACCCGCCGACCGAGGCGATTGCGGAGGAGTTCCAGTTACAAAGCGGGGCCAGGGTCACGGTGGGGATCTCGGGAACCGGAGGCGGCTTCAAGAAATTCTGCCGTGGGGAAACGGATGTCCAGGGTGCGTCGCGTCCGATTCTTGCCGAAGAGATGAAGGCTTGTAATGAGAACGGTATCGAGTACGTCGAGCTACCCATCTGCTTCGACGCGCTAACCGTTGCCGTACATCCGGAAAACGACTGGGTGGACTATCTCAGCGTCCAAGAGCTCAAGAAGGTGTGGGAGCCCGCGGCTCAGAGCACGATCCGCTTCTGGGACCAGATCCGAGCCGGGTGGCCACATCAGGAGATCGCGCTCTTCGGCGCCGGGTCCGATTCAGGAACTTTCGACTATTTCACTGAGGCGATCGTCGGCGAGGCCAAGTCGAGCCGCGGAGACTACACGGCGAGCGAGGACGACAATGTCCTGGTTCGGGGGATTGCCGGGAACCAACACGCGTTGGGATATCTGCCCTTCGCTTACTACGCGGAGAACCAAAGCGAGCTCAAAGCCGTGCCCATTCTCTGGGAAGGACACACGGACGTTCCGGTGGCGCCCGACCTTGCGAACGTCCAGACCGGCAAGTACCAGCCCCTGGGCCGCCCGCTCTTGATCTACGTCAACGCCGAATCGGCAGGGCGCCCGGAGGTCAAGGAATTCGTCGAGTTCTATCTCGACAACGGGCCAGATCTAATAGCTGAGGTCAAGTACCTCCCGTTACCGGAGCAAGCGTACGACCTGGCTAGGCAGCGTTTCGAAAGACTCGAGGCCGGGACGGTGTTCGGAGGAGAGCTTCAAGTGGGCCTGACGATCGAGGAGATTCTCCAGAAGGAGTTGCAGAAGTGAGCGCTGCCGCCGCCACGGAAGGCCGTACCGATGTGACCCGGTAGGCGGGCTAGCATGATGGCAAATAGGCAGCGGACGGGAGACCTCGCAGCCCTCCCGCCCATTCGGATCAATAACTTTCGGGAACGGATGATCGTGGCGCTGCTCTTCTCCGCGGGCGTCTTTTCGATCGTCATCACGTTTGGGATCGTCTACATACTCGTCTCGGAATCGCTGCCTTTCTTCGGAGAGGTCTCGATCGTCGACTTCTTGACGGACACGATGTGGACGCCTCTCTTCGCGAGGCCGAGGTACGGAATTCTACCGCTCGTCTGCGGGACTCTGGTGACCTCGTTCATCGCGCTGGCGCTCGCAGTCCCGGTAGGAACCGTCATCGCGGTGTGGCTCAGCGAGTACGCCCCCGACGCCTGGCGCGAGACGATCAAGCCCATTCTCGAGCTCCTGAGCGCGGTGCCCACGGTGGTCTACGGCTATTTCGCCCTGCTGTTCGTAACCCCGGTGCTGCAGGCCGTGTTACCCACGCTTCCCGCGTTCAACATGCTCGGCCCCGGCATCGTGATGGGCATCATGATCATCCCCTACGTGGGCTCACTCAGCGAGGACGCGATGCGCGCCGTTCCCATGATCCTCCGCGAAGGCTCCTACGCCCTGGGGGCGAGCCGTTTGGGTACGTCGCTGCGGGTCGTGTACCCGGCGGCGCTTTCGGGAATTGCGGCGGCCTACATCCTGGCCATATCGCGAGCGGTCGGGGAAACGATGATCGTCGCGATCGCCGCCGGCCAGCAGCCCGAGCTGACGCTCAACCCGATGGATCCGGCCGCGACGATCACGGCCTATATCGTCCAGGTGAGCCTGGGCGATCTCCCCCACGGCAGCATCGGATACCAATCGATATTCGCCGCCGGGCTGACGCTATTCGTCGTGACGCTCGCTTTCAACATCCTGGGGGCAATTCTGCGGGGGCAGTTCCGGCAAGCGTATTGAGGAGCGGGGCCGAACGATGAGCGATCTGGACCGATTCGTGAAAAAGCAGCGGCGCGTGGACCGCATCTTCAACAGGGTCGGAATTCTATGTACCGTCTCCGCGCTCACTGTCTTAGTCCTCCTTCTGCTGGACCTGACCGCGGACGGCCTCGGTCGCCTCGACGCCGAGTTTTTTCGAGCGTTTCCCTCTCGCCGGCCCGAGCAAGCCGGAATTCTCTCGGCCTGGGTCGGGAGCGCGCTCCTGATGTTGGTCACGGGGACGACGGCCATTCCCCTTGGCGTGGCCGCCGGGATCTACCTCGAGGAGTACGCTTCGAAAAACTGGACCACGCGGGTCATCGAGGTCAACATCACGAACCTTGCGGCGGTGCCCTCGATCGTGTTTGGCTTGATGGCCTTGGGGCTCTTCGTCTATCAGTTCCAATTCGGACAGAGCGTCCTCTCGGGAGGCCTGGCTCTGGCTTTTCTCGCCCTACCCATCGTCATCGTTGCGACGCGGGAGGCCCTACGGGCTATCCCGGAGTCGATCCGGGAGGCGGCCTTTGCCCTGGGTGCTAGCCGATGGCAGGTCGTCCGGCATCATCTGCTTCCCTACTCCGCGGGCGGCATCGCGACCGGAGTCATCATTTCCCTTTCGCGGGCGGTTGGAGAAACGGCTCCGCTCGTCACGATTGGGGCGCTCACGTTTATTGCCTTTCTGCCACCGGCTCCGCTATCGGGTAGCCCGCCCTTCGTATCCTTCGAGTGGCTCGAGTCCCCGTTCACCGTGCTCCCCATCCAGATCTTCAATTGGGTCTCCAGGCCGGGCGACGACTTCCTCGCCAACGCCGCGGCCGCCAGCTTAGTGCTGATGGGCGGCACCTTGCTGATGAACGCCGTGGCTATCACCGTACGCCATCGAATGCGTCGGAGGATAAAATGGTGATAGAAGATGTGCAGAACCAGCTCGGCCCTGACGGCGGCCTTCGGGCAGAGAAAGACGGTTCGAGACCTGCTGCTAATGACCCTATGCGGCCACGTTCCGGCGAAGGTGAGCAAACGCCCTCGCGAGTGAAAGTAGAAGTCCGCAACCTGAGTTTCTGGTATGGATCCCTCCAGGCGGTCAAGAACGTCAGCATGAGCCTCAAGCAGAATACGGTCACGGCCCTCATCGGTCCGTCCGGGTGCGGGAAGACCACCTTGCTCCGTTGCTTCAACCGGATGCACGATCTCTACGCGGGAAACCGCTATGCTGGGGAGATTCGGCTGATGCCGGACGGTGCCAATATCGTGGATCCCCAGGTGAGTCCGATCGAGATGAGAGCCCGGATCAGCATGGTTTTCCAGAAGCCGAATCCCTTTCCGAAGTCCATCTATGAGAACGTCGCGTACGGACCGAGGCTGCGCGGCGTGCGGGCGAAGTCGGAGCTCGGCGATCGGGTCGAGGCGGCCCTTCGCGCCGCAGCCCTCTGGGAAGAAGTCAAGGATGTTCTCCGAAAGAGTGCCTATGAGCTCTCTGGAGGCCAGCAACAGAGGCTTTGTATCGCACGAGCCCTGGCCGTGGAGCCGGAAATGCTGCTCTTCGATGAGCCGACGTCGGCGCTCGATCCCATTGCGACGGCCCGCATCGAGGAGCTCGTGGCGGAGCTCAAGGACCGACTCACCGTGCTGGTGGTGACGCACAACATGCACCAGGCGCTGCGGGTCTCAGATTACACGGCGTTCATGTACTTGGGTGAGCTCATCGAGTTCGGTGACACCGAGAACATGTTCTCCGCCCCGGGTGAGAAGCTGACGCAGGACTACCTGACCGGACGGTTCGGATAACGCGGAGAGAGCACCATGCCCCCGATACACGCCGACAGTGGATACGAGGCCGAGCTCACGGAGTTGCGCGAGCGCATCTCCGAGATGGGACGAGTCGCGGGGGAAATGATCTCAAACAGCATCACGGCGCTCGTCGAGCGGGACGCGGCGCTCGCGCGGGCCGTGATCGAGCGAGATGCGGAGATGGACCGGCTCGAGGTTGGAACGGACGAGCTGTGCCTACACATTCTCGCACGGCGGGAACCGATAGCTACCGACCTACGTTTCGTGACGATGGCTTTGAAGATCATCAAGGATCTCGAGCGGATTGGCGATCTGGCGGTGAACGCCTCGGAACGGGCCATCGAGCTCAACCAAGAACCTCAGCTCGGCACGTTGGATTCCTTGGCGCGCATGGCGGAGGTCTCGGGCGGCATGGTGGCTCTCGCCTTGCAGGCGTTCTTGGCCGGTGACGCCGAGCAGGCCCACGAAGTGATCGCGCGGGATCGAACCGCGGACGCTCTCTATGCAGAGGTTTTCCGTCAGTTTCTTTCGCACATGATGGAGGACGTTCGCAACGTCCAGAGAGCCACGCGGGTCCAAGCGGTCGCCAAATACTTGGAGCGCATCGCGGATCACGCCACCAACGTGGGGGAGCTCGTGGTCTTCATGGTGAAGGGGCAGGACATACGCCACCGCGGCGAGATTCAGGGGCGACGGGTCCCGCATGGTGTGCTTTTCCTGTGCGTGCACAACTCGGCTCGCAGCCAGATGGCGGAGGGTTGGGCGCGCGAGCTTTTCGCGCCGGGCGTGCACGTGACGAGCGCTGGATCCCAGCCGGCCTCACAGTTGAACCCCTACGCGGTTCGCGTCATGCAAGAGGTTGGCATCGACATCTCTCAGCACCGCCCCAAACACATTTCCGAGGTGGCCCTGGGGGACGTGGACACGGTCATCACCCTCTGCGAGGAGGAGGTTTGCGAGGACCTGCCCGGAATTCTGCGGCGAGAGACCTGGGTGTTTCCGGACCTGGCGGAGGTTTCGGGGAGCGAGAGCGAAATCGAGGACGCTTCTCGCCGAGTTAGGGACGGAATCCGCGCTCGGATCGAGGCTTTCCTCAAACCCGAGAGAGAGGACGCAGCCGATTCCAACTTCGAACGCTAGCGCGGCTTCGGCGGATAGGCGATAGGGAGAAAGACTTTGAACGTGGATCCATGCCCTGGCTCACTCTCGACCTCGATGCGCCCGCCGTTCAGCTCCACGAGGTGCTTCGCGATCGCTAGTCCGAGGCCGGTGCCCCCGACCTCTTTGGAGCGCGCGTCATCGACGCGGAAGAACCGCTCGAAGATCCGTTCTTGATGCTCGCGCGCAATGCCGATTCCCGTATCGGACACCGAGATCCGAACCTTCTCGCCCACCGTGTCGCCGGAGATCGCGATCTCACCTTCCGCGGGAGTGTATTGAATCGCGTTGTCTAGAAGATTCTGGATCACTTCGGCGAGCGCATCGCTGTCTCCGCTCACCAACGGTAGGTGTTCGGAATAGCTCTCCCTGAAGGTGAGCCGTTTGGCCCTCGCCTTGGCGCGTGCGATCTCCAGGCACGGCCCCACTAGGTCAGGGACGGAGAGCGGCCGGGGCTCGATATCCATCTTCCCCGCTTCGATGCGCGCCAGCTTGAGCAAGTCGTCGGTCAGTCGGCCCAGCCTCTCCGCGTGACTCTTGATAATGTTGACAAAGCGGCGACTGTTCTTCGCATCCTCGAGCGCGCCACCCAGAAGCGTCTCGGCGAATCCCTGGATAGCGGTGAGCGGAGTCTTCAGTTCGTGCGAGACGTTCGCGACGAAGTCCCGACGCACCCGCTCCAAACGTCGAATCTCGGTGAGGTCCAACAAGACCACGACCGCACCCGTCGAGGTCTCGCTCTGGACCGGAGCCACGCGCACCAGAAGATGGCGGGGGCGGACTCCGGCAACGATGATTTCGCCCTCCACCACCTGCCCCTTCGATACGGCGGCCCGCGTGTACTCCGAGATAGCCGGCTGGCGGGTCACGACCGCCAGCGAGCGCCCGGTCAAATCGCCGCCGCCTACCGAGAGAGCCTGCTTGAACGCCTGATTGCAGAAGAGAATCCGCTCATCGGGCCCGACCAGGACGATGCCCTCGGACATGCTGGAGAGAATAGCCGTCCAGCGGTTTCGATCCTCGGTGAGCTTGCGAATGCTTCGATCGAAGCGGCCGGCTGTTTCGTTGAGCGCTTCCGTGAGCTCGCCAAGCTCGTCGCCGATCTTGCTGACAGGTAGCGGCTCGAAATCGCCCTCCGCCACGCGGCGAGAGAAGCTCTTCAGGCGTTCCACCCGACCGGAGAAACTCCTCGCGAAAAGCAAAGAGAAAATGCTGCCCAACAATAGGACGACGAGCGATACGGTGGCGATGGGTCGCCTAACCTCTGTAATCGTGTCCTGGACCTGCTCGAGCGGAAGGGCCAGTCGCAGAACGAAGGGCGATTGGCCCTCGGCCCGATAGCGTACGGCGAGATAGACCAGGTCGCGATCGACGGTCTCGCTGAAGCGGGTGGCCCGCCCTTCTCCGGACGCGAGGGCATCCTGGATCTCGGGGCGGTTGGCGTGGTTCTCCATCCGAGCCGGGTCCTCGTCCGAGTCGGTGAGGACCGTTCCATCGGCAGCGACGACGGTCACCCGCGCGCCTCCGCGAGCAACCCACGACTTCCACGATTCGAGCTCGACGGGATCCTCGAGAACGGGCGGGCGCGCTCGCGCCAACTTCATGAGCGAATCGAGCTGAGCGAATGCGGTCCGGAGCGAATTCTCCTCGATCTGACGCACCGTCACCACGTAGACCACGAGCAGACCCATGAGAAGGAGAAGGAGATAGGTAAGGCCTAGCTTCCAAAAGAGTCTATGCTGCACCGGAGTCGAACATATAGCCGGCGCCCCGCAGCGTCTTCAGATAGACGGGATTCTCGGGGTCGGCTTCGATCTTTTCTCTGAGGCGACGCACGTAGACGTCAACGCTCCGGGGGGTCACGAACCGCTCGGTCCCCCAGACACGATCCAACAATTGATCGCGGGTGAAGACTCGATTGGGTTTCGAAGCAAGGAAGTAGAGGAGTCGGAACTCCAGCGCGGTCAGTGAAATGGGTTTTTCGTCCCGCACGACGCGGTAGGAGCTGGGATCGATCTGCAGGTTCCCCACCTGAATGGGGCGCTCCTCGGAGCCGCTCCCCTCCGTTCGCCGGAGCAAGGCCCGGATCCGCGCCACCAGCTCGCGCGGACTGAAGGGCTTGGTCACGTAGTCGTCCGCCCCGACCTCGAGACCGACGACCCGATCCATCTCCTCACCGCGGGCGGTGAGCATGAGGATGGGTAACTGCTTCAGCGCGGCGTCGTTCCTTATCTCTTTGCAGACCTCGAGACCGGAAAGCTTGGGGAGCATCAGGTCCAAAACGACCAAGTCGGGCTGGGATTTCCTGGTCTTCTCCAAACCGCTGACGCCGTCTCCCACCGCTGCGACTTGATAGCCCTCTTTGGAGAGGTTGTACCGGACGAGCTCGACAATATCCGGATCGTCCTCGATGATGAGAATACGCTTCATGAAGCCCCTTTAGCTGATTCGGGAACGATGCGAGATTACATCGGAAACGTACCGGGCGCTAGCGTCGTCCCCGCCTTGGACGAGAAGGTCTCGAATCGCCACGGTCTCCCACGCCTTGGCCGCGTCCACGCGGGCCCCCGGGTCTCAATCCCTCGATGGCGAGATCGATCTGGCGCTTTTGCTGATCGACTCGCACGACCTGGACTTCCAGCCGATCGCCGAGCCGATACAGTTTGCCGGTGGACTCGCCCCGCAGCGTATGGGCCTTCTCGTTATATCGGTAGTAATCATCGACCAGCGTGCTGATGTGTACCAGACCCTCGACGAAGAACTCCTCGAGCTCGACGAAGAGACCAAAGTTCGTGACCCCGGTAACGTAGCCGACGAACACGTCGCCCAGCTTGTCGGCCATGAATCGGACTTTCTTCCATTCGACGAGCTCACGCTCCGCCTCTTCGGCGCGCCGCTCGGTGATCGAGGCATGCTCGGCCACCGCCGGAAGCCTCGCCTGCCTCTCTCGCTGCGTTTCTACCGACGGCACACCCCTGGTTCGCACTTCCCGCAACAGACGGTGGACGACGAGATCGGGGTAACGCCGGATGGGCGATGTGAAGTGCGTATAGATAGGAGCGGCCAGCGCGTAGTGGCCCTCGTTTTCCATCGCGTATCGCGCCTGCTTCATGGTTCGCAGCATCAGGAAGGAAATCAGGCGCTCTTCGGGTCGGCCATCGATCTGCTTGAGGAGTTTCTGGAAATTCTTGGGCTTCAAGGATTCGGAACCGGCCCGCAGACGGTAGCCGAAACCAGCGATGAAGTCCTCGAACTCCTCCACCCGATCCTCCTCCGGCTTCTCGTGGATTCGATACAAGCTCGGGACTTCGATTCGGAAGAGATGCTCCGCCACGATCTCGTTGGCGAGCAGCATGAACTCCTCGATGATCTGGTGCGCGACGTTTCTCTCGGCGGCGACGATCCCGGTTACCAGGCCTTCGACGTCGAGAAGAATCTCCGGCTCGGGAAGGTCGAAATCGATGGAACCGCGCTTTTCCCGCCGGGCGCGCAAGATCCGATAGAGCGCTAGCATCCGCTCGAAGAGCGGGACCAGGCTCTGATAGCGCTCGCGGACCTTCGGATCCTCATCGACCAGGATCTGTCGCACCTCGGTGTAGGTCATGCGGGCGGCGCTTCGGATCACGCCGTCGTAGAGCTCGTACTTGACGATGTGACCGGTGGGGCTGACCTCGACCCGCACCGACTGCACCAATCGATCCACGCCCGGATTCAGGCTGCAGATGCCGTTCGAAAGTCGCTCCGGCAACATAGGCACCGCTCGCTCCGGAAAATAGACCGAGGTACCACGCTCGAGGGCCTCCCCGTCGAGCGCGCTTCCCTCCGACACATAGTGCGCGACGTCGGCGATGTGCACTCCCAAGACGTAGTTTCCGTTCGGCGTCATCTCCACCTGCACCGCGTCGTCGAAGTCCCGTGCCGTCTCGCCGTCGATGGTGACGATGTCCTCCCCGCGGAAATCCGTGCGACCGGAGAGGAGGTCTTCTCTAACGTCGGTCGGGATGCGTTCGGCTTCCCGGAGGACGCCGTCGGGAAACGGATCGGGAAGGGCGTACTTGGCAATGATCACGCGGACGTCCACGCCCGGCTCGTCCAGCCGTCCCAGGACCTCGATCACTCTTCCCAAGGGAGGACGAAACGGACCCGGGTACCGGGTCAGCTCGGCGACGACCATCTGTCCCGGCGGAGCCCCCATCTCATCCCCGTGGGAAATGTACACCTCGTAGAGGAAGTTGGGATCGAAGGGAACGACCCGCGCGCCTCCCGCGTCTTTCTCGAAACGGCCGACAACCGACGTCGAGGCCCGTTCCAGAACCTCCACGATGTGTCCCTCGGGCTTCCCATAGCGGTTCTTGCTATCGATGTGGACGAGAACGCGATCCCCGTGGAGTGCTTCCCCGAGCGCCGCTCCCGCTATATAGATGTCGGGCTCGCCCCTGGAATCGGGGCGTACGAAACCGAAGCCGCCCGACTTGCACTCCAACCGACCGGCCACGAGGCCCATCTTCTCGGGAAGCCCGAGGCGGTTGACTCGCGTACGGGCCAGTTTCCCTTCGGCGATCATCTCCTCCAGGACACGCTTGGCGCCGAGACGAGCCTCTCCCTTCACGCGGAGCATCTTGAGAATGTCCTTTTCGGTGGTGGGACGCCCGAGCCGTGCCAGGACCTCTAGAGCCCGGTTGCGAATCTGCGCGTCAGTCGGCGGAGACACCGGTCGCTAGTCTAACACGCGCCGACCCCGAGACCTGGATGGCCCTCGTTGACTTGGAGCGGGGGCCCTCCTATGATGGGCTCTCTGCAAGCGTCTTCTCGCGTGCCGAAGTGGCGGAACTGGCAGACGCGCTGCGTTCAGGGCGCAGTCCTCCTTGCGAGGGTCGGGGTTCAAATCCCCGCTTCGGCACCAAGATTTGCGATGACCTGCGTAATGAACCGTTTAGCTGGAGCCGGTGACCTACTGGCCAACAAACACCCAACACAAACAAACT
>Ga0302046_10003242_pt1 | contig 14754 bp, 11 predicted proteins | sample RVTome_11_FD_200261 | JGI IMG/M metagenome (GOLD analysis project Ga0302046, IMG submission 200261) | Soil microbial communities from uranium-contaminated site in the Upper Colorado River Basin, Wyoming, United States - RVT147D111 (version 2) ...
CCAAGGCGGCCGAGGCGCCCCTCCAATCCGCGAGCTCCCCAAGACGCCGCGAGGTGATGGTCAACGGTCGGCGCGTCACGACCGTAGATATCCATTGTCATGGTCAAGTCCCCGAGGTGTGGGAGCTCGTCAAGGACTACGACCTGGGTCAGCAGTTGAGGGGTCAACTAGACGGCCCCCTGCGAGCCGGGCTGAACCTGCACAACGTGCAAGACCGTCTTCGTTGGATGGATGAACAGGGTTTCGACGTCCAGGCGGTCAGCATCAATCCCTTTTGGTATGCGGCGGAGCGGGATCTCGCGGAGGCGATCATCCGGCTCCAGAACGAGAAGATCGCGGAGTTGTGCGCCTCTCAGCCGGACCGCTTCGTGGGATTGGCAAGTATCGCGTTGCAGTACCCATATTTGGCGGCCGAGCAGCTCGAAGATGGGGTCCGACGGCTCGGGATGCGGGGCTGCCTGATTGGTGGCAGCGTCAATGGACAGGAGCTCGCCGACCCGCGGTTTCACCCGTTTTGGGCCAAGGCCGAAGAGCTGGGCTGCGTGGTGTTCATCCATCCTCAGGGGTTCCCGCTCGGGGACCCTCGCTTTCAAGGTAACGGCATGCTAACCAACGTCATTGGGAATCCTCTGGAAACCACGGTCGCCCTTTCCCATTTGATCTTCGAAGGGACACTCGACCGCTTTCCCGGCGTGAAGGTCTGCGCGGCCCATGGGGGTGGTTACTTGCCCTCCTACATTGGCCGCTCCGATGTCTGCGGCAACCGCTCGGCGGAGCTCTGTCGGCCCGTGAGCAAACCCCCCAGCGAATATCTCAAGCAGCTCTATTTCGACTCGATGGTTTTCACCGACGAGGGGTTGAGGCACCTGGTCGCGGAAGCTGGCGCCAGCCAAATCGTCCTTGGCACCGACTATCCCTACGGTTGGACGCACGAGGCGGTGGACCACATCCTTCGATCTCCTACCTTGAGCGATGCCGACAAGGAAGCGATCCTCGGTGGCAATGCCATGGAGCTGTTGCGGATGCGTCCCATATCGCCGCATCGTGATGGATAGGGCACGAAGCTGCGTTACGTGGTGAGGCTCCTGGCCTTCGTGGTCGGGTACTTCGCGGCCGCCCGGCTCGGTCTGCTGGCCACTCTGGGTCCCGGTCAAGTCTCGCCGATGTGGCTGCCAACTGGTGTCGGCGTCGCGGCCATCCTTATCTGTGGCTACCGCTTTTGGCCAATCATCGCTCTCGCGGCCATCACCGAGCAGCTCACTCGCCAACCGTTGGGTTTGGCGCTCGGACTCGACAAGGCGTTAGAAGCCCTGGTGGCTGCCTACCTCCTTCGCCGTCTCGCCGGTTTTTCCAACTCCCTCGACCGGGTCCGAGACGTCGTCGCCCTCGTTGGGATCGGTGCGATGCTCAGCACGACCGTCGGGGCCACCATCGGTGTTGGAAGCCTCTGCCTCGACAACGTGGTCCCGTGGCGCGACTTCATTTCGCAATGGTGCGTCTGGTGGCTCGGGGACGCTATGGGCATCCTGGTCGCCACCCCGCCTCTGCTGATTTGGTCGTCTAGACCAAGGATCGAGCTGCACGGGCGAACGATCGTCGAGCTGGGCGCCCTAGCGGTCTCGCTCCTGGCCGCCTGCCAGATGGCCTTCGGAGGTCTCTTCGCGATCCCCGCCTGGAACGTGCCCCTGACCTTCCTGCCCTTCCCGGTGGTCATTTGGGCGGCGGTCCGCTTCGGCCAGCATGGCGCGGTGACGGCTTCCTTTGCCTGCTCTCTCTTCGCAGTTGCCGGTACGGTGAGTGGCAATGGTCCCTTCGCGCGTGTTTCTCCCATCGAGAGCATGATCTTCTTGCAGGCGTTCGTGGCCGTCATCGTGACGACGGCCCTCGTCCTCGGTGCCGCCACGTCGGAGCGCGCGCGCGTCGAGCGCGAGCTCCGTCGGAGTCAACGGCGATACAACTTGGCCACCAGCGCCGGCGAAGTGGGAGTATGGGACTGGAACCTCCAAACCAACGAGATGTACGTCGACCCCGTGCTGAAGGCCATCCTCGGATACGAGGATCACGAGATCGCGAACCGCGTCGAGGCTTGGCGCCAGCTCGTTCATCCCGACGACGCGGCTCCCGTGACGGCAGAAGTGGACCGACATCTTGAAGGAGTGGTGCCAGTCTACCAGGTCGAGCACCGCGTGCTACATAAAGACGGAAGCGTTCGCTGGTTTCTGGTCCGTGGTACAGCGACACGAGACGAGAACGATCGTCCGACTCGCATGACCGGAACAACCACCGACATCACCGAGCACAAGATGGCGTTGGCTGCTCTGCGGGTTCGAGAATCGGCGCTGCGGGAAAGCCACGCCAAGATCCGCGACCTTGCCGGGCAGCTCATTGCCGCTCAGGAAGAAGAGCGGAGGCGGCTCTCCCGGGAGCTCCATGACGGTCTCAACCAGCAGTTGGCCGCCCTCACCTTCGAAATCGGCTTTCTCCGATCGAGCCTTCCGGAGCGCGATGCCCAGGTCAGGGAGCGCCTACGCTACCTGCAGGGGTTGACGACTCAGATCATCAACGATGCCAGGCTCATGTCTCGCCAACTGCACCCCGCCTCGCTGGAGCACCTTGGGTTGGTCACCGCGCTGCGGTCACTTTGTGCGGAGATCGAAAAACAGGAGTGCATCCGCGTCAGGCTCTCTCTCATCAACGTGCCCGACCGTATTCCTCCCGACGCGGCTTTGTGTCTGTATCGTGTCGCCCAGGAGGGCCTACGCAACGCGGCCAAACATTCGGGGGCGCGAGAGGTGCGGATAACGCTAACCGGTGCGAATCGAGGCATCGAGCTCTACATCGCGGACACCGGCTCCGGCTTCGACGGCGCTCAAGTCAAGGAACGTGGTGGGCTCGGTTTGGTGAGCATGGAAGAACGCGTGCGTCTCCTGGGTGGGAGGTTTCGCATTACCAGCCAGCCACGCCTCGGCACGCGCATCGCGGCGTGGGTGCCTCTGAGCAGGCAACCTGTGGAAGCTCTACCCGATCCACTTCCGCAAGAACACGCTTGACCGTCCCCGCCCGTCGTAGGACGGAGACGATGCCCGATGCTTTGCACCGACAATCGTTATCGGCTGGCGACTCTTGGCGCGAAGTAGTAGTTGTGCTCGTCGTACTGGAAGTATCTTTCGATCCACTCGTAGTTGTGGTCCGCGAAGTACTTCAAGATCCCCTCGCGGTTGGCGGGCTTGGCTTCGATGCAGGCGAGCTCTGGCCGGAACCGCTCGATGTCGAACCCGGCGAGCGCGAGGAGCTCGGCGCCCTCGATGTCCATCGATAGGAAGTCGACCTTGGTAACCCCGTTCTGCTCGAGAAGGCGGGTAAGAGTGATCGTCGGCACCTGGATCTCTTCGAAGGTGAGGTCATCCCCTCCAGGGCCTTTCAGCGGCTTGTGAATGGAGGATATTCCAGGAAGCTCGGACCGATAGAACGGCTCGACCGTCGCCTCGTGATCGGTGACGAGGTAGTTGAAGAACTTGCTTTTTGGGCGTCTCCGCTTCCAGCGCAGCTCATATTCCGGCAAGGCGTCGACGGCGATGCCAGACCAACCCAGGTGCTTCTCGAGATAGTAGGTGTTGTTGTAGACGATGGGTGTGAAGCAGCCGACATCCAGGAAGAATCCATCCCGGCGATCTTGGAAGTAGTCCCTTATGATCAGCTCTTCGTTATGCTGCGAATAAAGAGCCTTCCCGTTCAGGTCGATTCCCGCCCAGGCGAGGGGCGGTTGCGGAGTTGCCGGAAGCTCCTCTCCCGCCGAAGGTGTCTCTGGAGGTGGATCCTGGCTGCAGGACGGCAGCAGTGCGGCCACGACGGCAAGAGCGCCCCCGAGAACGACGGAGCTCACTAATCGGAGACGCGGCATGGCACCTCGTGCGCGCGGAAGTCTAACACAACCGCGAGTTTTATCCAGAGTCAACTCGGCCGTAGCAGGGAGCGGCAGATGAGTGTAACTTACGCGTTTGCCGTGGCGGATTTTCGGGACCGTCTCAACATCAAGAGTTCTTGACATGCTACGTCGTCCGGAGACGCAGATGGTTCTCGAGGTGTCCCTATCTCCCGCGGACGTCATGAACCGCCTCGACTCTTCGATGTTCCGCGTGAAGCATTTCTTGCTCTCCCCGGCGTGGGGAACAGACGCTGCGTTCGTCGGTCAGCTTGGTGAATCCGCTATCAAGATGCGCGTGCGACATGGTTATAGTAACGGCCTCACTCGACTCCTCTACGGACAGGTCACGCCGACGCCGTCAGGTAGTCGTCTCGATCTTCGCTTTCGTACGCTATGGTGGGTCGTGGCAGCCCTGAGGGCGTCTTGGCTCCTCGCACTGCTCCCGGTTGGCCTTTATCTCATCGACGTCGGTCGTCTCGTTTCGCCGCACACATCCGTCGACTGGTCCTTGGCGGGCGCACTGCTCGGCGGCCCACTCGTGACTCTCGGGCTGCTGATCGCTATCGAGGTAATGGCACGGCGATGGGGCGATCGAGACGAAGAGCAAATGCGAGATCACATCGGCCGTTTGTTCGCCGATACCCGGACGTCGGGCTGACATCCTTCGTTCAATGAAAATCCCGACTCCCACCGTGCTGGGGCTGCACGTTGAGCCGAGGCGTCCAGAGCTCGTCGGCGATGACGTGCACAACGCCGTCCCGGGCCTCGAGCTTGCCGGTGACCCCGAGAAAAGACGCGGTCTTGGCGAGGATGGCGTAGCGATCGAAGACACGCGTCCATATCACGAGGTTGACGAAGCCGGTCTCGTCTTCCAGCGTCATGAATGTGACTCCCGAGGCGGTACCCGGTCGCTGGCGGCAGATCACCAGCCCCGCGTAACGGATGCGCTTGCCGTGGCGCATTTTTGCTACCGTCGCGGCATCCGGTAGGCCTCGCGCGCGCAATGCTTCTCGTAACGGCCCCAAGGGATGGCCGCGCGTGCTGTGGGAAGACGCGTGATAATCCCAAGCGATGGTCTCGAAGGCGTCGAGCCCCGGAAACTCCGGTGTCTCTTCGGTGCTTTCGAGAGGTAAGGGCTTCGACGTCTCCCGTGCAAGACCTCGCACGTTCCATAGCGCGGCCCTTCTCGTGGCTCCGAATCCATCGAAGGCCCCGGCTTCGGCCAGAGTCTGAAGAGACCCTTCGTCCAATTGGGTGCGGCGCACGAAGTCTTCTAACGAAATAAACTGGCTTTGCCAGCGAGCGGCTTCGATCGCCTTCCAATTCCCTTCGCCCAGACCCTTGACGTAACGAAGGCCCATTCGGACCGCAAAGCTCAGCGGCCCGCTTTCAACAGGCACGGGTTCTAGAGTGCAATCCCACTGACTCAGACGAGCAGCTACCGGACGGATCTCGACCCCGCGTCGTTTAGCGTCGTCGATGATGGTGGCGGGAGAGTAAAAACCCATCGGTTGCGCGTTCAAGAGGGCGCAGCAGAACTCGGCCGGATAGTGCCGCAAGAGATAGGCGGCCGCGTAAGCCACCAGGGCGAAGCTTGCGGCATGGCTCTCGGGAAAACCATATTCGCCGAATCCTCGGATCTGCTGGAAGACTCTCTCCGCGAACTCCGGTTTGATCCCCTTTGCCTGCATACGGGAAATCAACCGTTCGCGGTGCTTTTCGATACGACCCGTCCGGCGCCAGGCCGCCATGTCGCGACGAAGCTGATCGGCCTCGCCGGGAGTGTAGTCCGCCGCCACCACCGCCAAGCGCATCACCTGCTCTTGAAAAAGCGGCACACCCAGTGTCTTCTCTAGCACTGGCTTCAACGAAGGATGCGGATATTCCACCGTCTCCTCTCCGTTCCGGCGGCGAAGATAAGGATGCACCATCCCCCCCGTAATGGGCCCCGGCCTCACGATGCTCACCTCGATGACCAGATCGTAATAATGGCGCGGTCTCAGGCGCGGTAGCATCGCCATCTGGGCGCGGCTCTCGATCTGGAAGACACCCACGGTCTCGGCACGGCAGATCATGTCGAAGGTCGGGGTATCGTCCTGCGGGATGGTTGCCATGGAAAGATTCAAGCCTCGATGCCGCTCCAGTAAACGGAAACAGAGATCGAGCTGGGTCAGCGCGCCGAGCCCTAACAGATCGACCTTGAAGAGCCCCAGAGCCTCGATGTCGTCCTTGTCCCACTGGATCACCGTGCGGTCGGCCATGGTGGCGTTCTCGATGGGGACGATGTCGTGGACCGGCTCGTGACCAAGAAGAAATCCTCCCGGATGGATCGAGAGGTGGCGAGGAAAGTCCTGGATCTCGTAGGACAGTCGCAGCAGGTGCTGGTTCACCGGGATCTCGGGATCCAGCCCGGCGTGACGAAGCGCCTGTGCAGTGACCCCGTCGTAGTGAGAAAGAATCTTGGCCAGACGATCGAGAGCGGTCTCCGGAAGACCGAGCGCCTTTCCGACGTCGCGCACCGCCGAGCGCGCCCGATAGCGAATGAGGTTGGCCACCATGGCCGCCTTGTCGCGCCCATACTTTTGGTAGACGAACTGGATGACCTCCTCGCGCCGCTGGTGCATGATATCGAGATCGATGTCGGGAGGCTCGTTGCGATCCTTAGACAAGAAGCGCTCGAAGAGGAGTCCCATCCGCACCGGATCCACCGCGGTGATACCCAGGCAGTAACAAACCGCCGAGTTCGCCGCCGAGCCGCGGCCCTGACACAAGATCTCCTTCGAACGGCAGAACTGCACGATCTCGTACATGGTGAGGAAGTACCCGCAGTAATCGAGCTCTTCGATGAGGGCAAGCTCTTTCTCGATTTGGCGGACGACCTCGGGAGGCACATCGCCTCCATAACGTCCGCGCGCCCCTTCCAGGGTCAATTGATGAAGCCACTGGGCGGAGGTCGTGCCGTCCGGAAGTCTCTCGGCGGGATAACGGTAGCGGAGCTCGTCGAGTGAAAATTCACACCGCGCGGCGATCTCCTCGGTCCTGGCCACCGCGGAGGGGTCGTCGGCGAAAAGCTGCTCGAAGGAAAAAGGTGTCCTCAGACCATGCTCGGCATTCGGTTTCGTCTTTCGCCCCGAAGTCTGAACCGTCACGCCGTGGCGTATGCAGGTCAAAACGTCCTGTAAGTCGCGCCTTTCCGGCGTGTGATACAGCACCTCCATGGCGGCGGCGACGGGTAGGTGATAACGAGCCGCTCGCTCGCGCAACCGCGCTTCCTCCTGCACTTCGGTGTCACGGCGATGACGGGCCGCCATGGCATAGATTCGATCGCCGAAGGCTTCACGCAGCCGCACGGCAACATGCCCCGGATCCGCCTCGCCAACCAAAAGGCTTCGATCGCCACCCCAGAGGGCGATGAGGCCGCGTTGATGCTCGCAGATCTCGTTCCAGCTTACCGAGGATTCTCCTTTGTCGGAGCGGAGGCGGCCGGTGGTGAGGAGTCGGCAGAGATTCGCGTAACCGCGACGGTCGTGGGCCAGCAGCACCATGACCGACTCGTCTTCGACCGTCACCTGGGCGCCGACGAGAAGATGAACGCCCGTCTCCTTCGCCTTCACATGGGCGCGCACCGCCCCATAGACGCCGTCCCGATCGGTGACGGCGAGGGAGCGCAAGCCGAGCCGCTGTGCCTCTTCGACGAGCTCCTCGGGATGGCTGGCTCCTTCTAAAAAAGAGCCATTGGTTTTGCACCAAAGCGGAACATAGGCCACGGACTTACTCCACACGACCTTCAAGAAACCAGCGGCGGCGCTTCCGATCGTAGAAGACCCAGAGGACCTCTCCTCGATGCATGTTCACGAAGTAGTAATCGCGGTGCACACCACCCGACCACCAGCCACCGGAAAAAACATAGGGACCGTCGAACCGGGTAACCGGTCCGTGCTCCAGCCCCCGTAGAAGCCAGCCATCGGGCTCGTGTCGGGCCCGATGAGGGAGAAGAAGCGGTCTCCGGTAGATTCTTCGAACCAGAAGGCGAGGATGACTCGTCTTTCGCGGCTCGGGAAGTGTGACCTCGTCCATCGGCTCCCAACGGAAACTTGCCTGAGGCAGGTGGCCTTCCAACAGACGAGCCCGCATGACGATCTGGTCGCCGTGCTCGGCACGAAGGCGCGCGAAGGCGCGGCTGCCTGCCTCCAGATCGCGCCGCGGTTTTTGGGTGAACAAGAGACTCTGCTCGGCAGCGACTTTCGTGCCGCAGACCGTCAGGTGCAACGCCACCACCCCGGAGTCGAGCCGCAACGTCTCCAGACGCAGCCGGACGAGCCCCAGGATCTGCGCGCTATCCACCGTGGGCGCCGCGGTGCGGATGCGCTCCCCGTAACTTCCCTCGCGATCGAGCAGCAGGCGGAGCGTCAGCTCGGTGAGTGCCTTGCCCTGAGACGTCAGCTCGGCGAGCAGCGCGTCGAGCATCCTCTTGATGAGAAACAACAATCGCTCGGCATCGGAGTCCGGAGCATCGAGCAAAAATTGCCGCTCGAGCGGCTCGTTCACCGGATGGGGTTGAAGAGGCGCCCAGAGATCCCCCGCCGCGAGTCGGTGCAAACGATGGGCTTCGATGCCGAATCGTTTGAGGAGCCCCTTGGCGGGTAGCCGCAGAAAATCCGCTACTGTGCGGACACCGAGCTTTTCGAAGGCGTCGCGGACGCTGGGCTCGATCTCCAGACGTTCCAGCTTGACGCGACGGGCCGCCGCGTTCTCCTCCCCGATGTCTTGGAAGACCTTGATCCCCGGGATGGACTTGGCCACCGCATACGTTCCGAAGCGGGTGAACCCCACGACGATGGTGGAGAAAAAACCCGCCGTCGCGAGGTCTTTACGAACGGCCATCGCCCAGTCTTCCAAAGTCGCGTACAACCGATCCAAACCCTGAGCATTGAGCCAAAAAGTTCCCGGCGTCTCGATCGAGGGCTCGATTTCCGGCGTGTAGCGACGGAGTCGATCGACGAGAGAAAGGGTCTCTTTCGCGATGTCTTGTTGCGCCACCGTGCCGGCTCGCAAGCTGGAGGACAACGACAAGGCCTGGGCATAACGCTGCCCGGGAAGGATGCGACTTTGCCTGGCTCTTTCGTTGACCCAGATTAGAGGGGATTGCGGGCGATCCTCCGCCACCACGGCAACCGGAAGCTCCTTCCAATCCGGATGCCGCCGGAGGAGAAGCTGGAGAGGAAACGACGGAACATCAACACATGCCAGCCGGACCACGGCAAGTCTCCTGGTGAACCTGTCCGGGACCGCGGCGTTTGTCCTTGAGGACCTCGAGCTCGATACGACCACCCGTCGACGAGCGCCGGACCTCCGCCCGCAGCGAGACGAGAGAGCCCAACGAGCCGGCGTGGGCCGGTTTTTCTGTGAGCACGACGACCGCCGTGTCGTTTTTCTGCGCCAACCCGACCAGGCGCGTTTGTAACGGCATGGGGATGGAGGCATACACGGAGCCGCCTTCCCCACCTCTCTCGAAAAAACCACTTGGAGCGGGCTTCGGCCCGAGATCGATCACCACCAATCCGAAACCACCCGAGCGAACGAGCTGATTCGCCGCTCTCGCCGCCGTATCGGCATCGCGGGCGCAAACGATGGCCAGCGACTCCAGGTCGATCCCTCCCGCCGCGGCGTCGGGAGGAAAAAACGTGCTCGAAGGTAAAGTGATCCAGGCTACCGGCTCGTGCCGGCACTGTGCCTCGAGCACTAACCCGAAAGCCGCCGTCAAAGTAGCCGTCGCCCCGGTCCCAGAAAGCTCGACGAAACGACCCGTGATTTGGGGCAGCCCCCAAAGAGAGACGGATCTTAGGGAGCTACTCTCGGCAGGGAGACTGGTAGTGACCCATCGTTGGCGAGCCAAGACTGAACCTCCCTCAGCTGGCGAGCAACTGGGCCGCCGTCTTTCGTCGCACCGCGATCGTCGCGCGGCTTCGCTTCAAAAGCTTTTGCAATGCCTGGGCATTGACGACCGCTTGCCCTTGCCAGTGATTGTTGAAGACGACGAACGTGTGCTTGCTTTGCCGCTCGATCTCCCGCAGGCGAGGCACCCAACCCATGAGCTCCCGACGGCGGTAGTTGTAGTCGTAGCGGTAGGCCTGATCCTTCGCCCACCACTTCCACCAACGGGAGGCATTTCTTCCTTGGAAGCGCACATAACCCAGTCCGGAGGTCACGAGCGCACTCGGCCCGGGGAACTTGGACAAATCGGGTGTGTCCACACAGGCCACCCCGATATCCCACCCACGGAGAAAGTGAAGCGTCTCCTCGTTGAACCAGCTGTCGTGGCGAAACTCCACCACCAGCGGAAATCCATCCAATGCCGTCCGGAGTCTCGAAAGGTAGGCCCGATGATCGGGATTATTGATAAAAGAAAAAGGAAATTGCGCCAAGATCGCGCCCAGTTTCCTAGCTTCGACGAGCGAAGCCAGCGAGGCGGCGAAGCGGCTGGCGAAACTAAAATCTTTCGTCTCCAAGGGACGTTGATGCGTCAGACCACGGTGCGCCTTGACAGTGAACACCACCCTTCCCCCCGAACGACTGAGCAATCGCTCCTGATCGTCGACCGTCGGCATCCGATAACGGGTGAACGTCAGCTCGCAGCAGTTGAACCGCTCGGAGTAAAAATCCAAGTAGTCTTCGTGACACAACCACGGCGGATAAAACGTAGGAGACCAGTTGTGATAACCGTAACCACTCGTGCCCACGTAGATCACACGCCACCTCCTGAAGACACAAATCTCCCGTCGATTTGAGTCGGGTATTTCTCGACCGAGAAGTTTCTCGGAGCGGACTAGAGACTACTTACTAAGAAATGATTCAAAAATACTTCCGGATGAGCCCCACCACGACTCCCCGGATGCGAACCGCTTCCTCCTCCACAATCAACGGAGAGTAGTTCGGATTGGCCGGACGCAGTTCGATTTGCGATCCGTGCCGATAGAACCGTTTGACGGTCGCCTCACCATCCACCAGCGCGACGACCGTCTGGCCCGGCTCGGCCTGCTCGCGCCTCTGGACGATCAGCATATCGTCCTCGTGGATGCCGTCCCCCACCATGCTGTCGCCCGTCACCTTCAAGGCGAAGTGCTCCCCGCGACCCACCAGTGCTTCCGGCACGTCGATGGTCTCCGGAACTTCGGGGGACTCGAGCGGACCGCCCGCCGCCACCGTTCCCAATAAAGGCAACGAGACCGCCGCGGCCCGATCCTCATGCTCCGAGAGGATCTCCAGGGCTCGTTTCTGATTACCCCAGGGCGATCGTATAAATCCCTTTTTTTCAAGCTGTTGCAGGTGCTTCTTCACCGAGTTCAAAGAGGCGAAACCGAACTCCTGGCGGATCTCCTCATAAGAAGGAGGCCGCCCGTGCTCGCCTCGGTAGCCCTTCAGGAAATCGAAAACGGCTTGTTGTTTCTCCGTCAGGTCCATGGCTCGTAATATAGGTGCAGATTGGGTGTAAGTCAACGACAAGATGTAGGGTCGATGGGGAACCCGTTGCGCAATGCCTTGGGTATGTGTTGCGATCTCTTAAAAGGCGAGTATCACGCCGACGGTCCCACTGCCCTGCCAGGAAGCCGCGGTGTCGAATCCAATGAGACACCCTCCAGGAAGCGAACAAAGGAAAGCGCCTTCGCCACGCAGAAACGTCGGCGAGGCGCGGGCGTCGAAACGGATCCCCAACGCTCGGATAAGAAGACCTTGAGCCCACCGCCTCCCCCCATCGAGAACCACCACTCGCTTTCCCCCGTCCCTGCGTGCAAACGGGTGCCACCGGCCGTCAAAACGACGAAGGGACGCAGAGGGCTCGGTTCTCGACCAAAAACTCGAATACACCTCCCCCTTGGTAGTATTCGACGCTCGCATCGAGGGTCTCTTTGTTGACCAGGAAGGGGTCGACGGGATCGTCACTTGTGATTTCGAAGCTCGTATCCTGCCGGCTGTAGATGAACTCCAAGCACCCGTCCTCGCGAATCCGGACGTCCACACTGACACCGTACGCGACATCGGCGTCGATATCGACGGAGCCCTCTTGTGTCCCGAATCCTCCGCCGAATTGCCAGCCCCCGAAAGGCACGATCTCGACCGCTTGTGCCCGAACGGTGCCCGGGATGGCTACGAGGAACACTCCAAGAAGGAATGACTTCTGGCGGCCACTCAGCACGGCTCAAGTATAAGCGAGAAAAGCGGGAATAATAGCGTCGGCCAACGGTAACTCCTGCAAGCGCACGAGGTGCGGGAGGTATCGATGACCCAGACGGCGAGGGCGGCAAGGCGCGCAGATCCCCGGTACTACCAGATCGCAACGCTCACGAGCCTCCTCATCTACGGCATTCTCTGGCTGGATTTCGAAGTCCAGACGATCCACGCCATCGCGATCCTCGTGACCGCACAGCTCACGCAGTACGCTTGCACGAAGCTCTCGAGACTTCCCGGCTTCGATCCCAAAAGCGCCCTTATCTCCAGCTTGTCTCTGTGTCTTCTCCTCAGAACGAACTTCCTCGCCGTAGCGGTGCTGGCGGCGTGCATCTCCATTGCGGGGAAGTTTCTCATCCGTTGGAACGGCAAGCATGTCTTCAACCCGACCAATTTCGGACTGGTGGCGGTCATTGTCCTGACCGGGCAAGCCTGGGTCTCCCCGGGACAATGGGGCAGCGACGCCTTTCTGGGATTTCTTTTCGCTTGCCTCGGCGGGCTAGTGGTCAATCGCTCGTCCCGGAGTGACGTCACGTACGCGTTTCTCGGCTTCTATCTCGCCGTCGTCTTCGGGCGCTCCCTCTGGCTCGGCCAGCCGGTGAGCATCCCCCTGCACCAGCTGCAGAGCGGTGCCTTCCTTCTCTTCGCGTTCTTCATGATCTCCGATCCCAAGACCACACCTGATTCACGTGCGGGAAGGATTCTCTTCGCATTGCTGGTCGCGCTGGGGGCGGGATTCGTTCATTTCGTCCTATTCCGCCCCAACGGATTGCTCTGGTCTCTGGTCTTCTTCGCGATGTTAATTCCGTTCATCGACCGGCTTCTGCCCGGAACCCAATACCAATGGAAGCGTGCGGCCGCCCCATCCGCTCGCGAGAAAGGAGAAACACATGAAACGGTTGCTGCTCTTGACGGTTGTCGCCCTGGTGGCGGCGTTCTCGCAGGAATCGGTTAGAGCATTCTGCGGATTCTACGTATCCAAGGCCGATACCCAGCTCTTCAACCAGGCCTCGCAGGTCGTCCTGGTGCGACACGACGACAAGACGGTCCTCACCATGGCCAACGACTTCCGCGGCGATCCCAAGGAGTTCGCCGTGGTGATCCCGGTGCCCACCCTTATCGAGAGGGGCCAGGTCCATGTCGCCGACAAGGCGCTCATCGATCATCTCGATGCGTACTCCGCACCACGGCTGGTCGAGTACTTCGACGAGAACCCCTGCTTCAACTGGTCGGATATGGCGAGGGAGGCTCCCGCGGCCAGCGGCGTCATGCAAAAGTCGGAAGACAGGGCCGCGCGCAGTCTGGGCGTCACGATCGAAGCCCAGTACACGGTCGGCGAGTACGACATCCTGATCCTCTCCGCCGAGCAGAGTGACGGCCTGGAGACGTGGCTGGATCAGAACGGTTATCAGATGCCGCCGGGCGCGTCTCGAGTCCTCGGAAGCTACATTCGGCAGAACATGAGGTTCTTCGTCGCCAAGGTGAATCTCGACGAGCAGTCCCGGCTGGGCTTCAGTTACCTCCGGCCCCTTCAGGTTGCTTACGAGTCTCCCAAGTTCATGCTCCCCATACGATTGGGTACGGTGAACGCCGACGGCCCGCAGGAGCTCTTCATCTACGCGCTCACCCGAAACGGGCGGGTCGAGACGACCAACTACCGCACCGTGCAGCTCCCCACCGGCATGGACATCCCCGTGTTCGTCAAGGACGAATTCGGAGACTTCTATCGTTCGATGTTCGCCGAGCAGGTGCGGAAGCACAACATGAGCACCGTATTCGTCGAGTACGCCTGGGATATGGCTTGGTGCGATCCCTGCGCCGCCGACCCTCTCTCCTATGGCGAGCTCCGAGAGCTCGGCGTCTTCTGGCTGGATGGATCGCAGGCACGCGGTGCCCAGGCCCAGCAGGTCTTCGTGACCCGGCTGCACGTCCGCTACGATGGCGAGCATTTCCCCGAGGATCTGATCTTCCAGGAGACCTCGGACCACACCAACTTCCAGGGCCGCTATGTGCTCCGTCATGCGTGGGAGGGCAGCGACAACTGCCGCATAGCCCAGGAGTATCGGCGCAACGTCGCGGCGCGGCACGAGCAGGAAGCGCAGACACTCGCTTCGCTGACGGGATGGAACGTGAGCGAGATTCGAGAGAAGATGAATTTGCATGGGGATGGTGGGCAGGACCCTGACCGGAGCTGGTGGCAGCGCCTCTGGGAAAACTAGCCGCGCCCGTGTTCGCCGTCAATGGGCGTGGGTTGCTGCTATCAACCTAGCCAGACGGCGGTGGGAAAGGCTATGGACAAACTGACTCCGCTCCGTGTTGGCCGTCATTGAACGTCGTTGCTGCTAGCAATCGCGTCAGACGGCGGTGCACGGGTTTGCTACTATCGAGCCAGATACTCAGATGTCCATGATGAGCTCCCGCCCCAGCATCGAGATCATCCTGGGTGACATCACCCAGATCGATGTCGACGCCATCGTCAATGCGGCGAATACGTCGCTCCTGGGAGGCGGAGGAGTCGACGGTGCCATCCACCGGGCCGCCGGCCCCGAGCTGCTCGCCGAATGTCAGGCGCTCGGTGGTGCCAGGACCGGCGAGGCCAAGCT
>Ga0302046_10003243_pt1 | contig 14751 bp, 7 predicted proteins | sample RVTome_11_FD_200261 | JGI IMG/M metagenome (GOLD analysis project Ga0302046, IMG submission 200261) | Soil microbial communities from uranium-contaminated site in the Upper Colorado River Basin, Wyoming, United States - RVT147D111 (version 2) ...
GGACCGTCGCGTCGAGCCGCTCGAGCTCCGGCGGCTTGCCGACCTCCACGATTTCGTCGGGCGCCGGCTCGGGCGCCGCGCAGGCCGCGAGCACCACGAGAGCCGCCGTGAGAGAGCGCATTCGCGAGCGCGCGTCGATCTCGGCCTGCGTCTTGGACACCCGCAGATCCTATCAAACCTCTCGCAAGAGACTTGACAAACGTGCCGACTTCGGCGACACTTGTGGGTCGTTGGAGAAAAAGAAGCGGTTTTCGGAGAAACGCTTTGAGGCTGTAAGAAAAGTCTGTCAGAGAGAATCTGAGAGCCGTAGGACGGCGCTGGCAGATGGTCTCAAGTCGTCAGACATCTTCCGTCAGACGATGTCTGACGCAAGGACGTCGACGCCATCAACCGGATGGAAAGGAGAGAGCGTGAGAAAGCTTTCCATTAACCTGACCCTTGCCCTCGCGATCGGCTGCTCAGCGGTCGCCCTGCTGGCCCAACCGGAGCCGAGCCCACGCCAGGAGGCCGCGAGCGGCGCGAAGCTCGACACTCAGATCCAAGTACTGATGGGCATGCCGGCCGCGGAGCGCCGGGCCTTCCTGAAGAAGCTTGCGCCCGAAGAGCGCCGCGGCCTGTGGATGAAGCTCAAGAGGGCCGGCTTCGACGAGGGCGCCGAGGTGGCCAAATACGAAGAGCTGGAAGGTTTCCCGGTCAACTTGGGTCACACCTTCAAGGGGAAAAGGGTGATGCCCAAGGCCGCCGTGGGGACGATCGCCTACGACAGCGGTTTCCCGACCATCGGATTTGGAGGCGGCGCACTCGTCGGCAACCGCTTCAACACCCACACGGGTATTCCGGTGTGCAACCCGGGCACGGTGTCGACGATCCAGGCCCTCGTGGTGCCGGGTCCCGCCAACACGACGTCGAGCGCCGGCTTCGTGCTCCTGGGGCCGCAGACGACCATGGGCGGAGCCATGGCCCTCTTCAGCACCTTCACCGCCGCGACCGGAGTGATCGATTCGCTCACCTTCGCCGGGCTCGGCGTCACCTACACGGGCAGCAGCTTCTTCGTCCTGTTCGGGGACTTCGCCACCGTCTACGTTCCCGTGTTGGGTACGGGATCGACCCTCGGGCAGGGACATCACGGCGTGGTCGGATACACGGGAATGATGGGGCCCAACATCACCGGCACCTTCGACTTCGGAGGCGCCCTCAACTCGTTTATCCGGGCGACCGGCACCATCGTGCCCGTGGAGCTGATGACGTTCGACGTCGAGTGAGCCGGTGCCGAGACTCATCGTGATGGCCCTCTGTCTGGGTACGCTCCTCGCCTGCGAGGAGCGAAGCTCGGGCGCGCCGCCCGAAGCGGATTCGTCGGGCGCGAGCTTGGTGGCCAGGTTCGGCGAGCTCGAAATCTCCGCCGCCGACGTCGACACGCGGATCCTCGCTTTGCCTCCGGCCGAGCGCCCGAAGCCGGGTCAGGACCTGGACACCTGGTACGAGGAGCAGATACGAGAGCTCGTCGTCGAGCGGCGGTTGCGCGCCGAAGCCGTGGACCTGGCCGAGGACGAGTCGTTCCTGGCCGCCGCCCGTGAGGCGGAGAGGGAGCTCGCGGTTCAGCTCTGCCTCGACGAGCTCCGGCCGGCGACCGGCAGCCTCACGGACGAGGCCTTGCGCGCCGCCTACGACGAGCGGTTCGACGACTTCGCCGTGCCGGAAAGGCGGGACGTCTATCATCTCTTCCTGCGCAGTGGCGCGAGCCGCCCGCGCGGCGCGGCGCGGGCCGACATCGAGTCGTTGCGCGATCAGGTACTGCGCGGCGAGAGCTTCCAGCGGCTGGCCGCCGTCCACTCGGACTCCGAGAGCCGTCACCGCCAGGGCGCGCTCGGCTGGGTGATTCCGGGCCAGCTCCCGGCCGGATTCGACGACGTGATCTTCCAGCTCGACGAAGGGGTGCCGAGCGAGCCGGTCGCCACCCGTGACGGGCTTCACCTCTTCTACGTCGACCAGGTCCTCCCCGCTCGCCAGGCCACCTTCGAGGAGGTTCGCCCGGGCCTCGCGGCCCGGCTCGCGGCGGAGCGCCGGGAGGCCGCTCTGGACGAGCTGGAAGCCAAGGCCGACCTTCCCCCCAGCCTCCCGGGGCTCGCCACGGTGGTCCTCGACCGTGCCGGCTTTTCCGCCGTGGCCGAAGGCGGCGATCCGGACGCCATCGTCTTGCGCCTGGGCGGCACCGAGCTCACGCTCGCCGACCTGCGCCGCCGGGTGCAGCACGCGGCGGCGCGGCAGACGCGGGGAGACGCGGCCGATCGGCGGCCGACCCGCGATCTCGCCTGGAGGGTGCTCGAGAGCCTGCGGCGCCGCGAGCTCGTCTACCACCACTGCCGGACGATCGACGGCGTTCCCGTTGCCGAGCTCGAGACCCGGCTCGACGCCTGGCGGCAGGAAGCCCTGCTCAACCTCCAGCGCCGGCGCCGCATGGTCGAGGTGGCGGGGCGCGACGAGGCGCGTTTGCGGCTCTTCTACGACAGCAACGCCGGGCGGTTCAGCCGGCCACCCAGATGGCACCTGCGCCGCCTCAAGGTCCCCCTGGGAGACGATGCCGGGGCGGTGATGGCGCGGCTCGAAGACGCCGCTTCCCGTGGCGGCTCCTCTCTGGAAGATCTCGCCGCCGAGCTCGGTGGCGAGATCGAGGACCTGGGCGCCAGGAGCCTTGACGAGCTCAGTCGCCTCGAGCCCAAGCTGCCACCGCTGGTCGCTCCCCTGGCCGCGGGTGAGACGTCGCCACCGTATCGCACCGCGAGCGCGCTCGAGATGGTCGAGTCCGTGGCCCGGCAGGAAGCCGAGCCCTTGTCCTTCGCCGACGTCCACGAGCGGGTCGCCGCCGCCTACGTCGAGCAATACACCCGCGAGGCCTACCGGGAGATGGCCGACGAGATCCTACGTACCGCCGAGCTGCAGCTCTTTCCCGAAGGCTTCGCGGCCCTCCGCGCCGCCGGGCTGCGCGGGGCCGATCAGGCGCTGGTCCAGGCCGACGTCAGCGTCGAGCAGCTCGAGGAGTTGCTGAACGAGCGCTGACGTGAGGCGATCCACCGGAACCCTGGCAGCCTGGGTGCTGATCTCGATCGTGCTCGCGGTTTTCGCCGCCGGGTGCCGACGGTTGGAGCCCTGGAACGTGCTCCTCGTCACCTTCGACACCACCCGCGCCGATCGGATCGGCTGTTACGGCAACCGGCGTATCGAGACCCCGACCCTCGACCGACTGGCCGCCGAGGGCGTGCGCTTCGCCCGCGCCATGAGCGCGGCGCCGATCACCTCGCCCTCGCACTCGTCGATCTTGACGGGCCGCTATCCGATCGCCCACGGCGTTCGCGACAACGGCCTGTTCGTTCTCGGCGGGGACCAGCTCACCCTGGCCGAGATCCTGCGCGGAGAGGGCTACGCCACGGCCGCCGCGGTCGGCGCCTACCCCCTGACCGCGCGTTTCGGCCTCGACCAGGGCTTCACCTTCTTCGACGATCACCTGACGGGCGTGTTCGAGGACTACCTCGGCCACCGGGTCTTTCCCAAGCAACGACTGTTCTTCGACGAACGGCGGGCGGCCCAGGTCAACGAGGCGATCCTGCCCTGGCTCGCCGAGCACGCCGGAGGGCCGTTCTTCGTCTGGGTCCACTACTTCGACCCCCACCAACCCTTCGAGCCCGCCCCGCCCTACGACCAGCTCTACGCCGACGACCTCTACGACGGCGAGATCGCTTACGCCGACTCGCGGCTCGGCTTCCTCCTCGACCGCCTGGACGAGCTGGGGGTCCTGGAGCGCACCCTGGTGGTCATGACCGCCGACCACGGCGAGGGGCTCGGCGACCACAACGAGGTCACCCATGCGGTCCTGGCCTACAACTCCACCCTGCACGTGCCGCTGATCGTCCGGCCCCCTTGGGGGGGATCGGGGGGGAGAGCACGGCCTCCGGCCGGCGCGGCACCGGCGGGCACCGTGGTCGAGGAGCGGGTCGGCACCGTCGACGTCGTCCCGACGGTGCTCGACCTGCTCGGCGTCCGCCCCCCGGAGGGTCTGCAGGGCCGTTCCCTGGTTCCTCTCTGGCAAGACGACGCTCCGCGCACGTCCACGGCGCGCTACGCCGAAAACCTCTCTCCTCGAATAACCCACGGCTGGGGCGAGCTGCGGGTGCTCTTCGAGGGTCCGCTGAAGTACATCCACGGTCCCCGTCCCGAGCTCTACGACCTCGAAGCAGATCCCGGCGAGCGCCACGACCTGGCCGCTGAACGTCCCGCGGAGGTCCGCAGGCTGCGAGACGCCCTGCGAGGCTTCATCAAGGACAACGCCGTCGCCGGGGTGAGCATCCCCGAAGAGCTCGACGACGACGTTCGCCGGCGCCTGGAGGCGTTGGGCTACCTCCATGGCTCTGGCGGCGCGCGTGAGCAGATCTCCGAGACGTTGCTCGACGGCGGCTTGGCGCCCCAGGATCGGGTGGGCGACGTCAACGACCTGAGCGCCGCCAAGCACCTGCTCTACAAGGGACGCTACGCCGAAGCTCTCGTCTACACCGAAAAGCTCACGAGGGGCGCGCCGCGGAGCCCGCTCTATCTCGAGCTGCACGCCACGGCCTTGAGCGAGCTCCTGCGCCTCGACGAGGCCTGGGAGGTGGTCGGCCGGCTGCGCGCCGCGGCCGCGGTCCCCGTGCCCCTGCTGCTGCGGCTCACGGCCCGCCAGTTCGAGCGCGGCGAGACGCGGCTGGCGCTCGACTTCCTGCGCCGCCACCTGGCAACCTCGCCCAGCGCCCCGGGAGAGTGGCTCCTGGCCACCTTCCACCAACGCCTGGGCGAGCCCGAGGAGTCCCTGGCGGCCCTGGAAAAGGCCCTCGAAACCGATCCGACCTTCGTGCCCGCCCGCATCGACCTCGCCGTCCATTTCGTCGAGTCGGGCGAGGCGTCCGCGGCCGAGCGGGAATTCCTGCGCGCCCTGGAAGACGCTCCCTACCACTTCAAGGCCTGCTACAACTATGGCACCTTCGTGCTGCAGGACGGCCGCTACGCCGAAGCCGCCGGGTACTTCCGCCGCGCGATCGCTCTCGCCCCGAGCTATTGGAAGGCCCACCTCGCTCTCGTCGCCGCTCACCTCGCCGCCGACGAGCGCCAGGAGGCCGAAGCGGCGTACGCGGCGCTGGTCCGCGCGGCGCCCCAGAGCCAGGAGGCCGCCACCGCCGCCGGCCTGCTCGCCGCGCTTTGATCCACCTCCGGAGCCATGTTGCAGCCAGAGCTTTCCCCCTTGTCGCTAGCCTGGATTCAGAGCAGGGCGCTCATGATCCGGCACCGGGAATTCTCCATGGTGCTCGCATGCTTCGTCCTCTCGGGCGTGGCCGGGCTGATCTACGAGAGCGCCTGGACCCGGCAGCTCGCTCTCGTCTTCGGCACCTCGGAGCTGGCCGTGGCCACGGTGCTGGCGGCCTACATGGCCGGCCTCACGGCCGGCGCCGCGATCGCCGCGCGCCGGGTCGCCCGGACGCGCCGGCCGCTGCGCGTCTACGCTCTGCTCGAGCTCGGCATCGCGCTCTCGGCCCTGGCCGTGCCGGCCGCCCTGCACGGGGCAGCGTACCTGCACGTGGCCGTGCTCGGCGGCCTCGACGTGCCGGCCGAGGCCGGCTCGCTGCCCTCGGCGATCTTCTACCTGGTGGCGGCCTTCGCGATCCTGATGCTGCCGACCGGCATGATGGGAGCCACCTTGCCGCTGCTCGCCCGCCACGCGGTGCGCACCGACGCCGAGATCGGCCGCCGGGTCGGCTGGCTCTATAGCGCCAACACGGCGGGCGCCGCGGCCGGAGCCCTGCTGGCCGCTTTCGTCCTGTTGCCGTGGCTGGGGCTTGCGCGCACCGTGCTGGCCGCGGTGGCGATCAACGGCCTGGTTTTCGTCCTCGCCGCGGTCCTGGCGCGCCCCGGCCGCGGCGAGCCGAAGCCGAGCGACGCGTCCGCGGCCACTGCACCCGAGACCGCGGCGTCGCGGGGCGTCGTCGCCATCCTGCCGCTGATCCTGGTCTCCGGTTTCGTCTCGTTCACCTGGGAGGTCCTCTGGACGCGGCTGCTGAGCCACCTCGTGGGGGGCTCGATCTACGCCTTCGGCACCATGCTCGCCACCTTCCTGCTCGGCCTCGGCATGGGCGCGGCCGTGGCGGCGCGCCTGGCGGTCGACAGGATCCGTGCCGGCCGTGGCTTCGTGGTGGCTCAGCTCGGCGTCGCCGCGGCCTCGTACCTGGCCTTCGCGGCGGTCGACCGGCTGCCCCGGGCGGTCGCCGACCTCGATCTCGGGGTCGCCTTGCTTGCGGCCGCCGTCCTGCTGCCCGGCGCGGTCTTCATGGGCGCCGCATTTCCCTTCGCGGTCCGGATCCTGGCCGGCTCGGCAGCCGCCGCCGGCCCGGCGAGCGCGCGGGTCTTCGCGTGGAGCACCTGCGGCTCGATCGCCGGCGCGGTGGGCACGGGCTTCGTGTTGCTGCCGAGCCTGCGCTTCGCCGGCACCGCCGCCGCGGCGGTGGCCGCCAGCTTGATCCTGGCGGCCGCGGCCGCACTCCTCTCCCGGCCGCGCCGCGTCAAGCCGGCGCTGGCGGCGGCTCTCGGCCTCGCCGCGGTGACGCTCTTTCCTCCCACGACCCCGTGGGAGGTGCTGCGGACCTCGCCGCTGTCGGGCAAGCGGACGAGAGGGGAAGTAGCGTTCTACGGCGTCGGTCGCAGCGCCACGGTGATGCTTTTCGAGGACCACGTCGGGTGGAGTCTCTCGAGCAACGGTCTGCCCGAGTCGACGGTTCCGTCGCGCGGCGTCCGCCCGGCGCACCGCGCGGGAGTCCGCTTCATGGCTCTCCTGCCGCTCCTGGGCCAGCCTGGAGCGCGGAGCTACCTCGTCGTGGGCCTGGGCGCCGGCGTCACCCTGGAGGCCGTGCCGGCGACCGTGGAAGAGGTCCACGTGGTCGAGCTCGAGCCGGAGGTCGTGCGCGCCAACCGTCGCCTCGGCGGCGAGCGCGAGCGCGACCCTCTCGCCGATCCCCGGGTCCGTCTCCACCTCAACGACGCGCGCTCCGCGCTCGCTCTGACCGCGCGCCGGTTCGACGCCGTCATCTCGCAACCCTCGCACCCATGGACCGCCGGGGCGTCGCACCTCTTCACCCGCCAGTTCTTCGAGCTGGTGCGCCAACGCCTGCGCCCGGGCGGCGTCTTCGTCCAGTGGATGGCGCCCGCCCTCGTCGACGAAGAGCTGCTGCGCTCGCTCGTGGCGACGCTGCTCGACGTCTTTCCCCACGTCGAGGCCTATCAGCCGGGGCAGCGCGGTCCACTGTTCTTCCTGGCTCGGGTGGAGCCCCTGGCGATCGAGGAGACGGCCGCGCCCGCTCTCGCGGCGGGCCGCGACGAGTGGAACAGGATCGGGATCAGGACGCCGGAGGACGTCTTCCTGTCGCGCCTTCTCGACACCGAAGGAGCTCGTGGTTTCGCGGCCGGAGCGCCCCTCGTCACCGATTCGCGAAACCCCCTGCAGACCAGGTCGCCGCGGCTTCTGGGCGCCGGGCTCCCCAAGACCGACGTGAAGCAGTCCCTTGCCGCTTTCGATCCGCTGACGCGACCGGGCTCCGACGAGGGCCGGTCCCTCTACTACGTCCGGCAGCTCGTGCGGCTCAAAGCGAGCGGACGCGCCGGCCGGCTCGCCGCCGCGATCGCCGATCCGGCCCGTCGCCAGGTCGCCGTCGGCCTGCTCCAACTGAGGGCGGGACGCCGCGTCCACGCCGAGAGGAGCCTCTTCGCCGTCCTCGACGCGCCGTCGGCGGCCTCCGAAGCGCTCCCGGCGCTGCTCTTGCTCCATCGCCGAGAGATCGCGCGCGGCCGGGCGCCGGCTTGGGCCGCCGCGTACCTGGCGAAGGATCCCGCGGCCCAGGCCGTCGTCGAGGGCTGGCGCGTGACCGAGCTGCGCGGTTCCGCTGCGGTGCGGGAGCTCGAGCCCCGGCTCGCGGCCATAGACCCCCGACACCCGCTCGCGACCGCCGCGACGGCGCTGCGACTCGGCTGGCGCGTGGCTCTCGGCGATCCGCTCCTGGCCCGGGAAGCGCTCGGGCTCCTCGACCCGGAGCTGGCCGGAGGATCCGACAGTCCCGGGGGGCTCATCCGCCGTGCCCGGCTGGGTTTGCTGGCACAAGACCGGGAAGCCGCCCTGGGCAGCCTCGCCGAGCTCGCCGCGACGCTCGCTCTCGACCCGAGACCGGAGGTCGCCAAGGCCGCCCTGTACGCCTTGGAGACCTTCCCAGCCGACTGGCGGGGCGAGCGCTATCTTCGTCTCCACGCCGATCTGTCAGGGCTTCCCGAGCCGACGAAGACCGAATCGCATCGGGGAGGCTAGAGATATGCGGTTGGCTTTAGTACTGGTCGCCCTCCATCAACGCACGTCTCTCGAGGCGGGCCCGATCGACGCCGAATGGCTGGAGGAGCTGTCCGGCGACCACGACGTGGAGCTGTTCGTCGATCAGGCGACGGCGGGCTCGGAAAGACTCCGCCGCGCGGGTGTGCCCGTCGCGGTCTCGATCAAGAGGGCGGTGGAGGAGACCGGCGGCCGTCGCGTATCGGCCGACGCGCTGCAGGCGCGGGCGGCGAGGCGGTCGCACGACCGCGCTCCCTTCGACGCCATCGTCTACGGCTCCGACGCGACCGTGGACCTGGCGTGGTTCGAGCCCGGATTGCGCGGCGTCCCACGCGGCGTGGCGCTCGGCTCGGGCCTCGCCCACGACCTCCGGGTGGTGTGGGAAGACCGCCGGCTCTTCAGCCGGTTGAGCCGGCGTTTCTGGAGCTGGACGGGACTCGTGGCGTCGGCGGATTTCCTGCTGTCGGACGTGCCGCCCGAGGTTTTCGGTCTCTCCGACGACGGGCGCCTGCCGCCGCGTTACACGACCGGAGCGGCCGAGCCGCGGCGCGCCGAGTCGCCGTCCGGGCCCTGGGTGGCCGTGGCCGCGACGTCCCTGGGCGCGCCGGGGCTGGAAGACCTCGTCGGGCGCGTGGTCGAGCGCCTGCCGCCGGTCGACGGCACGACCTACGTGATCCTCACTCGCCCGAGCCTCTCGGAAGGCCTGGCGACAGAGAAGGCGATCCTCGAGGACTGTCCGGACGCCCTGCGCCGCCGGATCGTCCTGGCCGCCGCCGGCGACGACGGCGTGGCCGCGGATTTCCTCGCCGCCGCCGACGGGCTCGTGGCGGTCTCGGCGGCCGAGCTGGCGGTGCCCGGCGTGGCGGCCGCGGCGCGGAGCCGCGGCCTGATCCTGCTGGACGAGCCGCCGCGGTCCGCGGAGCCTGCGGGGACCTTTCCGGCCTTCGTGCCGTTGCGGCGCAACGGTGGACACGTGCAGGTGCTCGCCTGGGAATCGCCGGCGTCGAGGTTACGGCTTGCTCTGGAGGACCTCGGCCGCGACGTGGGCGCCGAGGACCTCCTCGTGCTCCATGCAGAGGGCCGCGCCGGTCCCGCCTCCCGCCTGTTCGCCCTGGCGGACTACCGCGACGTCGACGTGGTGGTCTGGGGACGGCCCGACGCCGCCCTGGGGCAGCCCGACCCGGCCTTCCTCTATCCGCATGCCATGGCGGTGCGCGGTGCCGCGGTGCCGTCGGTCGCTCGAGCGATCGAGGACTGCGAATCGATCTGGGACCTCGTCTGCTGGGCTGTGAATCACGAATGGATCGATCGCCTGCGTCTGCTGGTGCTGCCGGCACCGGCCGAGTCCGAGTTCCGGGAAATCCGCGAGGTGGACCGCGCCACCGCCTGCTGGAGACCCCGCGCCGGCATGTTGCCGGCGCCGCGGTGGATCCCGGCCGTGACCCGTGAGCCGGCGCCGCCCCATGCCGAGCCGGTCCGTCTACCGCTGCGCCGATCCTTCGCGGCGCCCTCCGCGGTGACGCGGGTCGCGCTCGAGAGCTGGGCGCGGCGTTCCCGTTGGCACCAGCGGATATGCCTCGCCCTGCCCTGGCGCTGGGGAATGCTCGAACGCGCCATGAGGAGCCGGTGGTGAGCAGCTCATCGGTCAGCGTGCTGGTGCTCCAATGGGGCGAGACCGACTTGACGGAGCGCGCGTTGGACGCGGTCCGCCGCTCGCGCTACGACGGGCCGCTGGAGCTCCTGGTGTGGGACAACGGCTCGCCGGACGGTCCGGGCGCCGTCGCTCAGATGTCGGACGTGATCCTGGTGGAATCCCCCACCAACGTGGGCTTCGGACCCGCCAACAACCGCCTGGCGGAGCGCGCCACCGGCGACCTGCTCCTGTTCCTGAACAACGACGCCATCCTGGCGCCGTCGTGCCTCGGCCGCATGGTGCACGGCTTGACCGCCGGGCGGCCGGGGGTGGACGGGCGGGTCGTCGCGGTGGCCCCGCAATTCCGCGGTTTCGACGGCGGCGTGCTCGAGCTGGGTTGCTACCTCGGAGACTCCGGCGAGGCCTGGCAGTTGCTGCGCGGCGAGCGTGCGCCGCGGGGGCTGCTCGACGGAGCGTTCGCCGCCCATTACGGCTCCGCCGCCTGCCTGCTGGTGCGGCGCGGCGATTTCCTGGACGCCGGCGGGTTCGACGAGCTTTTCGCCCCTGCCTACTACGAGGACGCCGACCTCTGCTTGCGGCTGACCCGCGACGGCGGCCAGGTGTTGGTCGAGCCGCGCGCCGTCGCCTACCACCTGGAGGGGGGCACGGCGGGCACGGACGAGCTCGTCGGCGTCAAGCGTTTCCAGAGGCGCAATCGGGGCCGCTTCGCGGCCCGCTGGTACGAGCGGCTCGCACGGCTGCCGCCGGTGAGCCGGAGCGCTGCGCTGCGCCACGCCTTCTCCGGCGGCGACCGGCCCCTCGTCCTCTGGCTCATGCCGGACTTCCTGAAACCGGACCAGTCGGGAGGACATGCCCGGGTGCGCCGCGAGATCGAAGCTCTGGTGGAAGCGGGAGCGGCGGTAGTGGTCTGGTCGGAGCACGTGGGCGACCATGGCCGCTACGGCCGATTCCTGAGCGACCTCGGCGTGACCTGGTGCGGCTGCCACGAGCCCTCGCGGTCGCTGCTGGGAAATCGCCGGGACAGCGCCGTGAGCTCGCTCGAGAGCCTGCTCCAGCTCGACGTCTGGGACGCGGTCGTGGCGTGGTCCGCCGACGTGGCTCATCGCCTCGGACCCGCTGTCCGGGAGCACCTTCCCAAGACCCCATTCGTCGTCGACAGCGCGGTCTTGCTCTACCGCCAGTTCGCGCGCGGCTTGGCGGCCGGTGCCGTGCTCGTCGAGGATCTCGTCACCGAGAAGGCCTGGGAGCTCGCGGTGTACGGCGGTGCGGACGGGCTCATCGCCTCGTCGGAAGCCGACGCGGCGGCCATCCGGACGGAGCTGCCCCACCTCGACGTCGTCACGTTCGACGTCGGAGCCTATGAGCCCGTGCCCACCCTGCCCGAAGGACAGCAGCAGGGCTCGCTGGTCTTCCTGGGGAGCTTCATCCATCCCCCCAACATGGACGCCATCGTCTGGTGGGTCGACGAGATCGTGCCGCGGATCGAGAGGATCTGCGGCCGGACGATGCCCCTGCGGGTCATCGGCTCCTCGGCGGAGCTCGTCTCGGAGGTCGCCGGAGGCAATGGGGCGCTCGACGTGGTGGGGTGGGTGGAGGACCTCAGGGAGGAGATGGCGCGGGCCCGCGCATTCGTGGTGCCGCTGCGCTACGGAGCCGGGACCAAGGACAAGATCTCGATCGCCATGCGCTACGGCGTGCCGACGGTCACCACGTCGATCGGGGCCGAGAGTATGCCCGACGGACTGCACGGTGCCCTGGTGGTGGCCGACGAGCCGGACCACTTCGCGCAACACGTCGTCCGCCTCATGGAGGACGATCAGCAATGGAAGCGCACCGCGGAGTCCACCCGCCTGGCCGCGCAGCGCGCCTGGCAGGAGCAGGAGCTGACCAAGAACCGCTTCGTCGCCTGGTTCTCGCGGCTCGCTCAAAGCCCGACCTGGCGGCGGGCGTCCGGTCGGCGGTGAGATCCATGAGTCGCCGATTCTGTCTCGCCCTGTGCGCCGCCGGCGGCCTCCTCTCGGCGTGCGGCGGCGGCCGTACGCCACCTCCTCCCCGTCCCCACGTCGTCCTGATCTCCGTGGACAGCCTGCGAGCCGATCACCTCGGTTGCTACGGCTACTCGCGGTCCACCAGCCCGACGATCGACCGCCTGGCGGCCGAGGGCGCGCTCTTCGAGGTCGTCACGAGCAGCAGCTCCTGGACCCTGCCGGCGCACGCGGCGCTGTTCACCGCCCTCCCGGATTCCGCGCACGGCGTCGACCGCGGATCGCGCAAGCTGGAAGCCGAGAGGCGCACTCTGGCGGAAGCCCTGCGAGCGGCGGGCTACCGTACCGCCGGCGTGTGGAGCGGACCCCTGCTCGATCCCAGGTTCGGCTTCGGACAGGGCTTCGACGCCTACGTAAGCCATGCCGAGACCGAGGAGGACTGGGACCGGGCGGTGGAAAGGTCTCACCAGGCCGTGACCGGGCCGAGCATCCTGGCAAGGGTCGAGGAGCTGCTCGAGCCCGGCGGACCCGGCCCGCTGTTCCTCTTCGTCCATCTCTGGGACGTCCACTACGACTACATCCCGCCCGCGCCCTACGACACGCTGTTCGCGGCGGATTACTCGGGCGAGGTCGACGGGCGCGACCTGGTCGATTACCTCCGTCTGGGGCTCGAGGATCTCTCTCAAGCCGACCTGCGCCGCCTGACCGCCCTGTACGACGGTGAGATCGCCTGGACGGACCGGCAGATCGGCACCATCCTCGAGATGCTGGAGCAGCGGGGACTGGCCGACGACACGTTGGTGGTGGTGACGTCGGATCACGGCGAGGAGCTCTTCGAGCACGGATCGTTCGGCCACAAGCGCAAGCTCTTCGACGAATCGATCCGGATACCTCTGGTCGTGCGTTATCCGGACCGCATCGCCGCCGGGCTGCGCATCGCGCAGCCCGCCGCGATCGTGGACGTGGCGCCGACGATCCTCGAGCTGGCCGGCGCCGAGCCGCTGCCGGACGTCCTGGGGCGCTCGCTGGTCCCCCTGCTCGAGGGGGGCTCGTCTTTGCCTCCGGCGCCCGTGGTCGCCGAGCTCGTGGATGACCCGCGGACGGGGGAGCTCCTCCTCGCCGTGCGTTCGCCCGAGTGGAAGATCCTGGTGCGGCCGAAGAGTGGCAGGACCATCGGCCTCTGGGACTTGGAAGCAGATCCCTTCGAGCAGACCAACGTCTTCCGCGTCGACCCGGAGCTCACCGCGAGCGCCGTGGCCGGCTTGCGCTCCGCCCTGGCCGAGCTCGAGCACCTGAGAGACCGGCACGCCCACGCGTCGTCCACCGAGGCGGCCGAGAGCCTTCCGGCGGACCTGCTGCGAGAGATGGAGAGCCTGGGCTATCTCGACCTCGCCGTGCCGCAGGAGGCCGAAGGTCCTCTGCGCGCGTCGCCGAATCCGATCCGCGTCTGTGACGGGACCGGGATCGGCGTGACGACCCTCGTCTGGGACGTCGCGGACGCCGGCGGACTTCTCGAGATCCGCGTCGACGGTCCGCACGGCAAGCTGTTCGCCCGCACGGCGGCCAGCGGTTCCGCCGCCACCGGGCCGTGGGCGCGCGACGGCATGGTCTTCGTCCTCGTGGCCGCCGATACGGGCGAGGTCCTGGGCAGCACGATCGTGCGGGTGACGCGGGCCGGCTGCCAGGCTGATTGAGGGGTGTGGCTGCATGGCGGGTCGCGCGAGCTTCTCAGAGCGCCTCGTCGCGGGCGGCCTCGTGCTGGCGGGGCTCCTGGTCTTTTCCCTCTCGGTCGTCCTGGTGCCGCCGGCGGTCACCGTGGGACAGGCGGCGGCTCCCTGGACGGACGGCGCCGAGTACCAGGACGCGGCGGTGTCCTTTGTCCGCGACGGCGTCTTCCGCATCCACGTGGCCGGGGAGCCGCACCCTTCGCGCTATCCCTTCGGATACAGCCTGCTGGTGGCGGGCGCGTTGGCTTTGGGCGTCGATCCCGCCGCCGCGCCCCACCGCGTCAACCAGGCGGCCGGACTGGCCCTTCTCCTCCTGACCGCGGGGTACCTGTGGAGGAGGGGCCGGCCCGCCGACGCCGGCCTTGCCGTGCTCCTGCTGGCGACCTTGCCCGCCCTCCTGATCCTCAGCCGCAGCCCTCTGAGCGAGGTGTCCGGCACCCTGGTGGCGGTCGGCGGCGTCTGGCTGCTCTACGGCTATGCCGGGGACGGATCCCTGCGCAAGGCGGCGGCGGGCGCGGCCCTCCTGGCCCTCAGCGTTTGCTTCAGGCCCCCCAACTTCCTGCTGCTGGCGGCCTTCGTCCCGGCCGCCGCCGCGGCACGGCTCGGCCGGCGCTCAGCATCGGCGGCGGGGGTCCTGGCTCTCGGAGCGGCGGCCGCCGCCGGCCTCGTTCCCGTCCTGGTCTACAACTTCGTCACCTTCGGCAGTCCCACCACCTCCGGATACGACTACTGGGCGCCATATTGGAACGTCTCACGTGCGTTCCAGCTCCGATTCATCGTCCCCAACCTCGACTACGCCGGGCGTGAGCTCCTGGAGCGGGAAACCCTCTTTACCACCGCCAACCTCTACGGGCGAGGCTCCTACGTCGGCCCTTCCTTCGTGCTCCTGACCTTGCTGGCGCCGTTCGTCCTGCGTCCGAGCCGGCGGTTCTGGTGTTTCGCGGTGGCCGGCCTGGCGTACTTCGGCCTGATGACGACCTACTTCTTTTCCGATGCCCG
>Ga0302046_10003244_pt1 | contig 14751 bp, 9 predicted proteins | sample RVTome_11_FD_200261 | JGI IMG/M metagenome (GOLD analysis project Ga0302046, IMG submission 200261) | Soil microbial communities from uranium-contaminated site in the Upper Colorado River Basin, Wyoming, United States - RVT147D111 (version 2) ...
GACACCATCGAGAACGCCATCGCGGTTCTGACGCGGCTCGAGGCGGCGTTGACGGGGCTTGCGGACTCCTCCGGCCAGATCGACGCTTGGCGGGACGCCCTGCTCGACAAGGTCGAGGCAATCCCGGACCTGACTGGGGTGACGGCGGCGAAGGCCTCGCTGGATACTGCGATCGATGCGAGCCGGCACGCCGATCTGGTCGCGCGCTACGACGGCGCGCTCACCGCAATAGAGGCTGAGATGGTGGCGCTCAATCCGGCGCAGCGCCTCAACGCGATGGTCAACACGCACCAGCAGCTGCGTGCCGCAGCGACGGCGCTCGCCGACTCGCCCGAGCGCACCGTGCTGTTCGCCGTCCTCGACCGCTTCGATCCGTTGAACCCTTCGCACACCGGGCCTCTGCGGGCGGCGGCGGAGCTCCACCAAGCGATCACCCGCACGCGCGACACGCTGACGGAACTCGGCCCGCAGTGGACCGAGGTCATCCACGATCCCGACGGCTGCCTTTTGGACATCCGAGGCACGGCGCTCAATGTGGCGGCGCTTCGTCAGGCCGTCGCCGACGAGCTCGAGCCGGACCTGGGCCCGGTCCGGCTGCTGTTCGCGCAGCTCGAGTTCGCCGGCCCGCCGGTCGGCGGCCTGCTGGGGCTCCTCACCGACCTGATCGACGACCTCACGTCGTCGTTCGCGGTCATCCTGACCGGGCCGGCCTCGCTCCAGACGATCGCCAACGCCGTGCAGCAGGTGGTCGACACGCTGCGCAACATCGACCTCTCGGTGCTGCGCCTGGCGCTCGATGAGGTGTTCCGCTCGGTGCGCGATCAGATCGCGACCCTCGGACCACGGCCACTGGTCGAGACGCTCGACCGGGAGTTCTGCGACGTCATCGACGCGCTCGACCTCGGCCTCATTCTGCCGCAGGCGGAGCTCAATGCGCTCGACGCCGCTTTCCAGGCGGTCATCGACAAGCTGCGCGCGCTCGATCCCGAGCAGCTCGTGGTCGAAGCGGTCCAGCCGGTATTCGACGCGCAGGTACGACCGCTGGTCGATGCCTTCGACCTGACGCCGGTGTTCGACGCGCTGATCGATGCCCTGCGCAACCTGGATGAGGAGCTGAAGGCGGAACTCGGGCAGGTCAACACGGCCTACCAGGCGCTGCGCGCGGCACGGCCGGGCGCGTCGGCGGCCACCTCGTCCGCCGCGTCGCTCTAGGTAGGGAACGAGAACGCGCATGACCCTCGGCGCCACCCTACTGCATTCCGAGACGCTCCGCCGCCCGCCGCCGTCCGCGGCCGGCGCGCTGGCACAGGACGTCCTGCGGCTGAGCGCGATCATCGCCGAGGACGCCGCGGCCGAGGGGCCGATGGCGCGTGCCCTGGAGCAGGCGATCGCGGCGCTGGGCGATGCGGTGCGGGCGCAGGTGGAGCCGCGGCTGGCGGTCGTCCAGCGCAAGCTGCGTCAGCGGCTGAATGGGCCGCGTCGCGAGCTCGCCGATCTCGCGGCGGCGTTCGAGGCCGCGGGCCAGGAGCCCGCGGCTATCGTTGCGCTGCTGCGGAGGCTGATCGGGCAGCTTGCGGCTGCCGCCGGGTCGTTGACCCTGAACCGGCTCCGGCAGGAGGTGCAGGTCCTCGCCGACATCCTGGAAGGCGACCTCGGGATCGGTCCGGCATTCCTTGCCGAGCTCGGCCTCGCCCTGCTCGACGACCTGCGTGACCGCTGGCAGGTGGTCGACGCCCGCAGCGACCCCGCACTGCGCCGCCGGCTGCGGATCGCAGGGAGCGTCGTGGCGCGCATGCGGCAGCGGCTGGACCGCTACGAGCCGCCGCGTCTCGAGGTCGAGGTCCTGGCGAGAGCGATCCATCGCTGGCTCCAGGACGCCGGGGTCAATGGTGTGCTCGCGCAGGCCCGCTGTGCGCTCGACGCCATGGAGCAGGCGGCGGCAGCGGCGCAGGCGGCCGGCCAGGCGGTGTCACCGGGGCCGGCTGAGCCGGTCGGCGCGGGCATCGTGCCGCTTCCGAACGCAGCGGAATACGCGTGGTACGCGAGCTGGCTGCTCAGCGACGAAGACCTCCCGCTGCTCGGCATCGGCGACATTGAGCGGCCGCGGCAGTTCGTGCTCCGCTTCAAGACTCCCGCCGGCGATACCGAGCGGTTGCTGCGCGGCCGCTTCGGCGATCCTGTGCGGGCGACGATCGACGCTTATGACGGAGTGGACGACCCGTCGCGTGAGCTCATGCTGGTGCTGCTCGCCGCGCTCAACGTCGAAATGCAGCGGGGGCCGATCTACGACGGCGAGGTCATCCGGGATGTCACGCTGAGCGAGGATCTGGAGAAGCTGGAGCTCGAGTTCCGCGCGAGTCAGCGCCTGTTTCATTACAACCGTGCGTTCCTGGAGCGGGCGCTGGCACCCGACCTCGGCTCGCCGCTCGGCGGCTTCGTCCGGGGGCTCCTCGACTTCTTCGGTTGGCCACGCAACCAGCTCTTTGTGACCGGCGACCGGCGCTTCGTCATCTGCGACGACAAGCCTCTGATCATGGGCGAGAACCTCAAGTGGACCGACGCGCCGATCTTCGAGGCTGGGACGAATGGCCAGCTATGGTTCAAATTCGAGCACATCTCGCCTGCCGTCTGCGAAGGCTTCGCGCAGCACCTCGCGTGGTCGGGCGAGGCGGCGAAGGCGGTGTGGCACCTTATCACGCTGCCGCCCGGCCATGCCGGCGGCGGCGGCGGCGTCAGCGCCGTCGAGTTCGCCGACTCGCTGCAGCAGTTGCTGTTCGGCAAGCCCTTGAGCGGCCATCTCCTGGAGCAGGACAACGTCTGGCGTGAGGTCGTCAGGTGGCTCGACTCGGGTCTCGGCCTCAAGGCCCTCGGCACCGTCGGCGGGTCCTTCTCAGGCTTACACACGGCGGGGCCGGGTGGTCCCGCTTTCGTGTTCTGGTTCATGGTTTTCTTGGGCGATCTGGTGCGCACGGTCGGACCGAGCCTGCAGGTCAACACCGTCCGAGACGTCATCCTCTCCTTCATCACGTTGCTCAACTTCCGCGGCCCGCGCGACGCGCCTTCGACCCTGCCCTCGCAGCCGGCACGCAACCACGTGAAGCAGGACCCGATCGTCTCGCTGTCCGATTCGCTGTTCCTGCTGCTGCTGGTGTCGCTGTACAAGCGTGACGACTACTCGATCGAGGTCTTTTCGGAGAAGTTCGTCGACGTCTTGCCCCACTGGCTCGGCGGCTCGGTCGGGCTTGGCCTCGCCTCCGGTCTGTCGGGAGGCCTGTTCGCCCAGATCACCGCCTGGGCCGAGGATTGGGACCGGCTCGGCAAGACGATCGGCTACTCGATGCTGAGGATGGGCCTGCTGTTCTGGCCCATGCTCTACCTGACCAGAGAAAACGACACCGACGGCGGCCGCTATCGCCCGGGCGGCGGTCGCTTGGCCGGCTACCCACCGCGCGACAGTTCACCCTACCGCCTGCCCTACGCCGCTCGTGATGCGCGCTACGTCAGCCAAGCCAACCTCGGCTTCTGGAGTCACAACTTCATCAGCGGCCCTCACCAGGTCTACGCTTACGACTTCGGGCACGACTTCCGTGAGCCGATCACCGCCGTCCGGGCCGGCACGATCGTCGACTTTGAAGAGGGGCAGCCGGACAGCGGGGACGATCCGAACTGGATCGTCATCCGACATGCCGCCCCGATCGATCCGGTGCACGACGTGTTCGCCGGCGGTCCAGTGCAGACTTACAGCCGTTATCTCCACCTTGCGACCAACGGCGTCACCGACGGTTTCGGCGGCACGACCCCGGCGGTCGGCGACGCGGTCATCCGCGGGCAGGAGATCGGGCTGGCCGGCGACACCGGCAACAGCGCGCACAACCACGTGCACCTGTTGATCCATCCTGACGACGGTAGCGGGAATCCGAATCTCGACGTCTCGATTCCCTTCGTCTTCGGCGACGTGCCGAAGGACGGCGTGCCCAAGAGCCTCCAGTGGTATCGGTCGGGGAACGCGTGATGGTCTTCGGGCTGTTGGATCGGGGAGGCCCCAGCGAGGCCATCGTCGCCAAGCCCGCGGTCGGGCTACGTTTCAGCGCGGGTGGTGGGGGCGGTCCCGGCGGCGTCGCCGGCGGCCTCGCCGATGCCGCATCGGCTGCGCTCGGCATCGGCGGTGGGACCGCGCCTCTGGTCGATAAGCTCGTATCGCTGCGGGTGCGCCGGGGTCTTGCGCCGCAGGTGGATTTCGTCGAGCTATTGATCGCGCCGCGCGACTGGGCAGCCTCCGACTTCACGCCACCCCTTGCGGTCGGCAACATCGGCGTCGTCGAGCTCGGCCTGGCCGCCGACGGCTTGGTGAAGGTCTTCACCTGCGAGGTCGACGCGATCGAACTGCGTGGCGCCGGCCTGTTGCGTGCCACTGCGACCAACGGTGGGCGGAAACTCGCCCAGCTCCGGCTGAACCAGAGCTACACCAACCAGAAGCCGGGCGACATTATCGCCGACCTCGCCGGTGCGGCCGGCGTCGACGCCACCGACGCCAGCGGCGCGGGCGAGGCCCTGCCGCGCTACGCCATCGACGACCGGCAGCCGATCTACGACAGCATCGCGGAGCTCGCGGTCGCTGCCGGTCGCCTTGCCGCCTTCGACGCAGACGGGAAGCTGGCGCTGCTCGACCATGCCGCGCCTGGAGAGGTTGCCGCGACGCTCGTCTACGGCACCGACATCGTCGACTTCGTCCTGGCCGACCGCAGCGCCCATGCCGGCGAGATCACGGTGCAGGGCGCGGGTGCGCCGGACGCCGCCGGAAACAACACCTGGGCTTGGCTACGCAAGGAGGTCGGCCCCGACGGCGCGGTGACCGGAGAGGGACCCCTGAAGCGTCGCTACGCCGCGCCAGGCGCGCGCAGCCCCGAGGCGGTGGCGCAGCGTGCCGCGAGCGCGGTCCAGGCGGCCGAGCGGGTGCGCAGCCTCAGCCGGCTCCGCGTCCACGGCGCCCCCGGGCTCGCGCCCGGCTCGCTGGTCGCCGTCGAAAACGTGCCGGGAGGCCTCGGCAATGGCGAGTACGTCGTGACCCGCCTGCAGCACGGCTTCGACGCGGAGACCGGGTTGGTGACCGACCTTTGGGTCAGCCGCCTGGGCCAGGGCGGGGATCTGCTGGGCAGCCTGCTCGGCGCGATCGGAGGCCTCCTGTGAACCCGAACATCTTCCACGACCTGCGCCGCATGGTGCGCGAAGAGATGGCCCGGCTGCACCTGCCCGAACTGGCTGTCGTTCAGGAGCAGCATCCCCACGCGAGCGCTGGCGACGATGACAACTACGCCTGCACCATCCGTCTGCGGGAGACCGGGCTGGTGCTGAAGCGGGTGCCGGTCGCGACGGCGCGCGTCGGTCTGACCGCCATTCCGCAGGTCGGCGACCTCGTGCTGGTTCAGTACCTCGGCGGCGACGTCAACGCACCGGTCATCACCGGCAGCCTCTACAACGATCAGGACCGGCCGCCGCTGAACGAGGACGGCCAGGCGGTGCTGAACCTGCCGGCGGACAGCGAGGACGGCATGCGGCTGGAGGTCAACAGCGCTTCGGCGGTCTCGACGCGCCTGACCATCGGCAGTTCGCTGGCGGTCGATCTGCAGGACGACGATCCCGTGGTGCACATCGACGTCGGCGGCGGTTCCGCCGAGCTCATCATCGAGAGCGACGGCACTGTCACGATCAAGAGCAGCCGCGGCCTGAAGCTCGAAGGCGGCGCGGTCGAGATCAAGGGCACGACCATCAGGGCCGAGGCGGACGGCGAGATGACGCTGAGGGGCGCCATCATCAACCTCAACTGACCACCGGGGGAGGCGAATCGGGTGGGCCAGCCGGCGGCGAAACAGGGCGATCAAATCGTGGCCACGGACATCCACATCGTGATGATCCCGACGCCCGGAGGGCCGGTGCCGACCCCGCTGCCGCACCCCTTCACGGGGCAGCTCGACAGCGAGCTCAGCAGCGACGTCAAGATCGAAGGCAAGCCGGCCGCGACCCAGGGCAGCAAGGCCAGCAACCTCCCGCCGCACATCCCGCAGGGCGGGCCGTTCCAGACGCCGCCCAAGGACAAGGGCGAGGTGCTGATCGCCAGCACGACCGTGATGATCAACGGCAAAGGGGCGGCGCGGAACGGCGACGTCGCGCTGACCTGCAACGATCCGGCCGATCTACCGGCGGGCCAGGTGATCGCGGTCTCGATGGTGATGATCGGGGGCTGAATGGACGATCCTCAACTCCTGACCGACGTTGCGCTCGAGCTCGTCGACAGCCGCGCCCTGTCGATCTACCGCGTGCGGCGATCGCAGCGGCGGCTGACCTCGGCGGGACGCAGCGTGCGGGTCACCGACTTCGACCGGGTCAGCGGCCGCGACAACCTCGGCCAGGCGATGACCGTCCGCCTCCTGACGCCGCGCGGCGAGCTCGCGGCGCTCGGACACCCGACCTACGGCTCCCGCCTGCACGAGATCGTAGGAGCGCCCAACACGGAGACGACGCGCAACCTGGCGAAGCTCTTCGTGATCGACGCGCTCAAGCAGGAGCGGCGGATCGACACGATCAACGCGGTCGACGTCGAACCCCATCCAACCGATCGCTTCGCGATCACCATCCGGATCGAAGTCAAACCGGTCGGCGCGGACACCCTGCTCGCGCTAGCTCCCTTCGTGCTCGAGCTCTAGCGAGGCGCCGCCGTGCCTGTGAGACGACGCGACTACCCCGAGGTTCTCGACAACGTGCTGACCGCGCTCGTCGGCGGCGTGGCGGCAGAGCGGCATCCCTTCCCTCCGCTGGGCGAGGCGACGCCGCCGCGCCATCTGCTGGAGCAGCCGGAAGCGCGGCAGATCGTCTCCGTCTTCGGCTTCCTCAGCGGAGCGTCCCACCGCTTCCGGGACACCGTGGATTTCGAGCTCGCCGGGGACGGCCAGACCCTGATCTGGCGCCAGGGTGGCCAGCAGCCCGACGCGGGATCGCTGATCCACGTCAACTACCTCCGCAAGGACGACCCGCCGACCCTGACCGACCTCGAGATCGGCGGCGTGGCGCGCACCATCGTTCAGTCGGTCGGGCTCGAGATCGCGCGTCTCTACGCGCAGCTCGAGGCGGTGCACCGGGCCGGCTACATCGACACCGCAACCGGGAGCGAGTTGGACAAGGTCGTGGCGCTGCTGGGCATCCGCCGGGTGCCGGCCGACCGGCCGACCGCCAAGCTCCGTTTCAGCCGCGTCGGCGGAACGCCCGGCGCGATCACCATTCCCGCGGGCACCCGCGTGATCGACGAGAAGGTCCAGGTCGAGTACGAGGTGGTTGAAACCGTCACCATGGCGCAGACCCAGAACAGCATCACGGTGTCCGTCCGCGACGTCGAGCCGGCGAACGATCCGGTTGACGCCAATGTCCTGGCAGTGCTTGCCGTGCCGATCGCCGGAATCGCCGGCGTGGTCAATCCGGCGCCCGCCATCCGGGCGGCCGAGGCCGAGACGGACGAGGAGTTGAGAACGCGCGCGCGCACCTTCCTGCACGGCAGCGAGCGGGCGACCCTCGGGGCGCTGCGCCACGCCCTGGCGCGCCAGCAGGTCGAGGCGGACATCGAGGAGCCGGCCGGGGAACCGGGGTTGGTGCGTGTGACCCCGCACCTCGACAGCTTGACGCCGGAGCGGGCCGAACAGCTGCGCAGTGCCCTGAACGACGTGCGGCCGGCCGGGGTGGTGGTTGACCTGGCGGCGCCTCTGGCCCCCGCGCGCGTCGACCTGGAGATCGAGATCACCTCTCGCGTCGGGCTGCAGGCGACCGATCTCGCCGCCGCGCACGCCGAGGTCCGCACCCGCATCGAAACGTACTTCGAAGATCTTCCGGCGCGCGAGGATGGCAGAGTCAATCGGCTCGTCGGCACGATCCTCGCTGTGGAAGGCATCGAGGATGTCGCTCTGCTGAGCGCGACGGTGACCGAGACGGCGGACGGGAGCACGACGCTTGAGGATCGGCTGGATCTCGCGGCGGGCATCATCGCCCTGGCCGACCTTCCGACGGTCCTCGGCGAGCTTAGCATCGCCGACCGCAACCTGCCGACGACCGTCAACCTCGTGATCAACTTCCCTTCGGGCGAGGCGGCACCGGACGAGACAGCAGTCGTCGCCGCTCTGGAAGCCGCCCTTGCCTACCTCGAGGAGGCGGCGCAGTCCGACATCGACCCAATGGATGCCGCCGCCCTTGCACGGCGCACACTCAGCTTTGGGAAGATCCTGTTCGTCCTGCCGGCTCCGGTCGGTCCCGGCGGTACGCTCGCCGCGCTGGAAGGGCCGGGGCCGGCGCCGACCTTGCCGACCACCGCCGAGGTGGCGCCCTATCAGGTGTCCGCCTTCGTGGCGCAGGCGAACGGGCTGACCCGAACGCTGACGGCCGACGGCGACGCCTACCAGCTCACAACGCGCGAGCGGCTGCTGCTGGACGCGGTGACCATCGCGGTCGAGGACTAAACATGCCGAGCGCGGAACGCATCCGGCAGACGCTGCCCTCGCTCTTTCGTCCGGAGCCCGACGCGCCGGCGACCGACCTGCTCGCACAGCTCGTCAAGGCGATTGGCAGCGTGCTCGACGGCATCAGCGTCGAGGCCGGCGAGGTCATGCAGGCCCACTGGTTCCGCTATGCCGACAGCGCGCTGTTCAGTGCTTACGCAAGCCGGAGCCGGCAGATCGAGGGGGCGCGGCCGCTGTTGCCGGGCGATCCCGAGGTCGCGGACTTCCCCTACCTCAGCGATCTGCCGCGCATCGCCGCCCTGTTCGACCTCTTGCCTTGGCGCGAGCCACTGCAGGAGCGCGAGCGGGTCGAGGACTTCCGGCGGCGCATAGAGCGAGCGGTGCGGCTCTACGGCGACGGGCTCGGCACACGGGAAGCGCTGCGCCGCGTGACCCTGGCATCGCTCGCTCCGGCCGACCGCGACGCCGCGCCGGGGCTGCGCGAGCGCGGCTTCACGATCGAAGAGTTCGCCCCGGCGAACCCGGTTCTGCAGCAGGCTAAGCAGCCGGGGCTGCCGGCCGACGCGGTCGGGCCGCTGATGCGCTGGAGCGTGGACAGCCTCGCCCTGCATCCGACTCTGCCGGAGATCGTGGTCGCGGGCGTGGCACCGGTCCCGAATGAGGTTGATCCGACCGAGTTGCCGCTGATCGAGCGCTTCGATCCCGCGAGCGGCACCGGCGTTGGCATTGCCTACCAGGGCACCCTCGCACCGGGCGTCGCCCTGTCGCTGGCCGCCGCCTACAGCTCCTGGCTTGCGACAGCGGACGGTGTGTCGGGGTCGCGTCACGAGCCCAGCGACAGCGCGCCCGCGGACTCGACCGCTTCGGGACCCTGGAGCGCGGTGGCGGGCGGACCGCCGGGAACGATCGTCGCCTTTGCGCAAGGTCCGGCTGGTCACCTCTGGGCAGCGACCAACGATGGCGCCGGGGCGCTCTGGCGCTTCGACGGCAGCGCGTGGAGCGAGGCTCTTTCGGGGTTGCCGGAGCTGCGCTGCCTCGCCGTCGACGAACAGGATCTGCTGCTCGGCTTCGCCACCGGGATCGCGCGTCTGCCGCTTTTGGTAGCGCCGCTGGCAGCCTCTCCCGACCCTGCGGGTCTGTCCGGGCCGGCCGTCAACGCATTGGCCAGGATGCCGGACGGCACTTGGCTGGCGGCGACGGGGCAGGGGGCGGCTCGCCTGAACGGGGCCGACGCTCTGGAGTTCTTCGGCCCGGGCGCGCGGCCGGAGACCGAGACGCCGCTGTTCGCCGTATACCTCGACGGCGACGGCACGGTGTTCTTCGGCGGCGAGCGCGGCCTGTTCCGCCTGTCCCCGCTTGACGGCAGCTGGACCGTCTATCGCGGCGCCGCGGCGGACGAGACGGAGCCGGACTGGCAGGCCTGGGATCCGGACGGCGACGCCCTGCCGGCGGATGCGGACATTCTCCTGCCGACCGTGCTCAGCATCCGGCGCGGCGCCGACCAGGGGCTGTGGCTCGGCACTGAGCGAGGGATCGCGCGCTACCGTGCCAAGCGGCGGCGCAACACCTACGCGACGCTGCTCGAGGCGTGGCCGCAACTCGGTGGCGTTGCGGTGCGCGCGATCGAGGAGGACGAGCGCGGTCGGGTCTGGTTCGGCACTGAGCGCGGGCTGTTCCTGTTCGACGAGACGGACTGGCGTCAGGCTCAGGGCGGCGCGCTCGTCCGCCTGCCACGCGTCGAGGAGGGTGCGCTGGCCTTCACCGCCTGGCGTTTTCACCGCGGCGACGACGTCTGGCAGGCCTTCGAAGCGGGCTCGGCCGCAGGCTTCGTGCCCCAGACGCCCGATGCCCTGGGCACGGAGGAGCCGGCGGTTCGCGCGATCGCCTGGACCGATGGGGTCGCGATTCGCTTGGGCAGCTTCGACGGCACCCGCTTCACGCCCGACGAGGAGGCGACGCCCGACCCGGTTGCTGTGCGCTACAAGCCGGACCCGCGCACCGTCGTGACCGGCGGTATTCCGGCTGTGCCGCGCCTGCCGGCCGGCATCTCGCACTGGCGCTACCTGGCGCAGGAGTCCGGGCCGCAACCGACGCCGTCCGGCTTCCCGGCCTGGACGCGGGAGGGCCGGCTGCTGCCCCCGCCCGACCAGAGTCTGGCGCCCTTCGAGGGGCGCTACCTTGATGCGGATACGGTGGCCGACTTCGACAAGGTCTTCGCCTTCTGTCCCGCGGCCACGGTGTGGATGCGCTGGGCGCCGCGCGCCACCCACTCGGTTACCGTGCGGCTGGAGCGCACAGGGGCGGGAGAGGTGATCAACGGCGCCGTTCTGGATCGCCTGTGGGTCGGCCTGAACCGCGTTCGGCCGGCGGGGGTGGCCGTGCGGGTCGCCGTCGGCGAAGAGATCGTGAGAGGAGGCTTGAGTGGGTGAGCTGGTCGATACCTTTGGCGGCAAGGTCAGCGGCGAGCTGATCAAGGCCGTGGACTGGAACGGTCTGCTGGGCGTGATCGAGCAGCAGCTTGACAGCCTGCGCAGCGACCTCGAAGGACGGCTCGATGCGTTAGAGGCCCGCGCCGACGCGGCCGACGCTCGCCTCAACGAACTCGACGGCCGCGTCGCGCCACTGGAGGCGCTGGCGACGTCGGTCCGCCAGCGCTTCCGCCGCGTCGATCTGACGACGACTCGTTCGCGCTTCGCGATCGGCGAGCGCGGCGAGATCATCGCGCAGGTGACCGACCTGGAGGGCAACGCGGTCGACTTCACGGACACCGCGAGCCGGCCCTGGGTCGACTTCGTGACCGTCTGGGGTGCGCTGAAGGCGGTGCCAGGCTTCGAGACGCGGGGCGGGGCGGGCGACCGGACGGTATCCGTCCGCGTGAACGCCAGCGGCGAGGCTCGGGTCCGGCTGCGTGCCGACCACGCTGAAGCCTTCGCTGAGGAGCAGGAGGCCGAGGTAGAGGCGGTCCTGGGCGCCACCGTCGGCACCGGAGCCGCCGCCCGCCCGGTCTCCCAGATCTTGCTGGAGGCGGCGACGCCGACGTCCGACGGTGTCGCGGCGGCGTTCCAAATCATCGCGCAGGAGTACGACCGCCAGGACACCTTCGTCATGCAGTCGTATCTCGACGCCTACTACGTGCAGAACCCGGCGCAGTCCTTTGGCCGCTTCACCTCCGTCTTTCAGCACAGCTGGCGCGACTATCGCGCTACCGTGCTGGCTTTCGTGAAGCCGGACGCCGACCCTCTGTCGGCCGACGGAACGCAGGCGACGGCGTCGATTCAGGTGACGTTCCGCGACTGGATCCACCCGTGGATCATTGTCGACTATTTGCCGGGCCAAGTGACGCTCGCAGAGCAATACCGCAACCGCTTCCGCGGCCGAATCACCGGCGACTACGAGGCCTCGCTCGCCGGGGTCTTTGACATCATCAAGGAGGAGGCGGTTGGTAAGGGCCTGATCGCTCAACAGCGCGAGCTCGCCGCGGCGCAAACTGCGATCGAGCAGATCGGCTTCACCGATCCGCCGGACCACCTGGACGAGCTGATCGTCTCGGTCGGCGGCGGCATCAAGGTTCAGCAGAGCCTGTTCTACAGCCAGGCCGTGATGCCGGTCGCTGGAGGTAGCGTTGACGCGGTGCAGATCATCGGGCAAGCCGGTGCCGCCGGCGGGATCGCGGCCGGCAAGGCAGCCGAGCAGGTGCGCACGGAGTACCAGCAGGATCTCGCGGCAGCCGAGCAGCGCGTGGTCGACAACGTCAGGGCCGAGCAGACGACCTTTCGCAACGACCTGCTGCGCGACGACGGCCCGATCATGGCGGTGACCAGCCGGGTGCAGGAGTTCGAGACCCGCGCCAACAACTTCGAGGTCCAGCTCGGGCAAAAGGCGGGGTTCGAGACCGTCAACGAGATCCTGAGGCTATCCCAGAGGTAGGCGCGTGTTCGAAACCGTTCTCGCTCCGGACGACATCGGCGAAGCCGACACCGCGCTGGTGCTCGGGTTCCTCAACGAGGCCGCGACGGCCGCCGACCTGCGCGAGGCGCTCGGGCTGTCGGAGGGCGCTACGGTCGGCGACTTGGTCGCGGCAAGCCTGATCGAGCGGCGCGACGCCCTCGGCGGCTTCACCGAACTTGCGCAGGTCCAGGCGAGCCGCTTCGTGACGCCGCTGCGTTTCACGGAGATCGTCGTGGCCTTGTCGAACGCCGCTCCTCCGCGCCTCGCGCCACGCGACCGCGGCGCGGTCGCGGGTTCGACGGCGCCGCTGCGGGCGGACGACCGCCTGTCGCTCCGGATCGAGCCCATGGCTCCAGTGTTCTGGCTGGGTCAACGCACCACCGTGACCCTGCGGCTGCAGGACGCTGCGGGCGCGTCCGTGCTCGATGCCCCGGTCACATGCTGGACGAGCTGGGGCCGCCTCGCGGCCCGTCACGAGCTGTGCCTCGATCGCGGCGCCTCGGTGTTCAGCCGCAGCGGCACGGCCGGCCTTCTGACGGTGCGGCTGGAGTCGCCGCTAACGTCCCCGGTGAGCGATGCCGAGCGGGCGCTGCTCGAAGCCGAGCTGAGCCGGTTGGATCCCTCCGCCGAGGGCACGCCCGCGGCGGCCAGGGAGGCGCTGCAGCAGATCATCGCGCGCTATCGTGCGGAGGGTGGCGGCGTCTTCCGGGCCGTGATCGACCGCCTGTTCGAGGAGCTCGGCCCGCCGCCTGCGAGCAACCCGAACGCGCCTTGGCCTACGATTCCGGTGACGCTTCTGGCGGTGGCCGAAGGACCGCGCGGCGGCGCGCCGACGGTGCGCACCGCGACACTGCGGGCGCGCGACTGGCGTGGCGCCTGGCTCGCCGCTCTGCGCGAGGTGCTGCTGAACGACCGGCAGGTCGATAAGGCGCTCGACGACGCCCTTTCCGGCGAAAGCGGACCTTCGGTCGAGCGCTTGGTCGGCGCCGCCCGGACCTTCGCCGGACTGGAGCGTGGCGGCGTCGCAGCGGGCATCCGCGAGTTGATCGCCAGCATCGCGCTCAACCGCTTCGTCGATGCCAACGCGACGCGGCTTGGTGAAGCCGTAACGGAGGTCGCGACCGGCGTCGGCTCGGCGACCGGCGCCATCACGCGCGGCGGCCTCGTGGTGCTCGACACGATCGAGCGGGCGCGCTCGACGACGCCCGTCACGGCAGACCTCGGCAGCCTGAAGCAAAGGCTGGACGGGCTCGAGCGCAGCCAGATCACGGCGGCCGACCTGACCGCCCTCGAAGGCCGGGTCCGGACGGAGACCAGCGGGATCTTGGAGACGGCGCTGTCCGGCCTGTCAGCCGAAGTCGAGAGGAAGCTGGACAGATCTTCCTTCGATCAGCAGTTCCGCGATCTGCTGGGGCAGGTCACGCGCCTGGAAGAGACGACCCTCTCGCGCGACGCGCTGGATGGGCTGTGCGATCAGCTGACTGCTGCCGCCGTCGACGCGGCGCGGGCGCGGGTCGAGCGGGCGGTCGAGGGTCTGAGTGAGCGCTTTGTCATGGCGGAGCAGTTCCAGGAGGTGAGGGAGCGGACGACCGGGCTTTCGAGCCGCATCGAGCGGCTGGAGGGGTCGGTGATCACACGCGACCGGCTGGATGCGCGCGCGTCGGAAATCGAAGCCGCCGCGCTCGACGCCGCGCGACGCGGGGTGAGCGAGTTGGCCAGGGATCTGCGCCGGGAGTTCGTGACGGCCGAGGCGCTGGGTGCTGTCAGCGAGCGCACAGCGCGGATCGAAGGCCGCGTCGTTGCGCTGGAGACGCGCGTGGTCACGCGTGACGTGCTGGAGGGGCTGGGCACCGCGATCGAGCGCCAAGCGGTCGATGCGGCGCGCGCCCGCATGGACGAGCTGACAGGCCAGCTGCGGCAGGACTTCGCTAGTAGCGCGGACCTCGACAGCATGCACCAGCAGCTAGCCGGAAAAGCCGACGCGACGGCGGTGACCAGCCTTCGGGGCGACCTGAGTCGCCTCACGGCCGACAGCCGGGCGGTCTCCACCCGCCTGGAGGCGCTCGACGGCCGCGTCGCCACGCTGGGCGAATCGATCCGGCCGCGTCGCGGGCCGGGCGGACCGAGCTGAGCCGGCGATGGAGGTCGCGGTCGGAACGCCCGTGGGCGAAGCGGGGCCCGGCGCGTTGACCGGCTTCTGGGGGCTAGACGAGCTGGTCGAGCAGCCGACGCGGCGCTACCGGCGGCGCTTCACGATCGACCTGCCGACCGGGGGGCTGGCCGAGGCGCTGGTGCTCCTGGAGAGCAC
>Ga0302046_10003245_pt1 | contig 14750 bp, 19 predicted proteins | sample RVTome_11_FD_200261 | JGI IMG/M metagenome (GOLD analysis project Ga0302046, IMG submission 200261) | Soil microbial communities from uranium-contaminated site in the Upper Colorado River Basin, Wyoming, United States - RVT147D111 (version 2) ...
CTTCAGCTAGTCCGGTCTTCTGAATCGGGCCCGGCCTTCTCAGGTGTGATCGCCGTGGCTGAGGCCAGTGGTGCTGGCCCCGGTTAGGCTCAATCGCTGATCTGGGCCGGTCGATAGATCAGCATGGAGGCCGACAGCCTGCTCCCGCGCCTCGACCAGCGAGTTGCCTTGACTCGGCGCTCCTTCGTCACACAGCGCGATGGGGTCCGCCTGATCCTCAAGAGGCCTCTTGGCTCCAGCTACTCCGAACTCGTCTCCTACTGGCAGTTCGGTCCGAACCTGAGGGAGACAACTAACCGCTGGTCGGGTTGGTGGTTGGCCGGTGCTGGACTGATGGCGATCATGGCATTCGCTGGAGGCGAGGAGCGCCCCCATCCGTGGTTGGGGTTCGCAATCTTCGTGGGCAGCGCCATCGGGCTGCTGGCGATTTGGCTACTGATGCGTCAACGATGGAAGGGATACCCACCGATGATGCTGCTCTCCACGCGCCCATCGAGCAACGAGGTCGATGCTTTCCTCCAAGGCTTTGACCAGCGTCGCGCACTGATGGTTGGGCTTCGGCCTGCGAGTTGGGCTGAAGGTAACGAGATCGAGCACCTCGACCGCCTCCATGAATCTGGATGGCTCACGTCCGACGAGCATCAGCGATGGGCAGAGGCTCTGGGACGCGATGTGTCTGAACCGGGCGGATACGTGTGAGTCGCGAGAAGAGCGCGCCGCCGGTACCGCGACTGACCGACAAGCGGCGCGTGCGGCCAAGACCGCCCGGGTGACATTCCCGCACGCTGGCCGAGGGGGCTGGACCCTCACCCACCTTGACCGACTGGTTTGAAATGAGCGAAGGGCGCTCACTCAATGGTCTGGATAGGGGACGGCGACAACTGTGAGCTCCTCAATCCAGGCGAAGTCCCGGGGGTTGCAGGTGTGGATGGGTAGGTCGTTGGAGACGGCGATGGCGGCGATCATGGCGTCGTAAGCACGTGCCGCCGGTTTGCGCCCGGCGCGACGCAGCCCTGCGACCACCCGGCCGAAGCTGCGCGCCGCAGCAGCGTCGAACGGCAGCGGGTCGAAGTCGGCCTCGGCTTGCTGGAGGTGCGCCTGACGGGCGGACCGTTCCTCGTCGGTGGACGCCACCAGCGGCCCTACCGAGAGCTCGGCGAGAGTGATCGCCGTGATCAGAGGCTCGCTGGGGAGCGTGTCCGTTTCCCGGAGCCGACCGAGCAGGATGAGGGTGCTGGTATCGAGAATCCCGCGTGACATCTATCACAGGGTCGGATCGAGGACGTGGTCGAGGTCCTGACGCAACTGGTCGGGGTCGACGGGCGGAAGGTGCCGGCGGCGGGCAACTACCCCATCGAGCGGCATCGGTTCCCGACCAAGCGGTCGCAGCTCGGCCACAGGCTTCCCTGAACGGGTGATGGTCAGCCGCTCACCTTTGGCGACGCGGTCGACCACGTCGCCGCCATGGTTGCGTAGTTCCCGGATCGACACTTCCGACATGCCGATAGTGTATCACACGTGATACTGACTGGCGAGACCTCGGGCACATCCTCGGATGACATTTACGGACGAGGGTGGTTTCCCCCTCGCGATCTCTGAGGGCCTGTGGTGACCGACTGCCGTGGGTAGGTTGGTCTCGACGCTGGAAGGAGGCGCCCATGGGCAAGCTGCTCTATGTCGGCACCTATGGCACAGACGACCCGACCCGAGCCAGCATGCCCTTCGTGGCGGCTCTCGGCGCCCTCGAACGAGGCCACGAACCGTCGATCGTCCTCATGGGCGAATCCGTGCACCTGCTGAAGGGCAACGTCGCTGACGCTGTCCATGGGGTCGGATACCGCGCAATGCGCCAATTGCTCGACGAGACCAAGGGAGCCGACGTTGCGATCTACGTCGGCAGCTCGTGCGCCAAGACCCGCGAGGTGACCGACTCGGATCTCGCGGGGACGAACGCCAAGATCATCCATGCGAGCGACCTGGCCGACTTGATGCTCGCGCACGATCGAGTGCTCAGCTTCTAGCGCCCATCAGGCTCGGGTGACACTCCCGCACACTGGCCGAGGGTGGGGTCACCGCACCTCAACTATCGCGAACCCGGTGATTTCGGTGCCATCGACAAAGACACTGTCCACGACTCGGTAGGTGCCGGGTGGAACATTGGGAATCAGGATGGGTCGAGAACTCGGCAGCACGTAGCCCACCGCCGGGATCGTCCATGTTGCCCCTGGTGTCAGCTCACGTGTCCGGTAGGCGACCCCCACCAGTTCCTTGACGATGTGGTGCGTGTCGACCCACTGCGAACCATCCCAGCACTGCCAGAACGCGCCCGCACCGGTGGCGGCCTTGTCTGGGAGCCCTTCGCCTGTAATGAGTAGGGAAGCCTCCGACCCCGGCGCAACAGGATTGGGAGTGATGACTATCTCGATGGCCGATTCAGCTGTTAGCTCGCCTGCCGGAGGTTCCTGGCAGTTCACACTCATTGTGTCTGATGTGTCCTGGCCATTCCCACAGGCTGTCAGCACGGCGAGGATCCCGACGCAAGCGAGAGCGATCCGAGTCATGCCCGAAGCGTACGACCGGTCGAAGCCAACACGAGGGCCAACTCGGGGGACTCCTGCTCGGATGATCTCAGCGACCTCATATAACAATTTCAGACGCTGGCGGAGGGTGGGGTAACCACCCTGGTCGATCCAAGCTCACCGCAACCCTGCCTGAGGGATACGATCATCGAGTGCCGTCTCGCCCCTGGTTTTCGGCTGCACTGCTAGTCGTTGTCGGGGCGTGCGCGGGAAGCGCCTCCTCGACGGCATCTGCGCCGTCGACATCGACGGTCCCGAACGTCACGTCGTTGACCCCTCTGCAGGTGCCCACGACGACGATGCCTCAGCCGTCGACGACCACGACATCGACAGAGCATCCACCGATGTCGTCGGTTCCTCCAGCACGTGAGTGCGCCGGGGCCTCCGGTGATCTGGTGGACCTCACCGACGAACCGCCGTTCGTCCGTGAGTTCTTGTGGACTGATGTCAGAGGGTGTGTTGTCCGTGTCGATGTCGTACACGAGTACGCGGGTTCGGCTCATTGCGGTCGCCAGACGACCCGGGTGTTGCTCACTGGTGACCCGGTGGGTGTGCGATGGGACTACCCGGGTGATGGCGTCGAATACATACGAGATCCCGATCAAGCCTTTGGTCAGCCCGAGTTGACCGCCGGTTTCTCCAAGATCGAGGCGCTTCCCGCAGACGGGATCGATACTGGTCTGCGGTCGCTGGGCCGAGAACTGTGGGTCTCGCCGAGCGACCCTGACGCCGTCTACGTCCGAGACTCCGAAGGGGTGGAACGCTGGCCTCGCGGGACAGTTCCCGGCTGCATCTAAAGAGGGCTCGACTGATCTCGGGATGATCGGAACAGTGATGACTGTGATCGCAGCTCCCAGGGCTCTCATGTAACAATTTTAGACACTGGCCGAGGGGATGAGGATGTCACTCGCGCGAGGACAATCGTGCAACAAGCTGGTTCGCCACCGACTCGGTGCTCCCTGCCTTGAGCAGCGAGGACGGAATCGTGATCTTCGACCCGCTCTTCAGTCGAAGCGTGACTGTCCCCCGCTGACCGACAACTACCTCGGTGATCTCGGACCAGAGGGCAGATTGCTCGCGTCCCACCGCACGAGCCACGACTCCCTCATCAGACAGTTCGACTGCCGGATCACCACCCTTGAGCCGCCTGAACAGCATCACCGCCCAGGCGGTCCACAGGATCCCGTTGAGGATCCCGATGACCCGCCACGCGATTTCGGGGATCCGCTGGGTCACGACCGTGCTCATGGTGTAGACGCCAGAGAACAACACGAATCCGAAGGCGCCGAGAGCGATGCTGATCGCGAGCGAGCGAACTAGGGCTCGCCGATCGAACGCGACGCTGAAATACGCACTCATCACGCCCTCCCGACAGAGGACAGGATGAGGTTATCTCGCTGCCCTCGGGCCTTCCGATCGCGCCGGATGACATTTCCGCACACACTGGCCGAGGCGCACCAAGAGGTCAATCTGGGCTCATTGTCGGCCCCGACCGCCACTCACGGCTCATGTAACAATTCGAGACGCTGGCCGAGGTTGGGTGATGTCACCCTCACTCCGTTGTCATTTGACGAACACCGCTTCGATCCGCGACCCGTCAGTGGGGTCGATCAGTACACGCCAGCTTGAGACGCTGAACAGCACGAGATCGCCGTCGGCGGAGATGCTTCCCCCGAGCCAACCGTCAGGCATTCCGTCCACGGTTGCGGACAGCCAGGCTGGCGGGCCAACCTGCCATCTAATCGTCCCATCCGGGGTGAGGCGCACCACCTTCGATGCTGACGAACCGGAAGGCTGTTCAGCAATGAGGAGCACCGCGTCGCGACTCCCCGGTATCGCTATTGCCTCCCTGGGTTCACCCCCGAGCGGCTGGCCGGTCCAGGTGATCACACCGGTTGTGTCGTCGCGAACGACAACCCGATCTCCTTAGATCGTGAAGGTCACGGCGAGACGCTACAGCCCAGCGCTGGACGGTTGGGCTCATATGTTCCCGCACGCTGGCCGAGGGGGTGGTGAGTACCCTTGAAGCGTGCTTCGGCAAGCCCTGAAACGCGCCCTACCGACCTCAGTACCGGCGTAGTCGGGCCTTGTGGTACCTGCTGATGTCCGTGGTTTGGGGAGCGCTCGGCGTCGTTGTTTGGCGTCGGGTAGTCGATGGAAATGCCTGGACCCACTTCTCCCACACGTGGGCCCTGTCGAAGCAGGGCAAGTCAGCCGGTGGGTGGTGGTGGTTTCCTATATGGGCGTTGGTGTTCTTCGGTGCTGCAATCACCTTCTTCGTTCTCGCAGTGCTCAACGCCTGGCAAGCCTGGACAGCCTGATGCCGGATTCCATTTCTCCACCCTCGCGGATGATCTCTGCCCGTAGGCGGAAGGTCTCCTCTGGTGACATTTCCGCACACTGGTGGAGGGTGGGACATCACCCTCGATAACTTCCAACAGAGCAGATCGTTCAGCGCCGTAGCTCCTTTCGGGCAGCGCGTCTGACGGAAGGCAAGACTGCTCGAAGGGCGGCTCCGGGGAGCGTTTTGTCTTGGGCAGCTGTATCTGAGCGGGCCGAGAGGTCTTCCCAGTCGATTCGCTCATACGCGGCAGTCGCCAATCGGACAGCCTCATCCAAGGTGACTGGTTCGCCTCGGGTGGCCTGCAGCAGGCGATCCATCATCAGGTCATTGAGGCTGATGACGGCGATTTGCCCTGGCGCCAGGTCGATCAAGAGCGGCGCCTCGAGCGCGTAGTCGGCGAGGCGATCACCGGGGACCTCTATCGCGAGAGTCTCCCCGTCGGCGAATGTGAAGAGCCAGTGTCGCCCTTCTCGCTCGAATCCGAGTTCAGCAAGGATCGCGTCCGAGCCCGGTTTGGTGTAGCCGACGAGGTCGATGTCCGTAGGCCGATACGCGCCCGTGTGCAGTTCAACCGCCGTCCCGCCCACGAGGACAGGGGCCTCGAGCGCTGCCTCGCCAAATGCGGCGGCAGCCAGGAGCTTCCGTTCCAGTGATCCGATGCTCGCCTCGCCGGCGCGACGCAGTAGGTCACCTGGCGAGGCTGTGTCCTCAGGCACTCCGCGTCAGTAGGGACTGCTCGACAGAGACATCGAGGCCACGAGCTCGCTTCGCATTCAGTCGCGCCTGAGGGTCAGACTGAGCAATCCCTGTTGAGTCGAGACGTTTCCGGCCCCGTTCGGACTGGGCGAGGACATCTTGAAGAGAGATTGGAGCATCGCGGGGGACGAACTCGATATCCAGGTTCATCGCATCCAGGATGCGCATCAAAGTGCTGATCTGAATGTCCGACCTGCCGTTCTCGATCTTCGACAGGTTTGGTGCGGCGATGCCTGAGATCCGGGACACAGCTTCCTGCGTCAGTCCGATGGCCTCTCTTACCGCACGCAGTCGCGTGGGAAGGCTCATCTGATCCTCCTATCTTATGCCACAGCATAAGTTATCGGATCAAATAGGTCAATGCGATCTATCCGTCCCAGATGTGGAACGGCAGGCCGACTCCCTGCCCGACCTGCGCGTAGATCCAGTCGGCGTCGTCGTAGACCACTCGGACGCACCCGTGCGACGCCGGGTAGGGCGGCACGGTGTAATAGCCGTGGAGGGCCATCCAGCGGTGGGTGTACTTGTAGTACCAGGCCCGGTACATCCATCCCTGGACCCTGTTGGCCACCAGCGAGTAGTGATCGACGTCGAGATCGCCGCGCGGGGTGTGGGCGACCTCCCAGTTGCCGCTCCACTTGTACGTGAACTCGCCGCCGACGCTGACATGGAAGATCCCTTCCACTTCGCCGTCGAGGATCAGCCACATCAACTCGCGATGGGCGTCGACCTCGAACCGATCGGGCTCCCCGGCCCGGGCCACCGGAGGCTCCGGCGTGAACTCGTGCATCAGCTGCCAGTCCTCGGTGGTCCAAACCGTGCCCACGTGGTTGCCGGGAGTCCATGCATCGCCAGTGGGAGCCTGGTGCAGCTTGTGGAACGCAAAGACCGCAGACATCATCGTCCCGGGCGACTCCCAGCGATCGTTGGGGTAGTGACCGTCGATCGGTCCGCGGTAGAGCCCCGCCTGGGTCAGTAGCAATTGGAGGTACTCGACAGCCGGGCCGCTGTCTCCCGGGGACACCTCGATCGTCTCGAACACGTCGGCCGGCTCTGGTGCCGCCGGGAGACCAGACGGGAGATCGAACGCACCTGCCACGGGGACCCATGTGAAGAAGCCCCACTCCCGCTGTTCGTCGGCGTTGCCCTGGGTGTTGGTGTAGCGGAGGAAGAAGGTGCTGCTGGTGGGGCGGAACATTCCGACGGTGTCGGTGTCGTCGGCGGTCCAGTCACCAGCGACGAATCGATCGCCGCCGTTGCCGAAGTAGAACTGATGGTCCGCCGCGCCGCCGCCACCGTTGACCGTCAACTCGTCCTCGTAGTACACCAAGCCCGTCGAGACCCGATACAACCCGACCTCGTCGAACCCGTCACCATCGAAGTCTCCGGAAAACGGGGTGTCCCCGTTGTTGCCAAACGCGGTCCAGTAGTCGGCGGCACCCAGGCCACCACCATTCAGACCCAACTCGTTGATGATGTAGAACCGCTGCTGGGATGCTCGGTACAACGACAACGTGTCACAGCCATCACCATCGAAATCGCCCGGAATCGGCACGTCACCTGGATTGCCGAAGAAGAAGGTGAGATCGGCCACTCCCTGCGTGTTGCTGTTGCGCAGGTATGCGAACCCGTCCGACTGCCGGTACAACCCGGGGGTATCGACCCCATCACAGTCCCAATCCCCCATGAACGGCACATCTCTCGGATTGCCGTAATAGAAGGACATCACGCCCCCGTCTTCGGCCTGGAGATACCAGAGCCCCGTTGCCGGATCGACGAGACCAACCGTGTCCTCCGGGGTCCCGGCGAGGGCGGGATGGCCAGCCGACATCACGAGTACCAAAGCGGCGGCGATGGAGGTCCAACCACGCATGACTCTGAGGTTACGCGAGCCGAGGGCGTTGTGAGATCGCGCTGCCGGAACTGCGAGGCTGCCCCTGTCGCGCCGGGTGCCCTCGGGGAAGTTGGCTGGAAAGAAGGCTACATATCATGCCCGTCTATCGGCCATGGTCAGAGATCTCTGGAGTCGGGACGGCCCTCCCCAACAGGGCTGCGTTCGCCCGGGAGATGGAGGACAAGGACCTTTCGGGGTTCCCCTTCCAGGAACATCCTGACGATTCAGGACCCGCGCCACCCTGCGCGGTGCCAGCATCTGCGCGCATGAGCCTCCCCGGCGTCAGGCCCGCCCACCCGTGGACTCGCCTGCTGTTCAATGTCGCCGCGCTGGCGACATTGGCGGCGGCGAGCCAGCTCTATCTCTTCCCGGCCGACACCGACCGCTTCTTCGCCTGGACCATCGCCCCGACGATCTCTGCTGCCTTCATGGGTGCCGGTTTTGGCGCCGGGTTCGTGCTAGTCGTCGGGATGTGGCGCCAGACCTCCTGGGCCGCATACCGGCTCTCGTTCCTCAGCGTCCTCGTCTTCTCGGTCATGACCCTGGCAGCGACACTCGTCCACCTCGACCGCTTCCACTTCGGAGAGGGCGGAGCCGCCGAGGTTGCGGCGTGGCTCTGGCTGGCGGTGTACGTCGTGTTCCCGGTGGCGATGATCTGGCTACTGGTGCTCCAGGGCCGCACCGCCGGAGGCGATCCGCCGGTGGCGAGCCCGGTGCCGACGTGGCTTCGCGCAGTCCTGGGGTCAGTGGGCGCGGTGACGGTCGGAGTGGGGGTGCTGCTCTTCGTCCTGCCGACCGACATCGGAGACGCTTGGCCATGGGCGCTGACCCCGCTTGTGGCCCGGGCTTTTGCCGGATGGATCGTCGGTCTGGGGCTGGCGGCGCTGCTGGCGATTCGAGAACGGGACCTGGAGCGTCTGAGGATCCCGGCCGTGGCCTATGTCGCCTTCGCCTCACTGATGCTGATCGCCCTGGGGCGCTTCGCCGATCAAGTGTCCTGGTCGCGTCCTTCGGCCTGGTTCTTCGTCATCTGGGTGGTGACTCTCGGAGCGATCGGAATATATGGGGCCACGCGGCGCGCCAGCGCATCGACCGGAACGGGCTAGCCCCTCGGGAACCCTCCGCCACCCCCGCGATTCGTATGATCGGCCGGATGTCCTGGGACGAGCGGTTCTCCGAGCGCTACGAGGAGTGGTCCGCCGGGATGAGTGCGGACATTCCGTTCTACTGCGACCTGGCGCGCCAGGCGGGGCCCGGTCCGCTTGTCGAACTCGCCATCGGCAACGGCAGGGTGGCGATCCCCGTTGCGATGGCCACCGGTCGGCCCGTCATCGGGGTCGACACCTCACCGGCGATGCTGGAGCAAGCCCGTGCCAATGCCACCGCAGCAGGGGTGACGTTGGATCTCCGGCTCGGGGACATGCGCGATCTCGAACTGGACCAGCCGGCGAGCCTCATCTACTGCCCCGCCCGGGCCTTGCTGCATCTCGCGACGTGGGCCGACCGGCGACGTACCTTCGAACGCGTGGCGGCTTCACTCGGACCCGGCAGAGGGTTCGCCTGGAACGCCTTCGCATTCGATCACGCCATCGCCTCCCGACTCGACGGCCGGCACCAGGCCGATCCGGTGCCGCACACCCCCACCTACGACGTCCCCGACAACCGGGTCGACCTCGTCATGGACGATGGCGCCAGGAGTTCGCTCTGGTGGGCGACCAAGAACGAGTGGCTCGGCCTGATCGACGTTTCTGGCCTCGAGTTGGAGGCTCTCTACGGCGATTTCGAGCGCGGTCCCCTCACCAGCGAGAGCAGGGAGTATGTGTTCGTGACGCGCCGGGCGTGATCGTTGTCGCTGCACACAAGGCTGTCGGCTTTCATATCAGGTATCAGATGTCAGATGTCAGCGGGACCGAGTGACCACCCTCTTTCGCAGCCCGGCGATCATTCGCTTGACCTCCTCTACCTGCTCATCCGCCACCTTGCGCACGGCGGCGGCACCAAACTCGAGTCTTCTTGCGAGATCGAGTTGCGCCTGCATCTCGCCTGCCGATCCCATCGCGATGTCGAGAAAGCGTGCGAACTCGGCATCTGAGCTACGTGCCGCGCCCTCAGCGATATTCGAGACGATCGACACACTCGACCTTCTCATCTGGGCAGTGAGTCCGAAGATCTCCGAGCGCGGGAAGGCGGCAGTGACTCGGAAGACCGTCTCGGCCAGGTCCGCCGACTTGGTCCACACCTGTAGCCGCCGGTGGCTTCGCATCGAGGACAAGGTGGGTGACATGTCGATCAGGGTCAAGACACCTGACACCTGACACCTGATATCTGACATCTCTGCAGGTCTACCCTTCACCTCCCGACCCCATCCCGGAGCGCGCACCATGCCCAAGCAGATCCCTTCCGTCACCGGCGGCCCCAAGGCGATCGGTCCCTACTCCATAGCCACCGAAGCCAATGGGTTCGTCTTCGTCTCCGGGCAGGTGGCCTTCGAGCCCGGCACCACCGACAGGGTGGAGGGTGATGCGGCCGCCGAGGCCGAGCAGGTGATGGAGAACATCGGAGGCATTCTCGGGGACGTCGGCCTGGGTTACTCCGACATCGTGAAGACGACGATCTTCCTCGCCGACATCGGCGATTTCGCTTCCGTCAACGAGGTGTATGCCCGCTTCGTCGGCGAGGCGCCTCCGGCGCGATCGACCTTCCAGGTGGCGGCGCTCCCTGCCGGGTTCAAGGTCGAGATCGAAGTCATCGCCGCCCGCTGAAGGAGACACCATGAACCGCGATGAGATCTTCCGGGCCCTCGGCCTCTCCGACTCGAATCCGGGGGCCTACGCCGGCGGGTGGCTCGACCCCTCGGGAGGCGACCTGTCCGTCGAGAACCCGGCCACCGCATTCGAAATCGGGGCAGTCAAGCAGGCCTCGGCAGCCGATTACGAGCGCATCGTGGAGTCGGCGCAGGAGACCTTCCTGCGGTGGAGGATGCTCCCCGCCCCCAAGCGGGGCGAGTACGTGCGCCTCATCGGCAACGCCCTTCGCGAGAAGAAGGAGCCCCTCGGCGCCCTGGTCTCCCTGGAGATGGGGAAGATCAAGGCGGAGGGCGAGGGTGAGGTCCAGGAGATGATCGACATCGCCGACTTCGCCGTCGGCCTGTCCCGCCAGCTCTACGGGCTAACTATGGCCTCGGAGCGCCCCCGCCACCGCATGTTCGAGCAGTGGCACCCACTGGGGGCCATCGGGATCATCAGCGCTTTCAACTTCCCCGTCGCCGTCTGGTCGTGGAACGCCTTCATCGCCGCGGTATGCGGGGACACGATGATCTGGAAGCCGTCCTCACACACCCCGCTCACTGCGGTCGCGGTTACGCGGATCTGCCACGAAGTGATGGAGGGCACCGACTACGAGGGTGTGTTCAACCTGGCCGTCGGCCGGGGGAGTGAGGTCGGCGATCTGCTGATCAACGACCGGCGCATTCCCCTGATCTCGGCGACCGGGTCCTGCAACATGGGAGAGAAGGTGGGCATCGCCGTGGCCAAGCGCCTCGGGCGGTCACTGCTCGAGTTGGGCGGCAACAACGGGATCATCGTGCTCGACGACGCCGACCCCGACCTGGTCACCCGGGCGGTCCTCTTCGGCGCAGTGGGGACGGCCGGGCAGCGGTGCACCTCCACCCGACGACTCATCATCGAGCCGGGGATCAAGGGCGACGTGGTGAAGCGCCTCGTCGACGCCTACGCCCAGGTGCGGATCGGCGACCCGCTCGACGATTCCACCCTGATGGGCCCCCTGGTCAACGCTGCCGCGGTGGACACGATGCTGGCTGCTGTGGAGATCGCCAGGGATCAGGGCGGCAAGGTGCTCTACGGAGGCGGGCGCGCCGAGGTCGACGGCCTCGACGGGCACTTCGTCCAGCCGACGATCATCGAGATCGACCGCGACGCCCCCATCGTCCAGGAGGAGACCTTCGCCCCGATCCTCTATGTGGTCGACGCCGACGGGGTCCACGACGCCGTCGCCGTGCACAACGGTGTGCGCCAGGGGCTCTCCTCGGCCATCTTCACCAACGGATTGCGCGCCTCCGAGTTGTTCCTCTCGGCGGAGGGGTCGGACTGCGGGATCGCCAACGTGAACATCGGCACCAGTGGCGCCGAGATCGGCGGCGCCTTCGGCGGCGAAAAGGAGACCGGAGGCGGGCGCGAGGCCGGCTCGGACTCGTGGAAGGCCTACATGCGCCGCCAGACCAACACGATCAACTGGAGCACCGACCTTCCCCTCGCCCAGGGCATCGAGTTCGGGTGAGCGCCGGAGGCGTCGGGTGACCGACCGCGCCGACTTCTTCGCCACCGAGAAGTGGACCGCCGGTGTGATCGGCCTGGGCTATGTGGGGCTGCCGCTCGCAGTCAACGCCGTTGAGCGCGGCCTGAGGGTGGTCGGGTTCGACGTCGACAAGGGCGTGGTCGAGGACCTGCGAGACGGGACGTCGCCGATCGGTGACGTCCCGTCCGAGAGCCTGGCCGCGGCGCTGGAGGGGGGGCTCACGGTCACCGCGGACGAGTCTTCCCTGGCCGCGGTGGATGCGCTGTTCATCTGTGTGCCCAGCCCGCTCAACCGGCACCGGCAACCCGACATGTCGTTCATCGAGGCTGCCGCCGCCACGGTGACGCGGGTCACCCACCCCGGGCTGCTGGTGTCTCTCGAGTCGACGACCTATCCGGGGACGACGGACGATGTGCTGGTCCCGGCGGCGACCTCCGGAGGGCTTCGGCTCGACGCGGACGTGTTCGTGGCGTTCTCCGCGGAGCGGGTGAACCCGGGTTCTGGCTTCGAGCTCGCCACGATCCCGAAGGTCGTGGGTGGGGTGACCCCGGAGTCGGGAAGAGTTGCGGCGGCGGCATACCGGCGCCTCGTCGACTCGGTCCATCAGGTCTCGTCGGCCCGCGCCGCCGAGATGACGAAGTTGCTCGAGAACACCTACCGGGCGGTGAACATCGGGCTCGTCAATGAGATGGCGGCGCTGGCCCACGAGATCGACGTCGACATCTGGGAGGTCGTAGAGGCGGCGGCCACCAAGCCGTTCGGGTTCCAGCCCTTCTACCCGGGCCCCGGCGTCGGCGGCCACTGCATTCCACTCGATCCGCAGTACCTCGCCTGGCGCGCCAAGGAGGCGGGTTTCGCCACCCGCTTCATCGACCTCACCGAAGAGGTCAACTCCCGCATGCCGGAGTATGTGGCGACCCGGATCGCCGAGATGCTCAACGAGCGAGGCCTTCCGGTGCACGGCACCGATGTCCTCGCCGTCGGTCTCGCCTACAAGGCGGGGGTGGGCGACGCCCGCGAGTCGCCGGCGGTGGACGTCATCGGCGAACTGGCGAGCCGCGGGGCGACGGTCGTGGCCTGGGATCCGCTGGTCGACGACGCCGAGATCAATGGCCTGGGGATCGAACGGGTCGACCGCCTGCCCGACCAGGTCACCCTGGCCGTCATCCTCACCGACCACGACGACTTCGACTTCGAGGCCATCGCCGCTGCTGCCGAAATCGTCTTCGACACCCGGGGCGCCTATCGCCGGAGGGGCATCACGGCGCACAACGTCGTCGCCCTCTGAGGGTCCCGGGCCGCGGCCGGTGTCGCCATTAGCCTGCGCCGCCCGAGGGCATCGACAGACGAATGATCCAGACCCGAACCCACCGAGCATCACGCCTCGCCGCCGTCGTGGCCTCCCTTGCCGTGGTAACGATGCTCCCGTCGTCGGCCAGGGCGGACCAGGCGTATACGAACGGCCTTCACCCGGGCTCGACGCTCGCCGGCCGGACCCTCCCCGTCGATTGGTCGACCCGGCGGACCCCTTGTGACGATCCGGCCTTCCTCCGGCGCCAGGGGGATCTCTGCCCGGGCGACTCGTCGTGGGCGGTATTCAGCCTCCAATGGCTCATGACCGAGCGCAAGCTCTACCGCGGGGAGCTCACGGGCGTCTACGACGAGGAGACCCGGTACGCCGTCTTCACGTTCCACAAGCTGACCGGGCCGGCCCACACCGACCCGGCGACGGCCCGGTCGGAGTGGATCGCCAACCCGCCGCCCGATGACTGGGTGGCTGAGGACTGGGGGATGCTGCGAGCCTTCGTTCCACGGTCACCGACCCAGCGTGACGACCAACCGGACCGGATCGAGGTCGACATCGGCCACCAGGTGCTCTATTTGATCGAGGATCACGACGTGAGCGCGATCATCCCGGTGAGCAGTGGCCAGGGGAGGGGTGAGCGGGGCTGCGTGCCGTTTGGCTGCGGCGCCCTGGTGACCCCCCGCACCGAGCTACTCCCCGAGGGAAGCACCTTCTACACCGAGCACAGCTACGCCGGCGGGTGGGGCGGGACCTACGGGATCTACAAGGCGATCTTCTATCGGGGCCAGTACGGGGAGTGGTACTACGCGATCCACGGGTACCGCGAGGTTCCCAACTATCCGGCGTCTCGAGGTTGCATCCGGGTCACGACCTGGGACATGGACTTCCTTCGTCCATGGGCCCCGGACGGGACCTACGACGTCGATGCCGCCCGCGTGAAGGTGGGCACGGTGATCCACGTCTGGGACGAGATCGAGATCGAATACACCGCCCCTACCGACGGGCTGCACTGAGTACCGCTCAGGGGGTGGTGGAGACGGCGATCGCCACGAATACGCCGATTGCGATGAGCAGGATCACCATTGCCGCGGCGAACACCGCGACCTTCGGTGCGGCGTCGGATGAGATCGGCCCGTGGGGGATCTGGGTCGGCTGCCGCCTGACCCGTCGAGGGCGGCTCCCCGTCTGGATCTCCGGGATCGGCTCGGGAAACTCGTCGGCGACCGGGATGTCGATCGTGATGTCCGAGAGGCCCTCGATTTCCGGCAACTCGGACACCGATTCCTTGGCCTGGCGAAGGAGGTCTTCGCTCGACTCCGTGCGGCCACCCTGGGCGCGCTCGATCATCTCCTCGCTGGAGAGCGGTTCCTGGCGATCATCGGTCATGGGGCCGACCTTACCGGTGATTGGGGAGGAACGGCCCGGGAATGGCGCGCCGGGTCACCATACACTCGGGGTGTCGAGAGCAAGGCAAGGAGAACCGGATGACCGTCGAGATCGAAACCGAGGCACGCGAGGAGATCGCCGGCGCGCTGTCGCGGCTGCTCGCGGACACAT
>Ga0302046_10003246_pt1 | contig 14744 bp, 13 predicted proteins | sample RVTome_11_FD_200261 | JGI IMG/M metagenome (GOLD analysis project Ga0302046, IMG submission 200261) | Soil microbial communities from uranium-contaminated site in the Upper Colorado River Basin, Wyoming, United States - RVT147D111 (version 2) ...
GTTGGTGTTCCGATATCGAGCATCGCCCCATAAGGTCTGCCGTTGAACTCGACGTCGAGCGCGAGAACCACGCCGTGGTACACCCGAAGACGGATGGGATCCGACAAAGTCACACCCTCCCAGGCAACCGCGGTGCCGAATGGCTTGAGGACGAGCCTCTGACCGGGAACGTCGATCAGAACGTCAAACTCGTTGAGCGCCGTGGGGCCGACTATACCCCCAAACGCTTTGCCGTCAAAGGTGAGACTCGCGTCAGGGATCGTCCGGCTGCCATCGGTCGGGATCGGCACGCCGCCCAGCTCGAGTGACGGCGCGTTGCCGAATCGGGCGGCCACGGACTGGGAAAAGACCGTCACGGCGTTTCCCGTACTCAACAAAAACTCCATCCGTTCACCGTCCGGCGCCTCAACGGGAACCACCAGGCGACCGGCGTGCATTCGAAGGGGAATCTCCACTGGCTCGCCTCCGCGAGCCTGCGCATACGTGGGCGACGGCATGAATGCGACGATGATGGCCGCGGTGAGCGCTCTCTTCACTGGTGAATCTCCTTGGTGATGGATCATTGTGACGCTCGCCGCCGCGTCCTTCGGGACCACCACCCGACCTGTGCAGAGCATCGCTGGAGCTCACAATGTAATACTCACAATGTAGTATAGCGTGACCGGTTCGCAAGTGATGCAGACGGCCCTCCGTGCCTGGTTCAGCTATCCGGTGGTCTGGAGACCGCGTCTCGCACGCACGCCGGCCTGAATCCAGCCACTCAAGACCATGACGAAGGCCACGACCCCAACCAGCAATGCCCATCTCACCACGCTCATTGGCACGAAGCTGCGTGTCGCCATCAACGCCACCAACCCGGCACCCGTGCCGACCAGGTAGCCCGCTCGCTCGATGGCGGGCACGGGTACGGGCCTGTCGAGAATGGGGCGGTGTGACGGCGCGAACAAGACGGTGCGGAGGCGATCGTAATCCCAACAGATAAGAAAGACATTCGCAAGCAACATGAGTGCCGTCACGTACACCGTACCCTGGAATCCAATCGACCAGGTGACGACTGTGATATTGAGAACGATGGGCAGAAACATCACCGCACCGAGAGTGGTAGTCCACGGAATCAGGAGTAGGATGCCAGCCGTTACTTGGCCCAACCCCAGGAAGTTCCAGTAGAAGCCGGTCTGGTACATCGCCTCGAAGAACGCACCGACCGGATTATCCGTACCCAGCAGCGTGAATCGATTACCTAACAGTTTGACCAAACCGGTGGGAATAAACGCCAGCGCCAGCAGGAGTCGCGACACAATGGCCAACCGGTAAAGCGCAGGTATCCGCCGAGCGGAGGCGTGGAGTTGATCGAAGAACTGCTCCATTGGTACCCTCTGGAAGAAAGCTCGTGATGTCCTGACGTCGTTTGATAACCGTGGTTTCACGTCAAACTCGCGACACCCGGTGACCGGCTCCCGAATCGTCGGCGCGGCTGATCACGCTTCATCCTCCGGCGGGTCGAGGAGGCGTTGTGCCTCTGCGACGGCTTCGGAGAAATTAGTGAACACCCGATCCTCTCCAATCCGTTTTGCAGCCCCACTCCGCTCCAGCACCCTGAGCGGCTGTGCGTGAACCCCCGAAAGGATGAGGTGGGTACCGCGCTTCTTCAGTCTCGCGGTCACATCTTCGAGCGCGTGAAGACCGGTGGCATCCATGGCAAGCACGTGTCTCATCCGCAGGATGACTACCCGCGGCGCACTGTGAACCGAGAGGATCGTCTCGGTGAACGTACGTGCGGCACCAAAACAGAACGAGCCGTTGATCTCAAAGACCTCAACCCCTGGAGGAATCTGTGTGGGAGCATCGCCGCGCACGGTGGCGGTTTCATACTGCATGATGTCTCGCACCGGTTTGACCTGGGTCACCTCGGCCATACGACGCATGAAGAGAAGCGCCGAGAGCACGACGCCAACCTGGATGGCGACCGCCAAGTCCACGGCCACCGTGAGAAAGAAGGTCGTAATGAGTACGAGCAGGTCGCTGCGCGGCGCCCGCAGAAGGCGCAGGAACGCGTGCCACTCACTCATATTGTAGGCAACGACCACAAGGATGCCTGCAAGCGTCGCCATGGGAATCAACGAAGCCCATGGTCCGGCGATCACCAGGATGAGAAGCAGTGTCGCCGCGTGTACGATACCCGCGATCGGCGTGCGCCCCCCGTTTCGCACGTTCGTCGCAGTTCGCGCGATGGCGCCGGTTGCCGGTATTCCGCCGAACAACGGGGAAGCGAGATTGGCAATGCCCTGCGCGAACAATTCGGCGTTCGAGCGGTGGCGGCCGCCAATGAGTCCGTCGGCGACGACTGCACTCAGCAAGGATTCAATCGCGGCAAGCAACGCAATCGCCATCGCGGGAGAGACGAGATCCGGCAGGATACTCCAGTCAATATGGATCGGTTGCAACGTCGGGAATGAGCGTGGCACCGCACCGAAGCGGCTTTCGATCGTCGCAACGTCGAGACCGAAGAGGTGGGCAACCACCGTCGAGGCAACGAGCGCAACCAGCGGTCCCGGCACGCGACTCGGCACACGTGACCAGAGTTGAATGATCGCCACCGTCAGGAGGAAGATCAGGACAGCCCAGGGACTCGCTGTACCGATGTGCCCGGCGAACACGACAATCTTTTCCCAGAATTCCGGAGGAACGGATGCGACATCCAGCCCGAGGCCATCGCCGAGCTGCCCGATGGCGATAATAAGGGCGATACCCGACGTGAAACCAACGGTCACCGGGTAGGGAATAAAGCGGATCACGTGGCCCAAGCGGGCAAGGGACATGATCACGAGAAATGCTCCAGCCATCATCGTCGCAACGGCCAGGCCCTCGTACCCGAACTCGGCGACGACACCGGCGACCAGGACAATGAACGCGCCCGTGGGTCCACCGATCTGAACACGACTCCCCCCGAGTATGGAGATCAGGAGGCCTGCGATGATCGCGGTGTACAACCCCTGCTCCGGCCGCACGCCTGACGCTATGGCGAAGGCGATCGCAAGCGGCAGCGCTACAATGCCGACAACGATCCCTGAAAGGCCATCCCGTGCGAGGTCTTTCGTCGAGTACCCCTCCCGGAGAATCGTGAGCAGCTTGGGCTCGAACTCAGGCGGAATGCGCAATGTTTTTCGGTCTACTTCAGGGGAAGCACTAGTTCACGACGGAAAAAGCGTATACGCAGACGGCCTCGTAGACTTCGCCAGGTCTCAGCACCGTGCTGGGGAACTGCGGGTGGTTTGGACTGTCCGGGAAGTGCTGCGCCTCGAGCGCAAACGACTCGCGGAATCGATGTGCCTGTCCTGATGCGCCCGTATCCGACCCATCATAGAAGTTGCCACCGTAGAACTGCAGACCAGGTCGGTCCGTGAGGACCTCCATTACACGACCGCTTGCCGGATCAGACACGCGAGCAGCAAACCGCACACCGCTTGCCGGACGCAGGACCCAGTTGTGATCGTACCCCTGGCCAAACCGGAGTTGCTCGAAATCGCTCTCCAACCGGGAACCGATCGGCATCGGGGTGGTGAAGTCCATTGGCGTGCCTTCCACCCGGGCGATCTCCCCCGTTGGAATCAGACCGCTGTCGACCGGCGTGTACTGATCTGCCGCGATTTGCAACAGATGCGCGTTGATCGTTCCAGTACCGGCACCGGCCAGATTGAAGAATGAGTGGTGAGTCAGGTTGACGATGGTCGGTGCATCCGTTGTTGCATGATACCTGATCTCCAGGGTTGGGCCTGCGGTCACACGATACTGCACGCGCGCCGTCAACGTTCCCGGGTACCCCTCTTCCATGTGCGGCGACACGTATGTCAGTTCCAGCGTCTGGTCGTCGACCTGCCGCGCATCCCAGACGACGCGGTCGAACCCCTTCACGCCGCCGTGCAGATGATTCTGGCCGTTGTTAGTCGCCAGCTCGTATTCGGTACCGTCCAGCTCAAAGCGACCACGGTTAATCCTGTTGCCGTATCGGCCGATCAGGGCACCGTAAAAACGTTCACTCGCTGCGAAGTAGCTGGTTAGGGAGTCGAAGCCGAGAACCACGTTGCCCATGACGCCGTCCCGATCGGCGACATAGAGATTGACGACACGACCGCCGTAGTTCGTTATCTGCGTGATGAGTGTGCCGGCGGCGTTGCGCAACGTGTATAGTTCGACCCGAGAGCCGTCAATGGTGTCACGAAATGCTTCAGGCTCCGCCAACGAGAGCCGCCTGTCTGACGTGCATGAGACTGACATGACGAGACCGCACGACACCGCTAGAAGCAGGTGTGAAGGTACGCGTTGATATTTGTGGAATCGCGGGTTCATCGTTGGAGTCGCTGTCGCTTCAATGGGTGATTACCAGAACACCGAATAGAGGGCTGCCGTTACGAGAACGATCCCGATGCCAAGGCGCTTTGCTGCAGGACTCGGCGTAAGATCGATATCGTGTTGAACCGGGAGTACGACCGGTGCGGTGAGGGGCCGCACGACGGTGATGGTCGCCATCAATAGACAGAGTGCGACGAACGTTATGGCCATGTGGTTGAGAAACGAGACTCCCGGCAACCACCATAGCAGGAGGCCGTACAGGATCACATTGCCTGTCAGGGCGGCCACCGCGGCCAACGGCGGTGCCCGTTTGAGCACGATTCCCATGAAGAAGACGGTGACGATGCCCGGGGAAATGAAACCTTGAAACATCTGAATGTAGGTGAAGATTCCACCGAACTCCGGATTGTCGAGCTGAGGTGCGATGACGCAGGCCAGGAGCACGAACACCCCGGTAGCGAAACGCCCGACACGCACGAGGTGCTTCGTCCCCGCCTCGGGACGCAGGTGTCTCTTGTACAAATCCATCGTGAAGATGGTGGAGGCCGAGTTGAGCATCGAGTCGAGGCTGCTGAGCACGGCCCCGAACAGCGCGGCGAACATGATCCCTCGAAGACCAACCGGCAGTATTTCGCGGATGAGCGTCGGATACGCCTGATCCGCCATTTCGATTCGGTCGGCAAAGAGTTGGAACGCCATGATGCCGGGGAAGATGATAATGAAGGGAATGAGCAACTTTATCCCGGCCGCCAGCATGATGCCGAGCTGACCGTCCCGGAGCGACCTGGCCGCGAGCGATCGCTGGACGATGAACTGATTGAGCCCCCAATAAAAGAGATTCGGGATCCAGATTCCCAGTATCAAGGCCGTCCACGGTATGTCCGGATTGTCGGCGGGAAGGACTACGTGGAGCTTGGCCGCGTTCGTTTCGAAGAACGCCGCCGGACCACCGACGGCCAGGAACCCCAACACCATGACCACAGCTCCACCGATCAGCAGGGCCGCTCCCTGGAACAGATCGGTCCACACCACGGCGCGCAGACCCCCGTATATCGTGTACGCGCCGGCGATGATGCCGATGAGCCAGACACCGGCCGTAAGATTCGTGTCGAAAATCGTGGTGAGGCCAACCGCGCCCGAGTAGAGAATGGAAGAGAGGGCTACCGCGACGTACATGACCATCATGGATACCGCCATGATCGCCCGGGCAGCAGCGTTGAAGCGGTATTCCAGATACTCGGGAATGGTGTAGATGCCGCTCCGTAAGAAGCGCGGAAGCAGGAAAAGCCCTACGATCACGAGCGAGACGGCGGCAAACCATTCGTAACTGGCGACAGCGAGGCCGACTCTGCCGAATCCCTGGCCTGCCATCCCGACGAAATGCTCCGTCGAGATATTGGACGCGATCAGGGAAAACCCAATGAGTCCAAAGCCGAGGGACCTCCCGGCCAGAAAATAGTCGGTCGTGGACTCCTCTCGGCGCGCCTTGTAGAGCGACACGCCGATTACGACGGCGAAGAAAGCTACGAAGACGACGAGGTCCAGTGGGGAAAGATTCATCGTCCTCGCCGGTTGGATATGTGAGCCGATGCACGGTCACACTATCCGGCGGAAGCCCAATGAGCAACCACGCGCCTCAGATGGGCAATGCTTTTCCACCACCGGTCTCACACGGGCAAATGGAGACCGGTACCGGACTCAATCACTTCGCTTGCCTGCCTCTACCCAGATGTCACGTGTGTCCGACACCGCCTGGCCCCTTCGGCTTCTTGAGACCGAAGAACACCACCAGAACGACACTGACGGCGACGAGGCCGTACAGGAACACAGCACCTAAGCTCATTGGGATCTCGTCGAGAAAAGCGGCCTGACTGACAGCCACCGCCAGCGAAAACGCCGGCGTCGCGGAAAAGGCAAACACGGTAAAACTCCTGGCGCCTGGCGCCTCACATGTTCTGGCCCGATGCGGGAACCGGATCGGTAGATCCGGCGGACGGTCGCTCGGGGTTTGCACACGCGCAGGGGAGTTTGCCGGAGTGCCAGGCTGTTTTCGAGCGTCGACGCGAGGCGGCTGTGGTAGAAACCACGCCGGAGAGGCGTTGGCTGGATGCCGGAACGGAGACTGCGAAACTGCCGAGTCTACGTGGTGAAAGCCCGCCCCGTGCCTGCGGCCACCCGTACCCCTGGGGCCGCATCCGCGAATCTACACAGGAGTAGCGGAGAAAGGGAAGCGCCTTCCTCTCAGGGGATGATGCACCACGCGGCTACGACGGGCCACGCCATGATTGAGCCGTTTTCCCCGACGACCTCGTCACGCAGTTGGGTTTCGAGGTGGGCCAAGCGGTCTTCCGTCATGCCGGATATCCCGGCCTTTGCGGCTTGTGGAAGCATGCTGCGAATGCTCTCGACGACGTACCGGTAATACCGGCTTTCTGCTCCACCCTCAACCGCCGACTCCAGCCGCATGGTTGGTTCGGACAGGCCCGCACCAAGGAATGTCTGGCGCAGGCGCAAACCCGCCTCGATGTCGGCGCCCGCAGCTTTCACGGCGCCACACTTCCAGCGCACGACTTCATCATAGATCGGGGAATGGGGGACGGAGTGTTGCGACCCCAGTAAGGCCGCCATGTGTGATTCGATTATCACCACTATGCCGCGTGGTCTGACACTCCTGGCCGCTGCCGCAAGGACGCCGGCGGGATCATCTTGATGCATCAGGACAAACCGGCCGACCAGTGCGTCGAACGTTTCCTTGATGTCGCCGCGTGCGGCGTGACCGATTTCGAACGAGACGTTAGGGTACGAATCGGCCGGGGTCCGAGCCCGAGCGCTGCGGACTGATCCCTCATCACGATCGATACCCACAACCCAACCTGATTCGCCCACGGTCTGTGCCGCCAAACGCGACACATCGCCCGAGCCGCAACCAATATCGAGGACGCGCATACCCGTTGTGAGGCCGGCATCCGCGAACGCCCTGCGGGTGACGTCACGGTACAAGGCACCCTGAAGGTCGAGCCGATCCAACTCCCGATCCGTGTGTCCCAGCACATATGTATCGTCCGACATGCCTAACTATCCTGTGGGTGACAGCGTTCGTAGGGGCTTTCGCGACGCTCCTTCAAGCCGCAACACCAGGTGTGAGCGCGCGTTTCGATACACGAAACTTCGGCATCCGCGGAAGAGGGCAAGGAAGAGATCTCAATCGGGACTCTTGGCCCGGCCCAACGCACGCCCTCGGACGATCACGGAGCCGATGCCGAGGGTCAGGAGGTGGACGGTGGCGATAAGCCATCGGAGCACCATTCGGGTCGCGGCTCATCGAGGGTCCACGCAAAGTTAATCGGACCAGCAAAAACCTACACCCCGGCTGATTTAGCAGCGTGCTGAAAAAGGGCTCCCTTCGCCCGCCGCGGTTCGCGGCCCCCTCCTACACCGCCCCATTATCCACAAGCCGCGACCCAACGCGCTCCTCCGGGAGCCCTCTTGCAGCACCCTTGCCAGACTAGTACTGGTCCGCCCCAAGCCAGTCGCGGAGAAGAACCGTCAGGCAAATCGGATTGACCTCAACGCGATGTGACGATGGTTTCGTGACGTCCATTTATGTATTGAACAAGTGACGCAATCTCCGACTGCCGCAACTCCAGGTCCGGCATCTCGACACCGTTTATCACCGTCATTCGGTAGGAGGCTGGGTCGGCCAGTTTCAGCGAGAGCCATTCGTCGTCGAACACCCTGTCGGTCAACGCCGGCCCCACCGGAACAACCCGGATGTCCGCCAGGTCTGGATCGTCGAGCTTCTGATGACACACCGCACAACCCTTGCCGGCAAACAGCTGCTGCCCTCGCTGATAGGGAGTCATTCGTACCGCGCTCTCCCCACGGGCAACCACCTGTATCGGCAGGGTGTTTGTCGTCCAGCCAAAGAGGTCCGTATCAATCACAAGGAAGAAACGACCAGCCTGAAGAGGGGTAAACGCGGTCTCGTATGAACCGGCTGGTCCCGAGAGGTTGGCGGGCACTCTGTCTCGCTTGAGGATCCGGGACAGCCAGCCAGCATCCGCGTCCCGCAGAGTCAGTGTAGGGGAGAGATCCTCCCGGAGGGACATGCCGTGTTGTCTGATCTTGAAGGACAGCGTGGTGGACTTCCCGACTTCCAGATACTCCGGTACCTCATCGAAGGTTACGACCGCCCATCCTCCAAAGTTTGCGGGCGTGACCGCGACCGAAACGAGGGCAATCCCCAGTGTGCCGAGTGCTCGTCGCATACTCATCTCCTCCAAACTCAACGTACTGTCCAGTCCCAGAACTGACGGGCCAGCCGTACGAAAAAGGGTTGGGACTCTTCCGACCACAACGGATTGAGGTCTCTCCTCCAGCGTTCGAGAATTGGACGTTCAAGGGCGAGAATTCCTTCCCTGACGACTCCTTCGGGGGCTGGAGACAGGGCCTCCAGACCTTCATAGGCGAGCGTCCGCATGTCGCCGCTGACGCGCTGCACCAGGTGCCAGACGGTGATTGCCCGCTCCTTTCGGAGAGTGATCGCCGGAGCAGACGTTTGCAGTTCATCTAACACCAACCGGAGGTCGTCCATCATTCCCCGACCTCTATCGATGCGGTGCAACGCCGCGCGCGCTTCGTTGGAGAGTGAAGCGGGATGGGGAGTGCCCGGACCGCCACCCACTTCCACCTCGGCCACCAGACCGGCGGGGACCAGCGACACGCGACCATCGTGCTCGAGTTCCACCCACCCGGCCGTCACATGGATGTACGTGTTTCCCGTTTCGTCCACGCGCAGTGTGTAGGCGCATCCCAGATCCGTGGCGAGCACTGAGGGTGTCTGAACGAAGAACAACCGGGGCGGAGCTGTTATGACAGCGTCGAGCGAGCCGCGCTCCAGCGTGAGGCGATGCTGCAACCCGCGCGTTGAGTCCATCCGAACCCGACTGTTAGGCCCGACCGCTGCCGTTCCTATCCGGCCGATTTCGAGTTGGGCGCTGGAAGTCGAATCGGTGACAAGCCACTGCCCGACCGCCAGGTGACCGCTGGAAGTCAAGTTGCCATCGTGGAGAGTTGGCACTCCGGCCAGGGACATGACTTCCCAGTTGGAAGGCGCGTGATAGAGGCGGTACAGCCCGACGTACGTCCCCATCACGATGGCCGCCAGTGTCGCCGCGGCCACGAGCAGGGGTGAGCGCAACGGCCGTCGCCAGACGCCGGGCGACGGTGCCACGTGAGGCAGCCGAAGTTGCGCCTCCACTCTCTCCCAGAGATCTCGCGGCGCTGTTGTGCGCCGGAGGCTCTGGACGGCCAAACCGATCTCTCGCTGGTCGCTTCGTTTTTCCTCGTTCATGCTTCTCTGTCGCCCTTCGAGTTCGTTAGGGAACCCTTGCACGAGTTGGGTCGTCGTCCCGAAGGACGCGGCGGCGAGTCGCACATCTCCCGCCGCGCCCCTACGAAGGCGTTGACAGGACGGGGAGGGTGGTGCGGGTCAGACGCCCGCCGCGCGAGCCGGCGGCCCCTCATACTCACTGGCCTCGTCCGCGAACTGCATCGGCCGGAGGGGTCACCACCCGACTCGTGCGGAGGGTCCTCAGCGCGTTGCCCAGGTGCTTGTGTGCCCGATTGAGTCGGGAAGCCACCGTACCGGCAGTCACACCCGTCGCGTCAGCGATCTCTTCATAGGAAAGATCCTCGAAGTACCTGAGCAGCACGACCATTCGCAGCTTGGGTGAAAGACGCGCGAGTACCTGCCTGACGGATCCATCCGCTTCCGAAGGTTCAGTCGGTTCCGTGGTTGGATGCATGTGGCGGGGTAGGTCGGCGTAGAACACCAGGCGTCGGCCGCGCCGCACTTCGTCCATGCATGCATTCGTCACGATCCGGTAGAGCCAGGTCGAGAACCGTGCCTCCTGGCGGAACGAGGGCAGGCCGCGGAAGACCTTCACGAAGACTTCCTGCGTGACATCCTTGGCTGCGGATTCGTCTCCCTTCAGAAACTCCGCCGCGATTGAGTAGACCTGGTCCTTATAGTGCTCAAAGACGCGGCGCTGTGCTGCCGAATCGTTCTCGCGACACCGTTGGAGTGTGAACGCATCAATTTGCTCGACCACCACTGGGTTCCCATCTCTGGAGTGTTAGACGAAGGATAGCCCCCGGTTCTTCCCTTTCCTTGGGACGGAATCTGGAGAGGCGAATGGGCGGAGCCAGGTGGAGGCGTAGAGGGCGAACCAGGAGGATTGACAACGTACAAACTAATTTGTACGTTCTCCGATACCAAAGGAGTCGCCATGTCCCAGGATGTCGTCATGGTGGAGTCGGTCGATCAGGCAGCGGTGATGATGAAACCGCTCAGGATTGCAATGTTGCGCGAGCTGGGCGAAACCCGGACCTGTCAGCAGCTGGCTGCCACCTTCGATCTCACGCCGCAGAAGGTCTACTACCACGTCAAAACGATGGAAAAGGCGGGCCTCGTGACACGTGAAGGGGAACGGCTCGTCAACGGTATCGCGGAAGGCTTCTACCGTGCCCGGGCCAGATCCTACTGGTTCTCGCCCTCTCTCGTGCGTCACCTCGGCGGGCGCAGGAGTGTCCAGGACCAAGGCAGCCTTGGGATTCTGGCAGGTCACGCCGAGGAAATGCTGGAGGATGTTGCACATCTCGCCGGGCGCTCGGCCACCGGAGAACACATCCCGTCGTTGTCGTTAGGCGTCGAAGTGGAGCTACCGGACGGAGACAGACGATCCGAGTTCCTGGAGGAACTTCGCACGACCTTCGAGGATCTCGCCAGACGTTATGCAGTCCAAAACGTGGGCGTGACCCACGCACAGAATACGTTCCGCTTCACCTTGGCCTGTTACCCCAAGCATGACATGGAGGCAGCGTGAGTACACCCTTGCATTTTCAACACACGATCAACGCTCGACCTGAGCGTGTGTTCGACGCGCTAACCCAGCGCGAGGCACTCGAAACATGGTTTGCCGAGCACGCGGACGTTGCGCTCGAAGAGGGGCGTTACGATTTCTGGGGCTGTCACACGCCGGAGACGCCATCGCGCGAACGGGGACGCCATGCCATCATCCTGTTCGAGCCCAATCGTCGTTTGCAGTACGTGTGGCAACTCCGCGGCAGCGACACGACTGTCGACTTTCGCCTGACGCAGAAGGACAGCAAGACCATTGTCGGCTTGTGGCACGAGAACATCCCATCGGTGCCGCAGGGCCAACCCGGATGCTACTCCCTCGGTGATATCTGGTGGTTGTGGCTCGAGAATCTGCGTCGGTACACAGAAGGAAGATCGGTGGTTCGCTCTGACTTCTCCGTGGACATGAGGGGAGACCTCGTGAAGTCCATCGACATCGACGGCTCGCCTGAAGACGTCTGGCGGGCATTGACGGATCCTGACCTCCGGAACCAATGGATCGCTGCCGGCGTGACAGACGACATCGCCGTGGGTGAGGATTGGATAGACTGGGGTGACGAGCATGGCGGTCTCAAGGTGCTCGAAATACACCCCGGGCAATCATTCTCCATGGCGTGGGAGATCGAGAACACGCCCACCGTCGTGACGTGGACCGTAGAGGGAACGGGCTCCAGGACTCGACTGACCCTGGCGCATAGTGGCTTTGCACCTGATCGACAGAGCGACGGCGAATGGGGCGGATGGATCACGTACCTGTCGATGATAAAATCTGTTGTCGAGTATGGTAGGGAGTGGCTCCCACCAATTCAGGAGATTGCGAGCGGGGCCGCTGCGTACTATGCCGTGTCCGTGTGGGAGCGGCAGGAAGAGTTGATGGAGAATGAAGACGCGGCTTGGACCGCCGCCCGCTGAACCTTGTTCGTTCCGGGGTGTCGGTGGATCTTTGCATCTCGACTGATCGCGAGGCGGCCACGGCCAGCCTCGCGATTTCGACGGGGATTCACCGAACACCCAAGGTGACGCGTGTCGGAAGACCAAGGCGAACAGGATCCCCCGGGACTTACACCCGAGCAGCACGAGCAGTTCGAGAAGGCTCTGGGGCGAGCGGGCCAGGCGCTGGGTCGAATGTCGCGGGTCGGTTGCCTCGGGTACTTGTTCCGTACGTTCTTCCGTTCTTTTTTTCGGTTCCCTCGAATACGACGCCGCAACCTTGCGAAGGTCGGTATCGGGTTGCTCATCATGGTTTCGTCGCTGGTCACGTGTTCTGCCGGCGTGAACCTCACCAATCTCACCGCCGAATACGGCGATCCAGTCCCGGCATCCGTCAGCGCCGCACGCCGGTTCGTTGAGCGAGCGGCGAGGGCCTTTCAAAGCGGCACGTCCAGCCGCAGCTTCCGCATCACGGTTTCAGAAGTCGAAGCAACTTCGGCCCTCAGCCTGGGCCTGATGATTCCCGAGTTGACCATGGCGATGGATTCTGCTCCGCCTGCAACGTTCCAGCGGACCGACGACATCGGACAACTCCGAAGAGCGCTTCGCGAACAGCGCAAGGCCCGGCTCGCAGGCCGCAGTTTCCGGGAAAAGCTAGCCACACTGTTTGATCCGGACATTCACACGGGCGACGTTCAGGTACACTTCACTGGGAACGGCGAGATCGTCATGGCTGGCTACGTCGAGGCGTGGCGGTGGCGCCAACCGGCATTGGTGGTTTTCGCGCCGCGCGCGCGGTCCGGTGAGCTGCAGTTGAACTTCCTTTCGGGGAAACTGGGTCGACTACCCGCGCCAGCCTTCGCTTTCAATGCCCTCGGCGATCTGGCCGCGTCCCTCATTCTGCAGGGTCGCGACTACGCGGAAATATCCAACCTGACGGTTTCCGATGGTCGCCTCACATTCGAAGTGCGCATAACCAGATAAGAACAACAGTTTCACTATGTGGTTTCAGGTTGTGCGGCACGCAGGTGATCCAATTGCTGGCGTAGGCCAACCTTTTCCTCGATAAATGCCTGGATCAGGTCATGCACACGAATCCGATGCTGGATGCTGTGGTGCAGCCCCTCCCGCGGCGGTTCGCCCAACTGGAAGACGGATACAGCTCCCTGTGGCATCGGTTCGGCCGTGGTTTGCGCGACGAGGCCGAGGAAGCCGGCATCCCAAGCGAACGGGATGCTGCCGAGGACCAGTATCAGCAAGCCAAATGCTGCAAACACTCCGCCCCCTAGGGCCAACGCAAAGAGGGATGCAATGGCGATGTTGGCGAGGAAACTCCCGGTGTCACCGGGGACGTCGAAGGCTTTCAGGCCACCGGACACGACAACCAACGCCATGACTAGCCCACGCCATGCCGACCACAGTCTCTTGATAGGCAGATACGCCCACAACCGGGTTATCAGCCAGGAGAACAGGAACTGTGAAGATGCCAACCCGCCAGCGGCTTCATCGCCTGGACCGCGGATGACGAAAAGCTTCTGCGGATCAAAAGCCGGCAGTCGGAGGCGCTCGATCTCCTGGGCTACTACACGTTCATTCCTGAGACCCAGGAGCGACGCGGGACCAAACTCACTTCCACGATACAACAACGCGGAAGCGAAGATGACTCCCGTACCGATCAAACCCGCGGCCACAACGACGGCAGCGAGCCACCACCATGGACTGGGAAAACTGATCAATCGAATGACGTTGCCACCGTCATTGAAGCCACTGAGTCCGGTGACCGTGACGATCACGCTCAGGAAGAAGATCGCCGCATTCCAGTACAGGACGTAGCCCGGGAACTTGCGCCGATTGAAATGCAGGAAAGGCGTCGCAAGCGAGATGATGCCGGTAATCTTCCGGGCAAGCGACTGATCCTTCATCGCGTACAGTGACACTGTACCACCGTGACTGTGACTCACAACGAAATGATGGGCCTCTGGATATTTGGCGATGAGCTTGTGCAGGTATGCCCGCAACTCGTCGGCTGCCTTCAGTCGCTTCGTATTTGAGTTGCCACCCGACCAGCAGAAGCGATAGATGTGTGCATTGGGTGCACGCCGCTTGAGCGCGTCGTACAGATCTTCCGTCTGCGGTGGCAGTAGATGCTCCTTGCCTGACAATTCAATCCGCTTCAAAAGGCGGCTGGCCGACCTCGGACCGGACTTCTTCGTCTTCTTCTTATGTACCCACGTATGCCCGGCCCAGGTGCCGTGTACGAGGGTGATGACGGGACGCGGTGTCGGATCGACTGCGTCGTCGATTCCTTGCTGGCACGGACAGTGTGCACGGCGTCGACTAGCGGACATTCACCCACGCTGGCTGAACAGCAGGTACGTATAGGGGCACTGAGTGACATCTCATCTTGACGGAATACCTTGGAACGGCACTAGTGTCCTGTAACAGTGATTAGCGACATAAGTTATGAGACGCCGTGCACCGTCCTCGTGCGGTGCGCAAAGCGGGCGATGCTGGCGAGGATTTCGTCGGCCGTTTTGACCCA
>Ga0302046_10003249_pt1 | contig 14741 bp, 8 predicted proteins | sample RVTome_11_FD_200261 | JGI IMG/M metagenome (GOLD analysis project Ga0302046, IMG submission 200261) | Soil microbial communities from uranium-contaminated site in the Upper Colorado River Basin, Wyoming, United States - RVT147D111 (version 2) ...
GTCCCTCGAGCAGCACCGTGGTCGGCGTCGCGAGGACGCGACGCGCGAGCGCGATCACGTGGCGGATCGCCTGGCTCCGGCCGACGATGGTCTGGAACCCGCTCTCCGCCGCCTCGCGTGTCTTGAAGTAGCCGTTCTCGCGTGCCAGCCGCTCGTTGGCGGCCCGGAGGTCGTCCAGCAACCGAAGGTTGTCCTGCGCCAGGCGCACGTTCTCGCGCGTCAGGTGAAACGCCTCGATGGCGGTCTCGAGCGCCATCTGCAGCTCGCGGCTGTCGAAGGGCTTCGGGATGTAGCGGTGGATCCGCCCGAGGTTGACGGCGCCGAGCAGCGCCTCGACGTCGGTGTAGCCCGTGAGAACGATCGGAACGAGGTCGGGCTTCAGGTCGAGGGCCCGCTTGATGACCTCCAGGCCGGACATCTCGGGCATGCGCTGATCGACGACCAGCACGGCGACCGGCTCCGCGGCGACGATCTCCAGGGCGGCGCTGCCGCCGGTGGCCGCGAGCACCGTGAAGTCGCGCTCGTAGTTGAGCCGGAGCGTGTCGATGAGCGCCTGCTCGTCGTCGACGAAGAGAACCGGATACTGCTTGTAGTCGAGCGCGGCGGGCATCGGCCGATACGGCACGTCTCGGTCGGGCGGAGCGTACCCCAGCGAAGCCACCATCTGTCAAGCCCTCTTGCGGCCGCCGACGCCACGAGACGAGCTCCAATCGTCGCTCGGCGCGGGCAAAGCCTTCTCGGGCAGCACGATCTCGAACTCGGTGCCCCGTTTTGGACCGGTCGTGACGCGGATCGTGCCGCCGTGGTGGCTGATGATGCCCTGGGTGATCGCCAGACCGAGCCCCGTGCCCTTTCCCACTGCCTTCGTGGTGAAGAAGGGGTCGAAGACGCGGCCGCGGTGCTCCGGCGGGATACCCCCTCCGTCGTCGCGGATCGTGATCGTGACGTGCGTGCCGTCGCTGGTCGTTCGGATCCAGAGGTTGCCGCGACCGGCGATGGCGTCGCACGCGTTGGCGAGGACGTTCATGAACACCTGATTGATCTGCCCGGGAATCACCTCGACCGGACCGAACGGACCGTAGTCGCGATGGATGGCAATCCGGTCGGCCCACCGCGGGCGCAGGAGGCGCAGGCTCACCTCGATCGCCTCGTGCAGGTCGGTGGGCTTCGGCTGTGCCTCGCCCAGGCGCGAATAGGTGCGCAGGTCCTGGACGATTGCCGCGGTGCGCTCGGCGCCGAGCGCCATCAGCCCGAGGATCTTCGCGAGGCGCTCGATCTCGGCCGTGAGTCGCGCGTCCTCGTACTGCGCCGCCAACGCCCGCAGCAGCGCGAACGTCTGGTGGAGAGGCGCGACGTTGCCGATGATGAAGCTGAGCGGGTTGTTGATCTCGTGCGCCACGCCGGCGACGATGAGGCCGAGCGAGGCCATCTTCTCGGTGGTGAGGAGCTGGGCCTGCGCCGCCTGGAGGTCCTCGTAGGCGCGCGCGAGCTGGGCGTTGGAGGACTGGAGCTCGCCCGTGCGCGCCCGCACCTTGTCCTCGAGGTCCCGATTCAAGGCCTGGAGGGCGCGATAGGAGCGTGCGTTCTGGATCGCGATCGCGCTCTGGGCCGCCAGGGTCCCGAGTAGCTCGACGTCGTCGCGATCGAAGAATCGCCCCGAGAGGCGGGGCCCGAGCGCGAAGGCGCCGATCACGGTGCCGCCAAGCGGCAACGGCATCACCAGAACGGCCTCCAGGTCGGCCAGCTCGGCGTCGGCGGATCCGAGGGTTCCCTGCGTGCTCCGCGCCTCGAGATCCAAGATGCTCAGGGGAGCACGCGGTGCCCGTGCCAGCTCGGTCCGGAGCGCGGGACACGCCGGCCCCGCTGTCTCCACCATCCGCCCGGCGACGGGGTCATAGCGCCACGTCTGCGTACGATCCTCCAGCCAGAGAACGACCCGCAAGGAGCGGATCTGCAGCCCCTCGGTCACCGTGCGCCCGACGCGCGCGAGGATCTCGTCGAGGTCGAGGAGTGACGTCAGGTCGGCGCTCACCTCGATCACCGTACGGCGGTAGTCGACGCGGCTGCGGTGAAACGTGCGATCGACCGCCCGCTGGACGCGCGCGCGCAGTGGCTGGAAGAGAAACGCCACGAGGACGACGAAGGCCACGTTGAACACCGGCGAGGCGCGGACGACGTGGGGTGGCGCGAGAGTGCCGAACGCAGCGACGCTCGCCACGTAGGCGGCGGTGATCCCGAGCGTGAGCGTCAGATAGACGACCGTCCGCCTGATGAGGACGTCGATCTCGAAGAGGTCGTGCTTCGCGACCGCGTACCCGAGAGCGACGTAGAAGAAGAGCGACGGAATGGCAATCAGGTTCATGGGAAAATCGCCGCCCTGGGCGGAGATGTTGACGAACCCGAAGAGCGCCACGGCGATGCCGAGCACGAGCCCGGGCAGAACCGCACGCAGGCGAAGGCGCACCATGGGGGTGCGATTCTCCCAGTAGGTGAAGGCGACCAGGCCGAGGAGCACCGCGATCGAGAGCGCGCTGTAGCGATAGGCCGTGTAGAGCGGCGTCAGACTCGGCGGCGATCCGCCGAAGCCGGCGATCATCCACGCCGCCAGCACGGCGGAGACGAGGTAGGGAGCGGCGAGCCACCCGGGCCGGCGGGTCACCCAGGGGCGAGGCTCGGGAAACACGAAGGCGAAGTGGATGAAGGTCGCTGGGAAGAACGCCTGGGCGATCAGGTGCAGCGGCGAGAGCCAGCAGTGGTCGGGATGGTAGAGGGCCGTCCCCGTCAGGCTCCACATCCCGGTCACGAAGCCGAGCAGGAGATACACCCGCGCCGCGAGGTTGCGGGGCTGCAGGAGGGCGATGAGCGCGCCGGTACCGATCAGGATGACGCCGTTCAGGAGGAACGCCCCCACGGTGAGCCAGTAGTCGCGGACGCCGAAACGCATCGTGGCGGCCGTCCGGGTAAAGGTCTGCGAGCCCTTGGCGAGCGTATAGCGAACCTCGGTGCCGACTGGCACCGACGCGACATAGCCGTAGAGATCGGCGCTCGTTCGCATGGCCTGACCGTCGGCGGCGACGACGCGGGCGTGGAACGGCACGCCGCGCTCGACACCGGTCCACCCCGAGACGCCGATGGTCGGAACGACGTTGTTGCAGAGGACAAAGAAGCCCGGGAACGGCCGCCCCGGCCAGTCGAGGGTGGCGATGGTGGTGAACAACGCGATCGGGATCGCGACGGCGAAGATGGCGAGTGGCAGCGACCGCTCGGCCAGCCAACGAAATGAGACACCGCGATGAACGCCGAGCCGCTCGGTGTCTGGCGATCCGGCGGGACCGAGGCGAGATGAAAGCGCATCGCTATGACCTCTGGGGGAGCTCATTTCATGCCCGCCCGACGATCAGCGGTCGCCCGAGCTCTCTCGACTGCGGCCCTCTCCGCGGCGGTATCTGTCCATGCATGGAGGAATGGGGTGGCATGAGGGCTATCGCTCCGACCAGGCAACTGGCGTGCCAAGCGCGGTCGAGGTGGGTCCCAGTGACGAAAAAGCTTTTGCTCCTGCGCCACCGAGCACTTGGCCCGGACCCCCTCGATCATCCTGTGAACAGGCGTTCCGTGATCACGGCCGATTGCTGTGAACGACCTTGCTGGCCCTCGGATCACGCCGCAGGCCGACTAGAGGTCGATCAACGGGACGCGTCAAGGCAAGGGTCTAGCAGAGGGACTGGCAGCGCAACCAGAGATTGGGATCGAGCTCCTGTCTCCGGTGCCGTGGGCGCGCGGTCGGCTCACGCTCCCCCGGCGGAGCGGTTCACAGCGTAGCTGGCGGCCCGCTGCACGATGGTTCACGGGGCGCGACGCGAGGCTCGGGACGGCGTGTCTTCCTACGCCCACAGCGCCGGCACGCTGGTTGCTTTGAACCGGCGACGAACCTTGCAACCGCTTGCGCTGGTGATGGTCGCTGGCGTTGACCTCCGATCCGGTCCCCTGCGCTCGGGAACCGCACGGCGTTGAATAGCGAGGTGCGATCGATGCGATCCTATCAAACGCAGCGACGGCTTCTCATCCTCGCGGCCTTCGCGTTGACCGTCGCGGCGGGGTGCGGCGACGGGAACGACGGCGAGAGCTCGCCCACGCCGATCCCGACCCCGACGCTCTCGCTGACGGCGACGCCCACGCCGCTGCCGATGGATCTGGCGACGAATCTGACCGCCTTCGAGTTCGGCAGGTCTTCCGGCCTTGGATTCTGCCCCCCGCTGTTCGCGGTGTTTCGCGCCGCCATCGAAAGGAGTGACGACGGGGTGTACCGATTCCGAGTTTCCATCCTCCAGCCACCTCTCGTGCCGACGGAGATCGACGACCCCGAATGCATCCCGGTCACCATCGAGGGAATCGAGTGCGCGCGAGCGTTTGTCGTGCCGGAGCGGGCACTCACCGACGATGAGGTCGAGGAGGTGCACGCCGCGTTTCGGAACGTGCTGCTCTTCGAGCAACCTGATCCCGCCTGCACGGAGATCGCGTTCGATCCCTGCGTCATCTCAGGCTTCACGTGGAGACGCGCCGTCGGCGACATCACCGGTCCCGATCGCGTCTCGTTCTCTGCAGGAGACTATCCGTGCTCGGCTTCCCGTCTTCCCCCATCCGAGGTCGACCGGATCACCGCCCTCCTCGGCCGACTAGCGAACATCGTATTCGGGGACGACGGCGACCCCGACGACCCTCGGGACATTCGGGATCCGTTCGCAAGCAAACGCCCGCCGCGCTGAACGCACGTCCAGACCATGGGCCTTGATCCCGCAGTCGACGAGGACGATCAGGACTTGAGCGCCGTGCGCCGTAGGCTCGCCGCGGTAGGTGCCGAGGCGGGAGAACCCGCGCTCGCGGCGCATGCCAGCGGCGGCAAGCTCCTGCGGGCGCAGATCGTCCTGCTCGTCTCTCGGCTCGGCACGCTGGCCGACTCCACGCGCGCGATCCAGCTCGCCACGGCGATCGAGCTCCTCCACGCGGGCGCGCTCTGCCACGACGACGTGGTGGACGGCTCCCTCGTTCGCCGCTCGCGCCCGACGATCGAGGCGACGCACGGAACGCGTGCCGCGGTCCTCGCCGGCCTCTTCCTGATGCTCCGTGGCCTGGCCGTGCTGGCGCACGGGCCCGCGCGGCTCCGACGAGCGGTCGCGCGCGCACTGCGCGACGCCGCTCGCGGACAGACCGACGAGGCCCTGGATCTCTTCGAGACCGACGTGTCCCCGGAGGCCTATCTGCGTCGCGCCCAGGCGAAGACGGGCGCGTTGTACGAGTTGGCCGGCCGACTCGGCGCCGACGCGAGCGCTCTCGAGGGGCTGGCGCTCGACGGTGTCGCCGCCTACGCCGCATCCTTCGGCGTCGCGTTCCAGCTCGCCGACGATCTGCGCGATTTGCTCGGTGGTCCGGGGCTTGGTCGCGAGCCCGGCACCGACCTGCGCCAGGGCGTGTATACGCTGCCGGTCCTCCTCACCCTGAGTGGTCGCCACCCAGGCGCGGAGGCGCTGCGGCAACTGCTGTCGCAGGGCGCCCGCGCGATCGCCCCGAGCGTCGCGCTGCTGCGGGCGAACGGAGCGCTCGCCGAGACGGAACGCCTGGCGGCGGAGCGCGTGGAACGAGCCCGCGCCGCGCTCGGCCTGTTCCCGGCCTCCGCCGTCCGTCAACGGCTGGAGACTCTCGTTGGCAGCATCCTGTCCCTGGGGCACGCTGAGAGAAGCGCCGCGTGGCGACCCACGCCGGCGCCCCGGCGGAGCGCGTTCCCATCGGTCCCCACACACGACCTCTTCTTCCTCTCCGCGCTCGACGGTGACCTGTCCGCACGCTTGGCCGTAGTCGCCGAGCGCCTCCGCACGGAGTTGCGGGTGACGCTGTTCGGCGCCCAGGGATGGGTGGACAGCATCGCCACCGCCACCGCGCTCGGCACGATGCTCCTCTGGCTCGCCGACCTCGTCACCGACGCGACACCCGGCGGCGGCGCGCGGATGTCCTCCGCAGACAATACGACGGTCGTCGGTAGCATCGACCTTGCCGTCGCGACGCTAGCGGACCTCCTCGCGAAAGTCCCAGCCGCGGCCGGTCTCGGGCTGACGGAGGCGCTGTCCCGCCGCGCCGTCCGCGCGCTCGCCCAGCTCTCCACCGATCCAACCTGCTCGATCCAGCTCGATCACGACGACATCCACGGGCTCGTCGACGAGGTGACGGCAGCGACCGTCCGGTGCCGCGCGGGCGAGCAGCCCCTCGGAAGCTGAGTGCCCACGTTCGTCCTCCCAGCCTTGCTTCGTTTGGTCAGCCGCCCGCATCTCTGGGCACACCGGCTGCGAACGGCCCTGACCACGATCGGCGTCGCCATCGGCGTCGTCACGGTAGTCGCGATTGCCGACGTGAGCGAGTCGGTCCTCGCCTGGTGTCGGCAGACGATCCGGGCGATCGCCGGAGACGCCGACCTCGAGGTGACGCCGACTGTCGGCATGCTCGACGAGATCGCCATCGAGCGTGCTGCAGAGGTTTCCGGCGTGGCGGCGACCGCCGGCGTCATCGAGAAGTTCGTAGCGCTCCAGGGCCGACCAAACGAAAGGCTCCTCCTGCTTGGTATCGACTTCCTCGGCTCCCGAATGTGGACGTTTCAGTTCCCGCGCCGTGCGCTCGACATCCCCGATGAGCTGATCTTCTTGAGCCAGATCGACTCGGTGGTCCTCTCGCGCCGCTTCGCCGAGCGGAGCGGCATCGGTCTCGACGACGCGGTCACCATCATCACCGGAGACGGATCGCGGCGACTTCGCGTGCGGGGGTTCCTCAGCGAGAGCGCCCCGGCGGCGCGGCTGTTCGGAGACGCCCTCGGCCTCATGGACCTGCCCGCCGCGGCGCGGCTTCTCGGGAGCGACGGCCAGCTCGATCGTGTCGTCGTCGCGCTCCAATCGGGGGCCGACACGGACGTGGTTGCCGGTGCGCTCACACGGACGTTCGGGCCGGGTGTCGAGGTGGCCGCGCCCGAGGGACGCGGCGCCAAGGCGGCGCAACTGCTCTTCAGCCTGCGCACGATGCTGGCCTGCATGAGCCTGGGTGCCGTCATCGTCGGCGCGCTCATCGTGTATCACACCGTTGCGGTATCGGTGCAGGAACGCCGGCGCACGTTCGCGTTGCTCGAAGCCGTCGGAGTTGGTCGACGGAGCCTCGTGCGGCTCTGTCTCGTCGAGACGGGGCTGCTCGCCGCGGCGGGGGTGGTACTCGGCGTCGTCGGGGGCCACCGGTTGGCGGGGTTCATGTCGGACGCGACGGCGCGCACGGCGTCCGACATCTGGCTTCCGGTCGCGGCGATGGAGCCCTCCCGCTCCCCCTGGGGCATCGTCCACGCGGTGGCCGTGGGGCTCGGCGTCGCTCTCCTGGCGGCGACGCTGGCAATTCGCGCGACCTTCCGGACGTCCACGGTTGCCGCCCTCCAGCCGGCTCACCTCCCACGCGACGACGGCGGGGGTCACACGAAGCGCGTGGTTGCGGCGGCACTGCTGCTCGCGGCGACGTGGCTGGTGGCGCTCGCCCCGCCCGGACTCGGCTTCGTGCCCCTGGTGGCAATCATCGAGGGTGTCCAGGGCGCCGCCTTTGCCGCCACCGCCTTGCTGGCGCCGCTGGCGGTGACCGCAATGGGTCTCGGACTGCGCGTGTTCGCTCGGGGCTCCCGCTCGGTCTCCGCCCGCCTCGCGGCCGAGAGCCTCCCGCGCACGCCGGACCGCGGCGGTGCGACGGTGGCGACCATCGCCGCCGCCACGGGCATCGCGGTCATGCTCGCCTGCCTCGTCGCCAGCCACGAGGCCGCATGGGTCGACTGGCTCGAGCAGCGGTTCGGAGCCGACCTCTTCGTCGGCAGCGGCGAGCACGTCCGTCTCCTCGCGGGGCCGCCGATGAGCCCGGAGGTCGGCGCGGCGATCGCGGGCATTCCCGGTGTCGCGAGCGTGGAGCCCTTCCGGGTGATCCAGATCGAGATCGGCGGGCAGCGCGCGTTCCTCCAGGGGATCTCGATCGCCGACCGGCTGGCGCACGGCGGGCTCGCGATGGTCGAGGGCGACTTTGCCCAGGCTGCGCCGCACCTGGAGGCCGGCACCGGTGTCCTGCTCAGCGACAACCTCGCGTTCCGGCTCGGCGCGCACCGTGGCGACGAGGTCCATGTCCCCACACCGCGCGGCCCGCGGCGCTTCCGCGTGGAGGGCACGTTCGTCGACTACCTCGGATCGCTCGATCTCGGCGCGGTCGCAGTGGCACATACGCAGCTCGTGGAGACCTGGAACGACCGGCGCGCGAACCTGCTGCGGGTGTGGCTCGCGCCAGGAACGTCCCCGGCCATGGTGCGCACGGCGATCCTCGCGCGGCTGGGCGCGGACGCGGGCTACTACGTCCTCACCGGTCGCGACTTCCTCGAGAGCGTACGCGCGATCGTGAACGACTTCTTCGCGGTGGCATGGGTTCTCGTGATCGTCGCGGCGCTCGTCGGCGTGGTGGGGATCGTGAACGCACAGGCGGCAACGGTGGTCGACCGCGCACAGCAGATCATCACGTTGCGTATGATCGGGGTCGAGCGGCGCGACATCACGCGTAGCGTGCTCCTGGAATGCGGATTGCTCGGCACGCTCGGGGGCCTGTGCGGCATAGCCGTCGGCGTCCTTCTCGGTGCGGAGCTCGTCCTCGTCGCGCTCCGTCTGGTGACGGGCTACCGGATGGCACTCGTGCTGCCCAGCGCGCTGATGGCCGCCGCGGTGATCGCCGCGGGCCTCGTGTCAGGGCTGGCGGGATGGGTACCGGCACGAGCGGCGGCGCGACTCGGCCCGGGTTTCCGGAGTGTCGACTGATGACGGCGGCGCAGCTGCTGCGGGTACGGGCATTGTCGAAGACCTATCGCCGGGGTCGGACCGACGTGGCGGCGTTGCAGGGCGTGACGTTCGAGCTCGCGGCCGGCGGCACCGTCGCCATCATGGGCCCGAGCGGCTCCGGCAAGACGACGCTCTTGAACCTCATGGCGGGCTTCGACCGTCCCGACGGGGGCGAGGTGCTGGTGTGCGGGCAACGCCTGGCCGATCTCACAGGCGAGGCGGTCACGATCTTCCGGCGCCGACACGTGGGCTTCGTCTTCCAGTTCTTCAACCTCCTGCCGACGATGACGGCTTGGGACAACGTCTCGCTGCCCCTCCTTGCCGAGCGGCTCGGGCGGCGCGAGATCGAGGGGCGGACGACCGAGGCGCTCGACATGGTACGCATGCGCGATCGCGCCACGCACCGTCCCGACGAGCTCTCGGGGGGCGAACAGCAACGCGTTGCGATCGCCCGCGCGCTCGTGATGAAGCCCCCGCTCGTTCTCGCCGACGAGCCCACAGGCAATCTGGACTCGACGACGGCACAGGAAGTCCTCGCGCTCTTCCGCGAGGTCGTAAGCGAGCGCGGGGCCGGCCTCGTGCTCGTCACGCACTCGCGCCCAGCCGCCGGCGCAATGGATCGCGTGCTCGTCATGCAGGACGGCCGGATCGTCGAACGGGGCCGGCAGATCGACACCGCAGCGGGGCGCCGGCCCGACTGCCCAGCGGTGGGTGAACGACCCGTTCGCCGAAACGCGCGCCAACCGGAGGATCAGTAACCCCGACCGTGTTCCTCTCTCTGGTCCCCGAAGGACGCATCAGAGCCCGGTTTCCACGATCGTCGTAGGCTGCTCGAGCGCGCCCGGTCCGGGGAGTCCGGCGGTGGCGTTGACCGCCGCGCTCGACGAGGCCGGGATGCAGAAGTGCGCGACGGCGGTGTGCTCCGGCACGCCGGGGACGCCGATCCGCGTGTAGCCCTCGCTCACGAAGCAGTCCCTGTTCTTGAACACGCAGGTCTCGCTGTCGTCCGAGAGGCATTCCGGACACGAGCCCGACCGCCGGCAGTCGGCGTCGGTCGTGCAGCCCTTCCAGGTGGTGAAGCTGCAAAGTCCTATGCTCGGTCCAGCGGGGCAGAAGCCTTCCCCGCTCGAGTCGTCGTCGCCGCAGGTACCGCCAATCCCGCAATCCGAGTCGGCGAGGCAGGCCACGCCGACGGTGCCACCCATACAGACCCCGGCCGCCGGACGGCAGGCCGAGCTCTGACAGAAGCCGCCCGGACACTGGCTGTCGGCGCTGCAGGGCAGGTAGTCGTTGGTACCGCCGCGGCACGCCGACGCGCACTCGTTCGGCTGCTCGGGTCGGCCCCCCACGGCCGGGCAGAAGCACTGGCCGCGGCAGCTCCCGGCGCCGCCGCCCGCGCAGTCGCTGTCGACGACGCAGGTCTTGCCGGTGTCGGTGCCGGCGACGCACTTGCTCGCGCCGAAGCCGGCCGCGTTGCAGGTGAAGCTCGGCAGGGTGGTCAGAGAGCCGGTCGTCGACGGATTGAAGAGGATGTCGAGACCCTGGCCCGGCTGGCTGCCGGAGATGTTGCTGCCGGGGCTCGGCTGGCAATCGACGCTCGGCGTGCCGAAGAGGAGTGTGGCGTTGCCGTACGGGGGGTCACGACGGCACGGCTGGTCCTGGTTCGGGCCGAAGCTGCAGACCGCGCCGGTGACGCAGGTGCTGCCGGCAAGCGGGCAGTCGGCGTTGGTGGCACAGCGCGTCCGCTGGCCGGAGCCCGCGCCACCCGACGTCCCCGAGCAGAATCCGCCGCAGCTCGGACACGGCTGGTTCAGCGTGCCGGAGCCGAGGTGGGTCACCGACTGCTGGCGGAGGCGGACGGCGGAGCTGCCGGTCAGCAGGTTGGTCGTGCCGACGACGTCCTCGGAGAAGATGTTGACGACGCACGCGGCGATGCCACCCGAGGAGAGCGGCAGCGGGATGCCGTGTGCCGTCCGGCGGCAGTAGTTCGTCGCCCCCGCGCAGTCGGCGTTGGTGCTGCACGGCTGCTGGAGGTTGTTGGAGCAGTGCGGTCCGACGTCGAGCTCGCTGCGGCGGCAGAAGTTGCCGACGCCGTCGCACTCCACGTCGACCGTGCACGCCTGGTTCGGTGCCAGCGCGCAGCTCGGGCCAACCGTGCAGATCACATCCGGGCCGCCGGGGCCGTCGCAGTCGTAGAGCTCGACGAGGTAGCTGCCGCTCGCGACGACCGTCGCGTCGTGGCTCGTGCCCGTCCAGCCGATATCGAGGTCGGACGGATCGTGCTCGATCACGCGCTGCCGCGCGGTGTTGGTGCAGAGGCACGGGAAGGCGCTGTCGGGCGCGCCGCACTCGCCGGGGCACGCGCTGTCGTCCAGGCCGTCGCACTCCTCGGGCGGACTCGCGGCGAGGAAGAAGTTGCCGAAGAAGGCCGCGGGCCGCGCCGGATCGTTCACGATGTTGTCGCCGCAGACGGCGACGGAGCCCTGCGGGTACTCGATGGCGATGAGGTCGTCGACCGCTTTCCGGTGCGTCGGCACGATGCAGGCGGCGGTGTCGGTCGCGTTGCCGGTTGGCCCGGTGCCGGTGTCGCAGACGTCGAGGCTCGCGAACAGCGCGTCCTCGCACTTGCGGGCGATCTTGTCGACGGTCTTGACCGTGACCTTGTCAATGCTCTTCTTCCCGCAGTCGGCGTCGATCTTCTTGCCGGCGTTCAGCAAGTTCCGGCACTTGGAGATCTCCTTGTGCACGGTGGTCACGAACTTGAGAGCGCTCTTGGCGATCGCCTTCTGGCACTTGCCGAGATCCTTTGCGAGGTCGGGGTCGCCGGTCTGGGTCTCGAAGTCGAGGACGGCGTCGCTACCGTTGGAGCCGTACTGGAGAGCGAAGAGCGCCTCCAGGATGTTGCGGTGGGTCGTGAAGATGCACTCCTCGAGGTCGTCGTCGGTAAAGCCGTCGCCCGGGTCCGCGTCCGGGCACTTGCCCGGAAACCCGAGAGCGGCGAGCGACAACCACGGCAGCGGCAGCTTCGCCACGCCGCACCTCCTGTCGATGCCCGCGCGGAGCTTCGACTCCGCCTTGGCGAGCTTCTGGGCGCGCTTCGCGGTGTCGCAGGACCCGGTGGCCTTGAGGTTCCGGTCGGCGCACCTGGCGCGCTCCTTCAGCCAGGCCTCGATGAACTTGCCGCTCTCCTTGGCGATGGTCTCCTGGCACTCGCGCTCGTTCGTGTTGTCGATCAACGCGTACGCCGTGGGAACGCTCACGACCAGCGCCAGTCCGCCGGCAACGATCGCGCCGCACACCTTCGTTGAGAACCTCATGGTGACCCTCCCTGCTTCGACGAAGTAGACACACGAACGGGGAGCACGACGTGAGTGGCACGAGTCTAGCGGGTCCCCGCTCGCTCAACGGCACTCATCGCAGATACAGGCCTGGGACCGCGAAAGGTTCGCTCTGGTCGTCCAGGATCTGAATGCGTGGCATCGCCACACTGGTGCACGCGGGAAGCGGAGGCTGAGCCCATCGGGCCCACCCTGCGTCGAACGTGGTCTTGAGGCGGGCCCTGCCGTTCTCGAGCCTGAACGAGAAGTACACGGGAAGGTCGATCACCGTCATGTCGCCGTTCTGGGCGTTGGCGGACGTCAGGCGTACCGTCATGCGGACGCCACCAAAGCTGTTGACCGGACCGGAGTCGTCCTCGACACCGGTGAGGGTCAGACGGATCGAGAAGTCGACCCCCTCCGAGGGCGGCATCCCTTCCCGGACGGGTGGCTTCCTGAGCGCCTTGAGCTGGAGCGAGCCGCTGCCCCTGGGCCCGAAGCGCCAGCCGTCCGCGGCACGCCACGTCCGCGGAGGCGTACAGCCGGGAATGCCGTTTTCCGTGAACGTGTTGGGCGTGTCGGACGGCTCCCAGTCGGGGCAACCGACCCCGCACGGCACGAACTCCTGGACGAGGGCGACCTTCATCTTCTGGGCGGCTGTCGGGTGGTGAAAGTCGCACTGAGCCCACACGACCCCCACCGGAAGACCGATCAGGAGCAGCACGGCCCCGCCGAGCAACCTCCGGCAACCCCGAGCGATGGCGGGGCGCCGGGAGCGTGCCGGGCACCGTCGGGCAAACACTCGACCATGGTGCAACACGCGGACCCCAAGGCTTGCTACCGTCGAAAGCGTCAACATGATTGCCTCCTCTTGCTCGCACTCGCCGTCGTGGACGACGCTCGTCACGCGCCGATGGCGATGCACGAACGGCACGTCGTCCGTGCCGCATCGACGCTGATGGACCACGTGGTTAGCAGCCGTCGTGCCACGAGGATCGTGCTCCGTGCGTCTGGAGAATCGCGCGTGCCGTGCCGGCGTGTGTGAACGCGGGTTCCGAGCGGCGCGACGCCCGTCGTGAACGCCGACGCGCGCACACTCGCGCGATGGCGCCCGCCAAGCTCGCCGGCCGTCGGATCGCAGTCGAGATCGACGGGCCGGACGCCCGCCCCGTTCCTCCGCCGCGCCCGCGCCGCCGGGCGGCGGACCATGGACGGGCGCGGCATGTTGCTGCACCAGGGGACCCTGGCCTTCGAGCTGTGGACGCGGCGCGCGGCGCCTCTGGCGGCTATGCGGCGGGCGCTCGGCTGGGTGCTGTCCCAATTAGGTTCCCTTCGCGCCGCTGATGTCGCGCCGCGATCGTGCCCCGGTGTTGGAGCGCGACGCCGCATTTCTGATTCGAGCGGCGGCATTCGACGCGAGCGCGAGGCCAGCGCATGCGTCGAGCGATGCCGCGCCCGCTGCGAACTCGCGTTCACGCTTGCCGAGCGCAAGGGATGCCCCGCGGGAACGCGCGAGCGCGGAGCGGGGGTACCGCCATCGGCGATCGCGAGACTTCTCCTGGCATTGGGCGCCGGCAACCGAAGCCCGGGTGCGGGCACGCTCGCTGCTACGCCTCTCGGCGTGAGCCTTCTGCTGTTGATCGCATGGGCAGCAGCCTTCGTCGCCGTCACGGCAATCGGTCGCTGGGCGTGGCGCGAGGCGGGATTGCCGGGAGTCGTCTCCGTCATTCCGCCCCCTTGCCGCCCGCCGCCAGCAACCCGAAGCGCTGCATCTTCTTCAGGAGCCCGCGATACGTCAGCCCGAGCTCGCGCGCGGCATGGGTCTTGTTGTCACCGCAGCGCTCGATTGCCAGGAGGATGCGCTCGCGCTCGAAGCGATCGACGTCGTCGCGCAGCGAGCTCGGGCCGGCCGCGCGCGCGGCAGTGCCGACGGCACCCGGATCGTCGAAGAGCTCGTCCGCCGTCACGGTCCCGCCCGGCTCGCAGAGCAGCACCGCCCGCTCGAGCATGTGGGCGAGCTCGCGCACGTTGCCGGGGAGCTCGAGGCGGGTGAGGGCGTCCATCGCCTCGGGGGCGATGCCCGCGATCGGGTGCCCGAGCCGGCGGCTGTGCTGCTCGAGAAAGTGCGTCGCGAGGAGGGGGATATCCTCGCGCCGGTCGCGCAGCGCCGGCAGGCGAATCCGGAAGACGTTCAGGCGAAAGTACAGGTCCTCGCGGAAGCGGCCCTTCTGCACCTCGGCGGCGAGATCGCGGTTGGTCGCCGCGATCACGCGCACGGCGACGTGGACGGGGCGACCCGACCCGACCGGCTTGACCTCGCCCTCCTGCAGCACCCGGAGCAGGTGGACCTGAACGGCGGGACTGGTCTCGGCGATCTCGTCGAGAAACAGCGTGCCCCCGTCCGCGATCTCGAACAGGCCCTTCTTGTCCGAGACCGCGCCGGTGAACGACCCGCGGCGATGCCCGAAGAGCTCGCTCGCCAGCAGCGTGTCGCTCACCGCCCCACAGTTCTGCGGCACGAAGAGCTTGTCCCGTCGCACGCCTTCGT
>Ga0302046_10003251_pt1 | contig 14738 bp, 16 predicted proteins | sample RVTome_11_FD_200261 | JGI IMG/M metagenome (GOLD analysis project Ga0302046, IMG submission 200261) | Soil microbial communities from uranium-contaminated site in the Upper Colorado River Basin, Wyoming, United States - RVT147D111 (version 2) ...
CGTTGTGCAGCACCATGCCGCGCAGCAGGCCATCGCCGCTGACGCGTTCGATGGCGACAATGCCGTTGACGTTGTCGCGCAGGAAACCGAGCCCGATGCGACGGGCCTGTTCCATGCCGAAGGGCGTACTGGCGAGCACGGCGGCGGTACCGACGAGCAGGAGTCCGACACTGACGACACCGCTGACCAGGCGGAGCACCCATTTCGCGATGCGGCGCGGCATCAGAATGCCTGCCCGATCGAGAAGTGGAACTGCAACCGGTCGAAGAACGAGCGGCGCGTATTCCAGAACACGGGCTGGTCGAGGACGACCAGCTCCTGGAGGTCGCAGAATCGGGCGTCGGCCGGCGGATCGGTCACGTCGCCCCGGGCACAGGCCGAACCTGCCGTCAGCAGGCCGACCTGGCGCGTGGCGACATTCAGGGTCTCACCACGACCTGCGTAGTATCCGATGTCGACGCGGATGGGCCCGATCGGACTGAAGTAGCGGACGCCGAATCCGGGTGTGACGACGATGTCGGCCGGGTCGAACTGCGCATCGCCCTCCCACACCTGGCCCATGTCGATGAATGCGGCGCCGCGCAGCACATCGCTGGTCAGCGGGAACCGAACTTCGACGTTCGCGACGAACGAGATGGCACCGCCGATCGGGCGTGGATCGAAGCTGCCTGGCGAGCGATCCGCCAGACCACGCGCATCGCAGCTGCCGTCATTGATGTGTTGCGCCGAACAGCCGGCGCCGCTGTCCGCGGGCAGCATGAGACGGCCGACCGAACGCGTCGTGAGCAGCTTGGGCCCCAGCTGGAACTGGCCGAACCCGCGCACACTGTTGGGGCCGCCTGCAAAGAAGCGTTTCTGCGGGTGCACGCCGAGATCATCGGACCCGGATCCGCTCAGCGGGCCGGCATAGCCGGGCTTGACGCGCAGCGCCCAGACCCAGCCGGGCACGATGGTATGATAATCGATGAGATCGGCCGAAATCCGGCCATAGCCGAAGTTCGAACCGGTCGCTGCGGAAGCCAGTTCCGCATCGACACGCAGCGAGTAGCCGCTGGTCGGTGCAAAGATGCTGTTCGACCGGTCGTGCGTAACCGTCACGGACACCGGCGCCAGCCGGTTGAACTGGCTGAGCGCCGCGATCGCCGTCGAGTCGCATGCCGTGAAGCTCAGGCAGAAGATCGCATTGCCGTCCGGACTCTGGATGCGCGTGCGTTCCGGGCGATACGCGAGCGTGAGCACGCCAGCCGAAAGGAGAGTGCGTGAGAACGAGCCGTAGCCGCCCTGCGACGTGCGCACGAACACACCCGGAAAGCTCTGCCGCTCGACGAATGCACCGGCTCCGAACGTGTTCAGCGGGCCGAAGAACCACGGTTGTGTGAAGTCCGCCGTGAGTGAGCCCGCAATGCGGCCGTAGAACGCATCGGATGGCTCGAAGCCGGGCAGGCTCTCGAGCTGTCCCGTGAAGAGATTGCTGATGGTGCTGCGCAGCTCGAGCCGGCGCGCGCCGCCCTGGAAACTGCGGCTGGTCCAGCGCAGCTCGGCATTCGCGTAGTCCGCCGTGCTGAGGCCCGCACCACCACGGACAGTGTGCAGTGCACCTTCGTTGACCTGGACGCGGACCGGGATGATCGAGTCGACCGTCGCCGAATCCGGCAGGTCGCGGATTTCTGCGTGTCGGAACACGGCCTGGCCGAACAGGTTGCGCTGGCTCGCGAGCAGGGCGCTGCGCGAGAACGGATCGCCCGGCTCGAACGTCAGCATGCGCCGGATCACACTCTCACTGACTTCCTGCTCGCCGATGATGTCGATCGTACCGAATCGCGATGCCGGACCGGGATACACGTCGTACGACACGCTGGCAGCGTAGTCACCCGCCGGAATGAACGAATTCGCCAGCACCTCCGCTCGCGCGTAGCCGCGATTCTGCAGCCGCAGAATCAGCGTGTCGCGCGTCGCCCAATGGAGTGGCAGGCTGAACGGTGCGCCCCGGCGCAGCGGCAGATTGCGCGTGATGTCGCGCGGGAAGCTGTCCATTGCGACGACGCCCATGGAGTCGACGACGATGGGCCGGCCTTCCGTAATGTGGAATGCGACGCGGATACGATCACCGTCGCGCGTCGTGTCCGCCCGCACGCGCGTCTCGCGGTAGCCCTGCTCGGCGTAGAAGATGCGCAGCCGCCACTGGTCCTGCTGCAGCGCGCGCGGGTCGAGGTACTGGCGACTGACGGCGATGCCCACCCAGCAGAGCGGTCGCAGGGCGAGACACTGGGTGGGTTGGGTGACGACGAGGGTGCCCAGCAACCGGCCATGGAATGCGTTGGCGCCGGGAAACGCGACGGACGCGATCTCCATCGAATCGACCGGTGCCTGCGCCGCGACGCCGGCCGGCGCCATGGCCGCCACGACCGTGACCGCCACCATGCCGGCGACCAGCACGGGCCGTCGAGCGGCCGGGTTCCGGGGCGAGCCCGGCCGACCATGCGAAAGGCCGGGACCAGCGGTTGCGTACGTCATCGTCGCTCGCCTGCGCCAAGTGCGCGCACGAGTCCGGGAAACGGCAGGTCCGCCCTCGCCGTGGTATCGAGCATGCCCAGGTCGCCGGCGCGGTAACGGAACAGTGCCGCACTCGCCACCATCGCTGCATTGTCGGTCGCCAGCCGTGGGGATGGCGCGTGCAGTCGCCCGCCAGCCGGGAGCACGGCTTCGAGCGCGGCACGCAGTGCGCGACTCGCGGCGACACCGCCGCCCAGTACGACACGGGTGATGCCCGTGGCCCGCACCGCGCGCATCGTCTTCGCGACCAGGACATCGATGACGGCCGCCTGAAAGGATGCGGCGAGATTCGGCACTTCGTCTGTCAGGCGTTGCGTACGGTCGAGTTCTCTGACACGCGTCACGACCGCCGTCTTGAGACCGCTGAAGGAGAAATCGTAATAGTCCGGCTCATCCGGCTCCTGGCTGGCGGCGAACATCGGGCGAGGAAAGGAAAAGGCGGCAGGGTTGCCGCTGCGCGCCGCAACTTCGATGTGTGGTCCGCCCGGATACCCGAGGCCGAGGATCTTCGCCACCTTGTCGAACGCTTCACCCGCCGCATCATCACGCGTCTCGCCGAGCAGCTCGTAGCGACCCCACGCCGGCACGCGCAGCAGAAGCGTGTGACCGCCGGAGACGAGCAGGGCGATGAACGGCGGCACGGCCTCGACGTCGTCGATGGCCGTGCCGAAAAGATGTGCCTCCATATGATGGACCGGCACGAACGGCCGGTTCAGCGCGAAGGCGAGCGACTTCGTCCACGTCAGGCCGACCAGCAGAGCGCCGATCAGACCCGGACCCGCGGTCGCGGCAAAGAGATCGATTGCGCGGAGTTCGACGCCCGCCTGCCGCAGGGCGCCGTCACTCACATCGTCGATGACGGCAAGGTGCTCGCGCGCAGCGATCTCGGGTACGACGCCGCCATAAACCTCGTGCGCGTCCTGCGAGAGGATCACCTGGCCGAGGATGGTGTGCGGTCCGCGCAGAACGGCAGCCGAGGTCTCGTCGCACGACGTCTCGATGCCGAGCACGAGCGGCTGTGTCATGGCCCGCCCCCCGGCCGGACCGATTGCCCCAGGACGGACAGCAGGGTGTCGACCGTGTCGCTCACGGCACGGATGGGCACGATCGCGCGGATCTCGCGAGGCGTGATGATGACGCCCTGTCCGAGTGTGTCCAGTGCCAGCAGGACTGTGTCGGTCGCCGTCCGTCGCGCCAGGTCGATGGCGGGCAGGCGGATCGAGTCAATGTGCTCGATGATGCGGCTCGCACCGCTGGCCCGTACGGCGGACGGTTCGAGTTCGATCGGACCCGCCAGCTCGAAGCCGAACTCGGGCCGGCCGATCACCGCCACCGCCACGGGAATCGGCCGGCTGGCCAACCGGTCGAACGTGATGCGCACCGCGCCCGGCCGGAACTCGTCTACACGCGTGTTTCGGAGATCGGACGCCAGCGAAACCCAGCCAGGTCGCAGCACGATGACTTCGCTCGTATCGGAGACCTGTGTCACCGGTACCGTGATGGTCGGTCGTTCCGCCGCGACCCGGAACAGCTCGCGGACCGGCCCCGAGAAGACGACCCGTACGGTCGCGGGCTCGGGGTCGCCGACCATGATCCAGCCGGCATCCTGCGAGACGATCTCGACGGGCACGCTGTCGATGCTGACCTGATCGTCCGTCTCGTCGAGGGTCACCCACAGCAGGAAGGCGAGGCCGAGTGCGGTCAACTTCAGCAGCAGGTCGTTCGACAGGGTGTCCAGCAGCCGCCGCACTTCAGGTCTCCGTGTCCAGCAGACTCCGTATTTCGGCTTCGAATTCCGGCTCGTCCCATTCACGCGGTCCGAGATACCTCCCGCGGATGCGGCCGTCGCGATCGATCAGATACGACATCGGCAGGCCGTGCACCGGGTACGCGTTCTCGATGCGGTTTGTGGGATCGAGCAGAACGGGGAACGTGATGGCGTTGTCGTGCACGAATGCGCGCACGGCCTCGGCCGGATCGCCCAGCGCGAAGTTCACGTTGTCGACGCTCACGGCGAGGACCGTGAATCCGTCCGCTGCAAGCTGATCGTGCAGCCGCTGCAGTGCCGGCATTTCCTTGAGACAGGGCCGGCACCAGGTCGCCCAGACATTGAGCAGGATGACCTTGCCGCGCAGGTCCGAAAGGCGGGTGGTGTCACCGGCCAGACTCGCACCGGCGTAGTCGGGCGCCATCCGTCCGACGTCCAGCGGGGCGTTGGTGTCGCGGCGGCTCCACGCGAACGCGATCACCGCAACGGCGGCAACGGCGACGGTAGACCGTCCGACCCAGCGCGTCCGTGCTTCAGAATTCATCCTGATCCGTGGCCCCTCGAACCCGCGCAACCGTTTGAACTACCATGAAGATAGGGTCATTCGAGGCAGCGGACCAGCGCTGGGCTGGCCGGCGGCGTGGTGCGCTGGCACGAACGGGCGGGCTCCAGGCCATGGTATCGACCTGCGTGGTGTCCGCCATGCTCACCGTGATCGTCACACGGGCCGGCAGTCGCAGCTCCTCGCCCGGTGGCGGGTCGAGTGCGAGCACGCGGCCGGCTTCGGCGTCGGCCGGTTCGTCGACGCGCTGCACCTGGAACCCGAGGCGAGTGAGAAGTGCGGCTGCGCGCTCGATGGGGAATCCGATCACATCGGGCACGAGGACGCGCGGCCGACCGGAGCTGACGGCAATGCGCACACCGTGACCGGCGCGCAGCTGCTGGCCGGCGAGCGGTGACTGAGCCACGATCGTGCCTTCGGCGGCGGTCTCGCTCGGCAGCGTGGTCGTCTCGCGGACGGCCAGCTGAAGAGCGGCCAACTCGCGGCGCGCCTCGTCAACACGTCTGCCGACGAGGTCCGGCACGACGATCCCGACGCCTGCAACTTCCGGTGGCGGAAACAGCAGCAGCACGGCGATCGCGTAACCCAGGATGAACGGGAACGCCGCAGCGGCCGCGACGAGCGCCCAGTGCCGGGCGGTCCAGCGGGCTGACGACGAAGTGGCCGTCTTCGGCCTGGCGGGCCGCTTCGCCGCGGTGGCCAGGCGTCGCTTGACGGAATCACCGAGCAACTGGTCCTCGCTTCCGCATCCGTGCCGCGAATGCGCCATCGCAACCATGCACGTGCGGCATCAGGCTGAGACACCCCGAATCGTCCAGCCGTTCGGCCGCGACGCCGGCCGGCGGCTCCAATGTGCAGTCGCCGTGACGGTTCAGGAATGCCTCGACCTGCATTTCGTTCTCTTCCGGTTCGAGCGAACACGTCGCATACACGAGCAGACCGCCGGGTCGAACCACACTATGCGCAGCATCGAGCAGTTCGACCTGCAGCCGGGCGAGCGTTTCGATGTCTTCCGGTCGTACGCGCCAGCGGCCGTCCGCGTGTCGGCGCAATGTGCCCGTGCCGGTGCACGGCACATCGAGCAGCACGACGTCGGCCTCGCGAATCGCGGGCCGGCGCGCATCCGCAACCACGATTGCGACGGAAAGCGGTGGCAGCCGCTGCAGATTTTCGGTCAGCCGCGCGAGCCGGCCGGCCGAGACGTCGCAGGCGATCACCTGCCGGGGCATTGCCGAACGGGTGCCCGCGGCGAGCACGATTGCCTTGCCACCCGGCGCTGCACACAGATCCGCAATGACTGCCGACGGCGGCGGCGCCGCGTACTGCGCGACTGCCGTCGCCGCCGGATCCTGTACGATCGCCGGCACGACGTCCAGCGCCGCGCCGAGCGAGGCCGGCTCGAAGAGACACAGCGCACCGGCCGCTTCGTCCAATGTGGCTGCCACACCGGTCGCTGCGAGACGGGCGGCGGCTTCCGCCAGATCCGATCCGACCGGATGCAGGTACAGCTGCGGGCGCACATTGTTCGCGTCGATCAGGCGGCGGGCAGCATCGACACCGAAGCGTGCGATCCAGCGTTCGACGAGCCAGCGCGGGTGGCTGCCCCAGGTCGAAAGGTGCGCCACCGGATCACTTGCGAGATCGGGGAATGCGACCTCGCCATCGGCGCGCTGCAGCGCATGCAGGACTGCGCTGACCAGACTCGCCGCGCTGCCGGCGCTCTTCGCAAGGTCGACGGACTGCGAGATCGCGGCATAGCCGGGCACGCCACCCATTTCGACGAGCTGGTATGCACCGAGTCGCAGGATGTCGAGCACATCCGGATCGAGCGAATCGAGCGGCCGGCGCGTGAAGCGGCCGAGCCGGTGGTCGAGTCGGCCGCGCAGGCGGAGTGTGCCGAGGACCAGCTCGCGGGTCCATGCGCGATCGCGGGGATCCAGGCCGTCGACCTCACGTCGCACTGCGCGATCGACCAGCTCACCGTGGCGGACGGCCTGGAGTACGCGAAGTGCGGCCTGCCGTGCGCCAGTCGCGCTCAATCCAGCATGCCTTCGGCGGGCGACGATGGCACCGCCACCTCCCGCCGCGGCATGCGACCCGCAAGGAACGCCAATCGACCGGCTTCGACGGCCAGGCGCATCGCATGAGCCATCCGGATCGGATCGCGCGCTTCGGCAATGGCGGTGTTCATCAGGATCCCGTCCACGCCCTGCTCCATGGTGAGGCACGCGTCCGAGGCCGTGCCCACGCCCGCATCGACGATGACCGGGCAGGCGAGCCGGCTCTTGATCTCGCGCACGAAGTACGGATTCACGAGGCCGAGCCCGCTGCCGATCGGGCTGGCCAGAGGCATGACGGCGGCACAGCCCGCATCTTCGAGGCGGAGCGCGGTGACGACGTCCTCGTTCGTATAGGCGAGCACGTTGAAGCCTTCCGCAACGAGCACCTTTGCCGCCTCGATCGTGGCGACCACGTCCGGCAGCAGCGTGCGCTGGTCGCCGATCACTTCCAGCTTGACCCACTCGTTCAGTCCGGCAGCGCGACCCAGGCGCGCGTACCGGATCGCGTCTTCCGCGGTGTAGCAACCGGCTGTGTTGGGCAGCAGGAAGATGCGCTCCGGGTCGAGATGGAAGAGGATGCCTTCCTCGCTCGTGCGGTCGAGGTCGACGCGACGCACGGCGACCGTCACCATCGCGGCGCCCGCCGCTTCGATCGCGCGGACCATGCTTTCGTTGTCGCGATACTTGCCCGTCCCGACGATCAGGCGTGAGCGGAACGAGCGGCCGGCAATGACCAGCGGCCCATCCATCATCTTCAGCCGCCGCCGACGAAGTGAACGAGCTCGAGGACAGCCCCGCTCTCGACGAGAACCTCGGACAGCTGCTCGCGACGCAGGATCTCGCGGTTGTGTTCGACGACCACCATGCGTGGGTGCAGACCGAGCTCGTGCAGCAGGTCCGCAACGGAGAGACCACCCGCGATCTCGCGGGCAACGCCGTTCACGGTGACCGGTATCGTGTTCGTGGTTCGCATCGCTGGCTCCAGCTTCAGCATGTATGCGCAGCCACGGGCTCCACAGCATGCCACGCGGCCGCGTTGACTGCATCCATGTAGTACAGCAGAGCAGGTTCCGGTTCCGTCGCGTTCCAGATACCGCCCAGGACGGCCACCCCGTGCGCACCGCGCGCCGCGACATCGCCGACCGTGCCGGGCGTGATGCCACCGATCGCGATCACCGGGATGCGTACCGCGCCGAGCGTCCCATCGATCAGGGCGACGCCGCCGGGCGGTGCACCGCCATGCGATCCGCTGGCGAACACTGTGCCGATCAGCAGGAAGTCGGCGCCATCGCGCGCAGCCATGGCGGACCCGGCGGCGTCGTGTGCGGAGAACCCGATCAGACGATCGCCAACGAGCGAACGGGCCTGCCGTACAGCCACGGACCGGCGGCCCAGCTGAACGCCATGCGCATCGGCGCAGCATGCGACATCGATGCGGTCGTTCACCAGCACGAGTGTGTCGTGCGTTCGAGCCGCGTCGACGAGCGACGCGGTGATGTGGAACAGGTCGCGAGCGCTGGTGCCGTGACCGCGTACGTGCAGTGCGACGGGTCCACGCGCACGGTCGATCAGGCGGCTGGCCTGCGCCGCGAAACCGGGCCGCGCGAGCACCACGTCATCCGTCACCAGGTGCAGGCGAGGGAGCGTCATTCGAAGCGGCTGCCAACGCCGATTTCACGGCCGCGCAGCCATTCGATGGTCATCATGCGACGGCGACCGGATGGCTGGACTTCGCGGATCCAGATCGCGCCCGTGCCGCAGGCGACCAGCATGCCGGTGGACGCATCGACCGGCTCGAGGGCGAGGACCGTGCCGGGCATTGCGGTGTGAGCGAAGTGTGCGAGCGGCGCTGGCCGGAACATCTTGATTTCCTCGCGACTGCCGTGCGTCCACGCGCCTGGCGCGTCATCGAAGGCGCGGATCTGGCACGATACGGCGTTCGCGGTACGACCCCAGTCGATGCGCGCGTGGTCGCGCGTGATGAGCGGCGCATAGGTTGCCCTCGTCTCGTCCTGCGGCGTTTCTTCCAGGTCTTCAGCCTCCATCAGCGCGAGCGCTTCGACGAGCGCCTCGGCGCCGATCTCCGACAGCCGTGCGGCCAGCTCCGTCGATGTCTCTTGCGGGCCGATCGGCTCCGGCACCTGGAACAGGATGGGGCCGGCGTCCATGCGCTCGTTCATGCGCATCACGGTGACGCCCGTCGTGTCGTAGCCGCGTGCGATCGCCCAGTGGATGGGCGCTGCGCCACGCAGCTCGGGCAGGAGCGACGCGTGCAGATTGACGGAACCGCCCCGGGCCGCCGCGAGCACGTCCGGCTCCAGAATCTGGCCGTAGGCGACGACGACGTTGAGGTCCGCGTCGTGCGCCTTCAGCCAGCCCAGGAACGCGTCGCCGCGCGGCTTCTCGGGCTGGGCGACCGGGATGCGTTCCTCGTGCGCGGTCACCTTGACAGGCGGCGGGCGATTCTCGCGCCGCCGTCCTGCAGGTCGGTCCGGCTGTGTCACGACCGCGACGACCTCGTGGCCCTCACCCAGCAGGGCGCGCAGCGAAGGAAGCGCGAACTCGGGTGTTCCCCAGAACACGACCTTCACGCCCGGCCCCTCGCCCGTTCCGGTTTCGTCTTTTCCCACTTCTTGAGCAGCATGCGCCGCTTGAGCGGTGTGACCCGATCGATGAAGAGCACGCCATTGAGGTGGTCGACTTCGTGCTGGAGGATGCGCGCCAGCAATCCCGCCGCCTCGATCTGCTTCGGCCGGCCTTCCGCGTCGAGACCGCGGGCCACCACCCGAACCGGCCGCTCGACCAGGTCCTTCAGCCCGGGCAGACTCAGACACCCCTCCTCATCACGCTCCGTCTCCTCGCTCGTTTCGATGATCTCCGGATTGATGAAAGCGAACGGCTGGACTGCATCCTCACGCGGATCGACGACGATGACACGCATGCTGATACCGATCTGCGGCGCCGCGAGACCGACACCCTCTTCCGCGTACATCGTCTCGAACATGTCCGCGATCAACGTGTGCAGCGCACCATCCACACCATCGACCGCCGCCGCCTTCTCGCGCAGTATCGGATCCCCCAGCAACCGCACTTCCCGCAACGCCATTCCGTCCCCTGTGCCCTCTGGTTCCCCTGTGTGAGCCAATGTCGTGATGCGTGCCTGGGCACGACATTCCCGGTAGCAGCCGGCCGTGCGGTGCTCCGCCTACGCCTGGGCGCCCGTATCCGCCGACATGACCCGCGCGATCTTGGCGCGTGCCACTGTGACCCTCGTGTTCTCGCCTGTCTTCAGCGTAAGCCGGTCATCGCCCAGGTGGACGACGGTGCCGAGAATGCCGCCTTCCGTCATCACTTCGTCGCCTTTCTTGACCGCCCCGATCATCTCCTGGTGCTTGCGCTGGATGCGGCGCTGCGGCGCAATGATGACGAACCACATGATACCGATGAACGCGACGACGTAGATCACCAGAATGATCGTCGGGTTCCGCGGCGTGCCCTCCTGCAGTGCCAGCAACGAAGCCATGAGGCTGCTCACTCGTCGGCCCTCCCCTCCCGTTGTCGGCCCGCGCGGAAGCGGGCCAGCCATTCCGTGCTCCAGCCGGCGAACGTGCCGGACCGGATCGCGTCCCGCGCTCGCGCCGCGAGCCGCACCATGAATCGTAGATTGTGAATCGACAGCAGTCGCAGTGCCAGCAGTTCACCCGCCTGGACGAGGTGCCGGAGATAGGCCCGGCTGTACGTCCGGCAGGTGTAGCAATCGCACGCAGGATCGAGCGGCCGGTCATCGGTCCGGAATCGTGCCGCCTTGACGTTGACCTGCCCGTCTTCTTCTACCCACGCCGTTCCGTTTCGGCCGTTCCGTGTAGGCGCCACGCAATCGAACAGGTCGATGCCGCGCGCGATCGCCTCGATCATGTCGTCGGGATAACCTACGCCCATGAGGTAGCGCGGCCAGTCGCGCGGCCACTCGGGCTGGAGCGCCTCGAGCACCTTCCACATGTCCGCCTTCGCCTCGCCGACCGACAGGCCGCCCACGGCGACGCCCGGCCAGTCCCCGATTTCGCGGACCCGGCGCAGCGCGCCAAGCCGCAGGTCCGGGTGCGTCGAGCCCTGCAGAATGGGCAGCATCGTCTGGACGGCTGGCCCGGCCGTCGTCAGCTCCGCGAGCCGCCGCCGGCAGCGCTCCAGCCAGCGCAGCGTGCGCTCGTGCGCCGCCATCGCGACAGCGCGTGAGGCACCACCCGGAGCGCACTCATCGAATGCCATGATGATGTCCGCGCCCAGTGCGTGCTGAATGTCCATCACACGCTCCGGCGTGAACAGATGGCGCGACCCATCGATGTGGCTCCGGAACCAGACGCCCTCTTCCTCGATCCGGTTGATGGCCGCCAGACTGAACACCTGGAAGCCACCCGAATCCGTCAACAACGGCCGCGGCCAGCTCATGAAGCCGTGCAGTCCGCCCCTCTCCCGCACCAGTTCATGCCCCGGCCGCAGATACAGGTGGTACGTGTTCGCAAGAATGATCTCCGCACCAATGTCGAACAGCTCCTCGCGCGTGATCCCCTTCACCGTGCCCTGTGTGCCGACCGGCATGAATGCCGGCGTCTCCACCGTACCGTGCGGCAACGTGATCCGGCCGGTACGGGCGGCGCCAGCTTCCGAGGTGATCGTGTATGCGAACATATCGTTAACGGATCAACGCCGTTCCCCGGCACCAGCACCAGAAACGAGCCCAGAAACGTTCAAATCACCACCATGCAATCCCCATACGAATAGAACCGGTAGCGCGCGCGCACCGCCTCGGCATAAGCTGCCATGGTGAGAGCGTGGCCGGCGAAGGCGGAGACCAGCATCAGAAGGGTCGAGCGGGGCAGGTGGAAGTTCGTGATGAGGTGGTCGACGGCCCGGAACGTCCAGGGCGGCCGGATGAAGATGGCGGTCTCGCCCTCGCCTGCGTGGACGTTTCCGTTCGCGTCCGCCAGAGTCTCGAGCGTGCGCACGACGGTCGTACCGACGGCCCACACGCGACGGCGGTTCTGCCGTGCCTCATTGATGCGGGCGGCGGCGGCGGTGCTCAGCGCAAAGGGCTCGGCGTGCATGGTGTGTGCGGCCGGGTCCTCGACGTCGACGGGACGGAACGTGGCGGGCCCGACGTGCAGCGTGAGCCGGACGATGCGGACGCCGGCCGTCTCGAGCGCGTGCAGCAGGTCCGGCGTGAAGTGGAGTCCTGCGGTGGGCGCGGCCACCGAGCCGGTCACGCGGGCGTAAACGGTCTGGTAGCGTTCGCTGTCCTCGGCGGTGGCTTCCCGATCGATGTAGGGTGGCAGGGGGACGCGGCCATGCCGGGCGATCGCGGCAGCAACGTCAGGCGCGACGATGCGCACGACACGCCGGCCATCAGGCAGCTGCTCGAGGATCTCGACGCGCATGTCGTCGGCGATGTCGATGCGTGCGCCGGCACGCAGTTTTGCACCCGGCCGCACGAGCGCCTCCCAGGTGTCGTCGCCAACCGCCGCGGGCGCCTGCTCGCGCGCAGCCGCAGGATCATGCGCGTCCCGCAGTGGCGCCGGCGCTGCTGCAGTCGCGACTGAATGGAACGGTCGCAGCAGGAGCACCTCGGCAGCAGCGCCGGTCGTTTTGCGGCCGAGCAGGCGTGCAGGGAACACGCGCGTCTCGTTCAACACGAGCGCATCGCCGGGCGCGATGAAGCCGGGCAGCTGGCTGAACACGCGGTGTTCGATCGAGCCGGTTGCCCGATCGAGGACGAGCATGCGGCTGGCATCGCGACGGGCGGCGGGGTGCCGTGCCACGAGGTCCGCAGGCAGCGGGTAATCGAATGCGGCGGTGGGAAGCGCGTCAGGATTCCGGCTCACCGACGAGTCGGCCTTCCATCAGTTCGCGGATCTCGGCAACGCGTTCGAGCAGCACCCACAGCTCGTCCTCGCCGGCCGTACGTTGCCGCGTCTCCGTGATGTAGTTGACGACGAACCGCTCGATCGGGTGCGTGTCAGGGTGGTCGCGCCGGCCCCAGCGGTGGCACAGCGAACCGAGGTCGATGCGGAAGCGGTGTTCCACGCGGCGCAGTGCGTCGAGCCGGCCGACCGCAACGCCGGCTTCGGCCAGTGCGCCCCGCATGCGGCGGTGCGAATTCCCGTGCTCGGCGAAGCGAGCCATCAGCAGCTGCCGGTCAGGCACGGAGAGACACACCACATTCACGTGACACTCATCCTTCGAACAGATTGACCTGCGACTGCTCGGACACGAGCCGCTGCTGCGGAATCTCGTAGCCGTAGCGGCGGTACGCGTTGTTGGTGGCGAAGCGGCCGCGCGCCGTGCGGAACAGCAGTCCGTTCTGGATGAGGAACGGTTCGTACACCTCCTCGAGTGTGCCGGCATCCTCGCCCACTGCGACGGCGAGTGAGTTCAGGCCGACGGGTCCGCCATCGAAATGCTCGATGAGCGTCTTCAGGATGCGGCCATCCATTTCATCCAGACCGTATTCATCGACGTCCAGCATGAGCAACGCTTCACCGGCGACGCCGCCGGTGATGACGCCGGACCCGCGCACCTGGGCATAGTCGCGCACGCGCCGCAGCAGTCGGTTCGCGACACGGGGCGTACCACGCGCCCGGCGCGCGATCTCGCTGGCGCCGTCTTTCGTGCACTCGACCTGCAGCAGCTCGGCACTGCGGGTGACGATGATACCGAGATCATCGGGCGTGTAGTAGTTGAGGCGCTGCACCATGCCGAAGCGGGCACGCATGGGCGGTGTGAGCAGGCCGAAGCGCGTCGTCGCGCCTACGAGTGTGAACGGCTCGATGTTCATTGTGAAGGTCTGCGCCCTGGGACCTTCGGAGAGGCGGATCTCGATGCGGTAGTCCTCCATTGCCGGATACAGATACTCCTCGATGATCGGGCGCAGTCGGTGAATCTCATCAATGAAGAGGATGTCGCCGTCACGCAGGTTGGTCAGGATGCTGACGAGATCACCCTGCTTCTCGAGCACGGGGCCGGATGTCGTCTTGATGTTGACGCCCATCTCGCGGGCGAGCAGCATGGCGAGCGTGGTCTTGCCCAGGCCGGGCGGGCCGTGGAACAGCGTGTGATCGAGCGGGTCGCGCCGGGCCAGCGCCGCGTCGATGGCAATGCGCAGGATCTCCTTGACCTTCGGCTGACCGATGAACTCGGCCAGCCGCTGCGGCCGCAGCGACAGCTCGACGACACTTTCTTCGCCCAGTGCTTCAGGCGTCGTGATTTCGGGTCGCATGGACTACCGGTTCACGCGAATCACGCGTCCACCGCGGATACGTGGTGCCGCCGTGTCGGCATCACGCGCGTGAGCCGGCAGGCGGACGCAGAAGTATCGCGTGGAGCAGGAACCGGTGCAACCGAGGACGGCGCAGCGGCCGCACGGTACAATCGGTCGTCAGGGTGCGGCCGGATCGTCGCCGCGCGTGCTTTCGCGCGACCTCTGGCGCATGGCTCGACCGGCAGGCGCCGACCGGGTCCGCGCGCGCGGTTCCGGCTGCCACATCCCTGTTTCCCAGACCGCCTGGATGGCGTTCTGGTTGAGCACGATGTCACCCCAGGATACGTTGCGGTTGCGGGGCGGCCGTCCACTCTTCAACAGATCGACGCCGAGCAGCGGCACGAATGCACCGGCGGCCTCGAGGAAATCACCCAGCCGCTGGCGCGGGCTGAGCAGAAGACCACCACGCAGGTAGAGACCGCCGTCGGCCAGCACTTCGACGCCGTGCGGCACTGCCGCCGGCACGGTGTTGACGAGCGGCAC
>Ga0302046_10003252_pt1 | contig 14734 bp, 14 predicted proteins | sample RVTome_11_FD_200261 | JGI IMG/M metagenome (GOLD analysis project Ga0302046, IMG submission 200261) | Soil microbial communities from uranium-contaminated site in the Upper Colorado River Basin, Wyoming, United States - RVT147D111 (version 2) ...
TCGACGAGGCCTTCCTCGATGTCACCGGCTCCACACATCTCCTCGGACCCCCATCGGACATCGCCCGCAACATCCGACGCCGGGTTCGGGAGGAGATCGGCCTGCCCATCTCCATCGGAATCGCCTCGACGAAGTTCCTCTCGAAGATCGCCTCGGCCCGAGCCAAACCCGACGGCTTGGTGGTGGTCGACCTCGGCTCCGAACTGGAGTTCCTTCACCCGCTCCCCGTTGAGGCGCTGTGGGGAGTGGGCCGGGTGACTGCGGCAAGGCTCCACTCACTCGGCATATCGACCATTGGTGAGCTCTCGGAGGTCTCGAGTCGCGCCCTCACACCGCAGCTGGGGCCGGGCGCGGCCGGAGCGCTGCGCTCACTCGCGTGGAACCTCGACCCACGCCCGGTGCAGAGGGGACGACGCGCCGGCTCGGTAGGGAGCCAGCAGGCCCTCGGCGGCGGCTTGTGGGAGCGCGGCGAGATGGCGGTAGTCGTCCTCGGTCTGGCCGACCGCGTGGGGAGACGTTTGCGGGCCAAAGGCAGGACTGGCGCCACGGTGACGGTTCGGGTCCGCTTCCCCGGGCCCAGGTCAGTCACCCGCAGCCACACTCTCGGTGCGCCAACCGGTTCCACAGCCGCCCTCGCCGACCTGGGAGTCACCCTCCTGGACAGGGCACGCGAAGACAACTCTGAAGAAGTCGTCACGCTCATCGGCATCTCGGTCTCGAACCTGACGACCGATGACCACGTTCAACTCGAATTCGACCTGGGCATTGGCGACCTGTTGCGGTCGGGCAACGAGACCGCGCTCAGGCGTCAGAGCCTCGAGGCGAGTGTCGACGAAATCCGGGAGAGGTTCGGCCGGGAGCTGCTCCGGTTCGGGCATGGGCCCGGCGGCATGGGTGACGACTTCCGCAGGTTGGCGGAGCGCTCCTAGGAGCGCTCTTGCGCCACCCGCACCGGGCCTTGCTGGCTGGCGTGGCGCCCCTTCTTGCCGGCATAGAAGGCACGGAGCTCATCCATCACTGCCATGCGGTCCCGACCCACATCGATCGCAGGGCCCATGGTCAACGTCTTGATGGGATAGTCGACGCTCGCCAGCACGACGGGCACGTCTGACGCCTCGGCGATCTTCAGGAATCCCGACTTCCACATCTCGGCCTTGCCCCGAGTTCCCTCGGGAGCGATGACCAGGATCATGCGAGCTCTGGCGTGAAACTGCTCTCTGACCTGGCGGACGATTCCGCCGGCACGGGCGCGATCGACCGGGATGCCTCCCATCACGCGGAACCAGATCCCAAAGGGCCAGCGGAAGAGGGAGTGCTTGGCGAGGAAGTGTGTTCGGATGCGGTAATGGTGCAACGCGGCCAGATAGAGGAAGAAATCCCAATTGGAGGTATGAGGTGCCCCGATGATCACCATCTTGGGGATGTCGGGCACCTCACCCTCGAATCTCCATCCCAGGAGGCGGAACACTCGATAGGAGAGCCACTTCACCTCGCCATGTTCCCAGATCCTCTATCAGACGGCGATCAGCTCTGGGCGGGGGCGATCCGGAAGCCGTCATCGTCGACCCATACGAAGGAAGACTGGTGACCGACGGCGGCGACGATCTGGTCGGCCAGGTCGTCGGTGATCACACCGGCTCCATCACCCCGGTGCAGCACCCTGACAGTGGCCTGCTTGGGGAACTTGGCCGAGATGCCGCCGGGATGAGAGCTGACGATCGTGACCTCGAAGGGCGAGATGACCTCCGGTGAGGCCATTGACGCTCTCTCCTTCAGATAGTTCGAGAGCATGTACCAGGCGGCTGTGCCGGCGACCACGGTGAGCGCAATCGGAGTCACCAGGTCGGTTGAGCCCCTTTCGCCGAGCAGCCTGCTTATCAGGATGAAGAGCGTCGTGATGAGGGAGCCCGCTCCGACGAGGCCGAGGATCACACCCATACCGAGCAGATGTACCCTCCTCGGCCAGGCGGCCCTCTCCTCGTCTGGATCGCCGAGGTTGTGCCGGGTGGCGAACCAGAGCCATACCGATGCCGAGATGACCAAAACCGCCGCAGCGGTGAGCACGTCGTCGGCGTCCCCCCCGACTATCTGACCCTCTTGGAGAGCCAGGACAATGAGGGCAACCGCCCAACCGACCGTCGAGAACGAGGCAATCGAAGCGACGAAGTACTCATAGGCTCGCAGGGTGTCGTCCCGGGTGTCCAGGTCCTTTCGATGGATCAACCAGACGAAGAGACCGACGATTGCCGAGCCCAGCCAGACCGGCACCGACCGGAAATGCTCGCCGGCCGGCGACGTGTCCCCCAAGACGTAGGTGATGCTCAGTGCCAGAATCGCCGCCATCCCGGTGAACGCCGTCAGCAGGGCGAAGCTGGTGGTGAGGACCACATAGATACGGCGCGGAAGCCCTGACTCGGTGTGCCATGGTGTCCACCAGCGGTACCCCCAATACAGGCCTCCGAGGACGGACATCGCGGCCCATGGCGAATAACCCGGGTCGGTGGCCCCGCCCAGCGCCTCGAATGCCCACGAGAGCACCCCGTCACCGAGGAGCCCGGCGAGGCCGATGCTCAATGTCACCAACCCGATGCCAGACCCGACCACGGTCGGCAACTCGGCGCCGTCGGACCGTGGCGGAGAGTTGCGGGCAGCCAGCTCGTGCACGATCAGCACCGCCAGGTACACCACGAGCCTGGTCCATGAGGCCGCCGACGAATCGGTGAAGAGCCCGGTCAGCACCAAGACACCGGTCACCATGACTGCCACACCGAAGACGAGCTCGATGAGGGTCAGATAGAGGGTCCACCCCACGGAGCGCGGATAGGAAGCCCGGCGGGACGCCTGGCGACGCCAGAAGTAGATGGCAAACGGGGTCGACACCAGCAGAGCCGACAGCGAAGTGGCGAGGTTGGAGGTGGGATCGAACACCAGCTGGTCCCCGGGGAAGGCCGTGGCGAAGAGCTCGGCCAGGGCGAAGCTTCCACCACCAACGGCAATCGCCATGACCAGGTAGGCCACGAGATCGGCGCCCTCGCCCGTGTCACCCGAGCGTTGCGCCCCGCGGCGGACCGCGCCGACTATCACGATGATGATCCCGATCACGATCACCAGGGGTAACAAGAGGGACAGCAAGCCGAAACTCATCGACAGTTCCAGACGAAATAGGGCCACGGGTCACCGACGATCCACCAGAAGTCGTCATCGTCGACCAGCTCGAACTGGACCCATTCATCCCAGGTCGAGCCGAATGCGTCGGTGTGGGTGATCGTCACATCGATGAACTCTGTCCCGCCAGGGAGCGGCTGTTCCTCGATCTCCCCGCCGACCTGCTCGAAGGTGTCCACTCCCCGGGACCCGAACATGCCGGAGTCTCCCTGACCCAGTTGAGCGGTGAAGTCGTCGACGTGATAGCCGACCAAGTCGTCAGCGGTGCACGAGCCGCGCCACTGTGGGTGGAAGACCTCGAGAGCGTCTTCCCAACGCCGATCGTCCACCGCCAGCAGATACTGCTGAACCGCGCCCTCGGGAGAGTCAGGGTCCATCTCGACCGGCCCGCGCGCCAGGGAGATGGTGACCAAACCGACCACCAGCACACCCAGTGCGGTCGGGATGGCCCACGCCGGAATGTGACGCCCCGCGCTCATGTGCCCTTGGATCGCTTTCGCAGGACATCGGTTACACCGGCGTGGGCCAGCACGACCGGCTCGTAGCCGCGCGCCTCGAGAAGTGAAGCCGCGATGGTCGCCCGATACCCGCTTTCACAGGCCACCCATACCAGGCTGGCTTTGTCGAGGCCTATCGGGGTGTCTGTGACCAGGTCGGGCGCATAGGAGAGGGTGGACCCTTCGATGATGCCATCCTCCCATTCGTCGGGCGCCCGGGTGTCGACTATCTGGGCACCATCCGATGCGGCGTCGGCGAACGCGGAAGCCCCGACGATGGGGAACGACTCCAGTTGGCCTCTCAGCTCGTGCACCACTCCTCGCACGTCGTCGTATCCAATTCTGGCCAGCTGGCGCAACGCGTCATCGAGGTCCTGGTCGCGGTTCAGGATTAGAACGATAGGGGAGTTGTGCTCGGTGACCCAGCCGACCCACGTCCCGAAGCTGTCCCTGAGCTCGACGCCGAGGGACCCGGCATGGTGCCCCTCGGCGAACTGGGCCATCGGGCGACCATCGATGATGACGACGTCGTCGGGTACCCCATCGAGGATCGGTACCTCGAGCCGGGGTGGGGGCAGCCCTCGTAGATTGGCGGGTCCCATGAAGCGGTAATACGACGGATACGGCACCAGCCCCGACAATTGACCTGCCACGAAGGCTTCCTCGTCGGGATAGCCCAAAGTGGGGTTGGTGCGGACCTCGTCCCCGATCGTTGAGGTAGCGCTTCCTGCCCGGGTCGTGGTGCAGAAGCTCCCGGCACCGTGGGTGGGCAGCAGATCGACGGATCCGGGTAGGCCGGCCAACCGTCGCACCGAGCCGTACTGGAGCCGGGCCAGGCCCTCCGCCCGATCGTCCCCCAACAGGTCGGTCCGACCCGCTGACCCGACGAGCAGGCTCCCACCGGAGAAGACCGCCTTCTCCTCGCCCTCCGCAACGATCAGATACGACGTGTGCTCCGGCGTGTGGCCCGGTGTGTGGAGAGGGCGGATGACCACCTCGCCGACGTGGAGATCCTCCATGTGGAATGCCGGCCGGTGTCGGAACACGGGCGCGGCCCCTGCTGGCATCACCAGCTCAGCACCGGTTGCCTTGGCGAGGATCGTCCCCCCGGAGACGTAGTCGTTGTGGACGTGGGTCTCGAGGACGTAGCGAAGTTCGGCCCGGGATTCGTCGAGGATGCGCTCGAACCGGTCGATGTCGCGCTGTGGGTCGACGACGATGGCCAGGCCGTCGTTGATCAGGACGTATGTCGTGTCACCAAGACCGGGTGTGCGGACTGTTTCGAGTCTCAGTTTCACTCCTGGAGGCCGAGGGCCTTCATCCCGCCTTGGAGGTTGGCCACCTGGAACCCATTGAAGTGGAGGAACATCGCCACATTCGAGCTGCGGTTTCCGGAACGGCAGACACACAGGATCGGGGTTCCCTTGTCGAGTTCGTCGACCTTTTCGACTATCTCCCCTTGGCTGATGAGCACCGCCTCTGGCAGTGTCCCCCGTTCCCATTCGTCGGGCTCACGCACGTCGAGGACGATGGCGGCGTTGTCGTCGATCCAGGATTGCCAGTCGTCCGCGTCGACCTCTTCGAAGACACTCATTCCCCGGAGATCGTAGAGCAGAAGCGAACCCAGGGTTCCAGACACCGCTCAGCGGTGTCTCCAACCCTGGGTTCGCTGTCGGCTCTACACTGCCGCCCCGCCGGCTCCCTGGAGGGATTCACTCATCGACATCGCAGTCCTCGTCTCAGGTTCGGGCACGAATCTCCAGGCACTCATCGACAGCCCTGCCATCCGGCCCAGAATCGCGGCCGTCGTGTCCGATCGCCCGGAGGCCAAAGCACTCGATCGGGCGACGGACGCCGGCATAGCTGCTCACGTCGTCGAGTTCGGGTCGTTCGGTGACCGCGATGCTTTCTGCGACGCCGTCGCCGACGTGGTGGAGAGATCGGGCGCCACGGGAGTAGTCCTGGCGGGGTTCATGCGAGTCCTCTCGGCATCTTTCATAGATCGGTTTCCGAATCGCATCCTCAACATCCACCCGTCGCTGCTGCCCGCCTTTCCCGGCTCGAGGGCGGTGGAGGCGGCGATCGAGCACGGTGTGACGGTGACCGGTGTCACGGTGCACTTCGTGGACGAACAGGTCGACCACGGCCCGATCGTGGCACAGGTGCCGGTCGAGGTCCTGGCAGACGATGACCCCGGCACCCTCCACGCTCGCATCCAGACGAAGGAGCACGAGGTCTATCCGCTGATGGTGCAGGCATTCATCGAAGGCCGGCTCTCGGTCGAGGGTCGACGGGTGATCAGCCGATGAAGCGGGCCTTGGTGAGTGTCTACGACAAGACCGGGGTGGTCGACTTCGTCAAACGGCTGGTGGCTGCCGGTTATGAGGTCGTTTCCTCAGGAGGCACTGCCGCTGCCTTGAGGGAGGCCGGCATCGAGGTTGTCGATGTGGAGACCGTCACCGCATCGCCGGAGATCCTCGGAGGCCGGGTCAAGACCCTGCACCCCCGGATTCACGGGGGAATCCTGGCTCGAGGAGAGGGAGACGATGCCGAGCTGGAAGAGAACGAGATCGAGCGGATCGAGCTGGTCGTCGCCAACCTCTACCCGTTTGCCGAAACCGTTGCGTCGGGTGCCACGGAGACCGAGATAGTCGAGAAGATCGATATCGGGGGCCCGGCCATGGTGCGCGCTGCCGCCAAGAACCACAGTCATGTCGGCGTGGTGACGTCCCCCGATCAGTACGACGAGGTGGCCGCCGCCGTGGAGTCCGGGGGGCTCACCGACGAGTTCCGCCGACGGCTGGCGGCAGAGGCGTTCTTTCTCACCGCGAGCTATGACGCCGCCATTGTCGGGTGGATCGGCGACGACATGGTCATCCCGTTGCGTCACGCCGGCAGCCTCCGCTACGGAGAGAACCCTCATCAGGAGGCGATGCTGTACCGACAGGCCGGCCAGAGCTCGTGGTGGGCGGATGCGCGGCAGGTCCAGGGCAAGGAGATGTCGTTCAACAACTACGCCGACGCCGAAGCGGCTTGGCGATTGGTGACCGCTCTCGGGGCGGGCTCGGTGGCTGTCATCAAGCACACCAACGCCGCCGGAGCGGCGCGGGGCACCTCGATTGCCCGGACATTCGAGGCGGCGTGGTCGGGTGACTCGCTGGCGGCGTTCGGCGGAGTCGTCGCCATCAACGGGACGATCGACGCCGCGACTGCCGAGGCGATCAGCAAGCGCTTCGTCGAAGTGGTCATCGCACGCAACATGGATGACGAGGCATTCCCCGGCCTGGCGGGCAAGACGAGCTTGAGGGTGTTGCTGGCGCCGTTGCCGTCTGGCACGGGACTCGATCTGCGTCGGGTCGAGGGTGGTCTCCTGGCCCAGGAGTACGACTCGGTCGATCTGACCGGGTGGGACGTGGTCAGCGAGCGACAGCCGTCCGAGGAGCAGCTGACTGCCCTGAGATTCGCGTGGGTGGTGGCGGCGCACACCAAGTCGAATGCCATCGTCATCGCTGACGGTGAGACGACCGTGGGTGTGGGAGCCGGCGACCAATCACGGGTGGGCGCGGCCGAGCGTGCCGTGGCCAAGGCAGGCGACCGGGCGCGGGGCGGGGTGGCGGCTTCGGACGCATTCTTCCCCTTCCGGGATGGCCTCGACACCCTCGTGAGGGCCGGGGTGACCGCTGTGGTCGAGCCGGGGGGATCGCGAAACGACCAGGAACTGATCGGTGCAGCCGACGAACAAGGGGCGGTCTTGGTCTTCACCAACCGCCGGCACTTCAAGCACTGATGGCCGCGACGATTCTCGACGGAAAGCAGGTGGCCGCCGCGGTCAAGGCGGAGGTGGGATCGGCCGTGTTGGGCCTGGACCGCGCACCTGGTCTGGCCACGGTCCTGGTGGGCGACGACCCGGCGTCTCACAGCTATGTGCGGGGCAAGCGGCGTGATGCGGCCGAGGTGGGCATCCGATCGATTCATCACGAGCTCGATGCATCCACCGGCCAAACCGAGCTGGTCGATCTCCTCGACTCGCTCAACGAGGACGACGACGTCGACGGAATCCTCGTTCAGCTGCCGCTACCCGGTCATCTCGACTCTCAGGCCATCGTGGAGCGGGTCGACCCCGCCAAGGACGTGGACGGTCTGCACCCTTTCAATCTGGGCAAGCTGATGCTGGGTCGTCCCGGTCTGCGGCCATGCACGCCCAGCGGGATCATGAGGTTGCTCGACCATTATGGGATCGGCGTCGCCGGTGCGAGGGCGGTGGTGGTCGGCCGCTCGTTCCTGGTGGGCAGGCCTCTCGTCATGATGTTGTCGGAGAAGGGCGTGGACGCCACTGTCTCGGTGGCGCATTCACGGACCAGGGACCTGTCGTCGATGACCTCGGAAGCGGACATCCTGATAGCTGCGGCCGGGGTTGCCGGCTTGATCGGCCCGGAGCACGTCATGGACGGTGCCACCGTGGTCGACGTGGGGGTGAACCGGGTGGGCTCGGGTTTGGTCGGCGACGTTCAATTCGAGGCTGTCTCGGAGGTGGCAGGCGCCATCACCCCGGTGCCGGGTGGGGTGGGGCCGATGACCAGGGCGATGCTGCTCGCCAACACCCTCCGCGCGGCGCAAGCACGCAACGCTGCCACCTGAACCGTTCTGTGCGTATTCGCGGACGGTATGTGTGCGTAATGCGCACAGAACGGTGGGTCACCGCAACGGGGCGGCGGAAAAGGGAACGTGGAAGGGTTTGCAGTAGATGAGGACGCTGCCGAATGTGGCGGGATCGACGTCCGGCGGGATCTCGTAGTTCTGGTCACCGAGGTTGCCTTTGAGTGATCCCAGATCGACGTACCCATCGATCTCGCCCGTGGCCAGTGGGTCGTCGTTCGGGACCAGGAGAACATGGAGGTCGGGGCCGTTGGTCACTTCGAAGTCTTCCAGCCGCAGGATATGAGAGCCATCCTCGAGTAGATAGATGGTCGCGGTGCCCGATCCCTGATGGAAGTCGTCAGCTTCGACGAACTCACCGGAGATGACCGCGGAAGGTCCCGTGTCGTCCGGCATATCGTCGCTGACCTCCTCATCCGCCGCGTTGGCAGCCTTCTCCATCTCCGCCTCGACCTCCTCGGCTGTCATATCGTCGGGGATCTCCGCGCCGGCGGACAGCGGGAAGTCCTCGACCACTTCCTTGTCGAAGAACAGAGGGGCTGTCAGCCACCAGCCAACACCCAAGGCGATGGCCGCAGCCAGGCCTCCGAGTACCCAAAGCGCTCTGCGTGACATTGGCCCCATAATGGTGACGATTGGCGAAACCAGGTGTAAAGGGGGCAACCTCACCTAAGTGTCAAGGCCGGGCGGCACGATACGGGCTGGGCGCGCACCCCTGGCTATCCTCGCAGCTTCCTCGTCACCTCTTCAGGAGCTACAAAAGTGGGCACGCCAATCACCATGGGCCCGGACGGCCTCGAGGTCGCCGACGACCCGATCATCCCCTTCATCGAGGGTGACGGCATCGGCCCGGACATCTGGGCGGCGGCTGTCCGGGTGTTGGATTCCGCCGTGGAGACGGCTTATGGGGGTGAACGGCAGATCGACTGGACAGAGGTGCTGGCCGGTGAGAAGGCATACAACGACACGGGCTCCTGGCTTCCAGACGACACGGTTGACGCTTTCAGGACCCACCTCGTCGGAATCAAGGGCCCCCTGACCACCCCGGTGGGAGGAGGTATCCGCTCACTCAACGTGGCCCTCCGTCAAATCCTCGATCTTTACGCCTGCGTCCGTCCCGTTCGCTGGTTCGAGGGGGTGCCTTCCCCGGTGAAGAACCCCGGTGCAGTGGACATGGTGATCTTTCGGGAGAACACCGAGGACGTCTATGCCGGTAAGGAATTGCAGGAAGGCACAGAGGATGCCAGGAAGCTCATCGCGTTCCTCCGCGAATCCTACGACTGGGACATCCGCCCCGACTCCGGGCTTGGGCTGAAGCCCGTGTCCGTCACCGGATCCAAGCGGTTGATTCGCGCTGCGATCAACTATGCCCTGCAGTACGGGCGAAGGTCGGTGACCCTCGTCCACAAGGGCAACATCATGAAGTTCACCGAAGGCGCCTTCCGTACCTGGGGGTACGAGGTGGTCAAGGATGAGTTTTCCGATGTGGCCGTCTCCTGGGAGGACAGCGGTGGCGAGTCCGGGGACAAGCTCCTGGTGCAGGATGTCATCGCCGACGCCATGTTCCAACAGGTCCTAACCAGGCCCGCCAACTACGACGTGATCGCCACGACCAACCTCAACGGCGACTACCTCTCCGATGCACTGGCCGCCCAGGTGGGTGGAATCGGGATCGCACCCGGCGGCAACATCAACTACGACACAGGAGTCGCCATCTTCGAGGCGACCCACGGCACCGCTCCCAAATACGCCGGTCAGGACAAGGTGAACCCGGGGTCGGTCATTCTCAGCGGAGAGATGATGTTGCGCTACATGGGTTGGATCGAGGCTGCCGATCTGGTCATCGCCGGGCTCGAGGGGGCCATAGCCGCCAAGACGGTCACCTACGACCTCGAGCGGCTCATGGAGGGAGCGACCAAGGTCAAGACCTCCGAGTTCGGAGACGCCGTAATCGCCCACATGTAGGAGTTTTGTTCCTTGAATGGAGCCGGTGGCCAAGCGAGTATTTGGGGATGTTTGACGGTTCCAGCCCGGCTCTCGGGGTACTTCTCGGACTGGTCTTTCTCGGTATGGCCTCATACGTCATCTGGCGCGCCCGCCGCAATGTGACCACCGTCGAGTCGGGCGACTGGTTGGGCGACCCGCTGCGGAAGGGCGCAGCCGTGGGCGTGACAGCCGCCACCCGGGGCTCGGTGGCACCGACCGAAGGGGAGCTGGCCAAGATCGAGGAGATGCGGGGAAAGGGACTGAGTCTCGAAGACGCCTGTCGTCTGGCACGGTCCGGCTACTCGTGGCTCGATGAGCGGGACAAGGCCGCCTACCAGGCGGCCGTCCAACATCAGCTGGGCCTCTCCTAATTGGGTACGAAATGGGCGTTATACGCCCATTTCGTACCCAATTACGGTTCAGTCGCGGGTCAGGGCGAGGAGACGGAGCAGCTCCAGGTACAACCAAACCACGGTCACCATGAGACCGAAGGCGGCAAACCACGACATCCAGCCCGGCGCCCCCTCACGGACACCCTGCTCGATGATGTCGAAGTCCAGCAGCAGGTTGAACGCCGCTACCCCGACGATGAACACACTGAGCAGGATGCTGATTGGGCCGCCGTCCCACACGTACGGAATGTCGACCCCGAACAGCGATAGCACGATCGATGCCACATAGAAGAGCGCGATCCCGGCGGTCGCGACGATGATCGTCGAGCGCAGCCTGGCCGTCACCTTGATGATCCGGTTGGCGTAGAGGAAGAGCATCACCGCGAAGACCGCGAACGTCGCCAGGATCGCCTGGAACACGATGCCGTCGTAGAACTCCGAGTAGATGCCGGAGATGGCCCCCACCAGCACACCCTCGGCTGCGGCGAACAGGGGCCCGGTCACCCGGACCCACTGTGGCCGGACCATGGTGACGATGAGCAGACCGAACAGCCCCAGCATGAGCCAGAGGAACCCCGCCCCGAATTCGTTGGGTGAGAACTGTGTCCAGCCGTATACGGCGCCGGCGAGCAGGATGAGGAAGAACAGCCCGGTTTGCTTGACCACCGAGCTCATCGTCATCCGGTCCCCGGTGTCGATGATCGACGGCGGGGCGGGTTGCCCCTCTGCGGGAGCGAAGGTTCGTGTCAGGACTGGATTGGCCATGGACCAGATTGTACCGGTGGCCCGGACTCGGCCCATCGCCGGGCAGCTCGCGTCGTGGGGATCTCGAGCCTCGAACCGACTCGGCGACACGGTGCCCGAACCGGAGCGTATTGCTCGACCCTAAACTGAGAGGTCCGGGTTCACATTGACCACCATTCAGATCACTCGCGCCAAGGATGTCCTCCCCGAGGAGGAAGTCCTGATGCTTCAGCCCATGATCGACGAGATCAATCGGTTGAAGAAAGAGCGCAACGCCATCGTGGCCGCACACAACTACATGACGCCGGACATCTATCACCTGGCGGCCGACATCACAGGCGACTCATTGGCCCTGGCCAACCTGGCTCTGGAGACCGAGGCCGACGTGATCGTCCTCGCCGGGGTCCACTTCATGGCCGAGACCGCCAAGATCATCAATCCACAGAAGACCGTCCTCATCCCTGACCTCGAAGCCGGATGCTCCCTTGCCGACAACATCACGGGGGCGGACATCAGAAGGCTCAAGGCCCAGTACCCGGGGGTACCCGTGGTCAGTTACGTCAACACGTCGGCCGAGGTGAAGGCGGAGTCCGACATCACTTGCACCTCGAGCAACGCGGTCGCCGTGGTCAACTCACTAGGCGTCGATCGTGTCATCTTCACTCCGGATCAGTACCTGGGCATGTGGGTCTCGACACAGACGGATGTCGACGTGATCCTCTGGGAAGGCTCCTGCATGGTGCATGAGAGGTTCACCGGCAAGGAGATCAGCGACTACAAGAAGTCGATGGGGGACATCCCGGTGATCGCTCACCCCGAGTGTCCGCCTGATGTACTCGCAGAAGCCGACTATGTCGGCTCGACCCACGGGATGATCAACTGGGTGAAAGAGCACCAGCCGTCAGAGGTGATGATGATCACCGAGTGCTCGATGGCCGACAACGTGGCGGAGTCGACCCCGCATACCAAGTACGTCAGACCCTGCAATCTGTGCCCTCACATGAAGCGCATCACTCTGGCCAACATCCGTGAGTCGCTGGAGAAGATGCAGTACCAGGTCGAAGTCCCCGAGGACATCGCCGAGCGGGCTCGCCGGGCCGTATCGAAGATGCTCGAGGTCGGTCGGCAGGACTGACCGATGATGAACATCGTCCGGCTGGACGCCCCGATCGTCGTCGGAGCTGGAGTAGCCGGTCTCTCGGTTGCCCTCGGCCTCGATCGGGCGTTCGTCATCTCATCCAAGGACCCAGGTTCGACCTGGTGGGCGCAGGGGGGTATCGCCGCCGCCCTATCCGATGACGATTCGCCCCAGGCGCACGCCGCTGACACGGTCGCCGTCTCCGGAGGTCTGGCGGTCGACGATGCGGTGGCGGCACTCACGATAGGCGGTCCCGAGGCGATCGCCCGCCTCATTCAGATGGGCGCCGAGTTCGACCGTGACGACGATGGGGCTTTGCTGCTCGGGCGCGAGGGCGGGCACCACGCCCGCCGTGTGGTCCACGCCGATGGTGATGCCACCGGAGCCGAAGTGATGCGGGCGCTGAACGATGCGGTGGTGAACAGCCACTCGGTAGATGTCATCGACGGACGGGTGGTCGACCTCGCCAGGAGCGCCGATCGGGTCGTTGGCGTCCTCACCGCTGATGGGAAGAAGCGAACCATCTATCTGGCCCCTGCGGTGGTGATGGCAACGGGTGGCGCCGGTCGCATGTACGCCCACACCACCAATCCCGTCGGAGTCACCGGGGAGGGGATCATGATGGCCGCCCGGGCGGGGGCACGTCTCGCCGACCTCGAATTCGTCCAGTTCCATCCCACGGCGATGCGGGCGGGCAAGGACCCAATGCCGCTCTTGACCGAAGCGTTGCGCGGTGAGGGGGCCAAGCTCGTCGACGGGGCCGGCCGCCGTTTCATGGACCAGTATCACCCGATGGCAGAGCTGGCTCCCCGAGACATCGTGGCCAGAGCCATCTTCTGGCAGTACGACAGGGGGTCGACGGCGTTCCTCGACGCCCGCTCGATCATGAACTTCCACGAGCGTTTCCCGACAGTCACCGCCCATGCCATGTCGGTGGGCCTGGATCCCGTCGACGATCTCTTGCCGGTGTCGCCGGCGGCGCACTATTACATGGGTGGCATCGACTCGGACACCTACGGGCGAACCTCGGTGCCCGGCCTCTGGGCTGTGGGTGAGTGCTCGTCGACGGGTGTCCACGGGGCCAATCGCCTCGCATCCAACTCGCTGCTCGAGGGGCTGGTGTTCGGAGCGAGAGTCGCCGTGGACGTCGGTGGGCGGATGGAGATGCCGACTGGTGACATCGAAGTCCCCAAGGAAGGGCTCGATCTTCCGGTCGTCGCAGGGCCTGCCATCGAGGAGTTGCGTCAATTGATGTGGGACCGCGTCGGCTTGATCAGAACCGGTGACGGCCTCTGGCAGGCGCGAAACTCGTTGCTGGAGATGGAGAGAGTCCTGGGACGGACGATTGCGGGACGGAATGCGGCCGATCTCGCCCTCCTGATGGTCATGGCAGCGCTGCGCCGCTCGGAGTCACGTGGTGGCCACTATCGGGCTGACTATCCCGATGAAGACCCGATGCAGGCGATGCGCGCCCTCGTCGTGCCCGGTGCGGTGGACGCTGTCAAGGTCGGCTGATGAACCCGGCCGACTTCGCTCCGATAGTCGAGCAGGCGCTTCGCGAAGACCTGCGGTATGTGGGGGACATCACGAGTGCGTCGGTCGTTCCCGAGTTGGCCACATCGGAGGCGAGCTTCGTGGCCCGTCACGCGGGGGTGATCGCGGGGCTTCCGGTCGCCGAGTACGTGTTCGCCGTGGTCGACCAGTCGGTCGAGTTCATCTCCGTCGCCAGCGATGGGCAGGCCGTCGAGACCGGCGAGACGATTGCGACGGTCGCCGGGCTGTCGCGTTCGATCCTCACCGCAGAGAGGACAGCACTGAACCTCTTGGGGCGGATGTCGGGTGTGGCCACCGCCACAGCCCGGCTCGTGGCCGCCGTAGCGGGAACGGGGGCTCGAATAACCGATACCCGTAAGACGATGCCGGGCCTGAGAGTCCTCGACAAGTACGCGGTCAGGTCCGGGGGAGGGGTCAACCATCGGTTGGGCCTCTACGACGCGGTGATGATCAAGGACAATCACATCATCGCCACGGGAGACGTTGGCACAGCCGTTGCCGCGGCACGTCGTGCGGTGGGACCCTCCATCAGCGTGATCGTCGAAGTGGAGAGTCTCGATCAGTTGGAGGCGGTCCTCGCTACCGATGCTGACCGCGTCCTC
>Ga0302046_10003253_pt1 | contig 14733 bp, 14 predicted proteins | sample RVTome_11_FD_200261 | JGI IMG/M metagenome (GOLD analysis project Ga0302046, IMG submission 200261) | Soil microbial communities from uranium-contaminated site in the Upper Colorado River Basin, Wyoming, United States - RVT147D111 (version 2) ...
GGGTGGCCTAGCCCGCGCGAAATGGCAATAATAAAAGGTTGACGATGGCGGACGAAGAGAAGCAAGCTGAGCCGAAGACGCAATCGAAGGAGATGAGCCGTCGGGGCTTCATCAGCTGGATTGCCACGGCGTGGGCTTTTTTCGCGGCCGCGGCGGCGATGGGCGGCATCGCGATGGGCCGCTTCCTCTTCCCGAACGTCCTCACCGAGCCGCCATCGACCTTCACCGTCGGGTTTCCCGATGACTTCGCGATTGGATCGGTCGACGAACGGTTCAAGGAAAGGTATCGGATTTGGATCGTCCGTAACGAGGAAGGGATCTACGCGATTCTAGCGATCTGCACCCACCTGGGCTGCACGCCGAACTGGCTGGAAGCCGAGAACAAGTTCAAGTGCCCTTGTCACGGGAGCGGCTTCTACATGTCGGGCATCAACTTCGAGGGGCCGGCGCCCCGTCCATTGGAACGGGTCGCGGTCTCCCTCGCGGACGACGGTCAGGTGCTGGTCGACAAGGGCCGGACCTTCAAGTTCGAGGCCGGGCAATGGGACGATCCCACATCGTTCCTGCAACTGGTTTGACGCCGGCGAGCCGTCCGATCGTTTTGAGCAGTCCGAAGAAGGAGCTTCGTACTCTGCAGGTCCGCACTAGTCGCGGATCTGCGGTCTCAAAGAGGGACTTCTAGTGCAGAAAGTCGCGACCTTCGTCACCAACCTTTGGAATACCACGACCGAATCCCAGATCTGGAAATCCATCTTCCGCCACGGCGCGCCGACCAGCAATCGCAACCGGGTTCTGGTGGTGATGAGCAACGTTTTTCTTCATCTCCATCCGGTCAAGTCTCGCAAGGCGGGGATCAAGCTACGTTACACGTGGTGCATGGGCGGCATCACGTTCTTTCTGTTCCTGGTGCTGACCTTCACCGGCCTATTGCTCATGTTCTACTACCGTCCGACGGTTGAGTACGCCTACGCGGATATCGTCGATCTGCGCGAGCACGTGCCCCTGGGCATCATGCGCGAGCTTCATCGATGGGGTGCGCACGCCATGGTCATCACGGTGTGGCTCCACATGTTTCGCGTCTTCATGACCGGCTCGTACAAGCCGCCCCGCGAGTTCAACTGGGGTATCGGGGTCGTCCTGCTGGTGCTGACCCTGCTGCTCTCCTTCACCGGTTACCTCCTTCCTTGGGATCAGCTGGCCATCTGGGCCATCACGGTGGGCTCCAACATGGCGCGCGCCACGCCCCTGCTCGGACATGAGGGACCGTTAGCGGCAGCCCTGAAGCTGGGGGATATCAGCCTGGTGCATGCCGGGAACGATGCCCGATTCGTACTCCTGGGAAGTCGCGTGGTGGGGGACAGCACGCTCTTGCGTTTTTACGTGCTTCATTGCGTTGGACTCCCGTTGGCAGCGGCTTTCCTGATGGCGGTTCATTTCTGGCGAGTCCGTAAAGACGGAGGCATCTCCGGACCTATGTAAGGTGCTCGAGGTGCTCGCAAGGGGAGCGTTAGGCTGAACTGATGGGGCTAATCAAGGACTTTATCAACTTCATCTCCGGGCCGACCGTTTTGTTCACGTTGGCCATCGTCGCTTTCGCCCTTTCCCTCTATTTCACGCAGGTCTGGAGCAAACGGGCGGGCCTGATTGTCCTGGTCGCCTCGCTCGTTTTCTTCTTCGCCAGTCTCTTCGATCCCAACTTCTGGCTCATCGTGGCCAAACCGGACAACGTGCCCATTTCCGCGATGTTGTTCCTGGTCGGGTTTTTCACGTGGTACGCCATGTACCAGGGCGTCGAGAACGACAGGCGCTCGACCCAGGGAGAAGAGCCTCTCGAAAAACAAGAGGAGGAGAAAGTCTGGGTCTGGCCGGACCTCGTCTACACCGAGCTCATTTGTCTCGTGATCGTAACCATCGTTCTCGTCGTCTGGTCCATCTTCCTGCTGGCTCCCATCGAGCAGCCGGCTAATCCCGCCGACTCCCCCAACCCCTCGAAGGCTCCGTGGTACTTTCTGGGGCTCCAAGAGATGCTGGTCTATTTCGATCCCTGGTTGGCGGGGGTCGTGTATCCCACCCTGATCATCATCGGGTTGATGGCCATTCCATTCATCGACATGAATCCCAAGGGGAACGGCTACTTCACCTGGAAGGAGCGGCGAGCGGAGATTTCACTCTTCCTGTTCGGCTTCCTCGTCCTGTGGATTCTCATGGTCGTTTCGGGAACGTTTCTGCGAGGGCCCAACTGGAACTTCTTCGGTCCTTATGAGTACTGGGACCTCCATCGCGTCGAGCCTCTTCTCAATGTAAACGTTTCGGACTTCTTCTGGGTGAAGCTTCTCGGGCGGCCTCTTCCCGCCAACCCAATCGTGCGAGAGTGGTTAGGAGTCCTGCTGGTTGTCTTCTATCTTTTCGCGCTTCCGGTCCTGCTCGCGCGACCGATGGACAAGGCACCGCGATGGCTGCGGTGGATGAGCCTGAACAAGTACTACGAGAAGATGGGGCCGGCTCGCTATTACGTTGGCGTCCTTCTCTTCTTGTCGATGCTGAGCCTGCCGATCAAAATGTATTTGAGGTGGTTTTTCAACCTTAAGTACATCATGGCGTTTCCGGAAATCTTCTTCAATATCTAGGCGAGGAATGGAGAGCCGTGGGTAACGTAGAGCCTGGACACGCACACGACATCAGTGGGCTGAACGTCGTTTTCGCGTTCGCGAGCATCGGTCTTTTCGTCAGCACGGTCTGGATGATATGGAACGACTACTCGCGTGAGTGGAAGGGCTACCAGCGCCAGTTCATCAGGTTGGAACGGGAGACCGCGCAGAGGCAGCTGGAAGAAGCGCAGGCGTCTCTGGATCCGAACGAGCTGCAGCTGCTCCAGGAGCAGCTGGCGGCGGCCGATACCGCCCTCGCGGATCATCAGCAGAGAATCGACGAGCTCGAATCCCGTCGGGCCACGCTACGGGACGAGCGCTACCTCGCCGACGTTCAGGAGCGAGAGCTCAAGTCAGTCTACGATTCGAAGAAGTTTTATTTCGAGGAGGGTGAGCACGCTCCGCCGGGCAAGCGTGTGGACGCGGAAGAGTTCGAAACGCTGGAACAGGAATTCTTTGCCGCCCGCGACCGCCGGATCGAGTTGGACTACCAGATCGAACAGATCGATCGGGAGCTCAGAGAGATCCGGGCGGCACGCTCGACGGTAGAGGGAGAGCGCCGCAGCCTGACGGAGCGAATCGATCTCGTTCAGCGGCGCCTGGATACCATCCGGCCGAGCTTCCCCAACTTCTTTCGCAATCTCCCCCTGGTGGATTTCATCGATCCCTCCATCGAGATCAGGCAGGTGCTCGTCCAAAACGTCACCGAGGATCTCAATTTCATCCAGGTTCCCCGAGTCGATCGGTGCATGACCTGTCACCTTGGGATCGACAACGAGGACTATGCGGACGCACCGCAGCCCTTCCGAACCCATCCCTCCCTGGATCTTTATTTGAGCCGGGAATCGCCTCATCCGATTGACAACTTCGGCTGTACGGGCTGCCACAACGGTCGCGGGCGTGCCACGACCTTCAATCGCGTGGTGCATACGCCTCGGGACGATGCACAGGAGGCGGAGTGGGAGGAGGCGTACGGCTGGGAAGAGGATCACTACTGGGACAAGCCCATGTACCCGGCGGATTTTTCGGAATCCGGGTGTCTCAAGTGCCACACCAGCTCCGTCCACGTGCCGGGGGCCGACACGTTCAATCGGGGTCGAGACCTATACGAGAAGGCTGGGTGCTGGGGCTGCCACAACACCCGCGGTTTCGAAGAGAGGCGGAATGTGGGACCCGATTTGGCGCACGTCGTCTCCAAGACGACGCCCGAGTGGGCCGCCCGTTGGGTCAAGGACCCGAAGAGCTTCAAGCCCTCGACCTTCATGCCGCGTTTCTGGAATCTCGAGAACAATCTGGATAGCGAGGTCGGCACGCGCAACGACACCGAGGTGGCGGCGATCGTCGCCTATGTCTTCGACCGGGCGGACCCATTGGAGTATGGGTCCGTTCCGAACGGGAATGCCGAGCGAGGACGCCAGCTCGTCGAGTCCGTCGGGTGCTTAGGTTGCCATATCACCGACGAGGCCGAGGCGGATCGCGTGCCCTTGCAGCGCCGCCACGGTCCCAGCCTGGCTGGCCTCGGGAGCAAGGTGAACCGAGGATTCCTGTTCCATTGGCTCAAGAACCCCAAGAGCTATTGGCCGGACACGTTCATGCCGAACCTTCGGCTGACCGATCAGGAGGCGGCCGACATCACGTCTTACCTGATGTCTCTACGCAACGAAGCGTTCGAGAGTCAGCTCGTGCCCCAGGCGGATCCCGCGGCTCTCGATGAGATCACGCTCGAGTTCCTCCGCACGCGTCTGCCGGATCAGATCGCGCAGGAGCGGTTGGACTCGATGCCAGCGGAGGAGAAGCTTCTGTACTCCGGTGAAGGTCTCATTCGCCGGTACGGTTGTTTTGGTTGCCACGAAATCCGCGGCTTCGAGAACGCGCAGAAGATCGGCGTCGATCTCTCCGACTGGGGCTCGAAGATGGTCACCCGACTCGATTTCGGGTACATCGACATCGACCACACCCGCCGTGCATGGCTGGAGCAGAAACTGAGCGCGCCGCGGAGCTTCGATCGAGGAAAAGTCAAACTTCCGGTCGAGAAGCTGCGCATGCCCTTCTTCGACTTCAGCGACGAGCAGATCGATGACATCGCGAGGAACGTTCTGGCGCAAGTGAGAGACGAGTTTCCGTTGGAAGCCGTCAAGCGGCTGGATGCCTCCGAAACACTGGCCGAGCGCGGCCGGAAGATCATCCACGAGTACAACTGCAAGGGATGCCACCTCGTCGACGGCGAGGGAGGAGCCATCTACGAAACGATCGAGGACCCTGGCATGCGCCCCCCGAACCTCAACACCGAGGGGCTCAGGGTGCAGGCCGACTGGCTCTTCCATTTCCTCAACGCACCCTCCACCGTCCGCTTCTGGCTCAACGTGCGCATGCCGACGTTCGAGTTCACGGAGGATCAAGCGAACACGTTGGTGAGAGCGTTCATGGCCATGGAAGATGCAGAGCCTTTTGAGGCACCGGCCCCGCCGGTCGAACCCGATTTCCTGGCCCAGGGGCGAGCCCTGACGACTCGTCTACGATGCGAGCAGTGTCACATTCCGTCCGCGGCAGGGAGCATGTCGGCATCCCAGTTGGCACCGAGCTTCCAGCTGAGCGGCGAGCGACTGCGGCCCGAGTGGATCGAAAGGTGGCTCGCCGACCCACAGGCCATCGCCCCGGGTACCCAGATGCCACAGTTCTGGCCCGTGGACAACCAGGGCAATGTGATCACGCCCGTTCCGGAGTACCTGGATGGCGACCCGATGAGGCAGATGCAGGCGATCGCGGCCTACCTCATGCGGTATGACCGCTAGAGTGTTCCAGGCACCGAAATCGCACTTGGCTCACGACGCAAAACGTAGTAGAAACTGGCCTGCGCCGGGGGTATCTTCTTCGCACCGAACCGGTCGCTGGTGGACAATCCAATCGTCTCGATATTGCCGATACTAGTGGGGACATTCGATGGTAGCTAATTCACCGCCGAGCTCGAGATCGAATCAAGGACTCATGATGGCGATCGCCATTTGGGCTATCGTTTTGGTCAGCGTCGCATTCTTCTTCAAGTGGCAGATGCCCGCGCTGGCATCCAACCGGGGGGGGCTGGATAGTCTCTACTACTGGATCCTGGGGATCACCGGCGTCGCGTACATCGTCGTTCAGCTACTGCTGGGTTATTTCATATGGAAGTTCTCGGATCGCCCGGGAGCGGAGGGCGTCTACTGGCACGACAGCCACAAGATGGAAGTAGGTTGGACGGTAGGTACCGCGGTCGTTCTCCTTCCCATCGTCATGATCGGTCTGAGGCTCTGGAACGGTGTTTACTCGCCGCCGCCGCCCGATGCGGTCGAGGTGGAGGTCGTGGGCGCGCAGTTCCAATGGGACATGCGTTACCCGGGCCCCGACGGAGTGTTCGGGCGCATCGATCCCGCGCTCATATCTTTAGAGAATCTCGTGGGCCTCGATCGGAGTGACCCCGCTTCCACCGACGACTTTGTTCTAACGAACCAACTCGCGCTACCGGTGAACCGCCCTGCCTTGATCCATCTTCGATCGAAAGATATGCAGCATAGCTTCTTCCTACCCCAGCACCGTGTGAAGCAAGACTTACAGGCCGGTATGAACATCCAAACGTGGTTCGTACCCACCGAGGTCGGGGAGTTCGAGATCGCCTGCGCGGAGCTCTGCGGGCTGGGACACTACCGGATGCGAGCATTCCTGACGGTGATGGAACCGGGCGACTACCAGAATTGGTTGGTCGAGCAGCAGCAACTGGCCACCGGCCGATGATGGCCGAGCTTGGCTTGTCCGCCTGTTGGCCGCCAAAATATGTGGTTGCTTTGACTCAAGCGAGTCAGGCGGCGGTCAGACGGCGGGCCGCCGGCCGGTCCGCCTTCGTCCCCCTAGGGGGACTGAGGGACTTCGGCGAGACCTCGCCGTAGCTCGCACCGTCGGTTGTGGCGAGCGAAGGCGGGGAGGAATTGAGTTGGTGAGATACGGTGCTCAAGGGAATCCGGCCGTGGTTTTAGGCGCGAGCGAAGAGCGAGCGCCGCGCGCGGGGGTGTCCGCCTTCGTCCGTCCTGGGGACGAAGAGACTTCGGCGAGACCCGCCGAAGCCGTTAGTATCTTCACTGGCGGAGGCGGGGGGCCCCGCGCGCACTAATGCAAGGAGATCAACAATGAGCGACGCTCATGACCATGAGCCCCAGAGCTTCATCAGCAAGTACGTCTTCAGCTTCGATCACAAGGTGATCGGAAAACAGTACTTGATCCTTGCCATGTGCATGGCCGTCGTGGGCGGCTTGCTCGCCATGCTGATCCGCCTGCAGTTGGGGTGGCCGGGGACCCAGTGGCCGATACTCGGGAGCATCATGCCCATCGGAATGGCAAGTGGCGTGATGACGCCGGAGTTTTACGTCTCGTTGTTCACCATGCACGGAACGATCATGGTGTTCTTCGTTCTATCCCTGGCTCCCGTCAGTGGCTTTGGGAATCTCCTCATTCCCCTTCAGATTGGCGCGCGGGACATGGCGTTCCCCTTTCTCAACATGCTCTCCTTTTGGACGGTGGTGCCGGGGGCGATTATCATCATCGCCTCCTTTTTCGTGACCGGTGGCGCCGCTGCCGCCGGTTGGACCGCTTATCCGCCCTTGAGCGCGGTACAAAGCGCCATACCCGGCTCGCAGATGGGTCAGACGTTGTGGATCATCGGCATGGTGTTCTTCATCGCCGCCTTCACGATGGGTGGACTCAACTTCGTGGTAACGATCCTGAACCTGAGAACCAAGGGCTTGTCGATGATGCGCCTTCCCTTGACCACTTGGGCCCAGTTCGTCGTGGGCATATTGGGGCTGCTGTCCTTCCCCGCACTCGCCGCGGGCGGCATCCTGTTGCTCTTCGACCGCCACGCCGGCACGAGCTTCTTTCTTCCCAGCGGCGTCTACGTGGCCGACCACTTGTTACCGAACCAGGGAGGCACACCGCTGCTTTGGCAGCACCTTTTCTGGTTCCTGGGGCATCCGGAGGTCTACATCATCATGCTTCCGGCCATGGGATTCGCGTCGGACATCATAGCGACGTTTTCCCGGCGTCCCATTTTCGGCTACCGCTCGATGGTCTACGCCATCATCGCGATCGGCACGCTGAGCTTTCTCGTTTGGGGACATCATATGTTCGTGAGCGGCATGAGCCCGTTCCTTGGGAGTGTGTTCGTTACCACGACGCTGGCCATCGCCATACCGTCCGCGGTCAAGACCTTCAACTGGTTGGGGACGCTCTGGGGGGCAAGGATTCGATTCACGACGCCGATGTTCTTCGCCCTCGCTATTGTTTCTCTGTTTGTAACCGGTGGGTTGACCGGTATCTTCCTTGGAACCAACGCGGTGGACATCCAGCTCCACGACACGTATTTCGTCGTCGCTCACTTCCACTTCATCATGGCCGGTGCCGGTTTGTTTGGTGCGCTCGCCGCTTGCTACTACTGGTTTCCCAAGATGTACGGGCGGCACATGAGCGAGAAGTGGGGGAAGGTTCATTTCTGGCTGACGTTCCTAACCTACTATGGAACCTTTTTCCCAATGCACTATCTCGGAATCGCTGGGATGATGCGCCGCATCTATGACCCGAACGTCTACGAGTACCTGCAGCCCTTACAGCCGGTGAATACCTTCATTACGATCAACGCCTTCATCTTGGGAACGGCGCAGATCATCTTCGTCGCCAACTTCTTCTGGAGCATGTTCAAGGGTAAGAGAGCAGAAGCCAACCCCTGGGAGTCCAATACGCTCGAGTGGTCGACACCGGTTCCTCCCGGCCACGGTAACTGGGAGGGCGAATTACCCGAAGTCCACCGCTGGCCCTATGACTACAACAAGCCGGGTGTGAGCGGGGATCACGCTCCACAATGGCAGGCCCCGGTTGCGGCGGAAACCAAGGCCTAGGGAGCCAAGGCGGTATCCTCAGTGAGAGAAGCAGTCGAGCTCGAGGCGACAGAGCGCACTTCCGAGCAGGGCATTCTTGCGGGTGCGGGACAGAAGCTCAGCGACTATCTCGTCCTCTCCAAGGCGAGATTGTCCTTGCTCGTGCTCGGCTCTGGTCTGGTCGGATTCTGGCTCGCCTCGGGAGCGTCGCCCAACCTCACGCGTTTGAGCCTCTTTGCGGTGGGCACCTTGCTCGTCATAGCCGGTGCCAACGCTTTCAACGAGGTGGCGGAGAGATACCAGGACCGCCTCATGCACCGAACGGCTCGTCGGCCACTACCCGCGGGTCGTATGAGTGTACGCGAAGCGATCGTTGCGGCGACTCTGATGTCCGCCACTGGGTTGACGGTGCTCGTTCTTTCGACCAATCTCCTGACGTCGGCGTTGGCCGCTCTCGCGTTCGCCATCTACGTGCTCGTCTATACGACGCTCAAGAGAGTGACGCACTGGAGCACGTTCGCCGGGGCCATTTCAGGCGCGATCCCGACCCTCATGGGGTGGAGCGCGGTCGACAACGCGCTGGGAGAGCCGGCCTGGATTCTCTTCGGGATTCTGTTCTTCTGGCAGTTCCCACACACCTGGTCCATCGCGTGCACATACAGTGAGGATTACGCGCGGGCGGGCTATCGAGTCCTTCCTTTGATAGACACGACCGGGGTCCGGACACGGCTGCAGATGATTCTGTTCTGTGTGGCTCTCCTTGCCGCCAGCGTTCTTCCGGCGCTCACTGGCGTCGCCGGGGAACTGTACCTGGTCGGGGCGGTCACGCTGGGAATGGTGCTTCTCGGCTACGGCGTCCGTTTCGGGACCGGGCGGGCGCGCAGACCGGCCATCCAGCTTATGGCAGTCACGCTCGTCTATATGCCCGTGATTCTGACGCTTCTCGTACTGGACAAACAGGTCCTCTAGACCCATGCCCGACGTCTTGACCAAGCTGCTGACGAAAACAGGAAGCGGTGGTGTCGGCATGGGCGGCGATGTCGGCGGCTTTGGGGGAGGTGGCGGCGGAGGAGGTCGGGAAGCCCCCCTTTTCGACACTGCCAGGGTCGGGCTATGGGTCTTCCTGGGCTCGCTGACGATGCTTTTCGCATCCTTCACCAGCGCTTTCATCGTAAGGCGCGCCGGAGCCGACTGGGCGCCGCTCCGGGTGCCATCGGCGCTGTGGATGAACACCGCGGTGCTCTTGCTGAGCAGCGTCACCATCGAGGTCGGGCGCCGAGCATTCGAGTCCTGGCGACCCCTCGCTTTTCGGAAGTGGATATCCCTGACGTTTCTTCTCGGCGCGGCGTTCGTCGCCGGACAGCTTTTCGCGTGGCGTCAGCTCGCCGAGCAAGGTATTTTTCTCCACAGCAACCCGCACAGCTCCTTCTTCTATGTCTTGACCGGCGTTCATGCGGCGCACGTCGTGGGAGGCATTCTCGCGCTGCTCTACGTGCTGGTGCAATCCTGGCGGTATCGGTTGACGCCCGGAGTCTCGAGCGCTCCGGCCCTCTGCGCCACGTATTGGCATTTCGTGGATGCGGTGTGGATCTATCTATTTGTCGTTCTCTTCGTGATCTGAGATCGGGAAAGCTAAGGAGGGGAGATGAACCAAGGCGCAGCCGGCCAAGCCGCTGAATCGGTTTGGGGAGGTGGCATCGCTCCTTTTGCCACCAGCTGGCAAAAGCTAATGATGTGGATCTTCATCGTGACCGATGCCCTGCTCTTCGCGGGCCTGCTGGTCGGCTATGGGGTCATCCGCGTCGCGAACGGGAGTTGGCCCGACCAAGCCGAAGTGTTTCACATGAACTTCATCGCTCTGATGACGTTTACGCTCATCACGAGCAGTCTCTTCATGGCTTCGGCGGTGGGCGGCGCGCAGGCAGGAAGAAAGCCCCACGTCACCCTGTACGTTTGGCTGACCATCCTGGGAGGCCTGAGCTTCTTGGGAATGCAGGCCTATGAATGGTCCACCGTGATCCACGAGGGCGCGCGGTTGACCAGCAATCCGTGGGGCATTCCGCAGTTCGGCGCTTGCTTCTTCATTATTACCGGCTTTCATGGAATGCACGTCGTCACCGGGGTAACCATCCTGTTGGTCGTTGCCATCCGTTCCGCCCTGGGACGCTACTCGGCCGAGGGTGTGGAGATTGCCGGTCTGTACTGGCACTTCGTCGATCTGGTCTGGGTCTTCATCTTTGCCTTTTTCTACCTGATCTGACGCAGGAGGGACTAGGGATGTCGAAGGATTCGCACGGATACGGGATTTACTGGGTCGTTTGGGGGATACTGCTGGTCCTGACCTTCGTCATGATCGTGATCGGAGAAGCGAATTTGGGTTATATGATGAAAGGTGCCTTGCTATTGGTGGGAGCCTCCGCCAAGGCAGGGTTGATCATCTTCTATTTCATGCACTTGCGGCTCGAGAAGGCGGGCCTTGCCGTCATCGTCCTGGTCGGTATCTTCCTCACCGGTACCCTGATGTTTGCCCTGCCGGCCTACGATGGATCGCACGTCTTCGAGAACCTGCTGTATCGCTGAGGAGCAGCCAATGTCAGTCATTAAACGACTTGCCGTCATGTTTGTCTTGGTGGTGGTGTTGATAGCCGCGCTCGGTGTGTCATCGGCGTCCGCGCAGTGCGCGATGTGTCGCACCGCGCTCACCGAGTCCCCCGAGGGTCAGCAGATGGCGGCCGGCTTCAACAGCGCCATTCTTTTCCTCCTGGGCGCCCCGTATCTCGTGTTTGGGACGCTCGCCGGATCGCTCTGGATCTCCAAGCGAAGAAAAGGGCGGCTTGTCTCGCCGCCCGCCTTCGCTTCGCTTCGGCGTGGCCTCGCCGAAGCCGTGGCAAGCGGAGAGCTCGACCACGGCGAAGGCGGGTAGCCTTGGCGAAGGCGGACCTCAAAGCCCGTAAAGCATCCAGTAGATCACGACCCCGGTCACCGACACATAGAGCCAGACGGGAAGTGTGAGCCGCGCGATCCGCTTGTGAAGCTCCCAGCGGCCCCGGAGAGCTCGATAGAGAGTCGTCAAGGCGAGCGGTAGGATTACCGCCGCCAGAACAATGTGTGTGATGAGGATGGCGAAGTACACCGCGCGCACCCATCCCTGCCCGGTGAACGCCACCGAGCCCACCTGGTAGTGATAGTAGAGGTAGGAAGCGAGAAAGACGCTCGACACGACGAAGGCGGCGACCATCGAGAACTTGTGCGCGCGGACGTGCTGGTGTCGGATACACCAAAAGCCCACGATCAGAAAGACTGCCGCAGTCGCGTTGAGCACCGCGTTCAAGCTGGGAAGGGTCGAGGCGCTCATGGTCAGCTTCGACCTTCTGCCACGATCACGGAACCTAGCTCGGCTGCGGACCGAGGGATGAAACGGATCGAGGCCCGCAGGGTGACCAACCAGGTCATGGCGAGGAGCAGTGCGCCGTTGGCCACGTGCGCCGTTGCGGGAAAGACAGCGCGTGACGTCCACACGATGGTGCCACCGAGGACGAGCTGTAACAGAACCAGCCCCGAAATGAGAACGGCCAATCTCGTGAATCGCCGGTCGTCGCGATGTCGAAGCCAGATCCGAGCCACCAGCCAAACGATGGATCCGGTCACGACCACCGCGAAGAGACGATGGGCGAAGTGAATGGCGACCGAAAAGCCTTCTAGCGGCGGAATCAGACCTCCGAAAGCGAGCGGGAAATCCGGGATGGCAAGGGCGGAGCCGGTGTGCCGGACGGCCGCTCCCAAGACGAGTTGTAGGTAAACGGCCGTGGTGGCAACCGCCGCAACCACGCGAAGGGACGGAGCGGACGGGTCAGGTTCTTCGGCGGCTTGCTCCCACTCCCGGGACGTTGCGTAGGCCAGAAGAACGATCACAGAAAAGAACGTCTGGGCCAGAGTTGCGTGCGCGACGGAGACGGGCGTCGGCAACAGGAAGATGACGGTAATACCGCCGAGAACACCTTGAGTGATGACCATGGCCAGGGCAGCCGCACCCAAGCGTCGCACCCATCTGCGGGTCTCTGCCCGCCAGAGCCAGACCGCCAGAATTACCGTCAGCGTCCCCACGAACGTCGCGACCATTCGGTGGCCATGCTCGTAGAAGATGCCTCCGACCATGGGTGGCATCAGCATCCCGTAGGAAAGGGGCCAGTCGGGCACCGCGAGTCCCGACTCCGTGCTGGTTACGAGGCCACCCGCCCATATGAGAACCCACGTGCACGCCGCGGTCAGTACGGCGAATCGATGGAGCCAGCGGCTTCGTTTGGTGAGCGGCGCGGTTTCGGACACGGATGAAAATTGGGCGCAACGACGGCGCGGGTCGAGAAGGGACGTCTGACGCGGCCTTATCGTAGCAACCAAGCCGAATGACGCCAGGCTAGGCATCTGACACAGCCCGGCGAAGCTCGGGAGTTTTTCCGCCGAGGCCGAGCCTCGCCGGAAAGACGCTCTCGCGAAGACTACTCGGCGGAGAACGTGAAGCTCACTTCTTTCGTTTCTGAAGCTCCGACGGTCACGCTCTGTGTCTGGGCTCCCAGGGTTTCGTGCCAGGCCTCGACGACATAGTCGCCGGGGGGGAGATTTCCGATCTCGAACGACCCGGTGTCCGCCGTCACGCTGTAGTACGGATGAGGCAGGACTCCGGCGTAGGAGTTCATCCACTTATGTACGTCGCACTTGAACGGGACCATCACCTCGGCATTCTGGAACGTTCGGGTCGTGGTGAGACCTTTGACCGGCTGCCCGATGTTGAACTGCTCGTTGTTCACCGGCATGGCGTGAATGTTGTGGAGCGTATCGTCACTGTTTCGAATATCGAGATTCTGGCCGACCATGATCCCGAATATGTGCGGGTGGTAGGTGCAGCCCTGTTGATCCAGTAGCACCGCTTCACTCGGCGTCGGGAAGGAGCGTCCTTCGAGCCCGCCCTTGACGTAGACGAACACATTCGCGAGCGTGCCGTTCTCGTTAGCGACGACGAACTCGGTCCTAACCGGGGTCGGGTGAAGTCTGGCGCAGACTGGGTCGGCACCCATCTGGATCGCTTGCTGGTCCGGAGCCGTCCCTTCAAGCGTCGCCGTTCCAGTCAGCGAGCCGGCGGTCGCGGGGTCCACGGGAGCGGCTGTGGGAGCAGCAGCGGCGGGCGCCGAAGGTGCGGTCTCTTCACCGCCGCCTGTATCACCGCCTCCTCCACAACTTACTGAGCCCACCGAGGCAACGATGGTTAACAAGGCCAGCGAACAAGGGACAGCAAGGAATCGCTTGATCATTCACATCCTCCGTTGAGTATTAATTGGCTTATGTAGCCGGGGCATCGGCCCCGCGTCGACGTGCCGGGGGCTTCCACCGGCGAGTCGACCTCCGAAGCGCCCCAGTATACAGGATTTCCGGTTCAAAGCAACCCGCGGAGTCAGAGCGGGACGACGCCCATCAGGTTGAGGAGTCCTCAACCCGCCCGCAGGCGCGTAGTATCCCGGGCGGGAGTAGCTTCGAAGTGATTCCGGGACATCTCATACCTTCGTAGCAGCCCGAATGCGGACGATTCGCCTTCGGGCGAGCCGGAGCCGTCAGCTCATGCAAGCTCCCGAGCGAGGAGCGAGGGAGCACTGAGCAGTGGGATGGCGTGGGGCCCGCGGCATTTAAAAGTCGTTCCGGGATCCCGGTCCGCCGCGGCGTTGCCTCGGGCTCTCGCGAACCATCGATAGCGAAGGCTTCTCGTTGGCTCGGGACGAGTCTCCGTCTGCCCGAGATTGAAAGAGCTCTCGCACCAGACTCGACTCCCGTTTGTAGAACCCTTCCGTGTGGAAGGACTCCTCGAGCTTCAGGCGCTCGTAGTCCAGGTGATGGCAGAGCTCATGGAGGAGCGTTCGTAAGAAGGTCTTGAATTTCACGACCTGAGCTCTTTGCGCCGTTCGCATCCAGACCGAGACGCGGGGGACTCCTTCCTCGTCTGGCTCATACAAACCATGGAGCTCACCCGTCTCCCAGGAAGGCCGCCGCCGCAGCACTTTGATGCGAAGAGGGGGTACTTTCAGTGCGGCGGTGAGTCCATCCATGAAAACCTGCGCCGCGCGCTCGGTGTTCACTCGCTCGGCGCCGGCAAGTGCGCGCTCCAGTGCGTCGACGAGGTCGCTGATGCAGTGCGTCTCGTTTGG
>Ga0302046_10003254_pt1 | contig 14731 bp, 13 predicted proteins | sample RVTome_11_FD_200261 | JGI IMG/M metagenome (GOLD analysis project Ga0302046, IMG submission 200261) | Soil microbial communities from uranium-contaminated site in the Upper Colorado River Basin, Wyoming, United States - RVT147D111 (version 2) ...
GGCGTCGCGAAAGGTCTGCGCGTGCAGGGGCACCACGAGGAGGACCGACAGCGTCAGGCCGGTCATCCAGCGGGCAAGGCGTACCAACCGGGGCATGGCAGGAGGGGAAGCGGCTGCGACGAGTACGCCTCAAGGTAACCATTGCCCGCCGGACGACAAGGCAAAAAGACGTACAGCTAACAACGAACGTAGCGGTCAGGACACCGGCACCACCGGCGTCGGCGTCTTGACGACCTCCTCCAGCATTTGATCGTAGTGGGCGACGTGCGCGGGCCAGTCGAGCGACGCCAGGATGCCGCGCAGGGTCGCCGGCGGCAGGGGGCGCTCGCGGCCTTTGAGGATCGCATCCATGATCTGAAAGAGGGCTTCGTCGTCGTCGTAGAGGACGGGCGCGTGCAGCAAAGGACGATGGAGCGACTCCGGCACCAGTTCGGGATAGCTGAGGCGGTTGGGCAACAGCGGATGGCAACCGCAGTAGATCGCCTCCATGACGGCTACGCCGAAGAACTCATGGATCGCCGTCGAGACGACCAGGTCGGCGCGATGAAGCAGGCGGCTGTACTCTTCGAAGTTCTCGGCGTAGCCGTAGTGCAGGATGCGCTCCGCATACCGTTCGAAAGCCCGTTCGAACTCATACGGCTGCTCTTCGAAATGCTTGCCGGCCAGGATCAACCGGAACGAACAGCCGACGTCATCGAGGCGATTCATCAGCCGGAAAAAGGCCTCCGGGTTTTTGTCGTACTCCCAGCGCTGGTTCCACAGCACGATGGGCGGTTTCATGCCCGGCCCCCAGGTAGGCGGCGCATACGCGTCGGCGTACCGGTCGTGGGCCTGCAAGTCCATACCCAGGTGCAACACCGTGCTCTTCCGCCGAATATCCTGCACCGTGTGCAGGTGCGTATAGTCCGGAAACATACGCAGCAGCAGCGGCAGCGCCTTCATGAACTCCTCGTAGTGGAAGTGCGAGTTGAAGACGATGCGGTCCGCAGCCAGGCAGGAGAGGTAGTTGATATACGCGTAGGTATGGTCCCGCTCCTGGTCCTCCGGCAACGGATAGGTCAGCTGGTTTTCATGGAGGTAAAAGACCACCGGCACGTCGTTCAGGTGCGGCCGCGTCAGGGCCAGAAACGCCGGGATGTTGACCATGCTGGTGGCGAAGATGACGTCCGGCTTGAAGCCTTCCTGGAGGACCTGCACCGCCTTGCGCGCCATGGTGACGGCCCCGCCGTGCATGCGCCACTTCCAGAACCGCGCCGCCATGGTGATGAGGTGAAAATGGTGCGTGCTGTGCCGGGCCAGTCCGTCGAGAAAGATACGATGGGAACCGCCGTACCAGGGCTCCAGGGCAAGAACGTTCATCGGGGTGCTATGGATGCTCGCCGTGAAAAAAGGTGACTACTCCTCTTCTTCCGCTTGCGCTTCTTCCGCTTCTTCGAGCAAACGCCGCAAGTCGGCTTCCTCGGCCTCGGTCGTCGGGCGAACGATCGAGATGGCGCGTACCTGGAGGTGCTCACGCAGAATGGGATCTTTCACTTCATCGGCTGTGACGGGATATTCCTCACCGGGACGGATCACCAGCGTACGGGTTGAAAGGTTGATCTCGACAGAGCGCTCATTCGTATTTTTTATGACCATGCCCTTGCGCTTGCGGCTCATTATACCATACCCTCGCGTTCAGAATAAGACCAGCAACGATGCCTCTCTGGCTATGATGTAGGCAGGCACGGGGCCGGAGCCGCCGGACCTCGGCGATGAAGGCCGACGCCTGCGGTTCTTCGGACCGCCTCGCGGTGCGATGCATAATACAATTTTTCGCGCTGGGATGAAGCCACCCTCCCTCCTGGAGCCGGCATTAAAACACACTTCACACGATTCTCGCAATGCACGATCTGCCCCGGCTCCCCACGTCGCCGATCCCGATGGTGCAGGCCGGACGCGCCGCCTGCGAAGCGCTGCTCGGCCTGGTTTACCCGCCCCGGTGCGTCGGCTGCGGAGCGCGCCTGGTGGAGGAGCAGGTCCCGCTGTGCCACCGTTGCCTGCACCGCCTCGAACGGGCCGAGGCCACCGAGATCGATACGCTCCTCGCCCGTCTTCCCGAAGCACGCGACACGATCGACGGCGCCTTCGTGTTGTGGCTTTTCGATGCCGGAGGCACCGTGCAGCGCGTCCAGCACCTGCTCAAGTACGGGAACCGCCCCCGCATTGGGCTCGCCCTCGGTGCCCTGATGGCCGTCCCCTATCGCCACAGCAATGCGGTGTTGCCTGACCTGATCTTGCCCATCCCGCTTTTTCGGACACGCCGCTACGAACGCGGGTACAACCAGAGCGCCATGCTCGCCCTCGGCCTGGGCCGCACCCTCGGCGTCCCCACCTCGGAGACGGTGCTGGTCCGGGGGCGGGCCACCCGCTCGCAGACCCACCTGTCGCGCCGGCGGCGATGGGAAAACGTAGCCGACGCATTTACCGTCACCACCCCGGATGCCGTCGCCGGACGCAGGATCTTGCTCATCGACGACGTACTCACCACAGGCGCCACCCTCGCCGCCGCCGCCGCCGTCCTCCGGCGGGCCAGCGCCGCCGCCATTCACACCGCCACGCTGGCTCTAACGCGGAGTTAGGCCGTACCCTTCGAGGGGGCCCCGGCCTCCTCACCGGTGCGCTTCAAGGCGAAGCACATCGTCGCAGCGGGCTGCTTCGGCGGGCACGTTGGTAGCCACGAGCAGGAGCCGCCCCGCCTCGCGCTGATAGGCCACGATGCGGTCAACCATGGCGAGGCCCTCCGCGTCGAGGTTGGCCGTCGGCTCGTCCAGCAGCAGCAGCGGCGGCTCGGCCAGCAACGCCGCCGCGTACTTGACACGCTGCTTCATGCCGGACGAATACGTCCCCACTAGGTCGTCGGCCCGCGGGGTGAGGTCTACCTGGTCGAGCACGTCGGTGATGCGCCGCGCGGCCTCGGGCAGGCACCGCACGCGGGCCAGGAACGCCAGGTTTTCGCGCGCCGAGAACCCATCGTAGACGTTGAGATAGGGGGCGACGAAGCCGGTTTGGAGCGGGCGTTCCGCGTCGTCCACGGCCTGCCCGTTGAGATGCAGGGCCACGCTCCCCTTCGTGGGCCGCAGGATCCCACCGATGATTTTCAGCAGGGTGGATTTGCCGGATCCATTGGCGCCGGTCACCGCCAGCGTCCGCCCGCCCTCCAGCACGAAGGACAGGTTGCGAAACAGAACGCGACGGCCGAAACGTTTTCCTATGGTTTCGGCGACAAGCCGAGGCATGGGCAAGGACACGTGGGCTTGAGGGGGTTCGTTAGGGAGAAGATGCCCGTGGGTGACCGCCGCCGTGGGCGGCGTCTGTGGGAGGACGGACGTACACCAGGTAGGCCAGGGCAACGAAGTCGTACACGGCGTGGGTGACCACCGGCGCCAGCAGGTTGCCGGAGACGACCAACAACACGCCCAGATAGACGCCGAAGAGCGTCGCGTAGACGGCATAGGTGACCGAGACGAAGTGGGCCAGGCCGAACAACAGCGCGGTAACCGCCACGGCAAGCCCCGGCCCTATGCGTCCGGCCAGCGCCGCTTGCACGACGCCCCGGAAAAGCACTTCTTCACCGACTCCGGCCATCACAGAAAGCACGGCAAGATCGACCAGCGTGCAGTCCGCCACGAGCGGAGCCAGTGTGTGGTCGATGGTTCGGCGGAACCGCACAAACGGCGGCCATACCGACCGAACAACCCAGGCCAGCCCGAGGAGGGCCGGCACGCTCGCCAGCAGGCCCAGACCGATGCCCCTGCCCGTCAGGTGCCACTGCCCGAACGCCGGCGTACCGAGGTATGCACCCAGCCCCCATCCGAGAACGGCAAGCCCGCCCTCGAAACCGATGGTCAACCAAAACAACGGCCTGCGCGTCATGGATCGTAGCTCCTGGGTAACCGCTCCGGGTACACGGATCTGTTTCGGTAGGGATGGATGCGAGGGCCCATAACGCCGCCGACTACGCCGCGCCTTCCTCGCGAGACGGACCCAAGGTAAAGCAAAACGTGCTCCCGTGTCCCGGTCCCTCGGACGCTACCCAGATCCGCCCGCCGTGTACCTCTACGATGCGGCGGACCAGCGTCAACCCGATCCCCGTCCCCTCATGGGTCTTGTCCAATTGGTCAAACAGGCCAAAGATACGCTCGTGATGTTTCGGATCGATGCCGCAGCCGTTATCGCGTACGTAACAGACCACCGTCCCCCCTTCCTCCCGCGTACCGACTTCGACGCGGGGCGACGGCTGATCCCCCATGAACTTGACCGCATTGTCGAGGAGATTTTGAAAAACTTCGACCATACGCAACCGATCAACCAGGACGACCGGCATGGCGGGGGCGACCTCGACAACAACGCCGCGCTCGGTGATCCGCCCGGCGACGAGTCCGGCGGCTTCCTGAGCCAGTTCCGTGAGCGACAGGGGTTGCCTCGGGGCCGCCACCCGACCGATGCGCGAGAGGGCCAACAGTTCGTCGAGCATCTGCTGCATCGCCTCGGCGGCATGGCGTATGTGCTTGACGTCGTCCTCGATGCGGGCCTGATCCCCTTCAAAAGCATCTTGTTCCAGCAACCCGAGAAACCCCCTGATCGTGATGAGCGGGCTTTTAAGGTCGTGCGAAACCGTATAGGTGAAGCGCTCCAGTTCGGTATTCTTGGCTTCGAGCTCTTCGACGAACCGTTCCCGGTCCTGATGGGCCTGTTTGCGCTCGGTGATGTCGCGAAAGACAACGACCTGCTGTTCCGAAGGCTGTTCCTCGCGCCGGCGCACGGCGGAGATGTGCACTTCAAAGCAATAGGGTACGCCATCGACCGAAAAGGTAACCTCTTTGATCGTGCGCTCCGGGAGGTCCGCCCCTGGATCGTGTACCTCAAAGCCGGGCAGCAACGCCGTAACCGGCTTCCCAATGACCACGCCGTCCGCCCTGCTAAAAAGGGATCGGGCGGCCGGGTTGAGATCGATGACCTTGTTTTCCATGTCCAGCACGAGGACGGCGTCGGGGATGGCTTCCACGAGCGAGGCGCGGGCCAGGAACCGGAGGTCTAACCGGCGAAACGGAAACACCGCCCAGGCAAAGAAGACGGCGCTGAGGATGAAAGCCACAGGCGTCAGGTCGATATGGCCGAAACGATCCGGGAACGAGAGGAAGACGATGTTGGCGAACAGCGGGACGGTACCGCCCAGCAGCAGCAAGGTGGATTGGGTGCGATAGAGCGCCGGGCCGTACAGGCCTTGCCACACGAACAGCACGATCCCGCCCCCGATCAGCGCATAACTATAGCATGTGTGGACCCAGAACCAGAAACCGTAGACACGGGCCACGCCCGGTATCGGCCCGGACGTACTCAACGTGGTCTCGGTAAACATCCAGCCGTGCAGCCCATTGGTAGCAACCATCACGAGCGTCATCACGGGCACGATGAACAACACCGAAAGGTGCCCGCCCGGCACGCGGCGCCCGGTGTACGCCAGGGCAAACCAGGCCCAGCTGACGGCCACCATGGTTATCGGAACGTACCGCAGGTTCGACAGGAATACCTTGGTCGAAAAAGGTACGGCGAGCACCTGCAAGCAAGACAGCAACGACCAGAGCCCGGCCGAGACAATGAGCCCAAAGAACGGCCAGGACACCGGGACGTCTCGCCGAGGCCAGGCATAGGGCAACAGAGTAATCGCAACCAGGAACGAAAGAAAAAACGACCAGACGTACTCGTTATAGCTCCATAGCATATGTAGATAGATCAAATTTTTTTAACAAGATAACGCCCCGAACAAATTTATTCCTGTGTTTTATCACTCCGGCTGAAGTTTCCGCGGGCGCTCCACGAAACATCAACCGTTCCCTATATTTTAACCCCACGCGCCGCCGGGTAACAGACTGTGTATTTATGCTTCCCGACAATACGAAGCCTCGCACTCCAGGGCGTCCTACAGGGCTGCCGATACGAGCTTTTGTCTTGACGGGTCTGCTGCTGCTCGGGATCCTGTGGTTCGCCCGATCCGAAGCGCCCCGAGAAGACGACGCGCCCGACACGCGCTACCCTTCCGAATGGGCCTGGGTACAACGCACCTTTCCCCATTTCAAAGCCGATCCCGACGCCTACCCCAAAGCCTTCGCTCACACGCAGTCGCTCCGTACCGCCGCCAAATCCACCCCTTTCGGAGCCTGGCAACCCGTCGGGCCGACCAACATCGGCGGACGCATCAGCGACGTAGCCTTCGACCCGCTTCGCCCCACCATCGTCTATGCCGCCGCCGCTACGGGCGGCCTCTTCAAGTCGACCGACAGCGGCCAGACGTGGCGCCCCATCTTCGACGCGCAACCCGTCCTGAGCCTGGGCGACCTCGCCATCGACCCGGTCGATACGGACGTGCTCTATGCCGGCACCGGCGAGGCCAACGGCGGGCATAACAACTTTTCCGGTACGGGCCTCTACAAATCGACCGACGGCGGCGAGACGTGGTCGCTCACGGGCCTCGAAAACACCGCCAGCATCGGGCGGGTACTGGTCGATCCGACGAACCCGAACCGGGTCTTCGTCGCCGCCGCCGGCTCCTATTTTGTCCCCAACCCGGAACGCGGCGTCTACCGAAGCCTCGACGCCGGCGCCACCTGGGAGCAGGTCCTCCACGTCAACGACTCGACCGGCGTGATCGACCTTGTAATGCGCCCCGACGACCCGGAGGTTCTCTTCGCCGCCGCGTGGGAACGCGTCCGGCGGCCTACCGGCGCCCAGCTCAACGGCGTGGGAAGCGGCCTTTACCACTCTACCGACGGCGGGGATACCTGGGAACGCCTCGGTGCCGCCCACGGCTTGCCGGACGTGTGGCTCGACGGCCTGCCGGCCGGGCGCATCGGCCTCGCCCTCTGCCGCAACGTGCCGGACGTGATGTATGCCCTCTACACCGACGGCACGTCCTACCGGGGCCTCTTCCGCACGAATGACGGCGGCGTCACGTGGTTCGAGGCGGACCCGGACCGGGACCTGCAATCCGGCTTCAGCAATTTTAGCTGGTACTTCGGCCAGGTGCGCGTGGCGCCGGACGACCCGGAGCGCGTCTACGTGATGGACGTTCAGTTTATGTCCTCGTCCGACGGCGGCGCCACCTGGCGCCGCGAAACAGGCACCCACGTCGACCACCACGCCCTCGACTTCCATCCCACCAACGCCACCGTCGTCATCAACGGTAACGACGGCGGCCTGGCGCTTTCTCAGAACCGGGGGCAGACGTGGCAACGTGTAGCCGATTTGCCCGTCACCCAGTTTTACGAGGTCGGCCTCGACCCGAGCAACCCGGCGCGCTTCTACGGCGGCACGCAGGATAACGGCACCTTGCAAAGCAACGGTCCGTCCGGCTGGCGCACCATCCTCGGGGGAGACGGCTTCTACGTCCTCGTAGACCCCGAAAACCCCGACATCGTCTACGCCGAAACGCAGTTTGGCGGGCTTTTCAAGATCACGGGCGGCCAGACGAACGGAGCCACCAGCGGCATCTCGGCGACCGACAAGCGGAACTGGTCGACGCCGGTGGCAATGGACCCGGGGCAATCGCGCGTCCTTTACTACGGTACCACACGCCTCTACCGCACCGAGGACGGGGCGCAATCGTGGGAGCCGATCAGCAGCGACCTGACGCGCCGTCTGGGCTATGCCCTGATCGGCACCCTCACGACGATCGCGGTGGCGCCTACCGACGGCAACGTCATCTACGTGGGCACGGACGACGGCAAGGTGTGGGTCAGCAGCAACTACGCCGCAACCTGGGACGACATCACGGGCGGCGACCTGCCCTTCCGCTGGGTCACCCGCGTCGTCGTCGATCCGACGGACGAGAACACGGCGTACGTGACCTATTCCGGCCTCCGGTGGCGCGATCCGCAGCCCCACGTCTTTCGCACCCGCGACCGGGGCCAGACCTGGGAGAATATCACGGCGAACCTGCCCGACGCGCCCGTCAATGCCTTCGCGGTCGATCCACGCAACACCGCCTACCTCTACCTGGGCAACGACGTCGGCGCCTTCGTGAGCCCGGACGGGGGCGCTCACTGGGAACTCCTCGGCGACGACCTGCCCTCCGTGCCGGTCTACGACCTGAAGGTTTTCGAGAACGATTCGCTGCGCTTCCTGGTCGCGGGTACCCACGGACGGTCGATGTATACGCTCGACCTCTCCAGCGTGCAGGCCCCGACGCAGCCGACCGGCCTAGAAGACGACGCCCCCGCACCGGAACGGCCTGTGCTCGCACCGGGCTATCCCAACCCTTTCCGCGCCCGGACCACGCTCACCGTCCACCTTCCCCGGCGGGCCGACGTGCTCCTGGAGGTCTACGACGTCCTCGGCCGCCGCGTGGCGACCCTCTTCGACGGCTCCGCCCCGGCGGGATCACACACGGTTACCTGGGATGCCGGGAATACGGCGGCCGGCCGTTATGCCGCCCGCCTCACCGCCACGTCGGCCACCGGCCGCTCCGTGCACACGACGATGTTGACGCGGGTACGCTGAGTTTGGCTACCATGCGATGGGTGTTCTGCCTCGCCCTTGCGCTTCGTGTTGCGTGTTTTACATAGCAAGGCCTTCGCAGGCATCGCCAACCCTCAACGCAATTGACAAGTTTTAAGGAGGCTCATTGGCGGTTCTGAAGCCGCTGGCAGAAGGCCGGCACGTCTTCGACGCTTGGCCTGGGTACGCTCTCGATCTGGTCCAACACCTCGTCATACCGCGCGATCAGGCCACACTCCCGGTACCAGAAGGCGGCGATCAGTGTGTTCAGATTGGCCAGGTTGCGGCGTATGCCTTCGTGACCTTCATTAAAAAGCTTCGCATAGATAAGTTGCCCGGCCTGCTGCGCCTGATATTCATAACTGCGTTGATCCTCATAGACCTGCGACAGCAGCAGCACGTCGGCGTAGTCCATGGCGGACACGGCATCGGTGGCGTTGGCCGCCTGCCAGGCGGTATTGAGCAGCGTAGCAGGCCCGATGTAGCCTCGCGAGAACAATCGCGCGTTCGGATACCGCTGCTCCGCGATGCCGGATGGGCCGGTACGTGACGACAGGTATTGCAGCGTATCCGAGAGCAGGAGATGATACGTCAACGATTCGAGAATGGCCTGTCGGTTCACGGCAAGCTCATGGCGGACGCTTTCGAGGGCGGTCGCGGCATGTTGCTTGCGGTTGTAGTGTTCGCGCCCTTCGTTGGCGGCCAGCGCCAACACCACGCCGAAAACCACAAAGAAGGCTTCGAGCAGCATGGGCTTCCAGCGTAGCTTCTGTTCCTCTTGGGTCTCCATGGGCCTTTCAAGGTTTTGATTCAGCGGCGGCGCAACACGCCCCCGACAAAGCTGAGGAGCGCGAAAAACGGTCCTGCGACGAACACCGCCGTCATGGCGGCCTCCAGCACTTTATCATGGGTATTCGTCGACAACCCCATCGTTAGGACATAGGCTACAAAAGCGCCGACGAAGTATCCCACCAGCGCCCAGAGGAAACCGCGTCCGATTCGTTTACCCATAGCGTGACCTCCTCAGAAATTCCCATTCCGTTATCCTGTTTTTTGTTAGTTTGATGCAGAAAATACGTCACCTCCGCAAGACAACCTATCCCTCATGACCGAAGTACGGCACGCAACCGCTTTCACATACGTCGAAGACCTGTGGGACGATACCGAGGCCGACCGGCTCGACCCGCTGGGCCGCCTCGTCTACCGTTCCAACCTGCTTGGGAAGAGCTGGCGCATCACCAACACGGGCGGCGGCAACACCTCCTCGAAGCTGCCGGAAACCGACCCGCTGACGGGCGCGTCCGTCGAAGTCCTCTGGGTCAAAGGCTCCGGGGGCGACCTGCGCACGGCCGGGCGCGGCCACTTCGCCTCGCTCTACCAGGACAAACTCCTGGCGTTGCAGCAACTCTACGGCCGGATGGACAACCGGGGTCCGAAGACCGAGGCCGAAGACCGGATGGTGGAGATGTTCCGGCACTGCACCTTCAACCTGAACCCGCGTGCCCCCAGCATCGACACGCCCCTGCACAGCTTCGTCCCCTATCCCTTCGTCGACCATACCCATCCTGTCGCCTGCATTGCGCTGGCGACGGCCCAGGCCGGCCCGGCCCTCACGCGTGAGGTCTACGGCGACGCGGTCGTCTGGGTGGACTGGCAGCGGCCCGGCTTCGAACTCGGCCTGACGCTTCAGGAAGTCTGCCGCACCCACCCGGAGGCCAGCGGCGTGCTCCTGGGCGGCCACGGGCTCATCAACTGGGCCGACGACGACAAAGCCTGCTATCACCTGTCGCTCGCCTTGATCGACCGGGCGGAAGCCTACTTCGCGCAACACGATACCGGGCAGGCCGTCTTCGGCGGCGCCCGCTACGAGGCCCTGCCGGAAGCCGCACGCAACACGACCCTCGCGCAACTCCTGCCCTGGCTCCGGGGCCGCCTGAGCGGGACGCAACGCGTCCTCGCCACCGTCGAAGCAGACCCGGCGGTGCTCGACTTCGTCGACGCCGAGCACGCACCCACCCTCGCCGAACTGGGTACGTCGTGCCCCGACCACTTTCTGCGCACAAAGATCAAACCGCTCTACGTCGACTGGAACCCGCAGGCCGAAGACCTGGATGCCCTGAAGGCGAAGCTGGAGACCGGCCTGGACCGCTATCGGAACGACTACGCGGCGTACTACGAGGCGTGCAAACACCCGGACTCGCCCGCCATGCGCGACGGCAGCCCGACGGTCGTCCTCGTGCCGGGCCTGGGCATGATCACCTGGGGAAAGACCAAAAGCGAATCGCGCGTCACGGCCGAGTTCTACAAGTGCGCTATCGAAGTGATGCGGGGCGCCGAGTCGGCCTCGACCTACACGGCGCTACCCCGCCAGGAAGCCTTCGACATCGAGTACTGGCGCCTGGAAGAGGCCAAGCTCCGCCGGATGCCGCCTGAGAACGAACTCTCCCGCCAGATCATCGCCGTGATCGGCGCCGGCAGCGGCATCGGCAAGGTGCTGGCGGAGCGCCTCGTCGACGAAGGTGCCGTGGTCGTAGCCCTGGACCTCGACGCCGGGGCGGCGGAAGCAACGGCCCGGGCCATCCTGGACCGCGTCGGCATGGGCATCGGGGTGGCCGGCACGGGCCTCTCGGGGTGCGGCGACGCCCTCGGGCTTTCCTGCAACATCACGGACCGCGCGTCGGTCATGGCAGCCCTGGACCAGATCGTTCTTGCCTACGGCGGGCTTGACGGCGTCGCCATCACCGCCGGGCTCTACTACCCGCCCGATGCCGAAGGCATGGTGCCGGACGACGCCTGGCAGAAGACGTTTGCCGTCAACACCATCGGGCCGGCCCTCGTGGCGGACGAAGCCGCTCGCCGATGGCGCGCGCAGGGCCTCGCCGGCAGCCTGGTCGTCACCACCAGCGTCAACGGCGTGGTGGCTAAACGCGGCAGCCTGGCCTACGACACCAGCAAAGCCGCCGCCAACCACCTGATCCGCGAGCTGGCGATCGAGCTGGCGCCCCTCATCCGGGTCAACGGCGTGGCACCGGCCACCGTCGTCGAAGGCAGCGCTATGTTCCCGCGTGACCGCGTCATCGCCTCGCTCGCCAAGTACGGGCTGGACTACGACGAGGCCGAGGACACCGAGACGCTCCGGCAGCGCCTCGCCGCGTTCTACAGCAACCGCACGCTCACCAAACAGACGATCACGCCCGGCGACCAGGCCGAGGCTGCCTTCCTGCTGCTCTCCGGCCGCCTCGGCAAGACGACCGGCCAGATCCTGACGGTCGACGGCGGCCTGGAAGGCGCGTTCCTGCGATAATGAACGTCGCCCTCTTCGTCCCGTGCTACGTCGACCAGTTCTATCCCAGGGTCGCCGTCGCCACCCTGGCGCTGCTCGAAAAGCTGGGCTGCACGGTCGCGTACCCGCCGGAGCAGACCTGCTGCGGACAGCCGATGGCGAACGCCGGGTTTGCCCGCTACAGCCTGGAGACGATGCGGCTCTTCACGCGCACCTTCGCGCCGTTCGACTACATCGTCACGCCGTCCGGGAGTTGCGCGCTCCACGTCCGTGACCACCTGCACCTCCCGGAGTCGACCGGCGACGTCCGGCGCGTCCGGGCGAACACGTACGAACTGTGCCAGTTTATGACCGACGTGCTCCAGGTGCAGGCCCTCGACGCGACGTTCGCGCAGAAGGTGGGCCTGCACGCGAGTTGCCACGGGCTGCGCGGGCTGCGGCTCGGTCAGGCCTCCGAGCGCCGTGGTCCCCCCTTCGACAAGGTGCGGGACCTGCTCTCGCTCGTGCGCGGCCTCGACCTGATCGACCTGGACCGCCCGGACGAATGCTGCGGCTTCGGCGGGACCTTCGCCGTCTCGGAAGAAGCCGTCTCCGTCAAGATGGGCCGAGATCGCCTCCACGACCACCTGGCCCACGGCGCCGAAGTCATCACGGGCACCGACATGTCCTGCCTGATGCACCTCGACGGCCTGATCCGCCGCGAGCGCCTGCCGGTGCGGGTGATGCACGTGGCCGAGATTTTGAACGGCGGATAGCGGACGGATGCTGACGTTTCTTTATGCCTTCGAACATGTAAACCGCCAGTTGTGAAGCTTGAGAAGTTGTCTATGACAGCTTCTGACGAAAGTACGCGTTCTACGTCATCCTGAGCGAGCGAAGCGAGTCGAAGGATCTCGCCCGTTGCGTTGAGTAAGCCCTTCGACGGCGAGATCCTTCGTCTTCGGCCCCTGCGGGGCCTTCGCTCAGGATGACATCGGGAAAAGCGTGTACCTCGATTTTCACCAAGAACCATGAACCACCCCGCAGCGGCAGCCCGGTTTAATGAAGACGTAGCGCGTACCGAATGGCACGACCAGGCGCTCTGGTTCTTCCGCCAGAAACGGGATGCCGCCAGCCGCCAGGTGCCGGAGTGGGAGCTGCTACGGGACCTCGCCTCGCAGATCAAAGACCACACCCTCTCTCACCTCGACGAGTACCTGCTCACCTTCGAAGCCCGGGCGCAGGCCAACGGCGTGCATGTCCACTGGGCACGGGATGCCGAGGAGCACAACCGGATCGTCTACGGCATCCTGGAGCGGCACGGCGTCCGCCGCGTGGTCAAGAGCAAGTCGATGCTCACCGAAGAGTGCCACCTGAACCCTTTTCTGGAAAAGCACGGCATCGAGGTGGTAGACACCGACCTGGGCGAGCGCATCGTGCAACTGGCCGAGCAGCCTCCGAGCCACCTCGTCGCGCCGGCCATCCATTTCAAGAAAGAGGAGATCGGCACCCTCTTTCACCGGACGATGGGTACGGAGGCCGGCGCGTCGGATCCGCAATACCTCACAGAGGCCGCCCGGCAGGACCTCCGCACCCGCTTCCTCGCCGCCGACGCGGCCATCACGGGCGTCAACTTCGCCGTCGCCGAGACGGGCGGCTTCGTGGTCGTCACCAACGAAGGCAACGCCGACCTCGGGGTGCACCTGGCCCCGGTCCACATCGCCTGCATGGGCCTTGAGAAGATCATCCCGAAGACCGAGCACCTGGGCGTCTTTCTACGACTCCTGGCGCGCAGCGCGACGGGGCAGGCACTGTCTGTCTACTCCTCCCACTTTCACCGTCCCAAAGCCGGGGGCGAACTCCACGTCGTCCTCGTGGACAACGGGCGTTCGGCGCAGCTCGGGCGCGCGGCGTTCCGTAACGCGCTCAAATGCATCCGGTGCGGCGCGTGCATCAACACCTGCCCCATCTACCGGCGCAGCGGCGGCCACAGCTACGGATTCACCGTACCCGGCCCGATCGGGTCGGTCCTGGCTCCGAACACGGATATGAAGCAGCATCGCACGCTCCCTTTCGCTTCCACGCTCTGCGGCTCGTGCAGCGACGTATGCCCGGTCAAGATCGACCTCCATGCACAACTCTACCAGTGGCGACAACACATTGCCGAAGAAGGGTATGCGAGCAAAGGACGCGCGATGCGCCTGACCGGCTGGGTGTTTGGCCGCCCCCGGCTCTATCGCTTCCTGGGGCGCCTGGCCCGGCGGGCGTTGCGATGGCTTCCTCGGGCGGTCATCTACAACCGCTGGAACGTGTGGGGCCGTTCCCGCGAACTGCCGGAACCGCCCGCGCAAAGCTTTCACGACTGGTATACCCGCCACCGGAGGACGCCGTGAGCAGCCGCGACTACATCCTGAAAACCCTCGCGAAGAACAAGCCGGACCCCGTGGCGCTGCCCACGCTGCCGGACTTCGGACCGCCGCCGGCCGACCTCGCGCGTCCCTTCACAGCCGTTATCGAAAGTATCAACGGCCGGGTGATCGAAATACCCTCCGACGAGGCCCTCGTGACGGCCCTGGCGGCTCTGTGCGACGGAGGCGCCGTCGTCGGCTCCGCCCTCTCCCGCCCCCTTGCCGGGGCGCTGCATGTGCAGGAGGTAGCAGACCCGCACGACCTGGCGGGCCTGGACTGGTTCGTCTGCGCCGGGCGCCTCGGGGTGGCCGAGAACGGCGCGATCTGGGTGCCTGCCACGCAGATGATCCACCGCGCAGCGCCTTTTCTGACGCAGCACCTGGCCCTCGTCCTCGACCGGCGTAACCTGGTCTGGACCCTGCACGACGCATACCGGTGCCTCCGTATCCACAACGACGGCTTCGGCGTCTTCATCGCAGGCCCTTCCAAGACGGCGGACATCGAGCAGGCCCTGGTCATCGGCGCCCA
>Ga0302046_10003255_pt1 | contig 14731 bp, 12 predicted proteins | sample RVTome_11_FD_200261 | JGI IMG/M metagenome (GOLD analysis project Ga0302046, IMG submission 200261) | Soil microbial communities from uranium-contaminated site in the Upper Colorado River Basin, Wyoming, United States - RVT147D111 (version 2) ...
GCTACTTGAAAAGACGATGACCCGAGCCTCGTCGGGAATGGGAAGCTCCGCTGCCGGCCCGAGCGGCGCGATCCCCGGTCGGAACGACTCCACGTTGGCTCCCCAATGGATGCGGTGGACCTTGGACCGCGGCACCGAAGCAGGAACGATGGCGGGAAGAGGCGTCACCAACGCGGCCGCGAGCTCACATTGCCGCTCGCGAAGGCCTTCCATGAAGTGAAAAAGGACGTAACGGTCCACGAACGACTTCATCGAGCCCATATGATCGACGACCGGGGAATTGACCTCGAGAACCGAAGGGATACCGTGGCGGTGGGCCGCACGCACGCCCTCGCCGGCGAAGTTGTAATACCGCTCCAGAACCACGTCGACCCCAAGCCTTTCGATCAGCTCCGACACTCTTCCCTCCGCGCTCCATCGAAAGGCGCGATGCGCGAACCAAGGCCGCGCGGGATGAAAATGAAAGCCGAGCGAGGCGTTGGCTGGCGGGTTGTCTCCGGGGCTCGCCGCGACGTGGACTTCATGTCCCCGTTCCGCGAGGCCGCGAGCCACCTCCAGAACGTGCACCGACCCTCCCGTGGATCCGGGAACCCTCTGATCGGTTGCGACGTAGAGGACCTTCACGAAGGATCGATGGCGCGAAGCAACAAGAAGAAAGGACCGGTGCGGATGCGCCCGAATAGCGCCACGTCGAGCTTCATCAGCGCGGTCGCGAGGGCGAGCGGAGGGTGCGCCCATCGACCCACGTTCGGCCGCCCTCCGGCCGCAGCCTCGTTGCCCTCGGCACCGGGTGAATCCCTCGAGGCTTCCTCGGTTCTTGCGGGTCGCCGCCAGAAGTTGTGCTCGACGACGGGAAGCACGAGGTCTTCGATCAAGGCCTTCACGACCACGTTGTAGTAGCGAATCCTCTCCACGCGAAAGCCCGTTTCCTCGACGAGACGGAAGAGCTGGTCGTAGCTCTTCAGGTCGTTCACGTGATCCGCCTTACGATCGCGCTCGGGTTGGTTGTCCAGGATCTCACGGCGATCGAGCCGGTGCACGAGCCGATTGACGCCCCTCTGAAAGGAGGCCAAGCGGGAGCTCATCATCACATGCGAATAGACGAAGAAAAGACCGCCCGGGCGAAGGATGCGCCGCGTTTCGAACAGCATGGCACGTATTCCCTTCTCGGGCAGATGCTCCATGACGTCGAGCGAGTAAGCCTTGTCGAAGCTCCGAGACGCAAACGGGAGCCGACGGATGTCGCCCCGCGCGAGGTCCACGGTCGCGGCCGCCTCGGCAGCAAAGTGCTCTCCGGCATCGATCCCCACCAACTGCGCGCAACTCGCTCGCTTGTGGAACACGATCCGCCCATTCCCACATCCGATGTCGACGACGCGATCCTTGGCGGAGAGATCGAGCATACGGCTCATCATGTCCGTCTTGATGCGAGCGGAGAGAAAGAGCGGCCGCAGGGGACCCGGGCGATGATGAAACTCCTCCTCGGCATATTGCGTCAAGTCGGAAAACGTACCGGCCGGCGGCCTGAGATCCAAGAAGCCTTTTTCCCTCGACACCGGAAAGAACGTGCCGCAACACATGCAGCGGTTGCCGCCGGCTTCGCGGGTGAGGGTTCTTTTCGCCAGCATGCCATCCGGACACTTCCACAGGGCCTCGTAGCTCGTCCGGCACACCGCGTGATCGGGGCGGTCTCGACGAGAGAGTGACTGCTGGATCTTTCGACAGAGCTCGTCGACGTCCGCTGCCGCTTGCGCGCCCGCCTCCAGGCAGACGGGACAGCGCACGAGCGATAGGAGATACTCCGAGATCACTTTTCGTCGTCTCCGCCTGAGAGCTCATCCCTCGCCATCAGATAACGACCCACCACCGAAACGATGCGCGGGGGGACCTCGAAGACATGATTGTGTACCACTTCCCTCCACACCAATCGCTGGCGATCCATGAGACCGAGCCCGAATTGCACCATCAAAGACACGTTCAACAAGACAAAGAAGGCGACCGCCGCGTAGACTCCCGCCCGGCGGAGGCGGGGACGCAACGCCTCGAGCGCCAGCGCGCCCCACACCACGAGGATGACGGTGGTGCCGACGAATCGTCGCGCACCGAAGGCACCCGCCGTCGTCCACGAGTCCACCGCCCCCGAGATATAGACTTGCGAAAGGAAGCCCGCCAGCAGAACCAAGCCAGCGTGGACGTCCTTCCGCAACAAGAGCACCGCTCCCCCGAGAATCACGATCAGAAGCGGGCTCCAAAAGACCAACCCATGCTCGGGGGAGAAGAGAACGCTCAGAGCATGGGGCGACGTCCAGTACATCTTGTTCTCGACATGAGGCGAGGGAGCGGGCCTTCCGTAGAGCACCTGATAGACCAGTAGTTGCGGCAGGAAGACGACGAAGGCGGACGACCCGAAGGCGATGACTCTCCAAAGCCGCCCGGCGAGATCCGTCTGCACGAGCACGACGGTGATGAGAGCCGCGACCGCGATGAGCCCGTCTTGCTCGCGGATGAGCGCCATGAGTCCCGCCGCGGCCCCCCACACCGCCCAGCGGCCCACCGAGCCCGATTGAGCCCACGGGCAGAGCGAAAAGAAAAGCGCGACTCCAAACAACGACGCGGCATGGCTCATCCCGGGCGCGACGTACATGTAGTAGGCGACCGGCGTCGCCCACCAGAGGCACAACACCGCGAGAAACGACGCCTCCCCATCGCCGTAACGACGCGCCAGTCGATACGACAGAAGGAGTCCGATCGAGGCATAGAGGGCGGACGCCAAGCTCACCGCCCAGCGATAAGGAAGCGACACGCCATCCGGTGACACGTCCGCTCCGAACGCCTGCGCCAGAAGCACACCGAGATGACCGAGCGCGTAGAACGGGGCCCAGAGAAGCGCCGTCCCTATCGGTCCGAAATTGTTCTTGAGCCCGGTCGGCGTCTCCCGGTCGAGGAATGTCTCCTTGAAGCCCTGGCGCCCCTCCGGATCCTCTTGATAGAAGTAGGTGTACTCGTTCGTGAAATCGAGATCGCCATCGAAGAGAACCGAGTGGAGATAGGAAAAGTACTCGACGGCGTCGGACTCGGCGATGCGAGGCGTCACGAGCACGAGCGCGCCGAGAAGGAGGACCGCCAGGAGAAGCTCGGCTCGGTCTCTAAAAAGTCCCGAAGACTTCAAGGTCCGACGCTCATCCGCCTGCGGTCGCTTCATCATAGAGCGCCAGGTACTTGTCGAGCGCCGATTCGGGCCGGAGCTCTTGCTCGATGCGGCGGAGCGTTTCCTCGGAGGTTCGCTTCGGAGACGCGAGCGCGGCCAAGATGCCACTCGCCAAGGCGGACGCATCCTGCAACGGAACGACGCTCACGTCCTTCGGGAACAACTCCTTCAATTCCGAGCCACCCGGATGCGCGGCGGTGACCACCGGCGTGCCGCAGGCTAGCGACTCGGCCGCCACGGTAGGGAAGGCCTCGAGGATAGAGGGAAGGACGAAGAGATCCGCTGCCGCGTAATAGCGCGGTAGCTCCCGATGGTCGACGGCTCCCAACAAGCGGACCGTTGCTCCCAAGTCGAGCCTATCGACGAGCGCCGTGAGCTCGGCGCGGGACTCCCCCTCGCCGGCTATCCAGAGTCTCGCGTTCGGGCACCGCTCACGAATCTCGGACATCGCTTCCACCAAGTAGCGCTGCCCGGCCAACGGGTGGAGTCTCTTCACGTTGATCAAGAGAGGTCCCGCGTCCACTCCCAGGCTCACGCGCGCCCGCGCCCGAGCCTCGGCGTCCAGCACGCGAAAGCGCCGATCCACGGGAGGGTAGACGACCGAACGGTCCTTGGGCGCGACGCCCAGATCGAGCGAGCGTTCGAGAAGGAGACGACTGTAGTACGTCACGTGCGCCGCACGACGATTCATCCACAAGAACGGATCGAAGAACCGCTTGCGGCGATAGTGCCAGATCTCGGTTCCGTAGTGGGTGAGAATGAAGGGCCGCCTTCGCGAGCAGGCGATGGCGGCGGACACCTGGTTCATCAACGTGTTGCTATGCACGTGGACGACGTCGGCCCGCGAAATGGGCCCGGTGGCCTTACGAAGGACCTCGACCACGGTCGCGAGCTGCGAGAGACGCAGCCGCCTCGCCAGCCCGCCCCGGGGACGTCGGATGTAAACGACGCCTGGTTTCTGGTCGGCCGACGCCCGCCGCGGCGTGAGAGCAACGTAGCTCACATCGTGGCCACGCGCCAGAAGCCCCTCCCCAAGGAGCTCCGGTAGGAGCGCATTGGCGGCAAGATCCGGCGGGAGGTGCGGCGTCACCATACAGACTCTCAAGCCCGCGCCCTCGCGGCCCATTCATCGTGGAACTCCCGGAACGTCCTGCCCTCGACTCCTCGCTCAGCCAGAAAGCCGAGAAGCGCTTCCAGGTTCTCGTAGAACGCCTCGACATCCTCCGCCGTGCGGTTGTAAGGGCTTCCGCCGGGAATCAACTCGCTCGAGTGAAAAATAATGTTGGCGACGGGAAGCCCCCTTTTCAAGAGATGGTCGGCCAGCCAGAGCATGTCCTCCTTGGTCGAGTACGAAGGCCGAAGCCAGACCGGCCGCACCACGCCGAGTAGGCGCAACGCCCGCCGGAATGTGTAAGCAGGGGTGAAATCCGCGTAAGCCCTTTGCACCCGTTGCGGAAGCCGTCGGTTCAACGCACTCGAGACCGGAATCTCGAGCAGACGACTCGGACCCGCACGAACGGGATCCTCGGCGCTCACGAAATACGGCTCCAGGGGAGCCCCCGCGAACGACGGTCCGCCTTTGGTTCGCTCGTTGAAGAACGGATCGACGCTCGAGTCGACCCGATACCCTGCCGACTCGAGGAGCGCGACGTGCCACCCGGCAAATCCGTTACGGCCCGATCGGTAAGAGACCGGCCGCTCTCCCGTGACCTCCTGAACCGCTTTGGTCAGCGCACCGAGCTGATCCTGAAACAGCTCTCGGGTGAGATTGAGTGGAAACAGATGACCGTTCGCGGCAGGCGGCGTCGTCCAAGGGTGATGGTGAGAGCCAATCTCGCACCTTCCGTTCTTTGCCAGATCGCGCAAGAGGGCACGGCTCTCTTCGCCGCACGCCACTTCATACGTGACGAGGTAGGTCGGCCGAACTCCATAACGGCCGCAGAGCGCTTGCAGTCGTGGCAGCTCCAGGACGTTGCGAAGCGTCAGACGCTCGCGGCCGGCAACGCTCCACTGGTCATCGGCCTCGGTATCCACTCCCATCAGGACTCGGGTCATCCGTGCCGATCCTGATCGGAATCTCCGAACGTCACGTGCCAACGCGACGTGTCCCGGAAGAACAACTCGTCCGCGTACTCGTTTCGAATCCGCAAACAAAATTGCATGGGGCTTCCGATCTCGAAGAAGCCTTTGTGGCGCAGTCGACGCGCAAGCCGCTGATCGAGCATGAAGGCCTGGAGTCGTGCTACCCGCCGTTCCCGTCCCCATACGGCGGCCCGATCGATGAGCGCGTCCAAGATGTCTCGATCGTCTGGGTGGGCGAAGAGGTCGACGACCAGGCCGATCCGCACGCCGGTCGGTTCCGACGCGCGGAGGACCACGAAGCCCACGACGTCGTTGCCGCTGAGGGCCTGGAAGATCTCGTAGGCCACGTGCGGGGCACGATGGTATTTCCACTCGAGGTAGGCCGCGGTGCGCTCCGCCACGAAGTCGAAATCCTTGGAAGCACGGTCCCACAGTCGATCGAAGCCCTCGCCGAAGGGCGTTTCCAACTCGCGAACGTCGATGCGCCCCTGTGACTTGGCCGAGGCGCGAGCGGGAAACGCCGCTCCCAGAGCCAGCTTGGCGAGGGGAGACATCACGATGGCCGGTACGCGTCCCAATCTTCGGGTCAAGAGTTCGGTGGGATCCAGGATGCGGGAGTAGCACGGTACCGGACCCACGTCTTCCCATTGAAGCTTTTGGAATAGCGTGTAAGACGCCAAGGAAAGTCCGAGCCCGAGGGATGCCTCGACCTGCCGGTCCCAATACAAGAAGAGGCGCGAGCCGATGCCCTTTCGCTGGATCGAAGGTCGTACCATGACGTCCATTCCCCAGGAAGCCCGCACGATCTTGTCTCGGACCTTGAGACGCACCGGCATCGTCGCGTATTGCCCCAGGACCTCGCTGTTCTCCTTGGCGACCCAGATCTCGGGACCTTCGTCCGGACAGTGAGGGTTGTCCTCGTATTGCCATTGCCACCGCTCCCGATTGAGCTGCGCCTCCTCGGCCCCAAAGACCTCGGCGTACATGCGCTCGAGCGCCGGCTGATCCTGGGGACGCCGTCGGGCGATGACGATGGTGTCCCGCGCGGCTTGGGCGGATGCGTTCTGGGGGCTCATCTCCGAAGCCCTGGATGTTAGCACACGGTCCCGCGGGCCGCACGTAAGCCACGGTAAAAAGGCGTGATAGCGGTTTCGCCCGGGTACCCGTGGGCGGGCGACACCTACCACGAGTCGGCGATCTGATAAACTGTCTGGCGATGCACTGCCTCGTTGGCTGCCTCGCCCTCGTGACGCCGCGGCTGGCCTTGGCGTTGGTGTTCCTCTTCAGCAGCTACTTGGGTCGCGCCTACGAGACCTTGCTCTGGCCTCTACTGGGTTTCTTCTTCATGCCTCTGACGACGCTCGCCTACGCTTGGGCCGTGAACACCAATGCCACCGTCACGGGAACCTACTTGGTGGTCGTGGTGATCGCCGTGCTCCTGGATCTGGGGCTGGTCGGAACGGGCGCGCGGTCGCGGCGGCGGTGGGAACGATAACGCGCCGGGCTCGCTAACCAATTTCATTGCGGGCCTCACTCTTCGTTCGGCCCTGGCCTCCGCTCGACCGGCTCGCTGCGGCCGGCGGTCGCGCAGGGCTGACTCGTTTTTCAGCAGCCCTGCTATTGATTTTCGAGGATCGGCACGCCCAGAACGACCGAAGCCAGGATCGAAAGCGCCGTGAGAGCCAGACAGACCAGCGCCACGATGAGATGATCGCCTCTTTCCGGCAGGAGGGGATTCAGCACGCGAGCCGCGAGGTAGCCGCCCAGGAAGCCTCCGGCGTGCCCGTAGTTGTCGACCCTGGGAATGATCAGTCCAAAGATGAAAAGAATCACCGCGTAGCCCAGCGCCTGTCGCCCCAGCTGATTCGTGACGCCCCGCCTCCCGGAGTAGACCAGCGCACCCAGAAGGCCGAAGATCGGGGCGGAGGCGCCGACCGTGAAAGAGGCCCCACGAAACAACGCTATCGGAAAGCTCGCGAGGTAATACCCGGCCAGACTGCTCAGAAGAAAACCCGCGATCGACGAGACGGTATAAATGATGACCAACCGCGCCGGTCCGTAGGCTTCCGCGGTCGCGGGGGCGAGCTGACGCACCCACATCATATTGAATGCGATGTGGATCAGGCCTCCGTGAAGCCAGGCCGCGCTCAGAACCGTCCACCATCTTCCGTACTCGAAAACGGGAACGGCCCCGCTCGCCCCGAAGAGAAACAGCGCTCGGATGCTCGGTGAGAGCGCCGTGAGCATCCCTCCCCGGCCCACGTCTTGGAGATCGATCAAGAGCGCCAGAACGTAGAGACCGATGCATCCGCCGAGAACGATGTTCGTGAAGCCCAGGTCCATTCCCAAACGACGCAGCGCCGGAGCGAAACCCCAGAGCCCCGGATTCCAGCGCCCGCAGGTCATGCATCGCTGATCGTTGACGCCGACCAAGGTGCCGCATCCGGAACAGAGAACGGAGCCCGATTTCTGAGACTTCCACATCGTCGCGATCCATTATGGTCTAAGATGAGCGCCATGTCAGAGTCTCCGGCCCCGACGATCGTCGTCGCCGCGGGAGTGGTTTCGCTGAACGGAAAGATCCTAGCCGCTCGTCGCCAGGCGGGCGCTCATCTTGCCGGGCTCTGGGAGTTTCCCGGAGGCAAGCTCCAGATGGGCGAGTCTCCCGAGGAGTGCTTGGTCCGGGAGTTCGCGGAAGAGCTGGGCGTTCGGATCCAAGCGGGGCGGATTCTGGAGGTCATCCACCATCGCTATCCAGACCGCACCGTCCTCCTTCTCTTCTACGCCTGTGAGCTCCTCGAGGGGAAGCCCCGCCCGCTCGGTTGCGAGGAGATTCGATGGCTGGATCGTCAGGAGCTCGAAACGCTCGAGTGGGCGCCGGCGGATCTTCCCTTCGTCAAACGCCTCGCGACCGGGAGGCCCGCGCCACGCTCATGACGTCACGACGCGCCTGGGCAGCAAAGGATGAATGCGCGTGAGCGTCTCATAAGCGATCGTACCCGACTTCTCCGCAAGCTCTTCCACCCGGATCTCGGCACCACCCTGCCGGCCGATCAAGACCACCTCCTCGTCGGCCGCGGCGTCGGTGGCGGTGACATCCAAGACGATCATGTTCATCGCCACGCGCCCCACGATCGGTGCCGGCTGGCCGCGCACCAATGCCCTCCCGATGTTGGAGAGCTGCCGATCCAGCCCGTCGTAGTAGCCGATCGGGATCACCGCGACGCGCATGGGACGACGCGCCTCGTAGGTGAGACCGTAGCCGATGAACTCACCCGGGGTCACATCCTTCACTTGCGCGATGCGCGCCTTCCAGCCGAGCACGGGCCGGAGCGATACTTCCTTGCCCCTCTCGCGGGCCGCCAGCCGCGTTTCCCGAGACGGCCATACGCCGTAGGCGCCGATCCCGACGCGGACCATGCTGAAATGAATCTCGGGATAGAGCAGCACGCCCGCCGTCGCACCGGCGTGCACGAAGCGCGGCTCCACGCCGACTCGCCCCGCGATCTCGATCCCTTCGCGAAACCGCTGGAGCTGAAGGTGAGCAAAGGAAGGATCTAGCGTGTCCTCGATATTGGCGAAATGGGTGTAGAGCCCTTCGATCTCGAGACCGGGGAGCTTCCGGATCTCGCTCAGGAAGGCTTCCAGGTCGGTAACCCGAATCCCTAGACGGTTCGTACCGGTTTCCACCTTGATGTGAACCCGTGCGGTGCTCCCTGCCTTCTCCGCCGCCCGGGACAAGCTCTCGGCCGCATCGAGGCGGAAGACGACCTGACGAAATCCGTGCTTCACCACCTCGCGGGATCGTGCGGGCGGCGTGTATCCCAAGATGGCGATGGGCTTTTCGATCCCGAGACGCGCCATGGCAAGCGCCTCCTCTACAGCGTTGACACCGAGCCAGTCGGCGTGAGGCGCCACGATGGGAGCCACCTCTGTCAGGCCGTGGCCATAGGCGTTGGCCTTCACGACGATCATCATGGCGCTTCTCGAATCGATCACGTTGCGAATGGCCGCCAAATTGGATTCGAGGCGCCCGCGATCGATCTCGACCCAGGAGAGTGGTGCCGCGTCTCGTGAGAATGCCTTCTTCATATTCGGTCACGAATCATGAGCGCGCATTAGTATTCAGCGAGCGGAGCGTCCGACTTCGCCAAGGCTTCGTCGGGACCTCGCCGCCAGCCTTCGCAGGGCTTCGGCTTGGCCTCGCCGAAGCCGTGGCAGGGAGGAAAGCTGCCACGGCGAAGGCGGGAAGCCCGAAGGACGTAGGCGGGAGCCCGGCCCAAGTGGGCCGACGAAGGCGCAAGCCGTGGGGGTGGGGCCCCACGGCACTAAGGAAATTAATGATAGCGTTCCAACAAGCAATACGCGTAGCTCCTCAACCCCATCACAGCCAAATATCCGACAACGGTGATCGCGCTGACGCGACCAACCATGCCCCTTGCAAACGCTCCCGAGAGAAAGCTCCCCACGAAGAGCGCCAAAAGCGGCAACACCTGAAGCACGTAGCGAACCTCGAGCGCCGTGGTCAGATCGAGCAAGAAGAATGCGCCCGTCGCTCCGAGCCAAGCCACCGCCGCCGCATGAAACGCCGTGCGACCGGCCTTCCGCAGAACCGGAATCGCTCCCAGCAGAGCAACCAAGGCAAAGACGGTCCCAACTTGCTCGCGGAAGAAGGCCCAGTTGAAGAGCAGCTTGGCCATGGGCCCCTCCGTCGCCGCGGCTCCGGTGGCATAGTCTCGCGAGAGCACGCGCTGCCACTGAGTGGTGAACAGATCCATATACCCCAAGTAGTAGACGCACGCCGCCACGACGCTCGCGCCCACGGCCACCAGGATGCGTTTCTCCTGCCCCTCCTCCCAGGTGCGAGGAGTCCTCAACCCGCCCGCAGGCGCGGAGTCGCCGGAGGGCGTGCCGCGGGGGTGGGGCCCCGCGGCAGTGAAAGAAGCCATCCAGAAGAGCGCCGCCAACCACGCCGGCCAGAGGAGCATCCCGTAGAGAAACGAGCCGAAATGCGCGGTCAGGGCTGCCAAAGAGGTCAGCAGCACTCCGGCCAGAAGCCACCGCGCACGCCCCGGAGAGCTCGCACCGGAAGCGGCGGCCAGGAGGAGCGCCAGAAAGAACACAGTGACCGCCGCCCCGAAGAGGTTCGTAAAGTTCCCGGCCGAAAAGGCCAGGAAGTTCAAAGGCACGAGCTGATAGAGTGCGGCCCCCAGGATGCCGCCCCGCGGGTCGTGAAGAAACCGCGCGCCGAAAAAGGCCAACATCAGGCTCACGCCGAGATCCGCGAGCGCCGTCAACGTCTTCAGCACCGCAATCGAATCCATTCCCAAGGCAGAAACCGGCGCCGCGAGCACGTACAGCGAGATCGGATAGGGAATCCGGAACGAGGGATCGTGCTGGGTGACCGAGACGGTGAAAAAGTTTCCTTCCAGGACTTCGAGGAGACGGTTGGCGTGGAACTCGGCGTCCGAGCTGAAAAAGAGTGGATAGAAGAGCCCTCCCAGCTTCAGGAAGAGCCCGGCAGACAAGACACCAATGAGGACCGACCGCTCACGAGGAGTGAGCCACTTCGCTCGCGCAAGGACCAGGCGCAGCAATCCGGCTGCGACCAGCGTGGCTCCCGCCAACCACAACACGCGTTGCGGATACAGCGAAAACATCACGCTGTCCTGAGCGAGAAAGTACGCAAAGCCACCGATGAGAAGGCTCGCTGCCACAGACGCGGCTGCGATGGAAAGGCCGGCCAGCAACCCGGCCGCCAGAAGCACGCCTCCCCCCAACATCATGTCTCTCGCCGGCGCCGCCCACTCGGACGCTCCACCTTGTGGCTGGACGCTCACCGAGAAGACCTGGACCCCGAGCACGCGATCGTCTCCACGTTGGTAGTCGGCGGGAACGAACACGTCGGGATGGATCCCGAGCTCCAGAGAATTCCCTCGCAGCGTGACGCCGAAGCGGTAGGTCACGAGACCCGGGGCGCAGAGCGTCTCGAAGACCGTCGCACCGTTGGCCGTGAAACGAATCTGCGGGAGGGGCACATCCCTCGGTCTCAGTCCTTTGACGCGCACCTCGACGCGAAGACGGGTTTGAGCGGGTAGGTTCTCCAACCGAACTCTCGAGTCGCCCGTGCTCCACCGAAAACCACGCCCTTCCATCCGTTCGTGGCCGTGGAAGCCGGAGATGAACCCCCCTTCAAACCGGCGCTCGAAATCCACGTAGGCACCGGACGGCGTGCGGTAGACCCAGTAGGTCGCCGCGCCGCCGACCAGGACGGGAAGGAAAGCGAGGGCTACCTTCAGCGCTTTTCGAGCGACCATATCTCGATCCGTGGGCCCTTATGCGAAAGACCCGCGCGGGCGGGCCAGTCCTCGTTGTCGAGGTAGGGGTGCCGTTCGGGCTCGTCCCCCTGGAAAGGCGTGATGCGGACGAGCTCGGTGCCTCGTTCCGTCACGCTCTCGAAGAACGCCCCGACCTGCGGCGGCAGCGGACCGGGTGGGTAGCGCAGCACGACCGCCACCGCGTCGCCGTCGAAGAGAGGGTCGAGCTCCCGGGAAACCACTTCTTGGTAGTCGAGGTACGTGCGATCTCTCTCGTCGCCGTTGCCCAGGAAAACGAGGTCATAGGCGGGGTGAGTCTTCTCGGCCACCGCCAAGAGGTGCGCGTACTTTCCTTTGCGGTCCAGCTCTTCGAGAGCATCGTTTACCGCAAGACTTTGCCGGATGCTCGCCGCGGATTGAGGTACGGGGACCGAGTAGGACTGAAGCGCAACTCGCGCCCCAACCGGGAGCTCGTTCACGATCCACTCTCTGGCCAGCGTGCGCGTATCTTTACCGCCAAAGAGACGATCCACCTGAACGTCTCGATAGAGAGGCTGGATGCATGCCGCTAGCGCTACCAACGCGGCCGCGCGCCAACCGAAACGCTCCTGGATCGCGCCCACCGCTACGCCCGCCGCCGCCGCCAGACCGGGAAGGATGGGATTCAGATAGCGCCCCGCGAAAAACGTGTACGCGATGAACACGAAAAAGAAAAGCGGAAAACCACTCCAGAGCACGAACCTCGCGCGATCGCGGTGGGCCATCAAGACGGCTCCCACCAAGACGAGCGCGCACGCCAGATAGCCGAGCCCTTGCTCGGTCAGGAACCGCAGGTACTCGGGCAGACTCGGTAGCAGAAACGAGCCCCCGGAGACGCTTCGATCCATCACGACCTCGCGATTGGCGACCATGTGATCGAGCGCCACCCGAAGCTCCAACAGCACGAACGGCGACAGCAGGAAGAAGAGCACCGCCGCCACGGCTCCTGCCGCGATGACGCGCGACACATGGCGGAGCCGCCACAGAGATAGATGGTAGAGCGCGAAGGCCGGGGCGAGGAAGACGGCGTAGTAGTGGGTGGCGAAAGCCACTCCCATGGCCACTCCGGAAAGGACGTAGGACCGAAGCCGCGGGTCTTCCCGGATCCGATCGAATGCGGTAAGCGCGACAATGAGGAGCAGCCCCATCGGAACGTCGTGCTTCAGATAGTGCGAGTCCCGGACGTGAAAGTAGGCCACCGCCATGAAGAGCGCGGTGGCACGGGCCGCCGTCCGCCCGAAGTGTTTCAGCGTCAGGCGGTAGGCAAGAACGATCGTTGCCAGCGCCGAGAGCACGCCCACCCATCTTCCCGCCAGGTAAAAGTCGGTGGGGTCCTCGAAGAAACGTGCCTCGAAGGCGCCGAGGCTCGCGTAGCGACCTGCCATCCGCCCCACGACGAAGAGGCCGCCCATCACGCCGAACAAGAAGAAGAAGAAAAAATTCGGGTAGAGAAAGTAGTGCGGGTTGGGATCCTGGGCGATGGAGAGAGCACGGGCCATGATGTTCGCTTCATCCGGGTTGTAGACGTGAGGGAGACCGTGGCCCAAGCCGTAGATTCGGAGCCCGGCAGCCAATGCCAGAATGGCGGCCAGCCATGGATCGCGCACGGCGTCAGGCCTGCGAGAAGAAGTCGATCACTCTTTGAAGCGTCTGCTCGAGTGTGAGAGAGGGTTTGTATCCAATGAGTTTCTGTATCTTGCTGATGTCCGGCACCCGCCGTGGCATGTCCTCGAAGCCCTCCTCGTAGGCCTTCTCGTAGGGAACGAAGACGATCTCGGCCTTGCTCCCGGTCATCTCCTTGACTTTCTTGGCCAGGTCCAAAATCGTGATCTCGTTCTGGGTCCCGATGTTGAAGACCTCTCCTTCGGCGCCCTTGTGCACCGCAAGCTCCGCCAGCCCCTTCACCACGTCCGAGACGTCGGTGAAGCAGCGAGACTGCTGGCCATCCCCGAAAACGGTGATCGGGCGCCCGGACAGGGCTTGCTTGACGAAGGTCGGGATCACCATCCCGTATTGACCGGTCTGCCGCGGTCCGACGGTGTTGAAGAGTCTGACAATGACCACCGGCAACTTCTTCTCTTTGAAATAAGCGAGGGCCAGGAACTCGTCGATGGCCTTCGAGCAGGCATAGCTCCAGCGCCCTTTGTTGGTGGGACCCATGACCAGATCGGAATCCTCTCGGAAGGGTACGTTGACACTCTTGCCGTAGACCTCGGAGGTCGACGCGATGAGGACTTTCTTCTTCTTTTTGTTGGCCAGGGTGAGGATGGTCTCGGTGCCGTGGACGTTGGTTTCGATCGTATGCACCGGGCTCTCCACGATGAGCCGCACGCCGACCGCCGCCGCCAGGTGAAAGACGATGTCGACCCGATCGACAAGCTCGGCCGTCACCGGCTCGTTCGAGATGGTGTCGATGGTGTAGTGGAAGCGAGGATGATCCTTTAGGTGCTCGATGTTCTCGATGCTGCCAGTAGAGAGGTTGTCGATGACATAGACCTCGTCTCCACGCTCGAGGAGCGTGCCGGCCAGGTGAGAGCCGACGAAACCGGCGCCTCCCGTGATGAGGTGTTTCATCGCCTCGCCCCTCCTGCCGCGGGACCGCGCTGCACCGCGTTCTTGACGACCTCCGCGGCCCGTTGCGCCCCCTTGGCGTCCACCAGCTTCCGGCCCGCCTCGCTCATGGCGCGGCGACGCTCGACGTTGGAAAGAAGCGCCCGCGCGGTCTCGCGGATTTGTTCTTCTCCGACTTCCGGACCGAGACCCAGGTGCACGATCGATTCGAACTTGGAGAACGTCTCCATGCGTCGTTTCTCCTTGGCATTCTGGCAAAGCACGATGCCCGGTGTCCCCAGGGCCGCGATCTCGTACACGGTCATCCCGCCCGCGCAGAAAACGAGATCGGCGCCGGAAAGGGTCTCCGCCATGTGCTCGACGTTCTCGAGAAGGGTCGGCGGGCGTCGTAGTTTCGGAACGAGCCGCGCGAGCTCCTGCTGGTAGCTGAAGGCGGGGCCGAGGACGGCCTTCACGCTCAGGTCCGGACCCAGCTCGTCCAACCCGTCGAGGGCGCGGAGCACCTTGAGCGTCA
>Ga0302046_10003256_pt1 | contig 14729 bp, 9 predicted proteins | sample RVTome_11_FD_200261 | JGI IMG/M metagenome (GOLD analysis project Ga0302046, IMG submission 200261) | Soil microbial communities from uranium-contaminated site in the Upper Colorado River Basin, Wyoming, United States - RVT147D111 (version 2) ...
AGCGTCAGCGCGAGGAGCGGCATGAAGAGCGCGCCGAACACGGCGTAGAGCAGCTGTGCGCGCTCGAGGGATACCCAGAGCAGCACCAGCGGGACCGTCGCGATGAACGCCAGGAAGCCCCGGTAGGGGACGGTGGCGGCCAGGTTGTCCGTGGCGCGCACGCCGCCGCGGGACAGCCGCGCGAAGTCGGCGAAGAGGTACGGCGCGCTCTGCCACACGCCGAGCAGGCTGGAGAACACCGCGCCCCAGAACCCGACCAGGAAGACCCAACGTCCAACCGGACCGAGGGCGAGCCCCACCTGCGCGGCCAGGTCGAGCGCCACGTTGGGGCCCTGCTGAAGAGCCACCTGCGAGCCGATGACGATCATCGAGACACCGAACAGCGCGGTCACCGCGTATCCGGCGGCGAGATCCACGCGGCACGCGACCACCCCTGCGGCGCCCGCCCGCCCCTGCTCGCGGATCCAGTACCCGTACGAGAGCAGCGTCAGCGTGCCGCCGACCCCGCCAAGCACCCCGAGAGTGTACGCGGTGCCGTGGGCGGGAACGCGTGGCACCACCAAGCCACCGAGGACGGCGTCCCACTCCGGGGCCAGCAGCACGGCGGTGAGCGTCACCGTCAGGACCATGACCCCCACGCAGGCGCCCATGATTCGCTGGAACCAGCTAAACCCGCCGCGCCACACGATCAGAGCGCCCGCAGCGGAGTGGAGAATGCCCCAAACGATCTTGGACACGCGGGGGTCGCCGCCCAGGACGAGGAAGCCATTGCCGGCGACGCCGCAGGCGCTCACCAGCGCGCCGCCGGTGAAGACCGCCCAGAGGAGCAGGTACGCGAGGAACACCCAGCGGATCCACCGGCCCAGCCGCGCCACCCACCCCTCGAGCAGCGTGGTGCCGGTGGCCATTTGCCACCGCGCGATCCCCTCGTTCAGGAACCACTTGAGCAGGGCTCCGGCCGCCGCGGCCCACAGCAGCGTGACGCCGTGCCGCGACCCGGCGAGACCGGCGGTGAGCAGGTCGCCGGCGCCGACGCCGGTCGCCGCCACCAGCATACCGGGACCGAGCAACGTGAGGAGGCGCCTCACGTCAGGGGATCAGCAACAGCTTCCCCGTGGTCTTGCGGCTCTCCAGCGCGCGATGCGCCTCGACCGCCGCCGCGAGCGGGAACGTGGCGCCGACCTGGAGGCGGAGCGTGCCGTCCCGAACCCAGCCGAACAGATCCGTCGCGCGGGCCAGCAGCGACTCACGCGTGAGGATGTAGTGCTGCAGCGTCGGCCGTGTGAGGAACAGCGAGCCCTTTTGATTCAGGATCTGCGGGTCGAGCGGCGGCACCGGCCCGCTCGCTTGGCCGAACAGGACCAGCATGCCGAGCGGCGCCAGGCAGTCGACGCTGCCCTCGAACGTCGCCTTTCCCACCGAATCGTAGACCACGTTCACGCCGCGCCCGCCGGTGATCCTGTGCACCTCGGCCGCGAAGTCCTGCTCCGTATAGAGGATTACGTGATCCGCCCCCGCCGCGCGCGCGAGCGCGCCCTTTTCCGCCGAAGATGTGGTGCCGAACACCTCCGCGCCGCGCCGCTTGGCAATCTGACAGAGCAGCAGCCCCACCCCACCCGCCGCCGCATGGACCAGGCAACGGTGGCCCGGGGCCAATGGATAGGTGGAGGTGGCGAGGTAATGGGCGGTCATGCCCTGGAGCATGAGCGCCGCCGCGTCCCGCGCGGTGATCTCGGCGGGAAGGGGCACCAGACGCTCGGCCGGGGCCACCGCCAGCTCCGCGTACGATCCCGCGAAGTTGACGGACGCCACGCGATCGCCGGGGCGCGCCGTGGTGACGCCCTCCCCGACGGCGACGACCGTGCCGGCACCCTCGGTCCCCGGCGTGAACGGGTGTGGCTTGGGATACCAGCCCCTGCGCTGGTAGACGTCGATGAAGTTGACCCCGGCCGCCTCCAGCCGGACCACCACCTGGCCCGCACCCGGCGCCGGATCGGGGACGGTTTCGAGACGGAGGACGTCGGCGGGGCCCGGCTGGGAGACGAGGATTGCGTGCATGATGGCGTATGGCCTATGGCGGATTGTACGTCGTTCGCACCCATGGCAAGGTGCCATCCCCCGCCTGCCATACGCCATACGCCATACGCCATACGCTATTCGCTTTCGAACCGCTCCTTGATCCACCTCGCGATCGCCTCGAGCGCCTCCGCCGCGAATGTCTCTTCGATACGGCCGTACTCCGCGGGCAACCCCGTCTCGGCGTGTTGGAAGAGATGGTTCAGCTCCGGGAAGACGCGAATCGTGACGTCGGGGTTGTGCGCGAGGGCGTCGCGCAGCACGGGCACACTCTGGTGGGGCGGGACCTGGAGGTCCTTCGCGCCGTACAGCGCGAGCACCGGAACGTCGACCTCGCGCAGGTGCGGAACGGGGTCGTAGTCGAGCAGATAGCGAAACCAGACGGTGGAGGCGAGTCGCAGGCTCCGGAGCTGCTGCGCCGTGTCGGCGAGCGCCTGAACACTGTCCCACGCGGCGCGCTGCTGGGCGGGCAAGGCGGCGGCCGTCGACGTGGCGGCCTCCACCATGCGCACCAAGGCGAGCGAGTCGTCCGGCGTACTGCGGAGGGCCGCATAAATCGCCGCGGACACCGTGCGGTTCGCGGTGATGTAGTGGGGCGGCAGGCCGCTCGCCAGGAGCATGAGCGAGTCCTGCGCGTGCCGGATCGCCTCGCCCGTGACGGCGGGACCGGCCAACGTGACGATGAATGCCACCTCGTCCGACCGCGCCGCGGCCGCCGGCGCCACCCATCCGCCCTCCGAGTGCCCGATCAGTCCGATACGCTCGGCGTCGACCTTCGGATGCGTCGCGAGGAACGACACCCCCGCCCGCGCGTCGCCCGCGTTGTCGGCGATGGTGGCTTGCATGACGTTGCCGCTCGAGCCGCCCACGCCGCGGTCGTCCACGCGGAGCACCGCGACGCCGTGGCGCGTGAGGTAATCGGCGATCACCAGGAACGGCCGGTGGCCCATGATAGCCTCGTCCCGGTTCTGCGCACCCGAGCCGGTGATCATCAGGGCGGCGGGGAAGGGGCCCTCACCCTCCGGGACCGTCAGCGTCCCGGCAAAGCGGGTGCCATCGGTGGGGTTCTCGTACGTGACCTCGTCCTCGTCGTAGGGGAACGGCTTCTCGGGCTCCTGCGGCCGCCCTGCCGACGGCGCGCTGTCGGTGCGCGCCAGGAGGAGGTCGAGGGTTCCCCCGCCCTGGGACCATCGCCCAACCAGCGAGTCGCCGCCCGCGCGCGCGGCGCCGCGAAACGCGCCGCCCACGTAGGCGATCTCGAAGCGCAGCGAATCCGCCGACGCCGAGAGACTCGTGATCGGTAGATCCTCGGCGCCCTGGTCGGGGCTGTCCATGGTCACGATCACCTGGCCGCACGGCGCGGGCGCCACGTCGAGACCGATGCGGAGCACGGGAGAACCGGCCTGCTGCAGCCAGCCGAACCAGTAGCCGATGAGCGTGGACGCCGCATCCGGCGTCGCGCCGACCCGCGCGAACCGCACGGAGTACGTGTCGCTCCCGCGCGTGGCCTCGCCGCTCAGCGAATCTCCCGCCGCGCGTACCCGGAATGCCGGCGCACCCTCCTGGGTCGGTAGCGTGAACGCGACCTCGTCACCTCCCGCCGAGACGTTGGCGAGCGAGTCGGTGGCAACGTGCCGCCCGAGCACGTGGAACGCGCCCCCCCCAACGCCGCCGGCCCGGACCAGCTCCAACGCGGCGCGCCGTTGGTCCGCGCCGCTCGCGATCGTGCCGGCCCAGCAGCCGTCGAACTCCTGGCCCGCGAGCGCGGCCGGGAGGCAGGGCAGGGCGAGCGCGACGAGCGCGGCGGTATGACGTTTCATGATGGGTGCTCCTTCTGAGTCCGGGATCGGGACCGAGAGCTTATCGAGGGGACGGTGCCGTGGCAACGCGGTCCGTCCGGCCGGTCACGCAGGCGGGCCCACCGGCCGAGTCCGATGGTCGAGCGGCGCGGAGGCAACCACGGCTTGCGCCCCGTTGGTTTCGGGTCATGTTCGGGTTAACGGGTGGCGGGGTGTCCCAAGATCGGCCCTTCCCGCCCCAACTTGGCACTATCGCCCCGGCCGCCGTTAATGAAACTTGCTTCAGGTTTTGGGGATATCCGCCCGGCGGCGTGTTCGTTTGCGCGCCCTCTTGGCAGCACGCCGGCGGATACCGTCGCCCAACATACCGTCATCCCCGGTGGACAACCGCACGGGGCGAGCTCGAACGCGGAGCGGGCTGATGCGGGCTCTCGAGCCGCTACGTCGTATCCAGTGGCAACTTCCCCTCTCCATTGCGGGCCTCCTGCTCGCCGTGGTGGCGGCGCACTCCTGGATCGCCTACCGCGAAGTGCGCCGCACGGCGCTCGAGGCCGCGGGCGAGCGACTGGAGGACGTGGGCCGCCAGCTCGGCGGCCTATTCGCGCAATTGGTGACCCAGCGGACGGCCGAGATGCGCGCGGTCGCCGGTGACTCGGCCGTGATCGGCGCTGTCGCCCGGGGGGCGGATCTCCAGGGCGCGGGCAGCGCCACGTTCGAGCGCCTGCTGGCGTCCGACTCTCAGGTCATGGCCGTCGTCCTGTGGGACTCGAGCGGCGCGCTGGACGAAGTCCGGCGGCCGGAGGCCGACACGCTCCCCATCGGCCGGTCCTTCCCGGCCTGGGCGGCCGGCGACTCGATGATGGTGAGCAGGTTTCTCTTGAGCGGCGAGGTGGGGTGGTACGACGTGGCGGCCCCCGTCCGACAATCGGGTCGCACCGTGGGGTACGTGGTGCAGAGCCGCCGGCTGGCGATGTCCCAGCAGGGCGCGCAGGTCCTCGCGGATCTGATTGGGCGGGACGTGACGTTCCGCATTGGGACGCCGGGCGTGATCTGGACCGACTTGGGCGGCTTCGTCGAGGGTCCGCCGGCGGCCGCCGCCGCGGGCGAGGGCCTCGTCGAGTACCGCATCGAGGGCAGCGGCTGGCGCCTCGGCGAGGGCGTGGTGATCGCGGGCACCCCGTGGCAGCTGTGGGTCGAGTCCCCACGGGATGACGTGCTCGGCCGGCCCCGGGCATTCCTCACGCGGATGCTCCTGCTCGGCGCGTTCATCGCCTTGCTGGGCGCGTTGGGGGGATGGGCCCTCACCCGCCGGGTGACCACCGGCCTGAGCCAGCTGACCACCGCATCGGCGTCGATGGCGGAAGGTGACCTTGGGCGGCGGGTACCCGTGAAACGTCGGGACGAGCTGGGGGAGTTGGCCGCGGCGTTCAACCGGATGGCGGAGCGCGTCGAGGACGCCCAGCAGCGGCTCGAGCAGCGGGTACAGGAGCGCACCGCCGAGCTACAAGCGAGCCAGGAGCAGTTCAGCGCCATCGCCGCCACCGCTCACGAGGCGATCGTCACCGCGGACGCCGCCGGCACCATCACCTATTTCAATCCCGGGGCGGAGCGCGTGTTCGGTTACACGGCCGACGAGGTGCGCGGGCAACCACTCACCCGCCTGATGCCGGAGCGGTACCGCGACAAGCATCGCCACGGATTCGCGCGGTTTCTGGAGACCGGCGAGTCGAAGGTGATCGGCCGGACCCTCGAGCTGACCGGGTTGCGGCGCGACGGCACCGAGTTCCCGGTCGAGCTGTCGCTGTCGTCCTGGCAGCGCAACGGCGAGTCGGCGTTCGCGGGGATCATCCGGGACGTCACCCAGCGTCGCGAGGCGGAGGAGGCCCTGGAGCGGTCCGCGTCTGAGCTCCAGGCGGTCAACGAGGAGCTGGAGGCGTTCAGCTACTCGGTGTCGCACGATCTGCGCGCCCCGCTCCGCAGCATCCATGGGTTCAGCCAGGCGTTGCTCGAGGATTACCGCGACCGGCTGGACGCCGACGGCCGGGACTATCTCGAGCGGGTCTGCACGGCGGTCGACCGGATGGGGCAGCTCATCGACGACCTCCTGGAGTTGGCGCAGGCCACGCGCGCTGCCATGCGGAGCGAATCGGTGGACCTCGGCGCCGTAGCGCGCGGCATCGTCGACGAGCTCCGCGCCGCGGCGCCCGCGCGGCAGGTTCGCTTCACCGTCGCAGACGACCTGACGGTCACCGGCGACGCCCGCCTGCTGAGGCTGATGTTGCAGAATCTCCTCGCCAACGCGTGGAAGTTCACCTCGAAGGAGCGGCAGGCCGAGATCGAGGTCGGCGTGGGCACGGTGGACGGCGGGGAGCGCGCGTTCTTCGTGCGCGACAACGGTGCGGGGTTCGACATGACCTACGCCGAGAAGCTGTTCGGCGCGTTTCAGCGGCTCCACGCGCCGAGCGATTTTCCGGGGACGGGCGTCGGCCTCGCCCTCGTGCAGCGCATCATTCACCGGCACGGCGGCCGGATCTGGGCGGAAGGGGCGGAGGGGACCGGAGCCACGTTCCATTTCACGCTACCCGGCTCGTGAGGCCGGGGAAGGAGCTCGGCAGTGCGCAACCGCGACATTCTCCTCGTGGAAGACAACCCGGACGACCAGGCGCTCACGCTGCGCGCGCTGAAGGCCAACAAGATCATGAACAAGGTGGTCGTGGCCGATGACGGCGCGCAGGCGCTCGAATACCTGCACGCCACCGGCCGGTATGCCGACAGGGACGCGTCCGACCTGCCGCAGGTGGTGTTGCTGGATCTCAAGCTCCCCAAGGTGGATGGGCTGGAGGTGCTCCGCCGGATTCGGGCCGACGAGCGCACCAGCCTGCTGCCGGTGGTGATCCTCACGTCGTCCAAGGAGGAGCGCGATCTCGTGGGGGGATACAGCGCCGGCGCCAACAGTTACATCCGCAAGCCGGTCGACTTCAACGAGTTTCGCGAGGCGGTGCGGCAGTTGGGGCTCTATTGGCTGTTGCTCAACGAAGTGCCCCCCCAGGGAGCCCAGCCCGGGTGACGACCCCGCTTCGCGTTCTGATAGTCGAGGACTCCGAGGACGACGCGCTTCTTCTCGCCCGCGAGCTGAAGCGTGGCGGCTTCGACGTGGCGTTCGAGCTGGTCGAAACCGGGGACGGGCTCACTACCGCGTTGGCGAAGGGTGGTTGGGACGTCGTCTTCGCAGATTTCACGATGCCCAAGTTCCGCGGCACGGCGGCCCTCGACATGGTCCGGCAACGCGACGCCGACCTTCCCTTCATCTTCGTCTCCGGCACCATCGGCGAGGACGTCGCGGTCGAAGCGATGAAGGCGGGCGCCAACGACTACGTGATGAAGGGCAACCTGAAGCGCCTCATCCCCGCGGTGACCCGGGAGCTGCGGGAGAGCGCGATTCGCCGCGAGCGACACCGGAGCGAGGCGGACCGCCGCGCCGCCGAGCAGGCGCTGCGGGTGTCGGAGGAGCGGCACCGGCTGCTGTTCGAGCACATCGCCGACATGATCATGGTGCTCGACCGGGAGGGCGTGATCCGGTTCAGCAGCCCGTCGGTGCGCGCCATCCTGGGGCACGCTCCCAGCGACATGGTGGGCCGCCCCTCGCTCGAATTCGTCCATCCGGACGACGTGCCGCAGACGGTGGCGAAGCGCGTGGCGGTGACCGGCAGCCACGGCGCGATCGTCATGCAGGAGCTGCGGATGCGGCATCGCGACGGGTCCTGGCGCGTGATCGACGCGGTGCTGCGGAACCTGCTGGATCACGCCGACGTGGGCGGGGTGGTGGTCACGTCGCGCGACGTGACCGACCGGAGACGCCTTGAGGCGGAGTTCCTCCAGGCGCAGAAGCTCGAGAGCGTCGGGCGCCTCGCCGGCGGCATCGCGCACGACTTCAACAATCTCCTCACTGCCGTGATGGGCAACGCCGAGCTATTGCTCACGAGCTCGGACCTGGGCGGCGAGCACCGCGAGGACGTCGAGGAGATCATGCGCGCGGCGGAGCGCGCCACGACGCTCACGCGCCAGCTGCTCGCGTTCAGCCGGCGGCAGGTCCTGGACCTGCGGCCGATGGATCTGAACGCGGCGGTGCTCACGGTGCAGCAGATTCTCCAGCGCCTGCTCGGCGAGGACGTCGAGTTGATCACGCGGCTGGCGACCCCGTTGGGCGTCGTACGTGCCGACGTGGGGCAGATCGAGCAGGTCCTGCTGAACCTGGCGGTGAACGGCCGGGACGCCATGCCCGGGGGCGGGCGCCTCACGATCGAGACCGCGAACGTCGAGCTTCCCGCGGCGCCCGCATCCGGCGAGCCGGTCATCTCGGCCGGACGCTACGTGACGTTGGTGGTGGGCGACACGGGTGAGGGCATCGACCCCGAGGCCCGGGCCCACATCTTCGAGCCGTTCTTCACGACGAAAGCGCCGGGCGAAGGCACGGGCCTCGGCCTCGCCACGGTGTACGGGATCGTGAAGCAGAGCGGGGGGCACATCGAGGTGGACAGCGAGCCGGGGCGCGGCACGACGTTCACGATCTACCTGCCCCGCGTCGACGAGGTGGCCGAGCCGACGGCTCCCCCGCCCGAAGCGGGCCCGTCGGAGCACGGCACGGAAACGATTCTCGTGGTGGAGGACGAGCGGGCCGTCCGCGAGCTGGCGGCGCGCGGCCTGCGCGAGCACGGCTACACGGTGTTGACCGCCGAGCGAGCGGAGGAGGCCATCCGGCTGCTGGACGAGGAGCGGCCCCCGGTCGACCTATTGCTCACGGATGCCGTGCTCCCCGGGGCGAGCGGACTGACGCTCGCGTCGGTGGCGACCGCGAGGCGACCGGGCCTGCAGGTGGTCTACATGTCCGGGTACGCGCACGAAGCGCTGGCGCGGCAGGGGATGCTCGAGCCTGGCATGATCCTGATCGAGAAGCCGTTCACACCCGCGACCTTGGCGCGCAAGGTGCGGGAGGTGCTGGACCGGCGGTAGGGCGGGCGGACGCTCCCTACTGGGCTTGCGAGTCGATGGGGACGGGGATGGGGGCGCGGGCGCGCTCGACCGCGACGCCCGTCCCGAGCAGCCGCCCGATGACCAACGCCACCACGACGAGCACGAGCACGGCGAGTCCCATCACCAACCGCCTCCCCTTGAGCTTCCCCACCGTGCGTTGCAGCTCGGCGTTCCGGCTGCGGAGCTCGGCGTGCTCGGCCCCCCGTGCCACCGCGGCCAGGAGGTGGTGCAGGTCGGGCGGCTTCGTGAGAAACGTCTCCGCGCCGAGCTGCATGGCTTGCACGGCGTGCTCGACCTCTCCGTGCCCGGTCAGCATCAGCACGATCGCGCCGCGGGCGCGCAGCCGCTTCAACACCTCGATCCCCGACAGGTCGGGAAGCACGAGGTCCAGCACGGTGACGTCGGGGCGATGGCGCTCCCACGCGTCGAGCCCCTCGGCGCCGGTCCCGGCCTCGTGCACGGTGTAGCCCGCGCCGCGGAACAGCTTCCCGAGCGCGTGCACGAGTGCGGGCTCGTCATCGACCACGAGGACGGAACGGGAACCTGCGCTAGGGGCGGCTGACACGGACACCAAAGTAAACGGGTCGGGGGATCTAGCTACCCCGTGTGGGACAGTGGGTGCGGTTTTGTACCACGTTTTGGCGTTTTGTACCCCACGTCCTACTACGGCCGTGAGTCCAATCGGACGGGCATTGCCGACCCGAGCTCGGAACGGATCTCTGATTCCTCCGCGGCGAATCCAGGCAACGTCCGTGTCGGGTTGACAATTCTCATATTCCAATGTTCAATAGAATATTGTGCAAGACAGACATCGAGCCGTCAAGGACCAGCTCTACGCCAACTTCGCCCGAGTCGCTAAGGCGCTGTCGAGCCCTAAACGCTTGGAAATTATTGACTTGCTGTCACAGGGCGAGCGCGCGGTCGAGTCGCTTGCCTCCGAGGCTGCGCTGAGCGTCGGAAATGCGAGTGCCCATCTCAAGGTCCTCCACGCCGCACGACTGGTGGACCGGCGCCGCGATGGCCAGCGGATCCTCTACCGGCTCGCGAGCCCGGAGGTATTCCGTCTATTCCGAGACCTGCAGGGCTTCGCCGAAACACGGCTCGCCGAGGTCGAGCGGCTGGTGCGGCTGTACTACGACCAGCCGGACGCTCTCGAGGCCGTGTCGCGCGAGGAATTGCTACGTCGCATGCGTGACGGGGACGTGGTGCTCGTGGATGTGCGCCCGCGAGAGGAGTTCCTGGCGGGCCACGTGCCCGGTGCGCTGAACGTCCCGCCGGATGAACTCGAATCGCACCTGGCCACGTTGCCCGCCGACCGGGAGATCGTGGCATACTGCCGCGGGCCGTACTGCCTGTTTTCCGTGGAAGCGGTCGCGGCGCTACGCGCGCGCGGGTACCGCGCCCGGCGGCTCGCAACGGGTCTTCCGGACTGGCGTGCCGCGGGGCACCCGGTCGCCGTAGGGCCAACATGATCCTGCGCCAGTTCCTGCACACCGAGCCGGTTGCCGCGTCCTATCTGGTGGGCTGCGGCGGCAAGGGCGTCGCGGCGGTCATCGACCCGCTAGAGCACGTGGATCCCTACGTTCGCGCGGCGGCCGAGCACGGCATGGCCGTCCGCTACGTGATCGACACCCACGTGCACGCCGATCACTTGTCGGGAGCGCGCCGTCTCGCCGATGCCGTCGGTGCCGAGTACGTGCTCGGCCCGGCGGCCGGTGCCGCGTTCCCGTTCCGCGAGGCGCAGGACGGCGACGCACTCGAGTTGGGGAACGTCACGCTGCGCGTGTTACACACTCCGGGGCACACGCCGGAGCACGTCACCCTCCTCGTGGTGGACCGGACGCGGGGCGCGGAGCCGTGGGCCGCCTTCACCGGGCACACGCTCATGGTCGGCGACATGGGGCGCACTGAGCTCGCGACGACCGCGGAGCGGGGCGCGAGGGACCTCTTCGAGAGCGCCGAGCGGCTGCACCGGCTGCCCGATCACGTCACCGTGTTTCCGGGCGCGTTCTCGGGCTCGGTGTGCGGGCGCGGACTGAGCGGCAATCCGGTTTCGACGGTCGGCTATGAGCGACGGTTCAACCGGGCGTTTGCAATGCGCGACCGTGAGGCGTTCGTGGCGCACATGCTGCGCGACGTCCCCCAGCCTCCGCCCCGGGCCGCCGAGACCCGGGCGGCGAATCTGGGCTGAGCCCGGGCGGTGTCCGGCGCGCAGACGAGCGCGACGCGGCGGCCCGACATCCAGCTCGGCCTGGGCGCCAACTGGCAGCAGTTCTGGCTGCTCGTCGCCGTCAACGCGTTCGTGGGCGCGATGGTGGGCCTCGAGCGCACGGTGCTGCCGCTCCTGGCGGAAGCCGAATTCGGGCTCGCTTCCAAGAGCGCCGCGCTTTCGTTCATCGTGACCTTCGGGCTGGTCAAGGCCGCCACCAACTTCTTCGCGGGGCGGCTGGGCGATCGCTACGGCCGGAGGCGCGTCCTGCTGTGGGGCTGGTTCGTGGGCCTGCCCGTCCCGCTGCTGGTCATCTGGGCGCCGACGTGGTCCTGGATCGTGTTCGCCAATGTCCTGCTGGCCGTCAATCAGGGGCTCGCATGGTCCACGACGGTCATCATGAAGATCGATCTCGTGGGACCGAAGCGTCGCGGCCTGGCGATGGGGCTCAACGAGTTCGCCGGTTACCTCGCGGTCGCGTTGGCCGCGCTCGCCACGGGATACGTGGCGCAGGCGTACGGTCTCCGGCCGGAGCCGTTCTACATGGGAATCGCGTTTGCCGGCATCGGACTGGCGCTGTCGCTCCTGTTCGTCCGAGAGACCGCGCACCATGCGGCGCTCGAAGCGCAGGGCCTGGCGCGCGCCGATTCACGCCTTGCTGATCCGACCCCGTCCACGGGCCGCATCTTCGCCCTCGCCAGCTGGCGGCATCCGGCGCTGTTCAGCGCGAGCCAGGCGGGGCTGGTGAACAATCTCAACGACGGGCTGGCGTGGGGCCTCTTCCCGCTGTTCTTCGCCGCGGCGGGGCTCGACGTGGCGCGCATCGGTGTCCTGAGCTTCATCTATCCGGCGGTGTGGGGAGTGCTCCAGCTCTGGACCGGCGCGCTGTCCGACCGGGTGGGCCGCAAGTGGCTGATCGCGGGCGGCATGGCCGTCCAGGCGGGCGCCCTCGTTGCCGTCGCCGTCACGCGGCAATTCGGGGCGTGGGCCGCCGCGACGGCACTGCTCGGCGCGGGGACCGCGATGGTCTATCCCACGCTCCTCGCGGCCATCGGCGACGTGGCGCATCCCGCGTGGCGGGGGTCGGCCGTGGGCGTGTACCGCTTCTGGCGGGACAGCGGCTACGCGGTTGGTGCGCTCCTGGCCGGTGTGCTCGCCGACCGGCTCGGCATGCCGGCGGCAATCGCGGCCGTGGGCGGCGTCACGTTGCTCTCGGGTGTGGTGGTGGCCGTGCGGATGCCGGAAACGTTGGGAAGCAAGAAGTAAGACGTGAGAAGTGAGAAGTAAGACGTAAGGAGTGAGGAGTGAGGAGTTGTGGGAATGTCGCGGTGGCGTGTTCCGTGGCTTGCTCCGCGGTAGGCGCTGCGCTGCTCGCGCGGCCTCCGGGTTGTCAGTGGTTAGGTGAGCGGGTCATAATACGCCGGGAGTCCGGTGACGCGCACGCGCGCATCCCTTCCACCGGAGTCGCCGACGGAGACGATGGACGACCTGTTTCAACGGCTGCAAGCATCCCTACCGGAGCGCTACGCTCTCGAGCGTGAGCTGGGACGCGGTGAAAACACCGTCGTCTACCTCGCACGCGAGCGGCAGCCGCGCCGTCACGTGGCGATCAAGGTCCTGCGCCCGGACCTCACGGCTCGGTTGGCGCGCGAGCGGTTCCTCCACGAGATGGACCAACTCTCGAGTCTCGCGCACCCGCACATCGTCCCGGTCTACGCGGCCGGTGACGCGGGCGGCCTGCTGTACTACGTCATGCCGTTCGTAGACGGGCAGACGTTGCGCCAGCGGTTGAACGCCGACGGGCCTCCGCCGCTATCGGCGGCGCTGCGTATCGCTACCGACGTGGCGGAAGCGCTCGAGCACGCACACGGCCGGGGCGTCGTGCACGGGGACGTGAAGCCCGAGAACATCCTGCTCCACGGCGGGGACGCGCTCGTCACCGACTTCGGCGTGATGCGTGCCATCGACGAATCCGGCGGTGGCGGTGCCGAGGGCGAGCCCGCCGCCGTTGAAGGCCACGACCCCGCCGACGTCCACGGCGCCCGCGGGGCGACGGCCTTCATGCGCCCGAAGCGTGCCGGACGCGAGACGCCCCCAGGCGCGGTGAGCGACTTGTACGCACTGGGTTGCGTGTTGTTCGAGATGGTGGCCGGGGCCCCGCCGTTCGGCCGGGACCACCCGACGGAGATCCTCGCGCGCCAGGTGTCGCCGCCGGCGCCGTCGCTACGCAAGACGCACCAGGACGTTCCGCCGGAGATCGATGCCTTGGTCCGGCGCGCGCTAGCCCCGTCGCCGGCCGACCGGTTTGCGCGCGCGGGTGAGCTGGCGGAAGCGCTGTCGGTGATCCGCACGTCAAGCCGCTCGCTGCCCGCGCCCGCCCCGTCAGCCGTGTCGCGCGCGGTGGCGCTGCTGGCCCGCGGCGGCTGGCGCACGGTCGCTGCCGGGCTCGCGCTCACCGCCGTGGTCGCGGTCGGGACGTGGCGTGTCGTGCGCGGCGCCGGCGGGTCGCTCGGTCGCTCGCACGCGAGCTATGTGGACTCGGTGGCCGTGATGCCGGCCGAGAACCGCACCGGCGATGCGTGGCTGGACGCCGTTGGCGACGCGTTGACGTTCGAGGTCGTCACGTCGCTGCAGAAGATTCCGGAGCTCAAGGCGTCGGCCTACATGTCGGTGCGAGCGCAGGGCGGTGACTCCAGCAACCCCCGCGCGATCGGCGAGGCGCTCGGCGTTCGCCTGATCCTGCTGCCGCAGTTTCGGCGGGTGGGCGAGCGGTTGCGGCTCGACGCCGAGTTGGTGGAGGCGGCGACCGGTCGGATCGTCCTGACCAACCAATGGCCGATCACGACGCGCAACGAGCCGCGCATCTTGAGCGAGATGGGGACGGCCCTCGTGAATCTCATCGCGCAAGGGACCGGGCTCGCCGCCCGGCCCGAGCTGGCACCGCGCGCGGGGCCGGGCAACGACGAATACGTGCTCGGGAAGTACTGGCTCGGCCGTCGCACGCCGGCCGGCATTCGGCTTGCGATCACGCATTTCGGCAACGCGATCCGGGCGGACTCCGCCTCGGCGCAGGCGTACGAGGGCATGTCGACGGCGCACACGCTCACGCTGTTCTATCGGTACGAGATCGGCCTGGATGGCTACGAGATCGCGGCGCGCGCGCTGTTGGCCGCAAACCGCGCGGTGGAACTCGATCCGGCGTTCGCAAGCGCCTACGCGGCGCGCGCGTACGTCACGAGCCGAGCGTACGGTCCCTGGCGACAGGCCTCACGGGATTTTGACCGCGCCCTCGACCTCGAGCCCAACTCGTCACAGGCCGTGGCCTGGTCGGCGTCGGCGCTGGTCGAGGCGGACAAGGCCGACGAGGGAATTGAAGCCACCCGTCGCGCGATCGCGCTCGATCCCCTCTCGCCGGCCCGGCAATTGAGCCTCGCCTACGCCGCGCTGCCCCTCGGTCGGTACGATCTCGTGATCGAGGCGGCGCGCCGCGCGAGCGAGCTGGAGCCCGAGCTCGCGATCGCCCGCGCGCTCGAGGGGCGCGCGCTCGTCCTGGCGGGTCGGCCCGAGGAATGCCTGGCGATCGACTTCGGGCCGCACGGCGGCGTGCGCGCCCT
>Ga0302046_10003258_pt1 | contig 14724 bp, 11 predicted proteins | sample RVTome_11_FD_200261 | JGI IMG/M metagenome (GOLD analysis project Ga0302046, IMG submission 200261) | Soil microbial communities from uranium-contaminated site in the Upper Colorado River Basin, Wyoming, United States - RVT147D111 (version 2) ...
AGGACCGGTCGAGCTTCGCGACGCAATGAACGAACGCCCTTGGATCCGTTGATGGACGACTCTCCGACACCCGACTTACGACTCACTGTCCGCGTTGTCCCCCCAGAGTTGCGTTTTCTCGGCCACCTCGAGCCCCTGCGTGATGAATTTCTGGAACTGCTCATTGGCCTTCTGAGGATCCCTTGAGACCGCCGCGAGAATCACCGCGCCGCTTATGGCCTTGGCCGCGGCATACCTTGGCGGCGCCACGGCCTGAAGCTGGGGCGGGGCCAACGAGTCGCCGCTCAAGAAGGCCGCCAGCGCCGCGGACCCCGCGGGCGTGCCGTATCCGACGGCCTCCGCATGCGTCATCGCCGCCCGCCGGTATTCGTCCGTCGGCTCGGCGATCCATTTGCCCGTGATCTCCAGCGTCGTCTTGACCGCCTCGGGTGGCTCGTCATCATACGCGCGCTTGGCACTCACCCACGCCCACCACACCGCCTGCCGCTTGGGAAGCGCATGGGCCAGGAACTTGATGGCATCCACGAACAGCTCGTGCTCGACCAGTTGCGCGATGTAGTCGCGCGGATCGAGGCCATCGTTCCATAGCGCCATGGCCGCCTCGTCCATTTCTGCCACCCGGCAGATGTCGGCGACCGTCTTGACGGGACCACCCGGATTTGGATTGGTCATCTCAGTTGATCATCGTGATGCCGCCACGGGCCTGCAGCATCCCCTGGCCGTTCACCTGTGTCATGACACCCTGTACCTTGGCCATCACCTGACCCTCGACACTCGTGTTCATGCCTTTGATCGTCACACCCATCATGTCGACCTTGATACTACTCGGACCAACCTTGAGTTCGATGCCCTGTAACGCCTCGAGCGTGATCTTTCCGAGCTGCGCTTTGATGGTGATGTTCCCCAGATCGGCCTTGGTATCGATGTTCCCCATCTGGGCCTGTGTCGTGATCTTCCCCATCTTGGCGACGGTCGTGACATCTCCCATGTCGACGGTCGTCGTCTGTTTGCCCATCTTCACATCGAGCGACTGGTCACTCTGCACGGTGATGGACTGCTTGCCGCTCGCGACCTTGATGGTTTGATTGCCGTTCTGAACGGTACGCTTCTCGTTCTGCTGGATCGTGACCGTCTCGTTGTTCTTGACCGTCTCCTTGCGGTCGTGCCCGATCTCGATCGTCTCGTCATTCTCGACCGTGCGTTCGTAGTCCTTCTCGGCGTGGATGACGAAGAGCTCCTCACCCCTCTTGTCCTCGAATCGGATCTCGTTGAAGTTCTCCGAGCCGCCCTTCGGGGAGCTACGTGTCTTGATCCCGCTCTGCGTCTGATTGGAGGGCAGCGCATACGGCGGCATGTTGTCCGCGTTCCAGACGCGACCCGTGATGATCGGCTGGTCCGGATCGCCTTCGAGGAAGTCCACGACCACTTCCTGGCCGATACGCGGGATCTGAATGAATCCCCATTGCTTCCCCGCCCATGTGCTGGCCACGCGCACCCAGCACGAGCTGGTATCATCCTTCTTACCCTCTCGATCCCAGTGGAACTGGATTTTCACGCGCCCGTACTTATCCACCCAGATCTCTTCTCCGGACTTGCCGACGACGACGGCAGTCTGCGGACCCTCCACGACTGCTTTTCGGCTGTCGAGCGGCGGCCGGAACGGCGTGTCCTTGGGAATGCACACGAACGTGTTCCGATAGTCGGAATCCATGACGGTTTCATCCGGCCGGTACTCGCCGGCATCCGCGCGGTGCGCCACGCGCACCAGTAGATAGTCCCCGTCCATGACGGATTGTGTGAGCGTGAACCGGTGCCCGGAGACGAGCCCTCGCACGGTGCTCTCGCCATGCACGACCAGTTGCATCGCCTCACGCTCTTCCAGCCGCAGGCGCGCCAGGCGGTCGCACTCGGCGACTTCCATGGCGTTCGCCGGGTAATCGTAGATCTCGTCGTCACTGTCTCCTTCGGCTTGCCCCTGTAAGCGCAGCGACGGCTTCTCGAAATTGTGATCCCACAGCGTGTACTTCCCGCTCGCCACGTTGTGCTCGTCTCGCACGGCAATGATGACGTCCTCTTTCTGCCATTGCGAGGGTTTTTCGGCCAGCCGAGCCTTGGAGACTTCCGGGCAGGCCGGTGCGGATGCGCTGCGATCCGCCATGACCAGCGTATGCTTCGACGCCGTGTGATCGAAGTAGAAGTAGATCCCCTCTTCCTGCATCAATCGGGTGGCGAAGTTGTAATTGCTTTCCCGATACTGCACGCAGTACTCGCGCTTGGGGTAGCTCGCCACGCACTTGTTCTGGAAATCCGAGTACCCCGCATCCTTGAACACCTTCTCGATAATCTCGAGCGCCGTCATGTTCTGGAAGACGCGGCACCCGCCCGATAGCGTGAGAAACCAGACCCACGGCACGATCTCCGCCTGGTACAGCGTCAGGTCGTCCCGAACGCCGAGCCGCAAGAATCGACTGACCAAGCCGTGAATCTTACGCTCCTTGTCCCCCGGCAGATGCAGGGTGATGATGAGCGCCTTCCGCAGGAGATCCTGCCCTTTGATGTTGTCCTTCTCAGACGCCATGTTGAGCGTAAAGGCAAACGGCGCCGACATCTCTTCGTGACCGGTAAAGGACTCGAGCAACAACACGTCACTGCCAAGTGGCGAGTCCACCTTGATGACCCGGTTCGCTTGCGAGTACTTACCCATACCCTACCTCACTTTCGTTCAGACCAACCGCTTCTCAGGACACCACGGCGGCGGCGGCCGTGCTCCGGCGCGCCCGGGCCACTTTGGTGTCATACGAGAACGCCCCCGCATCACCCAACGTCACATGCACCGCCGTGGGGCGATCCCCCGCGGCCAGCGCCTCCAGCAACAAGCGCGACACGTCGGGAAGCAGGGTGTTGGTCAAAATGTTATCCACGTTACGCGCGCCACTCTCCACTTCAGTGCACCTATTGGCAACTTCGGTTACCAGCGCATCGTCGTACGTCATGTCGACACGATGGGACTCGTTCAAGCGCCGCACCACCTTGCCCAATTTGAGCCGGATGATACTTGCCAACGCGTCGTCCCGAACCGGGTAGTACGGTATCACCACGGTGCGTCCCAGGAAGGCGGGCTTGAAGATCTTGTCGAGGTCCCCTTTGATCGCCTTCACCAACCCTTGCGCCGAGGGCGCCGTCTCCGGATCCGCCGTCAGCTTCATGATCTGATCGGTGCAGGCGTTCGACGTGAGCACGAGAATGGTGTTCTTGAAGTCGATCTCCCTCCCCTCCCCATCTTCCATTCGGCCCTTGTCGAACACCTGGAAGAACAGCTCCAGCACGTCCGGGTGGGCCTTCTCGATCTCGTCCAACAACACGACCGAATACGGCCGACGCCGTACCGCTTCCGTCAGCACTCCGCCCTCGCCGTATCCCACATATCCTGGAGGCGACCCCTTGAGCGTCGAGACGGTATGCGCTTCCTGGAACTCCGACATATTGATCGTGACGAGGTTGCGCTCCCCGCCATACAGCAGATCAGACAACGCCAGCGCCGTTTCCGTTTTCCCCACGCCGCTCGGCCCGACAAGCAAGAAGACGCCCACCGGCTTATTGGGATCTTCGATGCCCGCCTTTGAGGTACGAATACGGTGACTGATGATCTCGAGCGCATGGGTCTGGCCGATCACCCGGCGGCCCAGATGCTCCTCGAGCTGAAGGGCGGTCTGCATGTCGTCGCGCATCATCTTTCCGACGGGAATACCTGTCCATCCGGAGATGACCTGGCCGATCAGGTCAGCATCGACAAACACGGGCACCAGGGGCGTTTCTCCTTGGATCTTCCGCAGGTCTTTGGTGAGACTCGACAGCTGCTCGCGAAGCGTGGTCAGCTCAGCCTGCTTCCCGGTACCGTTGTCGCCTACCAGGTTCTCGATCTTCTCGCGAAGCTCGCGCACCTGTTTGACCATCCCAAGCTCTCGCTCCCAGCGTTCCTTCAGATCCTTCAGTTCGCTCTCAACCGCGGCGCTCTGCGCCTCGATCTCCTCGAGCCGCTCGCTATGGTCGGCACCCGCCGCCGCCTCGCGCTGCAAGACGCGACGCTGCACAGCCAGATCGTCCAGCGTACGCATGGCGTCCTCAACGGCAGCCGGCGTCGCGTTCTGTCCGAGCGACAAGCGGGCGCACGCGGTGTCCAGCACCGAGACCGCTTTGTCCGGCAACTGGCGATCAGCCAGATAGCGATGCGACAGTCGAACGGCGGCATCCAACCCGTCATCCATGATGCGCACGTGGTGATGTGACTCCAGTGCCGGCACCACCCCGCGGAGCATCACTTTGCACGTTTCCTCGCTGGGCTCTTCGACCTTGACCAACTGGAACCGCCGCGCCAGAGCCGGGTCTTTCTCGAAATATTTCTTGTATTCAGACCACGTCGTGGCAGCAAGCGTGCGCAATTCGCCGCGTGCGAGCGCAGGTTTGAGCAAATTGGCGGCGTCACCCTGGCCCGCTTGTCCGCCGGCCCCGATCATCGTGTGTGCTTCATCGATGAAGAGAATGATTGGGGTTTCGGAGGATCGCACCTCCTCGATGAGGCCTTTGAGTCTGTTTTCGAACTCGCCTTTGACACCCGCACCCGCCTGCAGCAGCGCAAGGTCCAGCGTATGGATGACCACATTGCGGAGCGACGGAGGCACATCCCCCTGCGCGATCCGCATCGCGAAACCCTCCACCACGGCCGTCTTCCCAACACCGGCTTCGCCGACCAGAATCGGATTGTTCTGGCGCCGGCGTGTCAGAATATCGACCACCTGGCGCACCTCGAAGTCCCGACCCAACACGGGATCGATGCGTCCCTGTTTGGCACGGTCGGTGAGGTTCACCGTGTACTGATCGAGGTTGGGCGTCTTCCCACCACCCGGGCGTGGCCCGCCACCCGCCCCACCGGCGGACCGCGGCGCCGCGCGCGTCTCTTCGGATGACCCATCCGTAATGGCATCGAACTCGTTGCGGAGGGACTCACCGGAAACCTTCTCGAACTCGCGGCTGCCCTCCAGCACCTGCCGGCGTAGCTCGTCATTCGATGCGAGCGCAGCGATCGTGAAACCCGTCCGAATCTCCCCGGCCCCGTGATCGACCGACGCGATCAACCATGCTTCCATCAGCATCCTGGTGAGCGACGGGCTGAGCGACGGCGTTCGGGCGTTCCCCGTCTTCACGCGATCGAGGGCAGCGGTCACTTCCGACGCCAGGCGGGATCGGTCCACGCCAAAGTGTTTCAGGATGGCAGCCGTGTCCCCATCGCTGTCATCGAGCACCTTCATGAGATAGTGCTCGATCTCCACGTCGTAGTGCGTGCGTGAGAGACAGAGCCCGGCCGCCGACTCGAAGGCGCTCCGGGTCTTGTCATTCAGCTTGCCGATCAGCCCACGCAGATTCACGTTCATAATATCCTCGACATTAAAGCGTCAAGATCGTCTGGTCGGCATCATGAGCCAACGGCGCCGATCGCATCCAGGTGCACCACCCCAGCGGGCGGTCTTCGTCTCCACCCAACACACACGGAGGAACGTCCTCCTTAGCCAGCACCAGCTGCAACTCGAAATCGAACTGGTCATCGCTGAAGAAGCGCACTAACTGTCGCAGCGGTTCGTACGCGGAGCCTGTCGGAAGGAACCGTTCATAGTCGGCGCGCGCCAGCGGACCGATGCGCACGCGCACGCGGGCTTGCTGATCCCACACTTCATCCCCCGCCACGGCGCCGAGCCCTAACTGTCCGGAGGCACGCTGCTCCATCCCCAACGAACATTGCGTGGGTCGCGCGATGGGATACCACGCGCCCACGAACTGCTGGACTTCGACCGGGACGTCGAAGAAATCGCCGATCATCTGTTCGAGCGCGCTGGCTGACCGCTGATGGGGACCCAAGAGGCCGGAGTAGAACAGCAACGCCTGATCGGATACCGGCAGAAGGTTCCGATAGCCTTCCAACGCCAGCCCCACCAGATCGCGGACGTGCTCGGTCAACCGATCCGGCTTGCCGCGCTCGTACGTCACCGTGAACCGATGCTTCTCCCAGGCGCGGTAGAAGAGCGAGATGATCCTGTGGTGGAAGAGATCGAGAAACTCGACCAGCGCGGGATTACGGCCTCGCTGCTTTTCAGCGGCGAGCAACGTGTAGTAGTATGGAAGGACGCCGGACGGACCGGTCAACCCCATGAAGTTGACCTGCATCTGCGCGGGCCCGCCGTCGGGCATTTCGAGCGCCCGGAGGTCTCCGTTGGGGAACCCGATCGTCGGCTCCACGCCGAACCGGACCACCTCCTGCTCCGGCGCACCGAACCCGCCCACCTCGTCGCGCTCGGGAAACAGCCGCGACAGCAGCCGTACCGCCTGGAAGAACGCAAACGCGCCCGGGTTGGCCTCGAGCTTGCGCTCCAGCTCCGGCTGCGGGCCTGCCCCTACAGCAGCGGTTTCCATCCGGCCCTCGGCGGCCATTCCGCCATCACCTCACTGCGCTGTTGCGTGCGAACGGACAGAATACAGAAGCTGTTGAGCGACACGTAGAGTCCCAGGAACCGCTCCAACACGCTCGCCAATAAGAATACCCCTCCGCCGGCGTACTGCTCCTCGTCGAACTCCACTTCAACGCGATGCCCGCGCGCGAACGTCAGGCCGTGCTCGTTCTCGATCCGCGAATAGCAGGGATGTCCCTTGACCTTGAGCAGACCCTGAATCTGCTTTTCCCCCGCCATCGACTCGCCAAAGTTGTGCAATCGGAGCAGCTCGCGAAGCGCCTCCGCGCCCCCTTCGATGAGCGAGACGTAGTTGAGTGACAGCAGCGAGATCAATCGCCACAGCTGGGGCTTGCCGAGCGGCGGCTCGACCACGGACGTGGGCTTGAGGAGCGCGACGACTGATTGGAGGGGACCGCCACGCTCCAGCTCGAAATCTCCCCCATCCCCGCCAAATGGAAGCCGACTCGGAAGGTCGCCGTTGTAGCACGTGATCCGGGCTGTTACCGCATCGTGGTCCGGATGGACCACACGCGATGACAAATCGACGAAACTCAAGTACACGTCCGATCCGCCCTCCGCCCGCCAACTCGTCGGCCGCCGCGTCGCATACCAAAAGTGTTTCGGGGCGCCGGTACTCGCGCTATGCCGATACGAGTAGAAGGGCTCGAAACGGATAGGCTCCGCTTTGCCCGGGGTGACCGCCAGGACCTCGTCCACCGAAAAAATGGACGTCATCTCGCGCCGCCGGACGTCCGCGACCAGCAGGTACTCCGGGTTCTTCTCAGTCAGCAGCACCGGCTCGGAGGCCTGCGTGAAGAGGTTGATGATAGGTGCACAGCCCAGCCGAAAGGTCTTGGCCCCAACGCCCGTCTCCAACATCTGGCGCCGGTCACTGCGCTCGAACGGGGCGATCAGGAAGACCAACTCCGCCGAGGTTCCGAATCCCGCCGCGCGCACCTGCTCGAACCCCCCGACGTCGAGAAAGTAGAACTTCTCCGGAAACGTGAAGTACTCCTGCAGCAATCGGTAGGCGACGAAGGAACGCTTGGCAAACGGGAGCATCCCCTCGTTCTCCGCGAAACCCACCGGGCGGATCGCGGACGCCGGCAACCGCAGCGCTTGTCGCTTGGGATCGTTCGGGTCCCGTACCAGCACCTCCGTGCAGTTGTTGCACAACAGCTCGTACACGGTGGAGACGAGATTGGCTTCGCCGCTCAGGTGGACGCGAAGTGCTGACAACTCGAGCTTTGCAAAACTCACATCCGGTAGACAGTCGAGCCGCATGCGAATCGCCGCGACGGCGTCCGGAGCACGGACGGGCGGATTCAACTGATCCGGTGTGACCCACGCCGCCTCGGGAATCGTGACTGGCCAGATGGTGGTGTCGTAGCAGGTCCTGAACCGGCATGGCACTCCGCTGACGGGCTTGGACAGCAAAATCGAATCGCGCGGAACGTGGAATCCCGTGGACAGCTTCCCCTGCTCCGGATCGAGATGGAACTGCACCATCGACATCGCCGGAACCGGTCGGATGTAGTGTGGATACAGGACGTTGAGGAGCGCGTCCGTGATTTGCGGAAAGTCGTCGTCGAGTTTGAGGTGAACCCGGGCGGCGAGGAACGCGAAGCCCTCCAGGAGCCGCTCCACGTGCGGGTCATCGCACTTGGTGGCCTCGAGTTGGAGGCGCGAGGCAACCTTCGGATATCGCTCCGCGAACTCCGCACCTAAGCGGCGCAGGTAGGTAAGCTCGCGCTCGTAGTAGTAGAGGAGATCGTCACGCACCGCTTCCGCCCTTCACCTCGAACTTGGCGCTGGCCACTTCGAGCACGGTGTCGAACACGACGTGCTCGGGCTCGGGATCCATGTGCAGGGTGGCCTCGATGATGAATCGCACCTGTCGCTCGGTCGCTTCTTGCGATTCGGAAAGCGTCACCCGCACGTTGGACAGGCGCGGCTCGAAGAGCTCTACCGCGGCCTGCACGTGCTGCACGAGCAGCGCGCGCTCATCAGCGGAATCCGCGCTCATGGAGGAGATGTCCGGCAGCCCGTACTGGTACAGGGAGCGCCGAGTTTCGGGCAGCGATTCCGGCGCCGGTTCGGTCGTGCACCGCGTATTGAGCAGCCACTCGAGATCGCGGCGCACCGACTCTCGATGTGCCCGTGCGGACGCTTCCCACGACCCGGACACGCGAGGGTCGTTGTCCCCGCGGATCAGACGGTCCAGGACCGTCTGGAGAACAGGGGTCTCAGCCCTCGCTCGAGCCATCACTGCTCGAAGCGGGTTGCGAGGCGGCGGCCTCGGCCGACTTTGGCCAGGCCATCGCCTGCATCGGGTCGAGCCGACACACCCGCAGATACAGGTCTCGCGCCTGCTCGGACTCGCCTTCCGCCTTGACCAGGCAGCGCTGGAGGAGGCTAAGGGGGCGGGCAACGGTCTCCCCCGCTTCCCACGTCTCCAGCTGGTGAGTCTCCACGTGTTGCAGGAGATCCCTGAGAATGGGCAGGGCCACCTCCTCCATCCCGGCGTCCACCATGATGCCCGCCACCTGAGCCCGACGCAGGAATTTGGCCCGCTCGCTCTTTTCCTGCGCGACCTCGCGCATGAGCAGTTCCACGCCCTTCTCCGGACGGCCGGCACGCACTTCCATCATCGCCCGGTCGTACGCGTCCCGCGTGCGCTTTCCATCCGCCGGAACCACCGGCCCCTCGCCTTCGTCCGCCGGCACCTCCACGGTTGGCGCCGCGTCCACGCCGGACAGCTCGTTGCGCAACCACGTGCGCGTTTCCGAGTTTGCGGTCGGCGTATCATCCATGAGCGTGGCGTTCACGAGATCCGGGATATCGTGCAGCAGTGACGCCAGCGCGCCGCGGATCCCGTTGGCCACGTTGTCGTATTCGCTTCCCAGGTTGCTGCAGGCCGTGAGGACGTACCGCTGCAAATCCAGCCATCCGCGCCCGTGTGCGGACGCCATGACGCCCTCGGCGGCCGCCAGCAATTCCGCCCATTTGCTGTCGAGCAGGAAGCCTTTGAGCTTGGTGCGGACTTGCGTGGGAGGCGCGGCCAGCTGTTTGGGATCAAGCTCACCACCGTTGGAACGCAGCTCGCCCCATCGGAAGCCGCGCAGCATCAAGTACGGCGCCGGGCTCGTGGGATCCGCACGCTGAAGGAACCGGGCCGCCGCGGCGACCCGCGTGGCGGCGTCCGACGCCGACGCGGGTTCGATGGGAACAGCGCCCGACGCGTCCGCCCCCGCCCCTGCTGCCCCTTCATCCTCCTCCGACATTTCCTCGACCGGATCCGGATCCAGCTCCAGCTTCTTGGCAAGGAACTGTTTTGCGACGCGGGCAACGTCTTCCAGCGCCTCGAGTAATCCCCGGTACCCCGGCGCGTCGGGACCAAACTTGTCACGCCCGATCTCATCGAGCGCGTTGACCGCTTTCTTGCTGCGATCGAGGTCGGCTACGAGCGCCTTGTACCATGCCTTCGGGGTCGCCTCGAAGCCCTCATCGAACACCTCGAGCGCCAGTTTGCCATCGGCGATCGCCTCTTTGCGCGCCTCTTTCTTCTCGTCATCATCCGCATCCTCTTCAGAGCCGAGGGCCTTGGCCTCCTGATACTCGATCAAGCCGTAGCCCTTGGCCGTAATCGGCACGGATTTGACGGGCATATCGAGTCGCAGGCCGACCCATTCGAGGGGCGCGGCGCGGAACTCGAGATCGTCATCCTCGATCTCCGGGTAGCAGTGGTCCCAGAACTTGTCCATGATGCCGTGTAGCAATGCGAGTCCGTCCACCAGGCCCGGAAAGCCCTGCTTACGGAGCCATGCCTCGGTGAGCCACGCGGCGACCTGCAGGTCCTTTGATTTCTTAGTGAGAATGTCAGTGGCGAGTTTGATGACCTGACCGTAATCGGCGACTTTACGGTCGGTCTGCCACTCTCCCTGCGGGATGTCGTCGTCCGCCCGGCGAGCTTCCTTCAGCTCGTCGTAGACGGCTTCATACCGAAGGTCCTCCCCTCCAGGATTGTCACCCGGAATGGGATTGAGCAGTTCGTCCGGTGCGGCCATACGGCGGCCTTACTCCTCGGCGTCAGCGCCGGCGTGGAATTCCAGATGACGAACATCGAGCAGCGGAACCGGTTTGTCGTCGACCATGAACAGCTTTTGACCGACTGGCGCAAACCCTTCATCGCCGTCCAGCGCTTCCCAATCCGTTGCGCGCCCCATGCGGATCTCGGGGTCGTCGTGTTCGTACGCAAACGGCGTCAGCGCCGGGATCAACACCTCCCCCAGTTCCAGTTCGCGGAACTTGGGACCCGGCACGACCCGCGCGGGCGCCCAGATGAGATCGCGTAGGCGCTTGGGCGGTTCCATGGTGATCGAGGCGACATGCTCGAGCGGGATCCAGGTGTACTGGCCGGCGGCGAAGATTTCGATGCGGGGCCCGATACGCGGGTCCGCGTCGTACAGGGTCTGAAACGGTTTCCCGTTCAGAGTCCCGGGGACAGTCTGGTCACCCGAGGTGGTGGGCAGGTCCCCACTGCGGAACATGTCCCGCCGCGTCCGGGCGGCGTGGAGAGCGCTGTGATACAACAGCGCCCCCATACCCGCCTCGTGACTTCCCTGCGCGACCACGTCGAGGTGTTTTTCGGCGCGGTCGTATTCGCCTGCCAGGCTCAGCAATTCGAACAAGAAAATGCGCCGCCGGACGTCGGTCGGGTTGTCCCGGAGTTCGACGCCCAGCGACTGGATGGCCTCGTCGAGCTTGCCCGCCTCGAAAAGCGTTTGTGCTTTCAAGGCGTTCTCCGTCTCGCTTAGCCCTTTGAGCCCTTGGCCTGATCCCAGGTCATGACGACCGGACTCAGTGATTCACCCTTGTCGCCCTGCGGGATGTACTCGAGCTTGACGACATTGGCATCCAACGTCATGGACACCATGGGCAACTCGTCAGAGCCCGCTCCGTTGAAGTCGACTTGAGAGATGAATGCTTCCTTGAGCGTGTATTTGAGATACGGCTGACCTTCGTTGGTACCGGCCGCGCGGGTCGCGATCAGCGTCGCTTCGTCGACGTGCTTACCACTCGCGCAGTACTCGAGGAGCTTGGGGCTCTCTTTCTTGAGGCGCGTGGTGATGGTCAAGCCGGTGATCTGCCCACGGGACACACCACCACCCGTACCCGATCCGATACTGGACGCGTTATGCGCGCCGACTGACCAGCTCTCGATTTCGATCTCGCCCTCGTGCCCGACGCGCTTGCTCTCGCCATCGATGCCCTTGAGCTTGAGAAAGGTATCCGATAACGCCACGGTTGTCTCCTTGTTGAAGTCTAAACCCGAAACCACATCCACCCTACGGTGGCGTAAAACACTCTCCCTGCCTATCGCACCTTGTCCGATCAGGACGCCGGTGCGGGTAGATCCGCCACGAGCCGCATGGAAACGCTCAGCTCATCGAGCTGGAAGTGCGGCCGCAGGAACGCCACTGCACGATACGCGCCAGGCTTCCCGGGTACTTCCGCCACTTCGATCCGCGCTTCCCGCAGCGGACGTTCGGCCTTGATCGTGGCCGATGCTTCGTCATCCCCAACCACATAGTTCATGATCCAACGGTTGAGGAACTGTTCTGCTTCTGTACGCGACATATAGCCGCCAATCTTATCACGCATCATCGCTTTGAGATAATGCGCGAACCGGGAGACGGCGAAAATGTACGGCAGCTGGGCCGAGATTCGCGCGTTGGCGGTGGCCGCATCCGATTGGTACACCTTGGGTTTCTGCGCCGACTGGACGCTGAAGAACGCGGCGTTCGAGGTACCCTTGCAGTGGACCAGCGGCACGAACCCGAGATCCGCCAGTTCCTTCTCGCGGCGATCGGTGATGGGGGTCTCGGTGGGGCACTTCTGCACCACATCCCCGCTCTCGGTGCGGAAGTTGTGCACCGGGAGCCCCTCAACGAGTCCGCCGCTTTCGACCCCGCGGATCGTAGCGCACCATCCATGACGCTGGAAGGCCTGCGTGACCCGAGCGCCCAATGCCCAGGCCGCATTGCCCCACAAGTACGCGTCATGCTGGCTGCCGTCGACCGCCTCGTCGTACTGGAACAGCTCGGTCTGTTGATTGACGCTCGCATACGGTTCGCGCAGCAGCATCCGCGGCAACGTCATCGCCACGTACCGCGCATCCTCGCTGTCGCGGAACCGTTTCCATCGCGCGAACTCGGAGGTATCCAACACCTTCGCCATGTCGCGCGGCTGATCGAGATGCGTGTAGTTCTCGAGGTTGAACATCTCGTGCGACGCGCCAGTCAGGAACGGCGCATGGGACGCCGCCGCTACTTCGGCCACTTTCTCCAATAGCTCGATGTCCGGCCCGGTCTTGTCGAACTCGTAATTACCCAGCAGCGCGCCGAACGGCGAGCCGCCAAAGATGCCGAACTCCTCTTCGTACACTTTCTTGAAGAGGGCGCTCTGATCGAACTCCGGCGCCTTCTGGAGGTCGCGCAGCAAGTCCTTCTTGCTGGCGTTCAGTATTTTGATCTTCATCATCTCGCTGGTCTCGGACTGCGTGAGCAGATACCGCAGCCCGCGCCAACTGCCCTCGAGTTTCTGGAACTCGGGATGGTGCATTACGGCGTCGACCTGCATCGAGACCAGTCGATCGATCTCCGCGATGCGGGCGTTCAGCATCGACTCCATATCGGCCGATACGGTGATCGCGCCTTCGGTGATCTCCGAGACGAATCGTTTGATGAGATCGACGCCACGCGCCTTGGTGGTGTCATCCTTGGCAAAGCGACCCTGCTGGACGATCTGATCGAGCAGGCTCAGCTCCTCGGTGGACCCGGCGGCCGCTGCCGCTTCTTGCTTCGCTTCCGCCATGGTCAGTCTCCCTTGCCTTCGGCGTCGCCACCCTCGGCGCCACCCAATTCGTCTTGCAGCTTCTTGAGCTTCTCCGCGTCACTGATCGTGGCCTGCAGGATCTCTTCGAACTTCTCGTTCGAAGCTAGCGTGCCGCGAAGGTCCGACAGTTTGGCGCGAAGCTCCAGGAGCTTCTGTACCGGATCGATCTGTTGCGCGAGCTTGTCGGGCGTGAAATCGTCCATGCTCCGGAAATTGAGGTCGACGGACAACTTTCCGGCGTCCTCCTCATCCGAGAGGCGGTTCTCGACCGTGAACGCCAGGTGTGGCTTCATGCTCGACAACACGTCGTCGAAATTGTCGAGCGAGACCTCGACGAACTTCCGGTCCTTGAGCTTGGCAAGCGGTTCGGTAGGCTGACCGCTGAAGTCTCCCAGAACCCCCATCACGAATGGCAGCTGCTTCATCTCTATCGCATCGCCGGTTTCGACTTCGTACGTGATGTTGACCCGTGGAGGGCGCACCCGTTCAAGCCTCTTCTGTACACTATCTGCCATGTCCGACTCCTCGATCAACCCAGGTGACGTGCTGGCGGCGGCGTGATTGGAATACCGCGTAGGCCATGTTGGTGGGATATCCGTGCAAGCATTGCACCATACAGCTGCTCAGCCCCGATTGGCGGTTCCGGGAGGGATATCGCGTCCCGGCGGAACGCCCCTCGGCCTGAGACCGCTCTTGCGACCCCACTCTACGGGCGGGTTCCACCCCTGTCAAGAAGCCCATTCGCACTGCTGTCCGAACCATGCAACACCCCTGTTGGTGTCGAGACGGGTGATAGATAAAATGCCCAAATCAAGCGGGCATCAAGCGATTCTTCTATGTCGCGCAGAAACGTCACGGAGGTCGCAGAGATCCGGTGAGGTGCGTCACACCGACAGCGAATCGGTCCCCAACGCAGCCCCATCCAACCCCAGCACGCCCCATCCAACCAGGCGATCAATCAGCTCCAAAAAGGCCTCGAGTCGGCTATCGCGAGGGATCAGACCATCGGCTTGAAGACCGCGAAACAATTCGGTCACGGTCGAGCCCCCGTCACACCTCGCCAAGAGTGCCGGTACCCATGCCGGGCAGGGGGTGTCCAACTCAAAAGGCAGTGAGGTCACGATCCGGAATGCACTCGCTACCCAGTCCCCGTTCTCGATGCCGTGTTGGACATGAACCGTGACGTGGGCGGACAACTGAGGTCGACGATCCGGAAGCTCAAAGCGGTACGGTTCCGACATTCGCATGCTCTCGACTTGCACCAGCCAATCGAAGGGCCAGCTCACGCACGCCTGCCCCCGGGTTCTGCGCGACGTGACCGGAGGAC
>Ga0302046_10003259_pt1 | contig 14722 bp, 13 predicted proteins | sample RVTome_11_FD_200261 | JGI IMG/M metagenome (GOLD analysis project Ga0302046, IMG submission 200261) | Soil microbial communities from uranium-contaminated site in the Upper Colorado River Basin, Wyoming, United States - RVT147D111 (version 2) ...
GCTGTTCGCCCTCTTTCTGTCCTGGTTTTTTTCCCGCAGAGTGCCGTGGATCGACTAGCGCGCCTCTCGCCCCATGGACCCACGCCCCCGCGTCCGTTATCGCCCGCTATCCGAGCGGCAGACGATCCAGAGCAAGATCCTCCTGCCGTTCATCCTGTTCTCGTTTCTGGCGATCGTCGTGGTAGTGCTGCTGGTGGCGAAAATTTTGTCCCAGCAGATCGACACTAGCACCAGCAAGGAGATCCTCGCCTACCAGCAGACCATCGACGCGTTGCTGAAAGAGAAGCAGCAGCAGACCGTGCAGTACGCCAACCTCTTCGCCCAGTACGCCGGCTCGGCGCCAGGCCAGGAGACCTCGGTCCTGTACCGCACGATGGATATCTCCCACATGGATCTCTTGATGAACGAGAACGTGCGGATCGATATCGAGCCGCGGCGTTTCCTGCAAAGCGACAACAAGACGTTGCGCGAGCTGGTCTCCCGGGGCATGCGCGGCGAGCACGGGACGGACCTCATCTACCAGGTCGTCGATGGCCGGCCCCGCCTCGACTTCGATGTGGTGGTACCGTTCCAGCGCGGCAAGCACACCGATTTCGTGCTCCTCGGCTTCAGCTTCGATCACCGGCTATTGCGGGGGCTCAAGGCAAAGATCAACAGCGACCTGTTCGTGCTCCAGAACGACCAGGTGATCGCCTCTTCCTTTCAAGGACCGAGCTGGGACGACAAGATCAAGGCCAAGGTCACCCCGGCGCTGCTGCGCCGTATCCTGGGAGGCGGCGAGTCCATCCTGGAGAAGGTCTACCTCGACGACAAAGAGTACAAGGCGGTGTTCGCTCCCCTGCGGGTGAACGGGACGAACAAGGCGGCGTACGGCCTGATCATGTCGACCAACGACCTGGTGCAGGCCAAGCGCCGGGTGCTCGCCAACTACGTGGCGGTCTCCATGGTGATCCTGGTGGTCCTCACCCTGATCAACTTCGTGATCATCAGCGCCATCAGCCGCCCGTTGAAGGAGATGGCGAGCCTCGCCGACCTCGTCGCCCAGGGGGATCTCACCCACCGCATTCAGGTCGACTCCAAGGATGAGCTGGCCACCCTGGTGACCTCGTTCAACAACATGGTGGCGGCGCTGCGCAAGCAGCGCGACGAGCTCGACTTCACCATCAAGCAGCTCATCCACCAGGAAAAGCTCGCCTCCCTGGGAGAGCTCGCCGCCGGTGTCGCCCACGAGGTCGGGAACCCCTTGTCGATCATCGTCGGCTACTCGAAGTGGCTCTACAAACGGTGCCAGTACGACGAGCAACGCGAGCCCCTCAAACAAGTCATCGACGCCGCACAACGCATCGACGAGCTGAACAAACGCCTGCTGATGTACTCGCGTCCCGGCCCTCAGCAGCAGAAGAGCGTAGACCTCAACCGGGTGATCGAGGACGCCCTGGGCATGGTCGAGCACCAGTTCAAGGAAGAAAAGGAGTACCGGGTCGTGCGCCGCCTCAGCCCCACCACCGGGCCGATCATGGGCAACCCGGATCGCTTGCAGCAGGTCTTCATCAACCTCTTCAACAACGCGCGCCAGGCGATGCCGGCGGGCGGTCGGCTCACCGTCTCCAGCGAGGAGCTCAAGGGCGGCAGGGGGGTGCTGGTGAAGGTCGCCGACACCGGCGGTGGCATCGATCCTCAACACCTGTCGCGGGTCTTCGACCCCTTCTTCACCACCAAGGCCCCGGACAAGGGGACCGGCCTGGGGCTGAGCATCACCCACCGGATCACCACCGACCACGGCGGGCGGATCTGGGTGGAGAGCCGGCTGGGGGCAGGGGCGACCTTCTTTCTCGAGTTCCCCTACCCGGGCCACTCCGTCGCGGAGGAGGCGGACCAGGCGCCGAGGGACGCCGGTCACGCGACGTAGCCCCCATCGTTACACCCGGCCTCATGCCGGGTTGCGGCACCGGTCGCGGATGAGAAAGCGGGGTGGGGATCGGGGGATGGGGGGAAGGATGGAAGAAGGCGAGAGATCCGCTGGCCGCGCCGCGGCCAACCTTCCCCCCACCCCGCGTCCCCCATCCCTAGCCCGCATTTCTCACCACGACTCTGCTGCGCCCGCGCAACTGCCCGCATCTCCTGGCCCACCTCGTCCGCGGTAGGAGCCGGTTGCACCGGCGACCCGCGCCGCCAGGCGCGGCCGGCCCTCTCGGGCCGGAATCGCCGAAGGGATTCGGCTCCTACCGCGGGCCGGCCAGGATCTACGGCCATTGGCGCGGTCTCGCGACGATCCGTGGTGAGAAATGCGGGCTAGTCTTTCAAGGCACGCTGTTGCCTATCTCGGAGCGGCGATCTTGCCACGCACCGTTGCTGGAGAAGCCAACTACTCCCCCTCCTCCGGCTCGCGCGACTGCTCGCGCTCCTGCGCCTCGACCAGGGCGTCGAAGGCGGCGGGGTGCTCGTCCAACAGCTCCTCGAGGTCGATCTTGCCCGTGAGCCACACCCAGCTCATCGGGAAGACCCGGCTGCGCAGGTGGACGTTGTAGAAGTGCCAGACGAAGGCGACGAACAACACAAACACCGCCTCGGTGCTGTGCACCACATACGCCACCCCCCAGATCCATTGGGCGACACTGCTCGGCAAGAGGCGGGCCGCCGCGGTGGGGAACCAGTACAGCAATCCGGTGACGATCATCGCCAGGACGACGAGAGTCACCAGCCAGTAGTCCAGCTTCTGGTAGTAGGTGAACTTGCCGAATCGCGGCCGGTGATCGGTCTGCCCGGAGAGGTAGCGCAGGTTGGCGACGAACAGGGTGAGGTCCTCGCGGCGCGGCACCATATGGAACGCGAGCCGGCCTCGCACCCGCTGGATCACGACGTACAGCAGGTGGTAGGCGACCACGAGGATCAGCAGCAGGGCGGCGAAGCGGTGCAGGTGGCCGGCGTTCTCCACCCCGCCCCAGAGGCCAATCCACCCGCGCGCCAGGCGGTGATCGGGAAACTTCAGGGCCAGGCCCGAGGCGCCGAGGTAGAGGACCGCCACGAGCAGCAAGCCGTGCTGGATGCGGGCGTGGAGATCCATCCGTTCCACCTGCGACGGCAGTCGGCGGAAGACCTCCCACGGGATGCCGGCCCGCACCTGGGGCGGTCGCTGGGGACGGTGGTGCGCACGCACCTGGGCGCGCACGTCGAGGACGATGTGCAGGCTCAGGAGGAGGATGGTGAGGGCCGCGAGCACCACTAACACGGCCCGTACCCGCGCCGCGATGGGATTGCTCGCCGTGTCGAGGAGGGTGTGGGTGAAGGCCGCGGCGAACTCCGGCGATGCCCCCGCGTGGCAGCGGGCACACAGGGCCTCCTTGACCGCGAGGGTGGCGAGCCCTTGCGGTCCCTCGACCGCCGCGATCCCGTGATGGCCGTGGCAATCGGCGCAGGTCGGGGTCGCCTTGCCCCCGAGGGCGTACTTCTTGCCGTGGAAATGCTCCTGATACGACTGCACCACGGAGACGTTCAGGTTGTAGCGCGAGGCGATGACCCGGTCGGCATGGCAGCGACCGCAGGTCTTGACCACGTTCTCCCGCGCCACGGCCGAGCCCAGCACGGACGCCGGCCGCAGGGCGTGGACGTCACCGTGGCAGTCGACGCAGAACGGCGCATCCGCATTGCCGTCGCGCAACAGGGCACGGCCGTGGACGCCGTTCGCGACACCGTCGAAGGCCGCAGGGTGACACCGGCGGCACGCGGACAGGGTGTCGGGAAACGCGCTCTTCTCCGCGGGGATGGCCACCACCGCCCACTCCTCTCCGGCCGCCCGCGCCGCGCCGTCGCGGTGCACGGCGTCGATGCGGGCGATGCGCGCGCTGTTATGGCAGTCGAGACACGAGAGGGCGCCATGCACCGACTCCCGGTATCGCTCGGGGACGACCCGGAGCTGCCGCTGGCCGTGGAGACTCCCGTGACATCCAAGGCAAGACGCCGCCGCGTCCGTCGTCCCCGCCGACTGCGCGTAACCCGCCGCGGCCGGCAAGATGAGCACCGTCAACAGAACGGCCGCTGACCATCGCCTTATCATTCCTCACCGGGGTCCTCGGTTCGAGGCTTGGTGCGCGCCGCCGCCGGCGAGATCTCGTACTTCTTGAGCTTCTCGTAGAAGTTGGGCCGCGGCATGTTCGCCGCTTCCGCGGCCCGGGAGACCACACCGTCGAACTTGTCGAGGAGTGCGAGGATGTACTCCTTTTCGAAGCGTTCCTTCGCCTCTTTGAAGGACAGGACCCGATCCTCGTCTGCCACTCCCGCCTCGTCGGTTTCGCGGCGCAGGGCCGCGAGCTGGAGCTGTGGGCCATCGGCCATCAGGATCGCCCGCGCCACGTAGTTCTCCAGCTCGCGGATGTTCCCCGGCCAGTCGTAGTCCATGAAGAACTGCATGAGCTTGGGGGAGACCGACTGCACGTCCTTGCCGAACTCGCGGTTGTACTTGGCGATGAAGTGGTGCAGCAGCAGGGGGATGTCTTCCCGTCGCTCGCGTAACGGCGGCATGGGGAGGGTGAACACGTTGATCCGGTAATAGAGGTCGTCGCGGAACCGGCCCGCCGCGACCTCCGCCTTCAGGTCCTTGTTGGTCGCGGCGATGATCCGCACGTCCACCGGGATGGTCTGCCGGCCGCCGACGGTGAGGACCTCCTTGTCCTGTAGCACCCGCAGCAGCTTGACCTGCAGGGGCGGCGGCATCTCCCCCACCTCGTCGAGAAACAAGGTGCCGCGATCGGCCGCCTGGAAGATCCCCTCCTTCGCGGCGCTGGCGCCGGTGAACGCCCCCTTCTCGTAGCCGAACAGCTCGCTCTCCAGCAGCGTCTCGGGCAAGGCGCCGCAGTTCACGGAGAGCATCCGCTTGCCCGCTCGCGGGCTGACCTCGTGCAGACGGCGCGCCACCAGCTCCTTGCCGGTGCCGCTCTCCCCCTCGATGAGCACCGTCGCATCGGTGGACGCGACCTTGTCGATCAGATGGAAGACCTCGCGGATCTTCAAGGACTCGCCGAGGATCGCTCCCTTGCGCTCGGCATGGTCCAGCTTCCGCCGGAGCAGGAGGTTCTCATCGAAGAGATGCTTGTGGGCGAGGGCGTTCTTGATGGTGATCGCCAGATCGTCGGGATCGAAGGGCTTGGTGATGTAGTCGTAGGCGCCGGTCTTGATCGCCTCCACCGCCGTGTCGATGGTGGCAAACGCGGTGATCAGGATCACCGGCACGCTCGCCTCCTCGCCCTTGATGGTCCGCAGCACCTCGATGCCGCTCATCCCCGGCATGCTCAGGTCGGTGACTACCAGGTCGAATTCTTCCTTCCGGAAGAGGGCGAGACCCTCCGCGCCGTTGCGCGCCAGCCGGACCTCGTAATTGGACTCGCTCAGCAGGCGCTGCACCATCTCGCGCACGGGCAGCTCGTCATCGATCACCAGGATTTTCGGCGCCACACCCCACCTCAGAGTCGATGGATCTCCGGCAACTCGTCATGACAACGGCCACACAGGGCCCGGTTGATGACCAGCTCCCGATCGCCGTGGAAACTGTGGCACTGGTTGCAGTGGTACTCGAAGCTCACGTGGAGGAGATGGGAAAAGACCCCTTCGGCCGGCTCCTGGGCGAATCGCGCGTAGATGTGGCACTGAAAACAGGGCAGGTCCTGGATGGTCAGGGTGCGGCCGGTGGGCCGCGCCGACTCGTGGGCGTCCTGCCCGCCGGTGGGTTGCGGGAACAGGTGCAGGATGGAGGTCGCGGAACGCTGCCACGCCCACACCGCCACCACCGCAAACAGGAACACGAACAAGAGATTCTTGAGGTTCATGGGCTCACCGATCGCTGGCGTCGCCCTCGGGGGCGGTCGTCTCCGGCGCCGCGTCCGGCGCCGCGATCCCCTCGGCCTCCGCCGCCGCGACCACGGGACCGGCCACCGTGGCCGCCGCCGTAGCCTTGGCGCCCGGGAAGAGGCGCTCGAACTCCCGGGGATGGCGCTCCTGGAGTTCCTCCACCGACATCTTGCCGGTCAGCCAGATCCAGTTCATGGGGAAGACGTCGGGGCGCAGGTGCTCGTTGTAGAAGTGCCAAAAGAGGATGAACACGATGGCCAGCAGCGCCTCATCGCTGTGCATGATGTAGATCAGCTCCCAGATCCAGTTGCTGGTCCACGCCGGAAACAGGAGCGCCGCCTTGGTGGGGAGGGTGAGGGCGAGACCCGAGATCCCGATGATGAAGATGCCCCAGAAGACCGCCCAGTAGTCGAACTTCTGCAGGTAGCTGAACCGGCGGAAGCGCGGCTTGTCCGGCGAGAGCCCCAGGAAGTAGCGGAAGTTCTGACACAGGTCTCGGATGTCCTGCCAATCCGGGATGAGGTCCCAGCGCAGTTTCCCCCGGCTCGCACGGTAGCCGAGGTAGCACAGATGGAAGAGCGAGTCGATGAGCATGGTGATGCCGGCGGTACGGTGCACGATGCCGGCAACCTTGGGGCCGCCCCATAGCTGGATCCACCGGTGCGATCCCTCCACCTCGTGGAACTTCAACGCCCAGCCGGTGAAAAAGAGCAGCAGGAACGAGGTGAGCATGATGATGTGCTGAATACGGAAGGTGAGATTAATGCGCTCGACCTCTCCCTCGGGGGCCAGCTCGACGGTCTGGTCGACGTTGTCCGGGCTCATCGCTGCTCCGTACGCCGGCGGGCTTGCAACGCCGTGCGAATCAAGGCGTAGAGATCCAACAAGACGTGCAGCACGCACGCGGTGATCACCGAGAAGGTCAGCAGGATCAATCCCTTCTCTGCGTAGTACGGCACCGGGTTATCCTTCCCCAAGGGCTTGTGGGTAATGGCCGCCACGAACCGCTCGTTGGCCCCGGCGTGACATTGCCCGCACAGGACGACGCGGTTGGCATCGTAGACGCGCGCCGCCGGGTCGTGCTGGCTACGGACGTCGTGGGCCCCATGGCAGGTGGTGCATACCGGCAGGTTCTGCCCGCCCAAGTGGTACTTCTTGCCGTGAAAGCTCTCGTTGTAGCGCGCAATGATCTCGGTGCTGAAGCCGTACTTCAGAGAGACCCGTTTCTGCTCGTGACACCGGCCACAGGTTGTGACGACGTTCTCATAGACAACCGAGGAGGGCGGTAGGCCCCCGGGGGGCGGCGCCCCGCGGGGGGTGATCCGGTGCGGCGAGCCGTGGCAGTCGACGCACAGGGGGCCATCGACCTCCTGCTTCGCGAAGATGTTCGCCCCATGGACGCTCGCCCGAAAGGTCTCATACACCTCCTCATGGCACTGGATGCACGCCGCCTGTGCGATGGGATCGACCGGGCTTTTGCGCGCGATCTGCTTGCTCAGGGTGAGGATCTCCTCGTCGATGTCCGCATCCGGCGGGTCCGGCGGATCGTCCGCGAAGCGCAGGTGGCAGGTGGTGCAGTCGAGATCGCCGTGCACCGAGGCCGCGAACTGGTCGCCGTCCACGTGCAGGTCGAGGTGCTCTCCCGCCCGCGTGGCAAACATGCCCTCCATTCCCTCGTGGCAGCTCAGGCACGAGCGATTATCCGCCCTGGCCGTGGCCGGCAGGAGCAGCAGCGAACACAGCAGCCATACCCACCACGCCCGCCGAAATGTGACACCCGCTCCGTCGCTCTGCCGCATCGCAGCCGCCTCCCACGCCGTCACCCGTCGGCCCCCACCGCCGGGGAACGAGCGCTGTTACCTTTGGCCAACCGGGCACCACCGCTCGTGCTCGATTGCGCGAGCCGTTTCAACCACTCGCCAATCGCGTCGGCCACACCAACCCGGAAAGATACAACACCTTCTCTTCGATCGTCGCCTTTCTAGGACAGGCACCGCAACAGACCGATGCTCGATGGAGCTGGCAACCCATCCGGCACGCAAAAAGTGAGAGGTCCCCGGGTAACGACCCGGGGACCTCTCTGGCCCGCGCTGCGCCCCATGGGGGGCGTGGACTGTTCAGCGCTTGTCGATGGTCGCCTCGGCCTCCTCCGCGGCATGCGCCCCGCTCACCGCGTGCACCACCACCCCCGCCGCGGTGCCGAACACCGACCCCAGCACGATGCTCAGGGCGCCGGCACAGGCGACACCCATCAGCACGCCCAGCACCAGGAGCATCCGCACCCCCAGCGTCGCCTCCACCGGCCCGCCCGCGATCTTGGACAGCAGCATCAACATCCCATAGCCACCGTAGTGAAAGCCCGGAACGATCCCGAAGATCAGGAAGGTCATCCCGCCGAGCACTGCACCCACCTTCATGCCTGTGGTCACGATGTTATTGGTCTGGGACTTCATGGTGTCAACCTCCGTTGAGGACCGGGGACGGCTCGCCTGGGTCATTGGATCGCGTGGTGGGTTCTTGCCCTAGAGAGAGCAAGACCCATGCCATATCCCATGTACGATGTGGCCGACTGATTTTCCAGGGGAATTTTCCTGAGAGGGGAGATCCACCGCAGAATCGGCCCTGCCTCACTGTTATGAAACCAGAACATTCTTCCTCGGCCCTGTTACCGTGAGGTAACACCGGCGCGGGTCTCCTCCGCCATGGAGGCGGGACCGGCTGCCCCAGATGGTCCCGCTGTGGACACCCAGCCCCGCATTGATCAATGCCGCTACGGCGGGGCGAGGACAGCTCCCTGTCTTCAGTTGGTGCCGGAGGCCGGAATCGAACCGGCATGGGGTCGCCCCCGCTGGATTTTGAGTCCAGTGCGTCTACCAGTTTCACCACTCCGGCAGCGCCGAAAGGGTCGCATCGCGCCGTCGTGCGGGTCAAGCGGCCGCAGGCGACACATGGGCCTTGACAGCCGAATAGCCGATGCCTTTCTTGGGGGCCATCCCGTTGACTTGTTCGATCATCCCCGTATGTTAACGGCCCGAAAGCGCTTACCATTCGGCGATCTCGTGATCCGGAGGCGTTGCCATGCCGCTGTATGAATACCAATGCACCAAGGGACACCATTTCGAGGTGCAGCAGTCGATGAGCACCCCATCCCTCGCTCGCTGCACCGAGCCCGGTTGCCGTGCCAAGGCACAGCGTCTGATCTCCCGCAACGGTTTCGCGCTGGCGGGGGGCGGCTGGTATGCCGACGGTTACGGCCCGCAGAAGGCCAACGGCACGAACGGCAACAACGGCTGCGGCTCCTCTTGCGCGTGCGACGCCGCGAAGGGGGCGAAGAACGGCACCGAGAAGGCCTCGGCCTGACCGCTCGCCCGTTACACCGCTCGATCAAGCCCGCCGCGAGGCGGGCTTTTTTGTAGCTCGTCCCCGCTTATACGCCCGGCTCACGGCCCCGGAAGGCGGTGCGCCCGGGGCTCGCAACAGCAGGGCGGCTAGGGCGTAACAGGCGGCCGCGACCAGGATGAGGGCGCGGAAGCCCCAGGCGATGGCGATCATCGAGGCGGCCACCGCACCCACCACCGAGGCCCAGCCATTGATCGCCACCAGCCACGGGATGCGTGCCGGGGCAGTGGCCGCGGTGCGCGCCAGCCCGGCCGGGAAGGGCAGGCCGAGGGGCAGGGCGATCAGGAAGGCGGTCCCCCAGAGCAGGGTCCACTGGAGGGCGATGGGCCAAGCGAGGGCGCGGCCGAATCCGGAGGTGAGGAGGCAAGCGGCGGCCAGGGCGAGGACGGCCGCCAGGGCCGCGGCCCACGTGCCCGCCGTGCCGCCCTCCCCGTGGCGGCCGAGCCACACGCTGCCACAGCCGCTGCCGAGGAGGAAGGCGCCGATCACCACCGCGGCGCTCGCCGCCGGGTCACCCGTCAGGCGGCTGCCCTGGTGGATCAGAACCACCTCCAGCGCCAGGTAACCGAGACCGAGGCAGGCGAAGAGGAGGGTCGCCGGCCCGCTGCCACGCAGGGCGCGCCGCACCGGGCGCAGCAGCAAGGGCGGCAAGGCCACCAGCACCCCCCCGAGGAGGAGTGCCAGGACCAGGCCCGCGGCGAGGAACAGGTCCCCCCAGTCGCCGATCGGGAGGGTCCCCGCGCGCGCGCCGGCGAGGTACTCCGGGAGGTGGCGCCAGCGCAGAAAGCGGTGGAAGAAGGGGCGGTCGTCGGTGGCGGGCGCGATGTGGAAGGGGTAACCGGCCAGGGGAGAGCCGTCCCCGGCGGAGAGAACCGCGGCCAGCACCTCGCCCACGTCGGGACCCGGCAGGCGATGGTGCAGTCGCGCGGCCGGCTCCGGGAGCAGGGGATCGAAGCCCAGCTCCGCGGCCCACGCGGCCAACCGCTCCCGCTCCGGCGCGGTGAACGGGGCGGCGGTGGCGCACAGGGTCCAGGCGTCCCACTGGCGGACGCAGGCAAGGTGGGCGCGAGGGTCGGCGACGCCGCGGGCGCGGAGCACGCGGGCGAAGGTCGCCACCAGCTTGGGCAGGTCGCGCGGCGGCGCCTGGGTCCAGCGGCTCACCGCCACCAGGCCGCGCGCGCCGGCGGCAGCGAGGGCCGCGGCGAGTCCCTCCTCAGTGAGGAGGTACTCCTCCAGGGTGGAGCCGAGGCCGCCGGTGGCGGCGGCGAGGGAGTCGGCGGTGGGGAGGCAAACGAGGTCGTAGGTGTGCCCTGGCCGCGTTGCGAGGGCGGCGCGCGGGGCCCCGCCGCGCACCTGGAGGCGCGTCGGGTCCAGTCCGCCGTAGGGTCCGAGGGTGGTGCGGAGGGCGGCACGGGTGCGCGGGTCCGGCACCACGGCGATGATCTCTCGGGCGCCCGCCGCCTGCGCCGCCTGCAAGGCGAGGCCGGCCCCCGGGTCGAGGAGCAGGGCCGTGCGCGGGGGACGGAGTACGTAGGGCAGCCACGCCACCTGGGAGCGCAGGAGGGCCTCGCCGCCGGCGGCCACGACGACCCCGGCGCCGTCGCCGCGCACGAACAGGGCGCGCTGGGCGGGCGGCGGGTGGGGCGTCGCGAGGCTCAGGCCGGGGAGGGAGTGGAGGGCCGGGGCGGCGACCACACTCCACCGGCCACGAAGCCCGGGCCGGTCGGCCAGGAGGCGGGCGGCCGGCAGGCGCAGGGCCTGGGCGAGGTCCTTCTCCGGGGCGAGACGCGGCGCGCTCCCCCACGCACCGGCCAGGGCGGCCCCGACCACCCCGGCGGTGAGCCAGCCGCGCTGCCGATGCAAGCCGCCCAGCGCGGCGCTCAGCCACGCGCCGGCGCCGCAGGCGAGGGCGAGGCGGTGGAGGTCGGCGGTGGGCCGCACCGCCATCAAGGCGAGACCGACGGCCACGCCGAGACCGGCGCCGAGGAGGTGGATGCCGTAGATGGCACCGGGCCGCCCGCTCTCCACCCGCAGGGCGAGGGTGACCGCCGCCGCACCGGTGGCGAAGGGCGCGGCCACCAGCAGCTCGCGGACGACCAGCCACACCCAGGCATCGCCGCGCCACGCCAGGAGGAGGGGCTCCAGGGGCACCCGTGCCACCAGGGGTGGCGCGGCGCTGGTGGTGATCACGAAGGCCGCCAGGAGCCCGCGCCACAGGGGTGCGGCGCGCCGCACGGCGCGCTCCCCGGCGACCTGGATGAGGGTGGCGCCGGCACCGAAGCCGACCATGGCGGTGGAGACCACCATCGACGCCAAGTGTCCCCACTCGGCCTCGGCAAAGGCGCGCAACCAGTAGAGCTCGAGGACCAGGAGCGCCGCGGAGAGCAGCAGCAGGGGGAGCGGAGCACCGACCGCAGGAGAGGCTAGCCGCATTTCTCACCACAGATCGTCGCGAGCCGGCGCAAATGGCCGTAGATCCTGGCTGGCCCGCGGTAGGAGCCGAATCCCTTCGGCGATTCAGGCCCTGCGGGCCTGCCGCGGCCACCGGCCGCGGGTCGCCGGTGCAACCGGCTCCTACCTCGGACGAGGACCCAGCCAGGAGATGCGAGCAGTTGCGCGGGCGCAGCAGATTTGTGGTGAGAAATGCGGGGTAGCTGTGGAGCGGCGACGCGGGAAGTCACGCCCCCAGAGTAGCGGATACTCAGGGGGCGCCCCGCACGGGGGGTCATTGCCCGCCGTGGCGGCCGGTGACCGGCACGAAGCGCACGGGGAACAGGGCGCGGGTGGTGATCGTCCCGTCGGACGCCTTCTCCACCACCATGAGCCGTTGGGTGGCGAAGGCCGGGCCGACGGGCACCACCATGCGCCCGCCGGGGACGAGCTGGGCCACCAGGGGCGGGGGGATGTGGGAGGCGGCGGCGGTGACGAGGATGGCGTCGAACGGGGCGTGCTCGGGCCAGCCATAGTAACCGTCGCCGGTACGCACGGTGACGTTGGCGTAGCCGAGCGCCGCCAGGGCCGCCCGCGCCCGATCGGCGAGCGGGGCGTGGATCTCCATGGTGTAGACCTGCGCCGCGAGCTGGGAGGCCACCGCCGCCTGGTAGCCCGAGCCGGTGCCCAGCTCGAAGAGCTTGCTCGCCGGGGTGAGACGGAGCAGCTCGGTCATCTTCGCGACGATGTACGGTTGCGAGATGGTCTGGCCGTAGCCGATGGGCAGGGGATTGTCGTCATACGCCGTCGCCTGGAGTCGCTCGGGCACGAAGCGGTGGCGTGGGACGGCGCGCATGGCGGCGAGCACTCGCGGGTCGTTTACCCCGCGACGCACGATCTGGTCCGCCACCATGCCCATGCGGTCGGCGGCGCGCTCCGCGGTTTCCGTCGCCAGCGAGGCCGGGGTCACGCCGACCAGCAGCGCGACGACGAGGAGGGCACGGCCCCACATGACGGTGGTCTATCCTTTGCGCTGGCCGATCTCCCGGCGCAACTCCTCGATCTCGCGCATCAGGCGGCGCTGGCGACTGAACACGACGGCGAGATAGCCAAACAGGATGGCCCAGAAGGCGGCGTAGCCGGCAAACAGGAAGTCGAGGTTCTTCATCGGGGTGCTCCTAGGAAAGGCTCGGCTGGGATGCGTTTTTCACCACGGAGGCCCAGCGAGCACGGAGACTGGTCTCCGGTTTTTTCCTCGGTGTTCTCCGTGTCTCCGTGGTGAGTGGCTGTCGCGGGCTTAGCCGCGCTCCGGCGGCGTGAGATCCGCCTCGCGGTACAGGTGGTCGACCTCGTCTTGCAGCATCTCCACCACCACCCGCCGCAGCAGCAGGGCGATGAACAGGATCAGGAAGGCCACCAGGCAGACCCGGAAGGTGAGGGCCATGTCCGGCGCCAGCCCCGAGTCCGCCCCGCCCATGATCACCGGCTTCGGGTGCTGGGTGCGCCACCAGCGGATCGACATGTAGTTGATGGGCACCGCCAGGGCGCCGACGATCCCCACCACCGCCGCCAGGTTGGCGCGCCGGGCGCCTTCCGGCAGGTAGGCGCGCAGCATTAGGTAGGAGACGTAGATCAGCCAGGTGACCAGGGTAAGGGTGAGGCGGGCATCCCAGGTCCACCAGATCCCCCAGATCGGCTTCGCCCAGATCGGGCCGGTGATCAGCACGATGCTGCAGAACACCACGCCCAGCTCCGCCGCCGCGTGGGCGGTGATGTCCCAACCGCGGCTGCGGGTGATCAGGTAGGCGATGGAGGCTACGAACACGATGAAGAAGGCGAGAAAGCTCATCATCGCCGACGGCACGTGGAAGTAGAAAATCCGTTGCACGATCCCCATGGTCCGCTCGGTGGGGACATAGACGAAGACCAGGTAGAGGGCCACGAGGATCGCCGGCCAGGCGAGGCCGGCGGCGACATTGGCGGCGGTGTGCAGGCGGTCGATCCGCATCATTCCTCCAGGACGAAATCGAAGAGCAGGGTGGAGCTCACCAGGAAGATCACGTCGTACAGGGCCAGCATGCGCACCATGTCGCGCAGGCCCTCGGTCTCGTGGTTGAGGATCATGCCGGTGGACTCCACCGCCCCGATGATCACCGGCACCGTGATGGGGAACAGCAGGATCGGCAACATCACCTCGCGCAGCCGGGTATTGGCGCTCACCGCCGCCAGCAGGGTGCCCACGGCGGTGAAGCCGATGGTGCCGAGGAGGCACACGAGGAGCAGTGCCGGTAGCTCGGTGGTCAGGGTGAGGTTGAAGAACAGGACGAAGAAGGGCAGGAGGATCACCTCCGCCACCAGGGTGAAGACCAGGTTCGCGAGCCATTTGCCGAGGTAGATGCCGCCCCGGTCGATGGGCGTGAGGAGCACCCCGGCGAGACAGCCGTTGTCCTGCTCCGCGGCGAAGGCGCGGTTGAGACCGAGCACGGCGGCGAAGGTGAATGCGACCCACAAGATGCCGGGGCCGATGAGCAGCACCAGCTCGCGATCCGGGTTGAAGGCAAAATTAAAGATCACCAGCACCAGGATCGCGAACAGGAGCATGGCGCTCATCGCCTCCCGGGTCCGCCACTCCAGGCGCAGGTCCTTCAGGAAGATGGTGAAGAGCCGGTGGAAGAAGGTCATTGTTTTTCGCGGGGTGGCTCAAACGGTATAGCTTGCAGGGTTGGGGGACATCACTTGCGCCGGGAACATCGCGGCCCGCGAAAAACAGTTATTGCAACGACCGCTCGTAGAGGGCGTTGAACTCCGCCTCACTCAGCTCGCCGGCGGATGAGGCGTGGATCACCTCACCGCGCCGCAGGATGGCGACGTCGGTCGCCATCGCGAACCCCAACTGGTGGTCGTGGGTGGTGAGCAGCACCGTGTGGTGGTCCTCGCGGAAGCGGTCGATCAGCTCGTTGAGCCGCCCCACGGCGCGCCGGTCGAGGCCGGTGTAGGGCTCGTCGAGGAGCAGGATCTGCGGGCGGTGGAGAAAGGCGCGGGCGATTGCCAG
>Ga0302046_10003260_pt1 | contig 14722 bp, 14 predicted proteins | sample RVTome_11_FD_200261 | JGI IMG/M metagenome (GOLD analysis project Ga0302046, IMG submission 200261) | Soil microbial communities from uranium-contaminated site in the Upper Colorado River Basin, Wyoming, United States - RVT147D111 (version 2) ...
GACGCCGTAGACCAGGGCGCTCAACAGACAGATGACGAGACAGGATCCCCCGACCACGACCGTCCAGTAACTGGCGAGCGCGGTCCGACTGACGGGGATCACGCGCATCAGGAGCGAGGTCCCGGTCTCGCGTTCCTCGATCAACGCGAAGCCGAACACCAGACCCATGAGCCCGCACGCCATGACGATGATGAATGGCGCGACGTACAGCTCGATGTGGCTCACGGGGATCCATCGGATCACCACTCTGGCCACGGCGGCAAGCGCGAGGGAGTAGCCCACCATCATGAGCAGGAAGCCGTCGCGATAGATGCCGCGGAGATCGCGGTGGAGCAAGGCGGTGAATTGCCTCATGCGAACTCGAGCTCGTTGCGAACACGCATAGCGTAGACGGTGGTCGCGCCCCACCATGCCGCGCCCGCGAAGAGAGCCAACAGTCCCAACGATGCGATGTAGGCCGACGCGTGAACCTCGCTGCGTGCGAGCATCCCGAAGATCACGAGTGCGGAGTCCGACGGGATCCACTTGAACGTCCATGCCGGGGCCAGGCCAAAGAACGGCAAGAAGGGCAGCGAGTAGATCGCGATGGGAGGGATCGAACCCAGGATGAACCGCGTGAATTCCGCAAACAACGTCGAGAGCATCAGGCCGATGCTGCCGGATACTACCGCAATCAGATAGAGGGGTGGAATCACCATCACCACTCGGCCGTCGAGGCCCTGAACACCGAGCTGGACGAAGGCCGTTGCGGCCGTGGGTACGAGGGCCGATCCGAGGATCAGCGCCGAGACGTATTCGCCGCTCGTCAATGGCGTCACCGCGAGAGCTACGACGCTTCGCTCGCCGCGCTCCATGTACCGCTGTGCCGCCACCATCAGAATGCCAAGGCTGCCCGGTTCGCCGAACAAAAAAGCGGGTAGCGCGAGGGGGATCACTTCCGCCGGGACCAACGCCCGAAAGATGACGATAGCAAACAAGGCGATGCCCATGTAGACCTGCGGGAACCCGGACCGCCATTGCATCGTCATCACCAGGCGAGTGGCATGGACCAGGCGCCGGCTCACATCAATCCTCGGCCCGCGAGGCGCAGAAAGACGTCCTCGAGGGAGGGTTCGAGCGTGTGTATCGTCTCCACATGCTTTGCCTGCACCGCGTGCACGAACGCCGCTTTGGACGTGTCGTCATCGAGGCGGAAATCCTCATGGCGCAACCCGTCGCCAGTTCGATACTCCATCCGGACCACGCGCTCGTTGTAGCGCAGCTTCAGGTTGCGTGGCGTATCATTCACAACGATGGTCCCCTCGTGGATCAATGCAATGCGGTCGCACAGCTTGTCCGCTACAGTCATGTCGTGCGTTGTCAAGAAGACGGTGACCCCCGCCTGGGCCTGCGCCCGAATCAGCTCGCGAATCTTCACCGCGTGCTCCGGATCCTGACCCGTGGTGGGCTCGTCGAGAAACCACAACTTCGGCCGGTTGATCAGTGACCGGGCCAGGACCAGGCGCATCTTCATGCCCTTGGAGAAGGCCGCCGCGCGGCGCCGGTCTCCGACGGGGAGGTCGAGCGATCGCAGCAACGCCGCGGGATCCTCCGTTGGGACGTCGAAGAATCTCCGGTAGAACTCGAGGTTCTCCTCCGCTGTGAGCTTCTCATGGAGATTGGGGAATTCGAACGATACGCCGATCCGGTTGTAATAGTCGGTCCGAACCCGAGCCAGGTCATCGCCGAACACCTGCACCTTTCCGTGATAGCGGGGCAGAATCTTCGTCAACACCTTTTGCGTGGTGCTCTTGCCAGAGCCGTTTGGTCCGAGGAAGCCGAAGATCTCGCCTTGCGCGATATCGAAGTCCAGACCTCGGAGCACATCGCCGGTACTCTTGGGGTATCGAAACCGGAGGTCGCGGACGGACACGATCATACGTCCTCCGCTTTCTCCACCGCGTCGATCAGGGCTTGCATGGCCGCAAGGTACCGGCGTAGCGCGCCTCGGCCCGCTCGCGTGATGTAATACGTGGTCCGCGGTCGGCGACCCAGGTACGCGCGTCGCGACGCGACGTAGCCCTTTCCCCCCAGTTTCTCCACGTGCAGTCCCAAGACACCGTCGACCACGTCGAGGCGCTTTTTGAGCGTCGTGAAGTCAAGTGGGCCGTCGGTGTGCAGTGCGGTGAGGATCCCGAGGCGTACCGGGCCGTGGACGGTCGTGTCGAGTCCGTTGAAGTCGATGGGGTGCATGCATCACTCTTCCCCCGCAGGCCACACATGCCTCTCCATCCAAAGGATCGCAGCGCAGGCGCATCCGGCCGCGATGCCCGTGCAGCCGGCTGCGAGGAACACACGATCCGCAGGCAGGACAAGGACCAGCATCCCGAATGCGATGAGCGGGAGGCCGAGCCCGATCCCGATGCGGCGCCAGGGTCGGGTGGTCGCATAGATGAGCGCGAGCAGTCCGCAACAGAACGCCGCGACCGCAAGGATGTACGGCAGCGGAGCGCCAACGTGACGAAGCCAGAGGAGGAACGCTGCGAGCATCGGAGCGCCGACTAGCTTCGCCGTTGCGACCGTGCGCACTTCACGCCACGTCACCGGGGCGGTTGCCCGACGATTTCTCGCCCTGACGGTCCACAGCAGCACGCCGGCTGCTAGCGTGAGACCTGCTGCACCGGTCGTCGCTCCGATCGCACGGGAGCCAGTCCACGCGGCGAGTGCGCCGAGCGCCGAGACGGTCGCGACGCCCAACCAGGCTGCTCGTGCCGCTCGACCGAATGGGTTCTCCGCGCCCAAGGCTTCGCGCATGGTCGCGAGGTCTCGCTGCAACCGCTCGACGTCGCGCCCTGCATCTGTATGCATCCCGTCCTCCTGTTCCGCCGGCGCTGGGGCGATACTCTAACTATTTGAGTATTGACACCGTGTCAAGTGCCGACGAGCTACGCCTGGAGGCGAGCTTCGGCAAGTGCCCGGTGGAGTTACCACGGCTGAAGCCGCGGCTCGGCGGTCTGTCGCTAAAGCGACATTTCGCTGAAAGTTGTCGCTTCAGCGACAGTCAGTTGGCCGAGCGGCGGCTTTAGCCGTCGTAAACGCGAGGTAGACCGTCGCGTTTCCTCGCGATCCCGACGGTCCCTACGATCATTGCAATCCCTAGGATCCTTGCAATCCCTGCAATCCCTGCAATCCCCATAATTGGGAATCACCGACGCTCCCAATCATCCCATTGCCGGTCACTACGATCCAACTGTCCCCTTATCGGCATGAGACGGCCGAACAGCAACAGAAATGTGCTAGCGTTCGGTCCTCAGCGGGCTCCCTGTGGCAGGCCCGATTCGGCGATGATTCGTTGAAAACGCGGATCCGAACGCAGCGGATCGAGATCCGCCAATTGCAGGTCCTTGAGGAGGTGGGCCCCGCGCGGCTGTGACCGCTCCAATACTTGGAGCGCGCGGTCGTGGTCCCCTACAGCAGTCAGGGCCGCCGCAACGAACACTCCCTCTTCAACCGGCAGGCTGACCCGCTCCAGCGCCCCCGCACCCAGCTGCTGCACCACGGGTCGCGCTCTGGTTGGGTCACCCAACCCGGCCTGCACGATGGTGATGGCCGCTTCTGCGTACACGGAGTCTTCCGCGTGCCGGCGCGCGGCACGCGCGTCCGTGCGCGCGCCCGCCGAGTCGCCCGCGTGAAGCCTGGCGAGCGCGCGGACGACATAGCCAAAGCTGAATGTCGGATCCACGGTGAGCGCGCTGTCGAGCCACGGCAGGGCTTCGCCGAAACGGTGCTCGTAGAACGGCACGGCCGCCATCAGCACGAGTGTAAAGGGACGTTCGGGCTCGAGGCGGAGAGCTTGCTGGTAAGCATCAATCGCGGTGGAATCCTCACCGCTCAGGTACGCGATCCAACCGTACTGATGCCAAGCCTCCGCGTTGGCGGAATCGAGCGCGAACGCGCGAGCGAATGCATCAGCGACACCCGCCAGAGTGCGGGGATGACGGTGGACCAGCATGTAGCCGTGCGCCATCCACGCGTCCGCCGCCGCCGAGTCGTGGGCCAATGCGGCCTCCGACGCCTCGAAGCCGCGCGCCAGCAGGGAATCCGGCGGGAGCCCGGGATATTCCCAGCCCCATTCCAGATAGAGGGCGTAGCCATACGCGGCGCGAGCCAGGGCACTCGTGAAGGTCGGATCCAGATCGGCCGCCGCCTCATGTTCGGCGATCGCGCGAGCCACCGCACCGGGCGTTCGCTGCGTGAGATAGTAGTTGCCGCGCAGGAACCGGTCGTACGCCTCCGGATGATCGGTCGGACGCGCAGCAAGCAGCGCTCGCTCGGCCGGCAACAATCGCCCCGCAATCTGGATGGCCACGTCCCGGGCGATCTCTTCCTGCAACGACAGCAGGTCACGCGTCGCCCGATCGTAATCCTCCCCCCACACGCGAAACCCGGTCCGGGCGTCCACCAGATGGATTGAGGTTCGGACGCGATCGCCGGCCCGCCGTACACTCCCCTCGACCAGGTAGCCCACGCCAAGCGCGGACGGCAGGTCGCCGGCGGCCGTGCCTCGAAAGCGTTGCACCGCCTGCCGGCTCTTGACCTGCAGGCGGCCGACGTCGCCAAGGCGTGATGAGATTTCCTCCGCCAGCCCATCAGCGAGGTACGCATCAGCAGTGTCTGGGGACAGGTTGTCGAAATTCAGGACGGCCAAGCTGTTGGGCGGCGCATCCGGTTGCAGCAGCCGCACGACCATCAGGGCGGCGAGAGCCAGAACAACTGTCGCGCCGGCCAACCAGAACGGCCGTCGCCGCTTCGTGTCGCGCCGAGGGGGAGACCCGTCGCCCAGCGAGGTGACGAACTCGGCGGCGGTCCCGAACCGTTCAGCCGGCACGCGGGCCAGCGCCCGATGAATGGCGCGCTCGATACCGGCCGGCACCCGCTCACGGACCACCGCCAGATCTGGGACCACACCCATCAACTTACGGGCAAGCATGGCCTGCGGGTTAGATCCGGTAAAGGGCGGGTCACCAGCTAATAGCTCATAGAGCACGCACCCCAGCGCATACACATCGGTCCGGGCGTCGACCGTCGTCTCGCCTACCGCTTGCTCGGGGCTCATGTATATCGGCGTGCCCAACACCATGCCGGTCTGGGTGAGCCGGCTCCCGCCCGCCGCGTTGATGGCGCGCGCGATCCCGAAGTCGCTGACCACGGCGTGTCCACCCTCGAACAGGATGTTTTCGGGCTTGATGTCACGGTGCACGATGCCACGGTCGTGCGCGTAGCTCAGCGCGTCGGCCACCTCACGGGTGATCCGCAGCGCCTCGTCCAGGCCAAGCTGCGTCTCCCGCTGCAAACGCGCGCGGAGGGATTCGCCCTCGACGAACGGCATGACGTAATAGAGGAAGTCCCCGGCCCGGCCGGAGTCGTAGAGTGGCACGATGTGCGGGTGCGTTAGGCCGGCGGCGATTTCGATCTCGCGCAGGAAGTGATCGTCGCCCAACGTCCTGGCGAGTTCCGGGCGCAACACCTTGATGGCGACGTCCCGCCGATGCCGGCGGTCGTGGGCTCGGAAGACGATGGCCATTCCACCGGCCCCGATCTCGCGCTGGAGCACGTACTGGTTGGCGAGCGCCGTCTCGAGTGACGCGCGCCACTCCGTCCCGAACGTCGCCCGGCGAACCGCCTGGCCCTCGGCAGCGAGCGCCTCCGCCATGGCCGCCGGGTCAAACGCGCGCTCGGCAGCGGTGTAGGACTCCAACATCGCCTCGACCTCGCGCCGCACCTCCGGATCGCCGGCACAAACCTCCGCGACGGCGGCTGGCCAGGCCGGCCGTTCGAGGTCCAGGATGCGGTCCAGGGCCTGTTCGACGCGGGCCCAGAGTTCCTTGTTCAGATTCCACCGCCTCGTGCGGCCATTAGTCAAAATAGGTCCGCGGTGGTTTGGCAGCGAGGGAGGATAAGTCGGCTAACGGTCGCTAAAACGAGCTATGGACACGTTGCCTTGAAGCGTTGTTTCGCCAACCCGCTTCACGCGGTGACGCGAGCCGCCTCATGCAGGAACTCAGGGGCGAAATCGGCACCATTGGGCCAAACGAGGGTTCGGAACTCCGGATGGACGGTGAAACCTTTGAAATAAGCCGCATCCCGCAGGGGCTCAAAGATCTCTCCCCACAGCTCTGGGCCGAGGTCGACCTCTCCTGCCGTATCATCGCGGGACCGGAGCCATACGACATAGCCACGGACGCAACTAGCCTCAAGAACGTCGTAGTCCATTCCATTACTCCGGGGGCGGGATCCGTATAAGAGCTTTCCGATCTCGCGCACGTTCCCAGTTGGCGAGCAGCTCTTCTTGCCGGAGAGCAGCCCATTCGAGAACGTGCTGCAACGCCCTAATGCACCGTGAACCCGACCAGAGTTCACCACGATGGAGATCCTATGCTCACCGAATGCCGCGTGGAAATGAGGGACACCGTGTTCCCGATAGTATGCTGACCACGATTCCGAGGAATCGAGAGATCTCGGGCATGCCACAAAGAGACTCTCACCTGCACTTGAACGTCATCAAAACCCCGCAGCGGCGTACCCGATCGTCCCTTCAACACAGTGCGCGATGGTGATCCGGCCTCACCCCTGCCGCCGCAACTCTTGAATCTTCCGTTCAGCCTGATCGAGACGAGTCTTCGCCGCATCAAACTGTGACTGGCGCCGAGACCGCATCGGAATGTTGGTGGTGCTCGCGGGATTCACGGTGACGGCGCGCAGATCATTGATAAAGAACGACAACTCCTGATTCACGATATACGCGGGATCGTCGAAGCCAAGCCCATTAGTGGCGTTGGAGAGCCGCCGCGCGAAATCAATCAGTTGTTGATCCCAACGTCGCGTCCATGCGATCCACTGCTGCGTAGCCGTGCGTGCGGCAGCGGTGTTGAGCCCCGCATCCGCGGAGGCCTCGGGGATGGCCAACGCGTCCGACCGACCTCGGTTCCAGAGACTTTGCGCATCAGCTATCATGCCGGAAAGGCTATTAAGCACGCGAGGATCGGCCCTCTTAGGTGCGGCTGGGGTGCCGTACCTGCGACGATCCTCCTCAGCGGCACGCCGGGTAACCGCCTGTAGGAGGCTGTCATTCCTACGCGCCTGGGCCTGGGCCTCTTGGATCGCCGCAGGGGCTCCGGCAGTGGGGGTAGGTGACGACGCTGCCGCCGCAGCGGGCGCGTCCGGGACCGACGCTGGGGCCATCCCTCGAAACACAAAGAACAGAGCGCCAAGCGCCACGAGGGCGACGAGGATGACGATTGGCGATGCGCCGGTGTCGGGTCGGGGACGGCGTGGTGTGGTCACGGGTCAAGCCTCGGTCCAAAATTCAGGATGGCGAACGTATTCATCAGTATCGGCAGTATCGGCGAGATGGGAGACCGATTTCAACGTCGCCCCTCCTTTCGAGTTTCGACCGTGACGGGGCTCACTCCTGACGAGGATCGTTGGCTTCCGATTCGGCGTTGCACTCGCGATTCGTCCCGGGTCGTGGAAGACCGCCGCATCGGATCACGTGCCCACCAACAGCCCTCGTCCCGGTCGGAGCGTTGTCCGTAAACTCTCGCGAACCACGTTGCTGACGTTGAGCACGCCGGCATGCGAAAAACTCACGGTCTCTAGGAATCGCGCAAACGCGCCGACATCCCGCACAAGCGCCCCCGCCTTCACCTCCTCCTCCATGTACAGAGAGGCGGCGGCCGCCAGTGTGTCATCCGGCTGCTTGGAATCACGACCTGTGACACCAGGCCGTAGCGCAGGCTGCGTTTGAGGTCGAACTCCGGCAACTCGGCCACCATGAACGGGTGCATGGTCGCAGGACCGCGCGCCCGGCCCGCAGGCCCCGAAGATGAAGGCGCACCGGCCCGGTAGGTCGAGGAATCGAGGGATAACCGCCATTAGGGGACGCGGAGGCGGTCTGTCTTCCGGATTCCCACAGATAGCGACAAAGATGCGACTCCAGCGGGTCGTTGGCCCGAACAGTCGTTCACTCTGGCCTCGCACGCAGAACCGATCGCGGACACCTCGATGGCCAATCCGTCGGTTACGGTAAAACCCAGACCAACACCTCACGGACAGTCGCAAGAGATGCATGGCGGCACCGGAGACGAATGCGACCGCCGCCAATCTATCTCGGGTTTCGGTGTCACGGGTTCCGCCTACCCGCCGAGGTGACCGCTGTACCACCGTTCTGTGTAGGCACCGCAGGCCCAACCCGCTCCCACAACTCGTTGAACTCGATACTGTCAAAGAACGCCCAAACCTTCGTAACCCGCCCCGCGTCCATCTCGAGAAACCAGGCATACGTGTTGACGTAAGGCTCCCCATCCACTGCCACCCCCCGCGCATCAAAGAACACAATAACAGTGTTGCCATCAGCATAGATGCGACGAATGGTCGGCTGGAGCGGCTCGCGCATCCGGGCATTGAACGGCCGAATCACCTCCCGCAAGAACGCCTCGCGATTCTCGTACGCCTTTGACGCCGCCGACCGTCCCACGATCGTCCACGTCGCATCGTCGTTGAGCAGTTCGAAGGGGCTCCCCGTGCCCTCCTGCCAGGCCCTGAAACTGGCTTCGACAATCGCCCTGTTCCGCGACGCCGCAGCGTCGTTATCCGTCTGTGCCATTGCTACATCTCCGAGTTGCGCAGTCATTGCCAGGACCGCGGTGACCAAGGTCAGGTGTCGCACGGTGAGCCCCTTCCGAACGGTTTGCTGAATCAGATCTGGTTGTCCCAGGCTGCCAGCTGATGCTCCTTCAACATGTCTTCGACGAACTTGGGAACCACGTTCCGGAACTTGCCCGTGTCCGCGGGGACGATCTCGATCATTCGGCTGATCATCTCCTCCGGATCGAGCCGCCCTTCCGGAGTGCCCAATAAGCTGTCGAACGTGGCCCGCATGTCCGCGCGTTTGGTGAAATTCCTAGAGTCATCCAGCCAGCGGAACGGGGTGTCCGCCATGGTCTCGTTGTAGCCGGTGAGGTAGGCGCCGGGGTTGATCGTCTGCACCTTGATCCCAAACGGCTTCAATTCATCGTGCATCGCCTCCGCCAGCGCCTCCAGCGCGTGCTTGGTCGAGACGTAGACGCCGTAACCCGGCGGCGTGAACAGTCCGCCCATCGAAGAGGTAAAAACGATTTTTGCCGGTTTCTTCTGCTCGACCCACTTGCGAATGAACCCCTGCGTGAGATCGAGCGCCGCGAAGACATTGACCTCGAAGTTGCGGCGCACGAGTTCGATCGGGATCTCGCTGACCGGTCCCGCTTCACCGATGCCGGCGTTGTTGAGGAGGACGTCGATGTCCCAGTCGAGCGCGCGGGCGACATCGAAACGATCCATGAGGTCCAGTTTCTCCACCCGCAGATCATTGAGGCCGAGGTCGGAGGCTTTGCAGCGAAGGGCGGCGACTTGCGGGGAGATCTGCGCGGTGGCAATCACCTTATGGCCTCGCTGGGCCAAGCCGATGGCGGCGCCCTCGCCCAATCCGGAACCGGCGCCGGTGATGAGGATGGTTTTGGACATCGTTGATTCCTCTCTGAGGTTCTTGATGGTTGGTTCAAACGTGAGTGGTGGTCGCCGCCAAAGCCTCCGCGGCGGTCTTGGCAACATCGAGATCCTGGACGATCGCGCCGCCCGATACGCCCACCGCGCCGATCAGTTCGGCCCCGATTCGAATCGGCACGCCACCCCCATAAGGGGCTAGGCCCCCGTTGGTGAGTTCGAGCGTCGGCGCGGGCGCGCCGGGTTTGCAGTACTCCCAGACCTCCTCGCTCCCGATGCCGAACAGCGCGGCCGTCCGGGCCTTCTTGAGCGCGATGTCGATGGAGGCCAACGGCGCGCCATCCATACGAACGAAAGCCTTGAGATGGACGCCCGCGTCGAGCACGGCCACAACGATCGGTATGCCGATCTCGATCGCCCTCGCTTCCGCCGCGGCCATCACCGCGCGCGCCTCATCCGTGGTGAGTGTCATCCTCTGCCTCCATGGGTTCTGACTCGGCGACACGATAGGCTTGGGACGCTTCGCCGCACACAGGAAATACCACAGGGGGGACCCTGTGTTTTTCTATAGGTTGGGAATCAGCCTTTAGTCGGAGTCGTGCGATGCCGAACCGGCCCGAAACGCACTCTGGCCGGGAACGACGAGGGTAATGCGCGTGCCGGCCGGGGAGGCGTCTACCGAGAGCGTAGCACCAATAGTCGAAGCACGTTCCCGCATCCCCCGGAGCCCGTAGTGTCCGGGCTTACCGGACCGCACGATGTCGGGATCGATGCCGACACCGTTGTCGCTGATGCGCATGACGAGGTCGTGCGCGTAGTCCAGCTCGATCTCGAGCCTCGTTGCCTTGGCGTGCGCGCAGACGTTGCGTATAACCTCATAGCCGATGTGATAGATCTCGTCCCGCGCGATGGGGTGGAGATCACGTGGTGCGCCCCGCGCCACAACCGAGAAAATAAGCGCGGCGGACTTGACGGGATTGTCGTCGGCCGCCGCACGGAACGCGTCCGCCAGGTCGTTCACCGCTTCCGTAGAAGTGCGCAAGGCGGCAACCGCGCCGCGCCCCTCGGCAACCGCCTGACCCAGCCACTTGGTGACGCGCTCCATTGCAACGCGCATACGGTCGCTATCTCCCGAATCAAGGGCGGCCTCAGCGAGCAGCTTACTGCCCTGCACCGTCTGCAACAGCGTGTCATGGAGCTCGCGCGCGATTCTCGTCCGTTCGGCCAGCCGATCATCGAATCTCGCGGTCAGCATGGCGGCGACACGCCTGACCCGAAGGCGATAAGCCGCGAGGGACGAGGCCACCACAACCCCGAGCACCAACACCTGGAACCATATCGTCTGAAACCACGCCGGCGCCACGGTAAACGACAGGGCGGCGCCGGCGTCATTCCACACACCGTCATTGTTGGTGGCCGCCACGCGAAATGTGTAGCGACCGGGTTTCAAATCCGTATACGTTACGTCGCGCCGAGTGCCCGCATCGTGCCAATCGTCCTCCCAGCCCTCGAGTCGATGACGAAACTCGATGCGTTCGGGAAGCACGAGGCTCAGTGCCGAATACTCGATGCGCAGTGTCCTCGAAAGCGGGGGGAGCGATACCGGCCCGCGGGGCGAGTGGGACTGCCCATCGGCAACCACGCTGCGAATGACCACCGGCGGCGGCAGCGGATTCCGCGTGATGCGTCGGGGGTCGATCGTGACGACGCCTCGGTTTGTGAGGAACCAGAGAACCCCGTCGCCGCTCTCCGCTCCGGTAATGAGTTGGCGTGAATTACTGACGAACGCGAGCGGGTCGGGGAGGTCGCTCTCCAGATCGAAGACGTCATACCGAATACGGTAATCGGGTGCGCGCACCAGCTGCTGGACTTCCGCACCGGAAATATGCACGATGCCGGCGCCGGCACTGAGCCACACTCCGTCTTCTGTCGGTACGACCGTCGACACGTACCCAAAGTCGCCGCCGTCCGCGACCTGAACCCGATGGAACCGCTCGCCGTGCAGCATCGCAAGCCCCAATTCCCCCCCAACCCAAACTCGATTGCCGCTCGCTCGGACGACGTGGAGTGCTCCCAGATCCAATCCATCATCCCGCGTCATGACTCGGATGTCATCGCCCCGAATCACGGCGAGTTCGTCACGGTACAACAACCACACTCGGCCTTCCGCATCCGTGTCCGCGGACGTCGCAGCCCAGTCGAGACGATCGCCAAGAACCGGGACAAATGTCCAGGTGGCATCCTTCAAGTAGTATACGCCCGATCCTGCCACCGAAGCCCAAAGCCTGCCGGTGCGATCCGCGGTACTCGCGATTACGGCAAAGGGATAGCCACGTTCGACGACGTCGCGGGGCGGCGGGACGGTCGTGAACGCCCCTTCCTTCCAGTGCCAGAGATCCTGCTCGGTGCTGAGCCAAATTCCGCCCTCATGGTCGACGTGGCCATTGTCCACAAACGTCCTCGGACCGCCAATCACCGTCGCACCATCCCGGGCTCGGCGGATGAAGGGTTCGCGATAGGACAGAATCCAGACCTCGCCGCTCACATCGGTGATGAGGCTGGCTCCACTCTGAAGACTCGGGTCGAACTGCCACGTGACATTTCGCCGGCGGAATCGATTGAGACCACCAAGGTTTGTCACCCAGACCGTGCCCTCTCGATCGATCAGGATGTCGCTTGCGTCGCCGTAGGTGAGCCCGGTCTCTTCGGTGACTCGCTCGATCGACTCGGCAATAAGCGCTTCCGAGCCGGCAGACCCCACGTCGCTCATGCGCAAACGAGTGACGTCCGTGGCCGACGTCCACAACCCTCCGTCCGCATCCATGGCAACAACCCACGACGGCACGGGAATGACTTGGACCTCAGTAGCGCCGGTGGGGCCGCGATGGACCAGGTGTACGGTCGGACTCACGTCATGCACATAAGCTATTGCGCTATCTCCGACCTCGGCAAAGCTGGTCGCGCTGTGGTCGACACCTAAGTCGATGAAGCTCTTGGCTCCCTTTGGAAGAAAGAGAATGCGGTTGGTGCTGGCGGCGGCTACCCACAGCGTGCCATCCGATTCGACGAAGACTTTCCAGGCCGATCGGCAGCAATAGTTCCAGTTGGCACGAACTCTCTCCCATCGGCCGTCCTCCCAGCGAGCAACACCACCAACGAGTGCGGCCCACACCGCGCCATCGTGGTCGATCGCCAGGGATCGCACTTTGCCGATAGGTAGGCTATCCGCCACCGTGTACCCGGTGACATCGCCGTCGGCCGTAATGAACGTGACACCGCCGGAGGTATGGCCCACCCATAACCCGCCCTCCGGCGTTGCCGCGAGGGCGGACACCGCCACTCCAACCAGCGCGCCGCGCTCGGGCCGGAATCTCTCGAACTGGACACCGTCGAAGCGGAACAACCCGTTGGCGGTTCCGATCCACAGGTACCCATCTGTCGTCTGGGCCAGGCTCGTGGGCTCCGCGCCCAGACCGTCCCGCGCGGTCCATGCCGTATGGTGCATGTTCTCGAGACGCTGGTAGCGGTCCGGTTCCTGACCGGCCGCCGGCCGCCCCGGTTCGAGTGCCAACAGGCAGAGGAACGCGGCGGCCCCGACAGCCCGCTGCATTCTGGCGCACATGAGTGGCCCTTACATGGGGAGGAGTCCACGGCGGATCGCGATCGCCACCGCGTGGGTTCGGTCATTCGCACTAAGCTTTTGTAACAGATTCGTGACGTGGAAGCTGACCGTTGTTTCGGAGATGGACAGCCGGCCGCCAATCTGTTTGTTGCGGAGCCCGTCGCGGATAAGCCCCAGCACTTCGATTTCGCGCCGAGTGAGATCCGCATCGCCGAAGTGCTCGGCGAGTCGCGACACTACGTCCACGGGCACGTAACGTCCCCCCGCGTGCACCGTGCGGAGTGCGGCCAGCAACTCCTGCCGGGGTGCACTCTTGAGGACATAGCCCGCCGCTCCCGACTTGAGCGCGCGGCTGATGTCGCCGTCGCTATCCGACGTTGACAGGACGATGATCCGCGCGCGAGGAAACTCGCTACGGATGGCGGCAAGCGCGTCGATTCCATCCGCACCGGGCAGCCGCAGGTCCATCAGCGTGACGTGGGGACGGTACTGTCGGAAAGCAGCAAGCGCCTCCTCAGCGGTGGACGCGTTGGCGATGAGGCGCATGTCGCGCTGCGACCCGATGATCGTGCTCAGCCCTTCCCGGAAAACCGGGTGATCTTCGACGCTCAGGATCGAGATGCAATCCTGGCGCGTGAGCTGTCCTGGCATCCTGTCACTCGTTTGTAACGCGGGCCGGTCTTCTAGGGACGGTCCATTAGGACACGTGTTGACGGCAGTCGTCCGGTCCCCCGCATGAGGAGATTGGTCGCAAGACACGCGACACGCAAGATGGCGGCGTTACGTCTCGGCAACGACGAGGCCTTCTTGCAAGTCGCGTTGCCGTCGTCAGACGAGGTCCTCCTCGACCAGCCGGCGGCGAGGCCGGTGCCGACGATCACCTCGATGGATCAATACTCGACGAACGCTTCGTCCGGATAGCAGTACAACCAACGCTCACCAGGCTCGGCGGAGGCAACTACAGGGTGGCCGCTCTCCTTTGCATGCCTGGTGGCGTGCCGGTTGGGGGAACTGTCGCAGCAACGCGTACCACCACAGGTTTGGCAGGTGCGCAGATGGATCCACCGGGCTCCGATCGTGACACAATCTTCGCACACCGCGCGTTCAGGCGGCCTGACGGTCTCAATCTGCGAGATGTGTTGGCATCCCGTGGGAGTCATCGTCGTCCTTTCGATGCTGCACCCCTGAGCTACCCCGCCTTCGACAGCTTGGGGTGTGCCGGAGTCGGTTGCTTGGTAACCCGCGTCGCCCAGTCGACCGCAAAGTCAGCCACCTTCTCCCAGTCCTTGCCCGCAAGGATCGAGTAGTGCGCGCGCCCCGGAAACGCCTTGAACTCTACAATGGACGACGACTTTTTGTAGCGCTCATAGTTGGCTCGATTGAGCGCGGCGGGCATGATGTGGTCGTTCTCACCCGCGATGAACAGAAGCGGGGCGTGCGGGCGTTTGAAGTCGATCCGGGCCGCGCTGGTGAGTCCCCCTCTCCCCAGGCGCCGCGACTCCGGCACAACGTATGTGTCATAAGCAAGTCGCTGTTCGTCCAGCGGCAGATCGTTCACGAACGTGTACTGGAAATGGGAAA
>Ga0302046_10003261_pt1 | contig 14721 bp, 10 predicted proteins | sample RVTome_11_FD_200261 | JGI IMG/M metagenome (GOLD analysis project Ga0302046, IMG submission 200261) | Soil microbial communities from uranium-contaminated site in the Upper Colorado River Basin, Wyoming, United States - RVT147D111 (version 2) ...
GCCGGCGGACGGGTGGTCCAAGACCGGCTGTGGGCGTTCGGCTCCCACGCCCGGCGCGACGCCGAGCGCACGGCCCTCGACGGCGATCCCGGTGACCTGCGGATCGACGACGGCGCCGTGAAGCTCAACGCCCAGGTGACCGCGGCCAATTCCGCCGTGGTGACCTGGACCGCCGCGAACCTCGACGAGGACGGCGCCGCCGGCGGCCCCCGGCGCGCTCCCGAGGCCGCCCTCGACCTGACCGCCGACGCCGACGCCTGGTCGGTCGAGGACACCCACGTCCTCTCGTCGGCCCTTTACCTGACCGGCCACTATTCCGAGACCGCGAGCTCCGCCGGCACGCTCTCGCCGGGCCGCGGCGAAGCCCGGTGGGACGCCGGCGGCGTGCTGCGCGGCGGCGGCCGCGGCGGCGACGAGCGTCGCGAGGCGTGGACGGCCAGGACGTTCGGAAACTACTTCGTCAACACCGGAAGCGCGGGTCACGAGCTGAGCTTCGGCGGGCAGCGGCGCGACGCGTCCGGCGCCGATGACCTTGCCTGGCCGGGGGACGCGAACGACGTCCTCGTCGATCCGCGCAACCTGGGATTCGGAGGCGACGCCACGTTCTTCCGCCGCGAGGCCCCGGGGACGGCCACCGCGGACCGGCGCTCGGACGCCGGCTGGCTCCAGGACACGCTGGCCTGGCACCGAATGACGGCGAACGCCGGCTTGCGCTGGGACCGCCAGCGGGGCAGCGGCGAGCGGACGGCGGTCGATTGGAGCACCCTGTCGCCCCGTCTCGCCTTGACGGTGGCCTTCGGCTACGACCGCCGGACGGCGCTGCGCGCGAGCTGGGGCCGCTACGTCCAGCGGCTGGCGGCCGACCTCGTCCTCGGCGCCGACCCGTCCGCCGGCGAGACCCTCTTCCGGGACGACGCGCTCGTCGCCGCCGAAGGACCGTGGGTGATCGATCCGCGGCTGGCGCCGGAGCGCACCGACGAGCTGCTGCTCGGCGTCGAGCACTCGATCATGCCGGAGATGGTGGTGTCCCTGTTCTATACCCGCCGCGAGCGCGGCGGCGTCCACGAGCTGCGCGACCTGGTGATCGAGGCGACGGGCGAGGTCCGCGCCGCGCGCGCCGGCGACTACGTCTTCGACCACTTCCTACGGGGCGTCCTTCCCGACGGCGCCTTTTTCGAGGTGCCGGTTTACTCCTTTCGTCCGGGCCTTGTCGACGCCGGCGCCGCACTCCTCGTCGCCGGCGATCGCCGGATCGACCACGACGGCGTCACGCTCAGCCTCGAGAAACGCCTGAGCGACCGCTGGATGGCGCGCGGCCACGTGTACTACGGCACCGACCGCTGGCGTCTCGGCCCGGAGTGGATCGCCCACCACGACCCTACCGACCTCGTCGGCAGCAGCGACGACGCCGGCGCTCCCTACGTCGAGTCGCCGGCCGACGTCGACTTCGGCGACCGTCCGTGGGTGAACGGACGATGGTCCGCGGGCGTCAGCGGTGGCGTCGAGCTGTTCCCGTGGACTGCCTGGAGCTTCGACCTGGCGGCCGGCGTCCACGCCCGCGAGGGCTATCCGCTGCCGTACTTCGCCTGGGACCTGGCGAGCGCCGACGGCCTGCCGCGGCGCGTCCAGGCGACGGAGGCGGTCGACGCTTTCCGCTTGGAGGACGTCGTGCTCGTCGACCTGCGTCTCGCCAAGGAGACCGTCCTCTTCAGCGACCTCTCGGCCACGTGGACGCTCGACGTCCTCAACCTCTTCGACGAGGACGCCGGATTGCGGCGTGAGCTCAACCTGAGCGGAGCGCGCGGAGGGGCGCTCGAGGAGACGGTCGTGGCGCGGCGTCTGCAGGTGGGCGTCCGGTTGAGGTGGCGTTAAAGCCCGTGGCCGGAGGTTGAAGCTCCGGGGTGGCAAGGTCAAGCGCAAGAAGGGGTCAAGAAGAGGACGACGATGGGCGCCGTCCCTGCGTCCTGCCGACGCAGCGCACTTGGCCTTGCGTTCGAGGCTGGGCCGTCGAAGGAGCGCGACTATGGCCGCGCAGCAGGGATGCCCCTCGACGCTTGCAATATCGCTGGCGATAGCCTAGGGTCTGCGTGTTCGAGGTGACGATCGCTTTACCTGGAGAGGCCTTGAGATGCACGGAGACGACGCATGAGAAGAAGTGACTTCGCTTACTTCGCTTTGAGACTTCAGCCGTCCCTTCTCGACGAGGTCCGGAAGCTGGCTGAGCAAGAGGGGGTCGCGGTGAATCAGCTCATCAACGTCGCCGTGGCGGAAAAGCTCTCCGCGCTCAGGACCGAGGCGTACTTTCGGGAGCGGGCCTCGCGCGCGGACGTCGGCGAGGCGAGCAGGATCCTGGCTCGCGCCGGGAAGGGCAACCCGCCGCTCGCTGGCGACGAGCTGCCGTAGCCTCGGGGTTGGGAGAGTTTGCCGCCCGCGGCTCTCCGCTCCGGCGTAGGGGCAGCCCCCCGTGGCTGCCCAGGGATGCTTCGGCGATGTGGCAAGGATCTTGAAGTCAGGTATCATCGGCCCCGAGGAGACGTCTTGCTGCGATTCGTCGAGATCATCTGGCTGAATAGGAGAGACCCTTGAGCAAGGACACGATCCCGGAAGCCACGAGCTATGAGGAAATGGCCGAGTTCTGGGACACGCACAGCTTGGCGGAGTATTGGGATCAGACGGAAGCCGCGGAATTCGAAATCTCCGACGACGCAAGACGGCACTATCTGGTTTCAGTGGACCGGGACCTGTTGGCGCGCGTCAGAAAGCTCGCTCGTCTACGCGGGGTGAGCACCGAGAGCCTGGTGAATCTCCTCCTGGCAGAGACTCTGGGAGAGCTGGAACGGGCCTCTGCAAGCCCGGCCTGACCGAACGCTGAGGTAAGCGATGACCAGCAGGTCGAGCGTCAGGGTCTCCTCGTCGACGATCTTCGACAGGCGGCGGATCTCCATGCCGTCGGGGAAGCGCATGGGCAGGGCCTCTAAGACGAACCCGAGCCTCCTGGCGACCTCGGCAGCGGCCTCGAGCGACTTCCTCCAGATCAGCGGATCGATGTCCGTGGTCGCCCTGGGAGCCCGGTGGACGGCCAGCGCCACCGCGCCGAGGAGCTCCAATCGGGGAAGCGCCCGCAGTGACGTGCAGGAAGTGACGTGCCGGGGACCTCAATCCCCGGCAGAACCAGGGCTCGTCCCTTCAGGCGTAGGGGCAGCCCCCCGTGGCTGCCCAGGGACGCTTCAGCGTCCCTTCCATGCTTGACTGCGTGCGACCGGCTCATGTACATTCCGAGCTGCGAGTCAAGGCATGCGGCAATGGAAGTAACCGTCACCCTGTTCCGCCCCACGGGCCCCGAGGAGCTTAAACTGGTCGAGCAAAGCGGCGGTAGCGTCGACGTTTGCTCCTTGAAGCTCGGCTCTTCGTGGCTCTTCGTGCTGCTCCTGTTCTGGGGAAGCTCCACGATGGCCCAGGAGCCAACCGGCTGCTCCTCGATCAATGCGCAGTACTGTAGTTCTACCGGTGAAGGCGAGGGCGACTGCCCGGGCCAGTGCAAATGCGATCAAACCTACGCGCTGTGTATCGCTGCGAGCTGTAACCCCGCGACCGGAGAGTGCGGCGTGATGGCGCCGCCGGCTGGGTCGCCGTCCGGCACCGAGTGGTCCGCATGCGATCAGCAAGGGCTGGAGGCCGGGACCTGTGGGCCTTGCTACGTTTTCACCGGCTGCTCGGATTCCGACCGCTCGCCACAAAACGACGGCTGCCCGCTGACCTGCCCCGAGGCCGCCGACGGATTGCACTCGACGTTCTCGGAGACGTTGGTCGATGAGTTCCCCTTCGCGCCCAAGAACTGTGGCAGCGGAACAGGCGCTGATTGTATGGGAGGCGCTTGCAGTCAAACCGGCTCCACGGTAACGCTGACGACGAGCAATGGCGGGAAGGTAGCAGTTCCAACGGCAATCTGCACTTGTGTCATCAGTACACAGAAGGAGACTCTCAATTTCCAGGGATTGTCGTCGGCAAGTATTGATTGCGAAGCTGTTTGGTCGGTTTTTTGAGACCGGCGACCCTGAAGCCGAGTGGTGCTTCCGAGCGCGGCCTCGGCAGCGCCGCCACCACCGGGTAGATCAGACAGCACGATTCGCCGTCCACCCTCACCGCCCGCGCGGTCGGCGCCCCAGGTCAGCTTCAACGGGTTCCCACAGGATCGAGGGCGAGGATCTCCTGCTCGACGTAACGCTGGAACTCGTCCGCGGCTCATCACCCACTCGTTGCAGGCGGGCGGCCGCATCCGGCCTCTGAAGTCGCTGAAGGCCCGTGGTGACGGCGAACTCGAGCTTCGGCCGCTTGACCGCGGTGGAATAGACTGCCGCCGTCGTCCGTACCGATCCTGCGACCGCCGCGAGCCCCGAGATGACCCCGACCGAGAACGCCCCACCGCCCCGGCTGACCCTGCGCTACCTCCTGCGCCAGATCCCGGAGCGCTTCTTCAACGTCGAGCGGGGGTGGCTGCGCACGGCCCGGGAGCTGCTCACCGAGCCCGGCGCCATGATCCGCCGCTACGTTGAGCGCGACCGCCCCGGCTACGCCAACCCCTTCAGCTACCTGGTGATGGCCACCGCCGTGACGCTCGCGGTCCACGCGGTCACCGGGTTCCGCGGGCGCATGCTCGAGTCCTTTCGCCAGCGGACCGTCGAGAGCCAGGCGCAGTACGACTTCGTCAACCAGGTGAACGAGCTGGTCTTCCAGAACCTCCTCTTCGTCTCGTTCCTCATCCTGGTGCCGTTCGCGATCCTGCTGCGGTGGTTCTTCCGGCGATCCGGCCTCAACCTCGCCGAGTCGTTCGTCTTCGCCTTCTACACCGGAGGTCAGGTGGCCTTCCTCGGGCTGTCACTGGTGGTCCTCTTCCTCTTCCTGCCGATGCGAGCCGAGCTCATCGCGTCCCTGGGGATGCTCATCGCCCTTTCCTACGACTCCTACGCCGCCGTCGGCCTCTACGGCGGCAGGATCGGGACGGTGGTCAAGGTCGTCTCGGCCTATCTGCTGGCTTACGCGTTCCTGATGCTCGTGGTCGTCGTCGCCACCGTCGCCTACGTGCTGGGCCGGGGAGCGACCCCTTCCGAGCCGTGGAACTTGGTCCGAGCGGCCGAGGACAACGTCTCCGTGGTCGCGCGGCGTCTGCTCGACGAGGGCGTCGACGTCGACCAGACGCTGCGGCGCACGCCCTTGCACGCGGCGGCCGACAAGGGCCACGCCGAGCTCGTGGACCTCTTCCTGGAGCGCGGCGCCAACGTCAACGCACGGGACCACCTGGGACGCGTGCCGATGTTCCTCGCTCTCGCCCACGGCCACCTGGAGATCGCCCGCCGCCTCGCCGGCGCGGGAACCGACCCCGCCGTGGCCACCGACGCCGGGACCACCCTGCTGATGCTCGCCGTGCGGCGCGGCGACGCGGACCTCGCCCGCTGGGCGCTCGCCGGCGGCGCCGACGTGGACGCGGCGCGCGCCGACAGCCGGCAGGCGAGCGCCCTGATGATCGCGGCGGCGCGGGGCGACCTGGCGATGGTCGAGCTCCTGCTCGCGAGCGGGGCCGATCCCGGCGTCGCCAACGGCGATGGGGAGACCGCCCTCGACATGGCCCGCGGCCGGGCGGTCGCCGATCGTCTCCGGAAAGCCTCCGCCGAGGGCAAGCCGGAGGAGGGCTAGACGCGGCGCCCACGGTCTTTTACACCACTCTTACGCGGCCCTCCTGCCGCCCGCGCTACGCTCATTCGGAAATCGCGCCCGGCCGCGGGCGATCCGAGCTTCTCCTCAACCTCAGCGAGAAAGAGAATCGATGCCGACGAAAGACGTGAGATCTTCGCACTCCGCGAGGGCGCTCGCCTTCGCGCTCCTCGTCCTCGGCGCCACGGTCCTCGGCGTCTCAGCCGCCGGCGGCGAGTGGACGAATTGGCGCGGTCCCTATCAGAACGGCGTCAGCCCCGAGACCGGCCTCGTCTCGTCGTGGTCGACCGCCGGCGAGAACCTGATCTGGCGCGTCGACTTCTCGGGCCGCTCGACGGCCGCCGTCTTCGACGGCCGCGCCTGCGCCATCGGCCGCGACGGCGAGGGCATCCTGCGCCAGGAGATCGTCCGCTGCTGGAATGCCGAGAACGGCCGGCAGCTCTGGGAACGGCGCTTCACCCCTCACAACACGTTCGTGCCCTGGCAGCGCCTCGGCTGGGCCGCGGTGGCCGCCGACCCAGAGACCGGCACCCTCTACGCCCACACTTCCGACGGCATCCTGATCGCCCTCGACCACGACGGCAAGACCGTGTGGGAGTGGCGCCTCGGCGAGGACGTCGGGCGCCTGTCGGGCTACGGCGGACGCACCCATACGCCCATCGTCGACGAGGACCGCGTGGTCCTGGCGGCGATCAACTCGAGCTGGGGCGACATGGGGGGACCGCCGAGCATGCGCTACTGGGCCTTCGACAAGCGCAGCGGCGAGGCCCTCTTCGCGTCCAAGCCCTCGCCCCGCACCGAGGACGCCAACACCCAGTCGACGCCGGTGGTCGCGGTGGTGGGCGGCCAGCGGCTGCTCATCGGCGCCAGCTCCGACGGCTCCGTCTACGCGGTCAAGGCGCGCACCGGCGAGAAGGTGTGGGGCTTTCAGCTCAGCCAGGTGGCCTTGAACGCCGGCGTCGCCGTCGACGGCGGCCGCGTCTTCGCCTCCCACAGCGAGGAGAACGTCGACGTCGGCACCATGGGTCGCGCGGTGGCCATCGACGCCGCCGGCGGCCAGGAGCTGTGGCGCATCCCCGACCTCAAGGCGGGCTTCGGCACGCCCCTGGTCCACGACGGCCGGGTCTACGTCATCGACAACGCCGCCAACCTCTGGGCCATCGACGTCGAGAGCGGCGAGGTCCGCTGGCAGCACAGCCTCGGCACCGTGGGCAAGAGCGGCCCGGTGTGGGCCGACGGCAAGATCTACGTCACCGAGGTCAACGGCAAGTTCCACATCTTGAAGGACGCCGGCGACCGCGCCGAGGTGCTCGACGTCGACGAGATCCTGATGCCCGGCGGCGAGCGTCCGGCCGAGATCTACGCCTCGCCGGCGATCGCCTACGGCCGCATCTACTTCGCCACCGAGGAGGGCTTCTACTGCCTGGGCGACAAGGCGAAGCCCTTCAAGGTCACCAGGGGCGAGCCGGTCGACCTCGGCGAGAAGCCGGCGGCGCCCGACGCCAGGCCGGCGCTGATCCAGGTGGCGCCGGCCGAGGTCGTGGCGAGGACCGGCGACGAGCTCGCCTTCCGCGTCCGCGTCTTCGACGACGCCGGGCAGCTTCTCGGCGAGAAGAACGCGGAGAGCTGGAGCCTCGACGGCCTCAAAGGCAAGGTCGCCGCCGACGGTTCGGTGACCCTCGAGGACGTCCCCGGCGTCCAGGTCGGCTACGTGGTCGCCAAGCTCGGCGGCCTCGAGGGCAAAGCGCGCGTCCGCGCCGCCGGACCGCTGCCGTGGAAGGAGGACTTCGAGGGCTTCGACGCCGCCCCCTTCCCCAAAGGCGGCTTTCCTGCCGGCTGGCTCGGCCGCGGCAAGAAGGCCCACGTCGAGGAGAGGGACGGCAGCAAGGTGCTGGTGCAGCCCAACCCGGAGAGCTTCGCGCCGCGCGCCACCATCTACATGGGCCCGTCCTCCATGCACGACTACACGATCCAGGCCGACGTCTACGCCACCTCCCAGGGCCGGCGCAAGCCCGAGCTCGGGCTGATGAACAGCGGCTACACCTTCTTCCTCCAGGGAGTGCAGCAGCGCATCCAGGTCTACTCCTGGGGCGCCGAGCTGCGCATGAAGCAGGAACGCGACTTCGCCTGGGACACCGAGACCTGGTACACGATGAAGGTGCGCGTCGACTACGAGAAGGGAAGCGACGGCAAGGAGCAGGCGCTGGTGCGCGGCAAGGTGTGGAAGCGCGCCGAGGCCGAGCCCGCCGAGTGGACCTTCACCGTCCCCGACCCGCTGCCCATCCGCCACGGCGCGCCCGGCCTCTACGCCTTCACGCCGGTCGACGGCTACTTCGACAACGTCCTCGTCACCCGGAACGAGTAAAAGGAATCCATGATGATGAAATCGCGACTCTTCACGTTCGCCGTCACGTCCGCCGTCCTGCTCTTCGCCGGCGGTCTCGCCGCCGCCGAGGAGGGGGCGGTGATGTTCGGCGACGGTCCGCACCGCAACATGGTCTCCGACGCCAAGGGCCTGCCCGCCGAGTGGGACCCGAAGGCGGGGGAGAACGTCAAGTGGGTGCAGCCGGTGGGCTCGCAGAGCTACGCCGGGCCGATCGTCCACGGCGGCAAGGTCTTCGTCGGCACCAACAACGAGGGCCTGCGCAATCCCAAGCTGACGAAGGACCGCGGCGTGATCATGGCCTTCGACGAGAAGACCGGCGAGCTCCTGTGGCAGGTCACCCACGAGAAGCTGCCCGAGTCGAAGCTCCACGACTGGCCGCTCCAGGGCGTCTGCTCGACGCCGGCGATCGAGGGCGACCGGCTCTACTACGTGTCCAACCGCGCCCAGGTCGTGGCCGTCGACACCGAAGGCTTCCGCGACGGCGAGAACGACGGCCCCTACAAAGACGAGGCGGAGACCAGCGAGATCGACGGCGACGTCGTGTGGATCTACGACCTGATGGCCGAGCTCGACGTCTTCCCCCACAACCTGGCGGCGGGCTCGCCGCTGCTGGTGGGCGACGTCGTCTACGCCTCGACCGGCACCGGCGTCGACGAGGCGCACGTGAACGTGCCCGTGCCCTACGCCGCGTCGATCGTGGCGATCAACAAGAAGACCGGCGAGCTGGTGTGGGACGACGCCACTCCGGGCGAGAAAGTGCTCCACGGCACCTGGTCGAACCCCAGCTACGCGGTGGTCAAGGGCCGCGAGCAGGTGATCTTCCCGGCGGGCGACGGCTGGGTGTACTCCTTCGCGCCCAAGACCGGCGAGATCCAGTGGAAGTTCGACGCCAACCCCAAGGACTCGGTGTGGAAGCTGGGGGGCGCCGGCACCAAGAACAACATCATCGGCATGGCGGTGGTCTACGACGGAAAGGCCTACGTCGGCGTCGGCCAGGACCCCGAGCACGGCGAGGCCCCCGGCCACTTCTACGCCATCGACATCTCGCTCGCCGGCGACGTGACGGAGAAGGGGAAGGTGTGGAGCCGCGACGGCGAGGACTTCAACCGTACCATCTCGTCGGCGGCGATCAAGGACGATGTCGTCTACATCAGCGACCTGTCGGGCTTCCTCTACGCTCTGAACGCCCAGACCGGCGAGCACTACTGGACCTACGACGCCTTCGCGGCGATCTGGGGCTCGCCCTTCGTGGCCGACGGCAAGGTCTACCTCGGCGACGAGGACGGCGACGTGGCAGTGCTGAAGGAAGGCAAGGGCAAGGACGGCGAGCCCGAGCTGCTCGGCGAGATCAACATGGGCGCCGCCGTCTACACCACGCCCCACGCCCACGACGGCACCCTCTTCGTGCTCTCGCGCAACAAGCTGTGGGCGCTCGCGAGCGGCGCGATGCTCAAGCCCGAGAAGCCGGCGGCCAAAGAGTAGGGGCGGTGGAATCCGCCTGGACAAAGCTTCTCCGCTGACGCTTTTCCTTTGCCACCCGAGGGTGGGCGCCGTTCGTAATACGCTTCGTAACCTCCTGCGCAGGAAAATGCGTGGTGGTGAGAGGCGGCGGGCTCATTACGATGCCGCGGGACCTGATAGATCACGAGCGGCCAAGGAAGAGGCACACAAAAATGTCAAGGGTTCGCAATCTTACTGTTCACCTCGTCTTGTCGCTGGCGCTGGCCTCGGTGAGCGCTCTGGCGGCGTCGGACGCGGAGCCGGAGCCCACGGCGAAGGGCGAGCCGAAGCTCCAGATTCACGGCTACGTCACGCAGGCCTACGCGATCGCCGACGGCCTCCAGGTGCTGGGCATCACCGAGGACGGCACCTTCGACTACCGCAACGTGGCGCTGCAACTGCGCTACGACGCGACCAAGAGGAATTCCTTTCTCCTCCAGTTGAGCCATTCGCGAACGGGCGAGAGCCCGTTCCAGGAGCTCGAGAAGGACGTCGAGATCGACTGGGCGTTCTTCGAGCATCGTTTCCCGACCAACACCAGGGTCCGGGTAGGCCGCTATCCGGTTCCTTTCGGCATCTACAACCAGGTTCGGGACGTCGGCACGTTGCTCGAGTTCTACCGGCCACCGGTCAGCGTTTATTTCGAGGGCGCCTTCACCACCGAAAGAGCGGACGGCGTCGTCGTCTCCCATAGCCTGGGCTGGGCCGACGACGCCTGGTCGCTGGACATGGAGGCCTACTTGGGCGAATGGGAACGTCTGGAGGCCTTCGCCCCCTTCGTCTTCGGCGTCATCGAAGCCGAAGCCAAGGACGGGTTCGGCACTCAGTTCTGGCTCAACACGCCCGTCCAGGATCTGCGCTTCGGTCTCGCGTCGCAGCACTACTCGCTCGAGAATCGCGGCTTCTTCCAGGCCGATCCCCAAGGCGACCCGATCAACGTGTATCTCTTCAGCGTCGAGGCCGATCTGGACCGGTTCGCGGTTCACAGCGAGGTCTACTACCTCGACCTGGTCGTAGCCGGGGTGCCGCAGATCGATTTCTGGGCCTACTATGTGCAACTCTCGTACCGCATCAGCGACCACGTGCAGGTCTCTGTGCAATACGAGAGGAGCGACTCCCAAGTCCCCGATCCAGCGATACCGGACATCTCGCCGTTCTTCGAGGACCTCGGCGCGTCGGTCAGATACAGCTTCACGCCGCACTGGGTGTTGCGTCTCGAGCTGCACCAGGCGCGGGGATCGTTGTTCGATGAGTTTCCGGCGGACTTCATCCTGCCGGCGGAGTCGGACTACGGCATCCTGAGCCTGTCGTTCAGTTTCTGAGCTCCTGAACGAGAGCGTCAAGCCCCAGAGCCCACCGACGAGGTGGGCCAAGGGAACCGCGACGAAGACCGACTCCGTGGCGTCCACGAAGATCGTGGAGCCCGTCGCCAGCTCGTAGACCACCTTGACGAACGTGCCCGCGAGGACCGCGGCGACGGCCCAGGCCAGGCCGCGCCGGCCGTCGCGGACGGCGCGGCGCCAGGCGTCGGCGGCCACCGCCGTCACCAGCGCGCAGTCGACGCCCGAGAGGCCGCGGTACGTGGCCATCCCGGGGTGGAGGATCCACACCGCGGCCGAGATCAGGAGCGCCGCGCCGCCGACGCACACGAGAAAGGAGCGGGTGCCGGCGCGACGCTCCCAGACGATCCCCAGGCCGGCGAAGACCAGCAGGTCCCAGACCAGGTGATCGAAGGACCAGTGGGCGAGATGGCCGGTGAGGGGCCGCCACGCCTGGCCGGCGGCGACGGCCTCCCGGTCGTAGGCCAGCCAGTCGCCGGCCCGCGGAACCAGGAAGACCGTCGCCGCCAACGTCGACAGGGTCAGCGCGGCCCAGGGCGCTCGTCTCACGGTGTGCGGCTCCGCCAGGCGAGCAGGCCGAGGACCGCCAGCAATGCGGCCAGGCCGGCGCTCCAGGGATCGAGGGCGCCGCCGCCGCCGAGGTTGACGCTGCGCCGCGAGGAGGTCGCCGGCGTCGCCGGCTGGTCAGCCGCCGGGTTTCGCGACGCGGACGCGGGCGCCGTCCGCTGGGCCACCACCGGCTTTTTCTCCTCGTCCTCCGCGACCGGTCCCAGGGCCATGGCCGAGCCGCGGCGCAGCTCTTCGAGCTCGGCGCGCAGGCGCTCGTGCTGGCGCCGGTCGCGGGCGGTGCGCAGGGCGTTGCGGCGCTCGATGCGCCAGCGTTGGTACTCGGCGTCGTTCTCCAGCACCAGGAACGACGTGTATTCGGTGACGATGGAGAAGGCCTCGCCCAGGCGCACCACCTCGTCGGCCGCGGCGTCGCGCGAGCCCTTGCGGTCGGCGTCGCGCAACAGGCTCTCGATGCGGTGCCAGGCCCACATGCGCTCGATCTCGGGACTCGACTCGTCGACGTCGGGGAAGTCGAGCTGCACCCACTCGTCGATCGTCTCACCGCCGACGTCGGCGCGCACGTGGACCCGGGCGGTGCCGCCCTGGCGGTAGCGGCCGTAGAGGCGCACCGGCGCGCCGTGGAAGAGGTTGGGCAGCGTTTCGGGCTCGAGGTCGTAGACGCCGACGCCTTCGACGGCGATCTCCAGGTCAGTGCCCACCGGCCTCGTCAGCTTGCGGCGGAAGGCCCGGGCCTGGCGCTCGAAGTCGTCGCCGCGCGAGATGAAGGCGGCCAGCCCGCCGGCCTCGTCGGCGAGCTGCGAGAGCAGCGGACGGTTGACGTCATTGCCCACGCCGATGCAGAAGACGCGGCTGCCCGACGGCTGGCGGCCGATCATCTGCAGCAGCGTCGCGCGCTCCTGCTGCTCGGTCATGCCGTCGCTCAGGATCACCACGTTGAGCGGCCGGTCGGCGTCCTTGTACTGGTAGGCGAGCTCCAGGGCGGGACGCAGGACCGTGCCGCCCTGGGCGCGCTGCGAGCGCAGGAACCCCAGGGCCTCGTCGCGAGCCACCCGGTCGGCGGCGCGGAGCTGGCGGAAGAGGGTCTGCGGCGCCACGTTGAAGCTCATGACCTCGAAGCGGTCCTCCTCGCCGAGCTCGTGCAGGAAGGCGTCGATCGAGCTGCGCGAGACGCCGAGCTTGCCGTCCTCGGCCATGCTGCCGGAAACGTCGAGGATGAAAACGTAGTCCATCCCCTGGACCTTCGTTGCGAGCTCCTCGCCCGCCGTGAGCGTCAGCAGGAAGAAACCGTCGTCGCCGGCCTGCCGGGAGGTGACGAGATCGAGGCCGGTGCGGGGCCTGGCGGTCCGGAAGACCAGCACCACGTCGCGGCTCAGGTCGCCGCCGTCGGTCTCCAGGCTGGCCTGGTAGTACTGGTCGCTGTGGCGCACGACGAGGAAGTCGCCGCCGTGACTCGGGCTGCCGATGTCGACCACCGGCACCGCCGAGCTGACGTTGAGGTCGAGCGCGAAGCGGCCGGTGGTGCGCGAGTCCACGTCGCGGCGCGTCAAGGTGGCGAGCGGGTAGACGTAGGTCGCCTCGTCGTGGTCGAAGTCGAGCTCCTGGTAGTAGGTGACCTGGACGCGCTGCTCGGCGCCGGGGCCGATGGGGAAGATGCGCATCTCGAAGCTCTTGTAGTCGTTCTGCTCGAGCAGCCCGGGGTCGCGGCGCTGCTGCTTGTAGCTGTCGTAGATCTCGCGCGCCCGCTGCTTCTCCAGGACCTCGCCCACCATCTCCTTGCCGCCGATCCACATGCTGAAGTTCGATACCGAGGCGCCGGTGGGCACCGGGAAGGTGTAGAGGGCCTCGACCTGGCGGTTCTCGGTGTTGCGAAAGACCTGGGTCACCTCGGTGACCACAATGCCGTTGTTGAACGTCACCGCGACGCTGTGCTCGGCGATTTCGAGCACGCCGCCGAAGCCGCCGTCGGCGATGAGCAGTCCGGCGGCTCCGGCGGGAGCCGCGGCGAGGCAAAGCGCCAGCGCGAGCGCGGCCGGCAGCGGTGATCGCGAGCGTACGGAGAAACGGTGTCGGATTCTCATGATCGGTCTCCTTTCGCATGGCTTCGGGGGGCCATGGCTTGCCGTTTCCCGTCCCTGGAGCAGCGTCCGTGCCAGTTTCCCGCGCTTTTTGTTTTCAGTGATTTACGGTCCGGAGGGCTGGCGGCCGCAGCCCGCGGGCTGCACCTGGACGGCCGCGGTGCAGCCTGCCGGCTGCACGGGTTGGATTCCACCGGCCCTGCCGTCATAATCCCGGCCCGTGACGAATCCCGGCGGCGTGCGGGCCGTCATCTTCGACATGGACGGCGTCCTCGTCGACTCCGAGCCCTTCTGGGTGGAGGCGGAGCAGGCGGCGTTCGCCCGCGTCGGGCTCGACCTGCGGCCGGAGGACATGGCGAACACGATCGGGCTGCGGATCGAGGAGGTCGCGCGTTACTGGTACCGGCGCCGACCCTGGGAGGGGCCGGCGCCCGAGGAGGTGGCGCTCGACGTCCTCGAGCGCGTCGTCGAGCTCGTCCGCGAGCGCGGACGTCCGATGCCCGGCGCGCGCCGCGCCCTGGACCTGTGCGCGTCGCGCGGGCTGCCGATGGCGGTGGCGTCGTCGTCGCCGGGGCGGCTGATCCGGGTCGTCCTCGCCCACCTCGAGCTCGACGGCTTCTTCGTCGCCGCCGTCTCCGCCGAGGACGAGAGCCACGGCAAACCGCATCCCGCGGTCTTCCTGACGGCCGCGTCGAGGCTCGGCGTCGAGCCCCAGGGCTGTCTGGTGATCGAGGACTCGATCAACGGCGTCATCGCGGCGAAGGCGGCGCGGATGAAGTGCCTCGCCGTCCCCGATCCGCGCCAGCGCGACGACCCGCGTCTGGTCCTGGCCGACGAGGTGCTGGGGTCGTTGGAGGATCTGGACGACGCGGTCTTCAGCCGGTGGTGACGGCGAGTCAAAGACGCGCACCTTGACGAAAACCTCGGAGAAGCTTTAGGATGACTCGGAGGGCGGAAGAACATGAGCCGAGGACTCGACACCACCGCCGCCATCGAGGCGATCTTCGAGAAGGGCCGCCTCCGACCGTTGAAGGCACTTCCTCTTGAGGAGGGTGCCCAGGTACGCCTCCGTCTCGAGGTGCGTTGGTCCGAGAGGGCGACCGAAGCACCCGTTCGATCATGGAGCAAGATACTTTCCCTG
>Ga0302046_10003262_pt1 | contig 14721 bp, 9 predicted proteins | sample RVTome_11_FD_200261 | JGI IMG/M metagenome (GOLD analysis project Ga0302046, IMG submission 200261) | Soil microbial communities from uranium-contaminated site in the Upper Colorado River Basin, Wyoming, United States - RVT147D111 (version 2) ...
GGGGATGGCGGATTCTCCGGGCTTGCGGCCGCCGCGGCGGCCGCGGCGACGGCGGCGGCGCTTGGCGGCGTCGCTGCCTGACTCGCCCGACGAGGCAGCCGGGGGCGGGGTCGGCTTCTCGGCCGTCCGGGCGGGGGCGGGTGCGCGGCCGCCACCGCCGCGTCGGCCGCCTCCTCCACCGCCACCGCCACGGCCGCGGCCGCGGCCACCGTCGCGGGGGCGGTCGGTGGCCGGGGGGACGTGCTCGTGGGTGCCGTGATCGAAGTTCGGGAGGATGACGCGCGGGAGCGCGGCGCCGATGGCGCGCTCGATCTCGAGGAGGGCCGACTCCTCCTCGGGCGTGACGAAGGTGATGACCTCGCCGACGGCGCCGGCGCGCGCGGTCCGGCCGCCGCGGTGGATATAGTCGTCGGAGGAGAACGGGACGTCGAAGTTGACGACGTGCGAGATGCCGGTGACGTCGATGCCGCGCGCCGCGACGTCGGTCGCGATCAGCACCGGGTACTCGCCGCGCCGGAAGGCCTCGAGGGCGGCGAAGCGGTCCTCCTGGCGGCGATCAGAGTGGATGCTGGTGGCGGGGACGCCGCTGCGCGTGACGGCGCGGGCGAGGCGGTCGGCGTCGGCCTTGCGCTTGACGAAGACCAGGACCGAGCGCATCGCCTCGCGCGCGAGCAGCGTGGTGAGGAGCGGCCCCTTGCGGCCCTGCGCGACCGGATAGACGCTCTGCACGATGCCGCTCGCGGGCTTCTGCGTGCCCACCATGACGCTCACGGGATCGCGCAGAATCTCGCCGGCGAGGTGGCGGATCTCGGCCGCCATGGTGGCGGAGAACATCAGCGTCTGGCGCTCGACGGGCAGCGCGCGCAGGATGCGGCGGATGTCGGGCAGGAAGCCCATGTCGAGCATGCGGTCGGCCTCGTCGAGCACCAGAAACTCGAGCGCGGCGAAGTCGACGTAGTCGAAGCGCATGTGGTCGAGGAGGCGGCCCGGCGTCGCCACCACCAGCTCGGCGCCGGCGCGGAGCGCGCGCTCCTGCGGGCGGATGTCGACGCCGCCCACGATCGACACGGCGGTGATCCCGACGTGGTACCCGAGCGCCAGGGCCTGCTCGTCGATCTGCATCGCCAGCTCGCGCGTCGGCGACAGCACCAGGGCCCGGCACTTGCCGCGCGCCCCGGTGTTCAGGCGCTGCAGGATGGGCAGCAAGAAGGCCGCGGTCTTGCCGGTGCCGGTCGAGGCGCAGCCGATCAGGTCGCGACCGGCCAGGCCGACCGGGATGGCCTCGGCCTGGATGGGGGTGGGGCGGGTGTAGCCCATGTCGGCCACGGCCTCGGTCAGGGAGGGGTCTAGTCCGAAATCTTCGAAGGTGTCGGGCATCGTCCCTGCGCTTATCGGATGAAAACGGCTCGTGGGCAAACGGGTGGCACCGGGGCTCGATCGTGGCGGGCGGACCGGGGTGATCGTGTTGACTCTCATGGGTCGCGCGCGTAGCCGGGGCGGCGTGATCGTCATCGTGTATGGGTACGAGGGGTCGGGGGCTGGGCACTGGCAGCGGTGGCTGGCGGGGGAGCTGGGGGTGCAGGGGGTGCCGTTCGTGTTCCCGGAGCTGCCGGATCCGGGGGCGCCGGAGCGGGACGCCTGGGTGCGGGCGCTGGACGACGTCGTCGAGGGGGCCGGGGACGCGGGGGTGATCTTCGTGTGTCACTCGCTCGGGTGCATCGCGGTCGATCATCTGCTGGCGGCGCGGCACGCGCGGGGGGCCGCGGAGCGGGTGCACGCGGCGCTGCTGGTGGCGCCGCCGTCGCCGTACCTCCTCTTCGAGCCGATTCAGAGCTTCCTGCCTCCGCCGCGTGCGCGGGCGGCCTGGGCGGCGCTCGCCTCCCGGACGCTGGTCGTCGGCAGCGACAACGACGAGCACGCCGGCGCCGAGGAGTTCGAGGAGCTGGCGCGCGCGATCGGGGCACGCTGCCGCCTGCTGCCGGGCAGCGGGCACCTCAACACCGACGCGGGCTTGGGACCCTGGCCGTTCGCGCTCGAGTGGCTGCGATCGGTCGGGGCGCTGTAGCGGGATCGGCTTTCCGCGAGCGGCCCCGGTGGCGGCGGCGGAATCGGCCTCCCGGCGCGCCTCCCGGCCGGCCGGCGCCTGTGCTAGCGTTCCCGGACCGCACACACCACGCGCGTGCGCGCACGGGGAGGGCCCATGACGACGACCACGACGCACTACCGCACCTGTCCCTTCTGTGAGGCGACTTGCGGCCTGGCCGTGCAGATGCGCGGGCGCGAGGTCGTCGCGGTTCGCGGCGACGACGAGGACGTCTTCAGCGCCGGCTACATCTGCCCGAAGGCGTACGCCTTGAAGGACCTCGACGCCGACCCCGACCGCCTGCGGGCGCCGATGGTGCGCGACGGCGACCGCTGGCGCGAGGTCGGCTGGGACGAGGCCTTCGCCGCCGTCGAGCGCGGCCTGACCGCGGTCCAGCGCGCCCACGGACGCCAGGCGGTCGGCGCCTACGTCGGCAACCCGAACGCGCACAACCTCTCGCCGCTGATCTACCTGCCGGCGCTGCTGCGCGGCCTGGGCTCGCCGAACGTGTTCTCCGCGAGCACCGTCGACCAGATGCCGAAGCAGGTCGCGGCCGGGCTGATGTTCGGGTCCATCCTGACGATCCCGGTGCCCGACCTCGACCGCACCGACCACCTCGTCATCCTGGGGGCAAATCCCCTCGAGTCGAACGGCAGCCTGCTCACCGCCCCCGACATGAAGGGAAGGCTCCGGCGCCTGCGCGCGCGCGGCGGGCGGGTGATCGTGATCGATCCGCGCCGGAGCCGCACCGCGCTCGAGGCCGACGAGCACCACTTCATCCGTCCCGGCACCGACGCGCATCTCCTGTTCGCGATCGTCCACGTGCTCTTCGCCGAGGGACTGGTCGCGCCGGGCGCGGTCGCGCCGCACCTGAGCGGCGTCGCCGAGGTCGAGGCGCTCGCCCGCCCCTTCACGCCCGCGGCGGTGGCGCCGGTAACTGGCATCGACGCCGACGCGATCCGCGCGCTCGCCGGCGGCATCGCCCGGGCCCCGCGCGCCGCCGTCTACGCCCGCATCGGCACCTGCACGCAGGAGTTCGGTACCCTCGCGAGCTGGCTGGTCGACGTCGTCAACGTCCTCACCGGCAACCTCGACCGCGAGGGGGGCGCCATGTTCACGCGCGCGGCCGCCGGCGCGGCCAACACCAAGGGCGATCCCGGCCGCGGCCGCGGAGTGCGCTTCGGCCGCCGGCGGAGCCGCGTGCGCGGCCTCCCCGAGGTCTACGGGGAGCTGCCGGTCGCCTGCATGGCGGAGGAGATCGACACCCCGGGCGAGGGGCGGATCCACGCCCTGATCACGGTCGCCGGGAACCCCGTGGTCAGCACCCCGAACGCGGGCCGCCTGCGCGCGGCGCTCGCCGGCCTCGAGTTCATGGTGAGCGTCGACATCTACCTGAACGAGACCACCCGCCACGCCGACGTCATCCTGCCGCCGCCCTCGAACCTGGCCCGCGGCCACTACGACCTGGCGCTCTACCAGCTCGCGGTCCGGAACGTCGCCAACTACTCGCCCCCGATCGTGCCGCTCGCGCCCGGCGAGCTCGACGAGTGGGAGATCCTGCTCCGCCTGACCGGCATCCTGGCCGGCCAGGGCGCGGCCGCCGACGTCGCCGCGCTCGACGACTTCATCGTCGCCGCGCTGGTCGAGCGCGAGGTCGGCACCGCCGGCTCGCCGATCGCCGGCCGTGACGCCGCCGAGATCCTGGCCGCGCTGGCGCCGCGGCGCGGCCCGGAGCGCATCCTCGACCTGCTGCTGCGCACCGGCCCCTACGGCGACGGCTTCGGCGCCCACCCCGACGGCCTCACCCTCGGCGCGCTCGAGGCCCGGCCGCACGGCGTCGACCTCGGACCGCTGGCGCCGCGCATCCCCGAGGTGCTGCGCACGCCGTCGGGCACGATCGAGCTCGCGCCCGCGCCCCTGGTCGAGGACGTCGCCCGGCTGCGGGCGGCGCTCGCGCGCGCGCCGGACGGCATGACCCTGGTCGGGCGCCGCGATCTCCGCTCCAACAACTCCTGGATGCACAACCTCGAGGTGCTGGTGAAGGGGAAGCCGCGCTGCACCCTGCACGTCCATCCCGCCGACGCCGCCCGCCTCGGCCTCGCCAACGGCGCCTGGGCGCGCGTCGCCTCCCGCACCGGCGCGGTCGTCGTGCCGGTCGAGATCACCGACGCGATCATGCCGGGCGTCGTCAGCATCCCGCACGGCTGGGGCCACGACGAGCCCGGCACCGCGCTCCGCGTCGCGGCGGCGCACGCCGGCGTCAACAGCAACGTCCTCGCCGACGACGCCGCCGTCGACCCGCTCTCCGGGAACGCCGTCCTGAACGGCGTGCCGGTCCGGGTGGAGGCCGCGCCGGGCGCCTGAGGGCGACCGCGGGACGACGGCCGGCCGCGGGCGCGCCCACCGGCAGCGCCGCGGCCGGACCCTCGATCTCTACTTGCAGGTCAGCTTGTTGCCCTTGGAGTTGAACGCGCAGCCGGGCTCGGCCGGCGCCAGGCCGAAGACGATCTCGCCGCACTGGTCGACGCCGGCGGTGCCGCCGGGCGGGATGCCGGTGTCGTTGAGCTCGAGCGAGATCGCGACCGGCTCCTGGCCGGGCGCGAGCGGATAGGCGCCGTCCTTGCCGGTGACGACGAGCTTGAGCTGCCCGGGCTGCTTCTTGGAGCGGTCGCTGAGCTGCAGCTTGGCGATGCCGTCGCGCAGCGGCGGCCTGGTCTTGTCGATGTAGGTCCACTTGGTGGGCGGGTTGCCGCCGAGCTTCCAGCCGATCGGCGTCTCCTTGGTGAAGAAGCCGCCCGGCAGGCGCTCGTCGACGATCAGCGTGCCGGCGTTGTCGAGCACGCGCAGGTGCACGCCGCGGGCGTGCGGCGCCACCGGCAAGCCGCCGGTCGGGATCACGAACTCGCCCTTGATCGTGAGCTTCTGCCGCCCGGGGTCGGCGTCGAGCTTGCTGAACGACGCCTTCGGCTTGATCCAGAACGCCGACGCGTTCGGCCGCGAGCACGGGTCGCCGCCGCCGATCGCGGGCGGATGGAAGGCGGCCCCGATGCAGTAGCCGTCGCTGTCGCCGTCGTTGTCGGCGTCCGCCGGGCAGACGTCGTCGCGGCTGCAGACGCCGTCGCCGTCGGGGTCGACCACCTGGCAGCTCGCGCCGCAGCAGTCGTTCACGCCGTTCTGGGCGCCGTCGTCGCACGCCTCGCCGGCGTCCACCACGCCGTTGCCGCAGAGCTCGAGCTCGCACTGGCCGTCGCAGCCGTCACCGGCGGCGGTGTTGCCGTCGTCGCACTCCTCGCCGGGGTCGACGGTCCCGTCGCCGCACGCCGGCGGGATGGTCCGCGTCGTCGGCACGCACAGGGTCTTCGGCTTCTGCAGGGTGAGGTCCTCGACGCCGAACTCGCCCGCCGCCTGGGCCACGCGCCGCGAGAACTTCGTCTGCCCGGAGGTGTCCTTGATGCCGTAGCAGTGCAGCTCCGAGGCCGGCCGGATCGGCGCGTCGCCGTCCTGCTCGACCGCCTGACAGAAGGTGTCGGGCGGCTTCACCCGCGTCTGCTTGTCCTCGAAGAGGTCGAGCAGGCCGACGTCGGGCGGCTCGAGGGCCGGCGTCCCGGACGCCTTCTTGGCGGCGTAGCACTTGAAGCGGTCGATCTGCAGCGCCGAGGGCACGCCGTCGGCCGCCGCCGGCACGCACAGGCGCGCGAGCTTCCGCACGCTCAGGGTCTGGAGGCCGAAGCGGTTCTCGATCGGGACGTCGCGCCGGACGAAGTTCGCCTGCCCGGCGACGTCCTTCACCGTGAAGCACTGCAGGTGCGCCGTCGGATCTGCGATGCCCTCGCCGTTCACGTCGACGGCGGCGCAGAACTCGCGCGTCCGCATCACGCGCGTGAGCTTGGTCTCGAAGGCGTCGGTGAGCACGACCTCCTGCTCGGGCACGGCCTCCGCGCCGGGCGCGATCTTGGCCTTGTAGCACTTGTAGTGGTCGACGACCGCCGCGGGCGTGACGGTCGCCGTCGGGCTCGGGGGCGGGGTCGCGGTCGCGGTGAGCGTCGGGCTCGCGGTCGCGGTGGCGGTGGCGGTCGGGGTCGGCGTCGCGGTCGGGGTGGCGGTCGTCGTCGCCGTCGCCGTCGGGCCGCTCGTCGCGGTCTGCGTGACGGTCGGGGTCGGCGTCGTCGTCCGGGTCGGGGTCGCGGTCACGACCGGCGGAGGCGTCTGCGTCGCGGTCGCCGTCGGCAGCACGACGGTCGCCGTCGGCGTCGGCGTCGTCCCGACGGTGAAGGTCGGCGTCGGACAGACGAAGCCGGTGCAGGTGGCGTTGCAGCAGGCGTCGAGGCCGGGATCGCACTCCTCGCCGGCTTGCTCCACCCCGTCGCCGCACACCGGGCAGTTCGGGAAGCCGCTCAGCGACGGGTTCTGGACGAGCGCCGGGGTGAAGGTCACGCCGGAGCCGATCACCGGGTTCTGTCCGGGCGGGAACGTCGCCACCACCGTGCCGTTCGGCCCGGCGAGGTACTGCGAGCCGCCGCCGAGCTGCATCGGCCGGCGCGAGATCAGGTCGATGTCGGAGCCGCCCTGGGCGCCGTTCGGGGCGGTGCCGCCCGTGCCCTCGACCTTGACGTTGCTGCCGACGACGAGCCCGCAGCCGGCGAGCGAGATCGTCTGCCCGCCGCTCGTCGCCGTGCCGCCCGCCGCCAGGATGTTCCTGCTGACGGTCAGGGTCGCGTCGCTCGCGAGCCCGGCGGTGAAATCGAGGAAGCCGCCGTCGCCGGCGGCGTCGGTCGCCGCCGCCGTCAGCACGCCGTTCAGGAGGATCGCCCCGCCGGCGTCGGCGGTGAAGTCGCCGCCGGCATCCTTGGCGCTCAGGTCGATGGTGGCGGTGATGGTCACGTCCCGGCCGGCGCTGAGATCGACCTCGCCCCCGGAGCTGTCGAGGTTTCCACCCTGCGCCGAGAGCAGGCCGCCGAGCTCGATCGACCCGTCCTTCGGCCCGATACGGCTCGAGTCGGCGTCGCCGGTGTCGATCGCGACCACGCCGCCGGAGCCGTCGAAGTTGGTCGCGGCGTCCACCCGAATGGCGACGCCCGAGCCGAAGAAGCGCACCAGCCCCTCGGCGATGATGTCCACCTCCCCGCCGTCGCCGCCGAACTGGTCGGTCGAGCTGCCGCGCAGGTCGATGGTGGCGGTGTTGACGTCGATGCCACCCCCGGGGACGACGCCGCCGAGGCCGTCCTCGCCCGCCACCAGCGCCACCGTGCCGCCGAAGCCGCCGCCGACCCGGCTGGTGCCGTCGATCAGCTTGGTGAGCGTGATGTGGTCGCCGGCGTCGATCTCGAGCGAGCCGCCGTCGCTGCCGCCGCCGCTCATGTCGATGGCCTTGGTGATCGCGACGTTGCGCGCGGCCTCGATCACGATCGTGCCGCCGGCCGCCTGGTTGGCGCCCCGCATCGAGACGTCGCCGTTCACGATGACGTCGCCGGTGCCCGACTCGAGCTCGAACGTGCCGCCGTCGGCGAAGCGCTCGCCCTCGTCGAGAAAGGTGCTGATGCCGTTGCCGGAGGCCGACGAGCCGTTCAGCATGTTGACGTCGCCGAGGGCGATGAGCACGATCGTGCCGGCGCCGTCGCCGGTGACGTCGAGGACGCCGCTGTGCTGGATGCTCCCGTTGGCGGTGAGCGAGATCAGGCCGCCCTGGGTGATGAAGCCCGCGGGCATCACGAAGTCGCCGCGCGCCTTCAGCTTGCCGGTGTCGGTGATCGTGATGGTGTCCGCGTTCACGACCTTGATGCGGCCCTTGAGCTGGAAGGTCTCGCCGGTGACCTCGATGGTGCGCTCGATCTGGAGGTCGCGGCCGCCGAGGTCGAAGTCGCAGGGCTGGCCGTCCGGCACCTCGATGTTCGACGTCACCCGCACCAGGCTCGCGGTGCACGGCCCGCTCGGGGACGCGCACAGCACGTTGGCGGTGTTGGCGACCGGGTCGGGGCCGCAGCTCCGCACCACCGCCGCCGCCTCGCCGGGCAGCGCCGCCACCACCACGAGGAACACCACCGCCCGGAGGCACGACCACGGGCCGGGGCCCGCCAGCCACTTGGAAGCACACGACATGAAGATCCGCTCCTTACGTTGCCGCAGCGCTATCGAACGCGTGATCCGACGGGAGGGACTCAGCACGGGGTCGGCACGGAGGGATTATGCGTAAGTGCGAGTTGGCACGTCAATACGCAATGCACGCCTTGCGCCCGGCGGCGGGGCGTTTTTCCCCCGCCTCTTGAGCTGGGGCGGCCCCTGGCCGTATGAGAACGGCGGTGATCATGCCCGGCCGCCCAGAGTTCGACACCTTCCTGCGGGTCGCGAGCCTCCTCAACTCCTCGCTCGACCTCGACACCGTGCTGCGGGATCTCTTGAGCGGGGTCGAGAACCTGCTCCGGCCGACGCACTGGTCGCTCCTCCTGATCGACGACGAGACCGGCGAGCTGGTCTTCACCCTCGCCCAGGGGGCCGTCGGCGACTCCCTGAAGGGCCACCGCCTGGCCCCCGACGAGGGCATCGCCGGCTGGGTGGCCACGAACGACCAGCCGCTCCTCCTGCCCGACGTCGGCGCCGACCCACGCTTCTCCCCGCGCATGGACGAGGCCTCGGGCTTCCAAACGCGCTCGATCGTGGCGGTGCCGCTGCGCGCCCGCGAGCGCTGCATCGGCGTTCTCGAGCTCATCAATGCCATGGACGACCGCGCCTTCACCGAGACCGACGCGCAGATCCTCCGCGGCTACGCCGATTTCGCCGCCATCGCCATCCAGAACGCGCGCACCCACGCCGCGACCATCGAGCTCACGCGCACGGATCTATTGACCGGCCTCCGCAACTCCAAGTACTTCCTCGTCTGCGTGCAGGAGGCGATCGAGCGCGACGAGCCGTTCGCCCTCGTCTTCTTCGACATGGACCGCTTCAAGACGCTCGTCGACACCCACGGGCACGTGCGCGGCAGCGCGGCGCTGGCGGAGGTCGGCACCATCCTGCGCGAGGCCCTGTGCCCGCCCGAGGAGGGCTGCCGCTTCGGCGGCGACGAGTTCTCGCTCCTGCTGCCCGGCCGCGATCGGGCGGCGGCCGCGGCGCGTTGCCGCGTCCTCGCCGGCCTGATCGCCCAGCACACGTTCCTGGTCGGCGAGGGCCTCGCGGTGCAGCTCAGCGCGTCGTTCGGCGCTGCCGCCTTCCCCGACGACGCCCGCACCGCGACCGCGCTCCTCCACGAGGCCGACGAGCGCATGTACGAGGCCAAGCGCGCCCGCAAGGTCGCTCGCGCTTGACCGCCTGAGACCGTCCGCCTAGACCCGGGCCATGGCCCAGCCCGCCGACGTCGTCCGTGAGCGCCCCACGCCCGGGGCCCTCGGTCCCGCCGAGCTGCTCGCGAGCTGGCGGCAGATCATCGCCAGCGGCAACCTCGCCGAGGACCGCCCGATGGACGCGGTCTCCCGCTGGCTCCTGATCACGCGCGCCTGCGTCTTCTCCATGACCATCACCTCGGCGCTGATCGGCGGCCTGCTCGCCGCCGCGACCGCCGCCGACCCGCGCTGGGGGTGGTTCGCGCTCGCGCTCGTCGGCCTCGTGCTGGCGCACGCCACCAACAACATGATCAACGACTACTTCGACACCACCGGCGGCGTCGACACGGCGGCCTACACGCGCGCGCTCTACGCGCCGCACCCGCTGCTCTCGGGCCTGATCAGCACACGCGGCCTGGTGGCGGCGATCGTGGCGCTCAACGTCGTCGACCTCGGGATCGCGCTCGCGCTGGTCGCGGCGCGCGGCTGGCCGGTGGCCGCGTTCGCGCTCGCGGGCCTGTTCGTGAGCGTCTTCTACGTCGCGCCGCCCCTCAAGCTGAAGCACCACGGCCTCGGCGAGCCCGGCGTCTTCCTGGTCTGGGGGCCGCTCATGATCGGCGGCACCTACTACGTGACCGCCGGCACCATCCCGGCGTGGGTCTGGGTGGCATCGGTGCCCTACGCGCTGGTCGTCACCACCGTGCTGATCGGCAAGCACGTCGACAAGTACGAACAGGACGGCGCCCGCGGCATCCACACCCTGCCGGTCCTGCTCGGGCGCACCGCGTCGCTGCGGCTGAACCAGGCGCTCATGACCGGCTTCTACCTGGTCGTGCTGGCGCTCGTCCTCACCGGCACCCTCGGCGCCGGCGTGCTGCTGGTGGTCTTCGCGCTGCCGCGCCTGGTCGAGGTGCTGCGCGCCTACTCCGCGCCCAAGCCCGACGCGCCGCCCCCGGGCTACCGCATCTGGCCGCTCTGGTTCGTCGCCCTCGCCTTCCACCACAACAAGCTGGCGGGAGGTCTCTTCGTGGCCGGCCTCGCGGTGAATGCGCTCCTCGGCCTGTAGCCGGCTAGTCCTCGGCTAGTCCCCGCTAATGCTTCCTATCGCCCGGTTCGGTTAGCGCGACCCGAAGGATCCATCGTCTACAAACTCCTCGCTCGCCGCCCGAAGGATCTCGACGATGTCGAGGCGATCTTCGAAGCGCGCCGAGCCGCGGGCGACACGCTCGATTGGGAGTTTCTGGATCACTGGGCAGCGGAATGGCGTATCGCCGATCGGTTGGCTCCCTATCGGGCTCGCTTCGGGCCGGCCTAGCAGCCCGTTGAAAAACTCCCGCACGTCATCTTACACGCCCTCTCGGCCAGGCTCGGCGTTGCCGAAGCTCGACAATATGCTTGATATTGCCTGCGCTTCGGCGCCTTGATCCTGACCGAGATGCCGCGCAAGCTGACGCACGCGAGTTTTTCAACGGACTGCTAGCGTCCTCTTCGAGTCGGGATCATGAATCGGCATCGCGACGACGCCAGGTCACGCGGGAACGCTCGATACACCGCGCCTTCCTGAGGTTCCTGCCACTTGTGGTCTCGCGTGTGCTGGTGACACTCCCCGCGGCCCTTTTCAGCAGCGGGTCGTAGGGTCGAGTCCTGCACGGCCCATCTTCCGCTTTGCGAGCCTCGGTGGCGGCGCTGAACGCTGGGCGCGGCCGCTGCGCACCTGCGAGGGCGCCTATTTGTCCCTGGTCAGGTACCCATAGATGTAGACGCTCGCGGTGCCGGCGCTCGCAGCGAAGCCCTGCACTTGAGGGGCCTGACGAAAGACCGAGCCTGATCCGAGATTGATGTACTGTGCTCCGTGGGTAGCGCTGTCGAACTCCCACCGGGTGCGCAGTCCGCCACCGCCGGGATTGCGCAACCGCCCCGATCGGAGGCCAGGCGTACCGGTAGGGATGACGTGGACGTCGGTGACGACGAGGACGGACTTGTTCGGGATCACGAAGTCGCCGGCGTTCCCACCGTTGGCGTCGATCAGCTGCGTGTCGTTGATCGAGCCGTCGGTTCCTGCGGTGCCGATGAGGGCGATGAGGTTGCTGGCCTTGCCGCCGAGGTGGGTCTTGCTCTGGGGCTTCTGCGCGTCGGCGGTCGCGACAGTCAGCAGAACGATCACCGCGGTCGCGGCAACGAGGTCAACGTAGCGGCGCATTGGGATACCCTCCTGGCAGCTCGGTAGCACGCGCAGACGACGGCCACCAACGTGGGTGTGTACGTCGAGTGCGGCTATCACAGCAGGCGCGCGTGTGCACGGTCGCTGAACAACTGTTCCGTTGGTCGTTACGCCCCCCCATAGACCGGATGGCCTCGCGGTGGACAGTGCAGGCCAGGAGCCGCGAGGAGGGACCTCCGATGGCCGATGTGACGCGCTGCCCACGACCCTGCCGCATGCCCGGCGTTCTGCTCGTTTCGTGCCTGCTGAGCGCGCTCCTCTGGGCTCCGCCGCGGGCTGCCGCCGTGCCCCGGACCTGCGCAGCCGACGCCGCTGCGAACACCGCGGCGGTGTTGTGCGCAGCACCGAGCGGTCCGTGTACGGCGACTGACGTGACGCTCAGCGCCAACGTCGAGGTCACCTCGGGGGGCTGCGCGTTCGACCTCGGCGGCCGGGATCTCAGCGTGGAGGCGACGTTGGAGATGGTTGGGAGCGGTTTCCTCAGCTTCTTCAACGCCGGCGACGTGGCCACGACTTCGGCAGGGAAGCTCAAGGTGCGGGGAGGATTCATTCAACCGCAGGGTTTCATCATCGAAGGCGGACCGATCACGATCGAGAGTGCGGGGGCGGTCGATCATCAGGGTGTCATGGACGTCACGGGCGATCCGGCCGGGAGCGTCGCGCTCACTGCGGCGGGCGACATCACGCTACGGACCCAGCATGCGTCGACACAGCGCGATGCGTTCGGCGAGCGGTGTCTCGCGCCATGCCCGCTGCGCGTCTTCGGCGCGCTCGAGTGCGGCGAGGGCCGCGTTGATGTCGAGGTGATCGAAGCGAAATGCGACCTCGCCGTCGATGGGGCTCACGATGTCGACCATGACGGGCGAGTGTACAATCGATCGAGGCAATGTTCGGCACGGCGAAGGCGCGGCTGCGCGGTTGGTTGGAGGGCGCCGGGCCAGGGTGGTTCTCGGTCTTCGCGATCGGGGCCGCGTTCAGTGCGTATTTCTGCATGTACGCCTTCCGCAAGCCGTTTGCCGCGGCGAGCTATCAGGACGTCACGGCCTGGGGCGTCGACCTGAAGACTGCACTCGTCATCTCGCAAGTGCTCGGCTACGCGCTCAGCAAGCTGCTCGGCGTGAAGTGGCTGAGCGAGCTGTCGCCAGCGCGCCGCGCGGGCGCGCTGGTCATGCTCATCGCGTTCGCCGAAGCTGCCCTGCTGGGAGTGGGGGCGCTGCCACCGCACCTCAAGGTCGTTGCGATCTTCTTCAACGGTCTGCCGCTCGGCGCGGTCTGGGGGCTGGTGTTTGGCTTTCTCGAAGGGCGCCGCACGACCGAGCTGTTGGGCGCAGGACTGAGCGCATCGTACATCGTCGCGAGCGGGGCGGTGAAGACGGTCGGCCGTTGGGTCATCGACCTCGGGGTGCCCGAAGCGTGGATGGCGGCGGTGACGGGCGGGCTGTTCGCGGTGCCGTTCGTGTCCGCCGTGTGGCTGCTGAGCTGCTTGCCACCACCCAGCGCCGAAGACGAGCGTGCACGCACGGTACGCAAGCCGATGCGTCGCAGCGAGCGGCGCGCGTTCGTCGCGCAGTACGCCTTCGGGATCACCACGCTGACCCTGCTGTACGTGCTGCTGACGGGCTACCGCGATTTCCGCGACAACTTCGCGTTCGAGATCTGGTCGGCGCTCGGTTACGCGGAGACACTGTCGCGAGGGCGAACAGGGGGGGGAAGGTCTGACTTGGAGGCACTACGTCAACCAGCCCGCTAATGCACCGCTAATGCCGGCTAGTCCTCGGCTAGTCCTTCCTTCGGACGATCGTCAGACCGTCGGCGATCGGCAGCATCACGGTCTCGACGCGGTCGTCGCTGGCGAGGAGATCGTTCAGGGCGCGCAGCGCCCGCGTGTCCTCGTCACCGGCGGCGTCGTCGGCGACCCGGCCGAACCAGAGCACGTTGTCGAACAGGATGAGGCCGTTCGGGCGCGTCCGCGGCAGGATCTCCTCGTAGTACGCCCGGTAGCTGACCTTGTCGGCGTCGACGAACGCGAGGTCGAAGCGCGGCTCCGCCGGGAGCGCGCGCAGGGTCTCGAGGGCGGGCGCCAGGCGCAGCTCGATCCGGTCCGCGACCCCCGCCGCCTGCCAGTGGCGGCGCGCGATCGCCGTCCACTCCGCGCTCACGTCGCACGCCAGCAGGCGCCCGTCGGCCGGCAGCGCGCGCGCCAGGCAGAGGGCGCTGTAGCCGGTGAAGGTGCCGACCTCGACGATCTGCCGCGCCCCGATCGCGCGCGCGAGCAGGGTCATGAAGGCGCCCTGCTCGGGCGCGATCTGCATCAGGCTGATGCCGCCGAGGGCCTCGGTCTCGGCGGCGAGCGCCGCCAGCACGGGATCGCGCTCGCTGCGGTGGGCGACGAGGTACTCGTAGAGCTCGGGGGTGATCGGTGTGAGCTTGTGCGTCATCGGGCGCGACCTCCTTGGGTCCGGACTGGCCGAGACTTACTGTAGCTAGTGGCGTTCCCGGGTCGAGTCCACACGGCCGCGCGGCGCGGGGTCCTTGCCTCACGACCGTCCGGACGAGTACGCTGCGGCTCGGCTATGCCCTCCCCCTCCCGGACCACCATCCCCATGGGCAAGATGACGCTCGAGGACGGCAACGCGCTCCTGATCGTCGACCTGCAGCGCGACTTCCTGCCCGGCGGCAGCGTCCCCGTCGCCGGCGGCGACGCCATCGTCCCGGTCGTCAGCCGCTACCTCGCGACCTGGAGCGCGCACGGGATGCCGATCTTCCTCAGCCGCTGCTGGCACCCGCCCGACCACTGCTCCTTCCGCGCACGCGGGGGCCCGTGGCCGGCCCACTGCGTGGCCGGCACCCCGGGCGCCGAGTTCGCCCCCGGGCTCGAGATCCCGGCGGGCGCCGTCGTCGTCTCCAAGGCGACCGAGCCCGACCGGGAGGCCTACTCGGCGTTCGACGGCACCGACCTCGACGGCCGCCTGCGCCGCCTGGGGACGACGCAGCTCTTCGTCGGCGGCCTCGCTACCGACTCCGGCGTCCTCGCCACCGTCCGCGACGCCATCGAGCGCGGCTACACCGCCATCGTCCTCGGTGACGCCATCCGCGCCGTCGACGCC
>Ga0302046_10003263_pt1 | contig 14718 bp, 11 predicted proteins | sample RVTome_11_FD_200261 | JGI IMG/M metagenome (GOLD analysis project Ga0302046, IMG submission 200261) | Soil microbial communities from uranium-contaminated site in the Upper Colorado River Basin, Wyoming, United States - RVT147D111 (version 2) ...
CTGGTGGATGAGCCTGATCCTGGCCGGCGGCGCGCCGCTGCGCGAGCGCGTCACCCTGATGTGGCACGACCACTTCGCGACGTCCGACGCGAAGGTCGGCGACGCGCGCATGATGTACACCCAGAACCAGCTCCTGCGCGAGCACGGCCTGGGGGACTTCCGCGTGCTCCTGCACCGGGTCGCCCGCGATCCGGCCATGCTCGTCTGGCTCGACGGGAACTCGAACAAGGCCGGGCAGCCGAACGAGAACTTCGCGCGCGAGGTGATGGAGCTCTTCGCGCTCGGCATCGGCAACTACGCCGAGCGGGACATCAAGGAAGCCGCTCGCGCGCTCACGGGCTGGGGCACCCAGGGGCGCGCATTCCGGCTGCGCGAAGCGGACCACGACGACGGCGAGAAGGTCCTCTTCGGCGAGCGCGGCCGCTTCCGCGGCGAGGATGCGCTCGACCGGATCCTGGCGCACCCCGCCTGCGCGCGTCACGTCGCGCGGCGCCTGCTCGTGGAGTTCGTCGCGCCGTCGCCCGAGACGGCCTGGATCGACGAGGCCGCGCGCACGCTGGTCGCGCACGACTGGTCGATCGCCGCGACCATCGAGGCGATCCTGCGCTCGGAGCTCTTCTTCTCCCCCGCCGCGCGCCGGACGCGCATCGCGAGCCCGGTGGAGCTCGTCGCTCAGGCGCTTCGCCGCCTCGGCGCCCGCCTCCCCGCGCAACGCGCCGCCGAGGCGGTCGGTCGCATGGGGCAGTCGCTCTTCCGCCCGCCGAGCGTCAAGGGCTGGGACGGGATGCGCGCATGGATCAACGCCGGGACGTGGGTCGCTCGCCACAACCTGCTCGTGCGGCTCGCCCAAGCGCACCGCGGGGACGTCGACGGCGTCCGCGTCGACCTCGCGCGGGCCTTCTCCTCCGCGCGGGAGGTCGTGGCCGGCCTCGTGCCCGACCTCGCCGGTAGCGAGCTGGCGCGGCGCGTGGAGAGCGCCGTCGCCGACCTCGAGGACGAGGACGAGCGGCTCGCGACCGCCACCGCGCTCGTCCTTACGGCTCCCGAGTACCACCTGGTCTGACCTCCATGACGACGACCCGCAGACAGTTCCTGATCGACGGGCTGCGCGTGAGCGCGGCCGTCTCCCTGGCTTCCTCGCTCGGTCTCGCAGCGCGGCGCGGACGCACCGGCGAGCGCGTCCTCGTCGTGCTGCAGCTCTCCGGCGGCAACGACGGGCTGAACACGGTCGTGCCGTTCCACCAGGACGACTACTTCCGGCTGCGGCCGACGATCTCGCTCGCGAAGGGCGGGCTGCACCGGCTGGACGACGAGCACGGGCTGCATCCCGAGCTGGGCGGGCTGGGCGAGCTCTTCAGCGAAGGGCGCGTGGCCGTCGTGCACGGCGTCGGCTACCCGAATCCCGATCGCTCGCACTTCCGCTCGATGGAGATCTGGCACACCGGCGATCCGGAGCATCCCGCCGGCGACGTCGGCTGGATGGGCCGGCTGTCGGACGAGATCGTGGGCGATCGACCGGGCTCGCTGGCCGCGCTCCACGTCGGCAGCGGCGACCTGCCGCTCGCGCTCTGGGCACGCGACGCCTTCGCGCCGTCCGTCGTCGGCGACGACGCGTTCCGCCTGGAGGGCGAGGAACGCTTCCTGGTCCGGCGCGAAGCCCTCCTCGCCGGCGGGAGCGGCGGGGACGAGCTCGCCTTCCTGCGCTCCGCGGCGCGCACGACTTACGACGCCGCCCGGCGCATGGAGCGGGCCGCCGAGCGCGACACCGCGCTCGAGTACCCCGGCTACGGCCTCGCCCGACGCCTGCGGCTGGTCGCGAAGCTCGTGACCGGCGGCTTCGACACGCGCCTCTTCCACCTCGAGCTGGGCGGTTTCGACACGCACGCGCGCCAGGCTCCGGCGCACGCGGACCTGCTGCGCGAGCTGTCCGCCTCGCTGACCGCCTTCCAGCGCGACCTCGAGGCCGCCGGCGTGGCGGACCGCGTCGTGACTCTCGTCTTCAGCGAGTTCGGCCGGCGTGCGCAGGAGAACGGCTCGCGCGGCACGGACCACGGCGTGGGCGCACCCGTGCTCCTGGTCGGCTCACCCGTGCGCGGCGGCCTCTTCGGCACGCCGCCCGACGTGACGCATCTGGTGGACGGCGACGTGCCGTCCACGACCGACTTCCGCTCGATCTACGGCCTGCTGGAGCGCAACTGGCTCGGCCTGACTCCCTCGAGCGCGCTCGCGCCGCCCGACCTGCTCAGGAGCTGACTATCGCCCGGGCGCGCCGGGGTTCAGTCCTCGCGGCGCACCTCGAGGGTGCGATCGAGGGACTCCGGGACGGGGACGGACTGGCGAGTGCCATCGGCCCAGACGACCTCGAGCGCCTCGATCGAGCCCTTCGCTCCCAGGCCGAGCGTGACCGGCAGCTCGGACTGCGAGAGGTAGCTGCGCGTCGGCGAGACCAGCCGCCGCATCGTCACGCCGTCGACGCGGGCGACGACCCAGGCGCCGATCGCCTCGCGGTTCCCTGCCTTACCGACCAGGCGGATGCGCAGCCAGCGGTGGCCGATCGTCTGATCGTTCCGGAGCAGGATCGGGCGAGACCCGACCTGGACCAGCAGGACGTCCAGGTCCCCGTCACCGTCGACGTCCGCGAAGGCCGAGCCGCGGCCGGCGAGCTTGCCGTTCAGGTCCCCGGCGGATTCCGGCGGGACCTCGAGGTAGCAGGAGCGCGCCTGGGGACCCGCGTTCCAGAAAAGCTGCGGCGGCTGCAGGTACTCCTGGCTCGGCTGGACCTCGTTGATCGACTCCTCCAGGTGCCCGTTCACCTGCATCAGGTCCAGGCGCCCGTCCAAGTCGTAGTCGAAGAAGAACAAACCGAAGGAGAGGTGCCGCCGGCTCGGAGAGCCGATGCCCTCGCCCATCGACTCGTCGGAGAAGACGAGCGGCAGGTCGCGCGTCACGTAGAGCGAGGACATCTCGTTCGCGAAGTTCCCGATGGCGACACCGAAGCCGCCGTCGTTGCGATAGTCCGCCACGTCGATGCCCATGGCTCCGGTCGACGCACCGTTGCTGTCGAACCCCAGACCCGAAGTGGCTCCGATCTCCTCGAACGTGCCGTTCCCGAGGTTGTGGAACAGGTGGTTCTGCACGGTGTCGTTGGCGACCGCGACGTCGAGCCAACCGTCCAGGTCGAAGTCCGCGAAAGCGACGCCCAGGGCCTTGCCCATCGGCTCGCCCGTGACCGGGTTGACGGCGTGGATCCCGGCCTGCTCCGAGACGTCGCGGAAGCTCCCGGCTCCGTCGTTCTCGTAGAGCGTCGAGAAGGTGCCGGCGTAGTTCATCGGCGGACCGTAGGCGCGGTCGGTGCCGTTGAACGTGAACGCCAGCTTGCGGTCGATCTCGGCCGTCCAGTGAACGTAGGTGCAGACGAACAAGTCGAGGTCGCCATCGCGGTCGTAGTCGAAGAAGCCGGCGCTCGTCGTCCAGGCGTCCGGAGCTCCGCCCACGCCGGCCGCCGCGGTCACGTCGACGAAACCGTCCGGCGCGTTCCGGTAGAGGCGATTGCCTCCCACGCCGGTCGTGAAGACGTCCACGCGACCGTCTCCGTCGTAGTCCCCCACGGCTACTCCCATGCCCCGCGTCCTGCCAGTCAGGCCCGCGGCTTCGGTGACGTCCTCGAAGTGGCCGCTGCCGTCGTTGCGGTAGAGCCTGTTCCCCTCGCCCACGCCGCCTTCCTCCGCCAAGAGCGGCGCACCGTTGACGAAGAAGAGGTCCTGGTCTCCGTCGCCGTCGTAGTCGAGGAAGGCGGCGCCGCCCCCCATCGTCTCGGGCAACAGCTTCTCTCTGCGCGCGCCGCTGTCGTGCTCGAAGTCGATGCCGGCGGCGCGCGTGACGTCGGTGAAGCGGACCTCGGGGACCGCGGCCGCGTCGGCGACGAGCTTCTCGATCCGGCCGACTTCCTTCTCCAGGACGACGTCAGCCTCGATCGACTCCGGCCTGAGGAACAGCACCAGAGCGACGACCAGGCCGATCCCGAGGAACGCAGCGAGCGACCACTTGAGGGCCTTGCCGATGATCCGGTCGTCCTCGGGGACGAGCTCTTCCTCGTGGTCGCTCATTGCGATCCTCTCTGAATCGGAGAGTCCTCGCTCGGGCGGTTCAGGTCGCGGAGGACGACCGCCTCGGCGGCGTGGTTGGCCGCGGGGTATCGGATGCGCGCCTTGGCGATGGCCTGGTCGGTCGCGTTGTCGTCCGGCTTGTACTTGGCGTGCAGTGCTGCGTGCCGTTCCGCGGCCTCCATCTCACCGAGATCGGTGTGGATCTGCCTGAGGTTGTAGTGGGCGGCGACGTTCTCCGGGTCGTAGACCAGAGCCTGTTCGAGCGCGTCGATCGCCTCCCTAAGGAGCTGAACACGCCGCTCGCGCGCGCTCTCGCCGCGTTCCTGCTTGGCGCGCTCGAAGAGCGTGCTGCCGAGCGTGACCAACAGGGTGTAGTCCTTGGAAAAGTCGAACCCGGTCCCGCGCGCCTGCTCGAATCCGCCCTCGATGATCTGCCGGAAGTTCGAGATCGCCTCGTCGAAGCGGCCGTTCTGCTGGTTCACCAGCCCGGTGAAGTAGAGCATCGACCACTCCGGAGCAGGCGGATCGAAGTCGCGCGCTCGCCGCAGCGCTTCCGGCGCCTCGCTCGTGACGCGCCCCTCGCGCAGGTAGACCCGCGCCAGGTTCAAGGGTCCGTCGGGGCGACCCAGCGCTTCGACTTCCTTGAAAGCCTGCTCCGCCTGGCGCAGCTCGCCTTGACCGCCCTTGCGCAACAGGCCGATCCCGTAGTCGTTCCAGCGTTGCCAGAGCACGATCTGCGACTCCGGATTCTCGACCACTTGTCCTCCCGCGACCGGGAACGTCACCCGATCGCTCGCGAGCTCGAGCACGGGCAGGTCGTTGACCCATGCCGGATCCTTCTTCACGAACTGCATGTACTCCGTGTCGAACTTGCGGTAGCGCAGCGCGACCTCGACCGTGATCGGTTCGGTGACGTCGGCGGGCACCTCGAGCAGGTAATGGACGACGTCCGCGGCCCCGGGAGGGATCTGGTTCGAGTAGAGCGGCGTGAAGATGTCCTGCGCGTTGCGGCGATTGATGCGGTTCCCCTCGCGGTCCAGCACGAAGGAGTTCACGAAGTGCGCCCAGGGATCGACGGCGCGGTCCGACTCACGCATGGCTCCGCTGCGTCCGATCGTGCGCTCTCCGCTGCGCGCCGCCACGTCCATCCAGACCTCGTTGGAGTCGGCCGTGCCTTGCGTGAAGACGTGTCCCATCTTGACCGTCCGGATCACGGCCTCGATCAGGTAGGTGCGCCCCGGGACGAGGACCGGGACCTCGGGACGGAGCGGAGCGACGAGCTTCCCGTCGATGCGTCCGTCCTCCTTCACGCCGAAGAGGTCGACACGCATGACCCCCTCGTTGAACTCGCGGTGCGCCGCGACCGCCTCGTCGGCCTGCTCCTGGGTCAGGAGCCCGTCCGCGACGACCAGGTTGGGCACCGCGGTGTTGGCCGACGGGAACATGTGGTCCAGCGTCTTGCGGACGGCCGAGTCGTCCCGGACGCGCGCGGCGAAGTCCTCGGAGGGGAAGGACTTCATGTGGCACTGGTTGCAGTTCTGCTCGGCCTTCGGCGGATAGTAGAAGCTCTGGATGCCCTGCCCGGAGACGCCCGAGAGCCAGAACGCGTCCTGGTGGTTCTGCCCGCGCAGCCACTTGTAGCCGTTGAGCTCCTCCGGCAAGTGCACCTTGTGACACGATCCGCAGAACTCCGTCGTCCTGTGGAGCGGCTTGAGGAAGGTCTTCTTGTGGAACTCGGGCTTGGCCTTGACGAGCTGCTCGTTGACCCAGCGCAGGAGCGGGCTGTCGCTGAACGCGAACGGATAGTGGATCGGGACGTCGATCGTGTAGTCGGCGTTGCCCCGTGGGCTGTTGATCTTCGAGATCGCGTGACAGGCGGTGCAGGTGATCCCCGCGTCCGCCGTCGGGTCGTTCAGCATGTCGTAGTCCGGATCGTTGAACGCGCCGCTGAAGAACGGAACGACGTCGTGGCAGCCCGCGCAGAAGCGAGACGCGTTCACGTTCCCGTCGCGCTCCATCGAGAACTCGCGCGTCTCGGTCACGGAGGCGAGGTAGGGCGGGTTGTTGAAGGAGCTGAGTCGGTGAGCGCTCTTCGTCCAGCCCGCGTGGACGTCGGCGTGGCAGCGAGCGCAGTAGTCGTCGTTCATCAGGATGTCGGCCGGAATGAAGTCGCCGCTCACCGTGCGCGCCAGCGACGGGAAGAAGTACTTCTCCCCCTCCGGGTTCCCGATCTCGTTCCACTTCCTCGGATCCTGCATCTGCCAGACCAGCATGGCTCCGGCGAACACGGCCGCCACGGCCGCCCAGCGAGCCCCGACCTTCCACTTGATCTTGCGACCTGCTAGCCGGTGCACGACGAACAGCCAGGCGCAGGCCAACGGCGTGATCACGTGGACCCAGTAGGCCACCGCCCGCGTCGTCTGGTCCTTGACGACGATGACTCCTTCGATCCGCGTGAGGACGATGCCGCTGAACAAGAGCAGGAGCACCGTACCGAACAGGGCGTACCCGACCATGACCGCGCGACGGTTCGGACGGTTGTAGGCGTTCCTGATGTGCGCCACGCCGAACACGATCACGGGGAAGAAGAAGAGAGCACCCAGGACCAGGTGCAGCAGGATCATGTTCAGGTAGAAGAGGTTCTCGTACGTCTCTCCCGTCCACCAGCCGGCCAGACTGACGACGACGAGATACACGGAGTTCACCGCCAGCAGCGCGAAGAGGCCGAAGACGACGGCCAGCAGCTTCGAGAGCCGGGGGCCGACCGCTCGGACGTAGCGCTTCTTCTTCCGTTCCGCTGGCTGGCCGGAGGTGGGAGCAGGCTTCATGGTGGGATTCTGGGGGGTCGAGGTTCGGCAGTCTACGCCCTTGCCCGAGTGCGAGTTGGCGGCGCAAGACGCGCGGGGGTTCGCGCCGCCGGCAGGCGTCTCCCCCGCCTCGAGGCCGAGAGCGGCCCGCGGGCGACCCACGGAGGGACCTTCCGCGTCGTCGCGCCGACATGGAGGCGGTGGCCCTTCATGCCCGCGGGAGAACGGTCGATGTTCTCTCGATGAAGTTCGTGCCTTTCTTCCTCGTCCTCATGGCGGTGCTCGTGGGAGGCGGGATCCTGGCGGCGGACTCGCTCGCGGAGTCCGCGATCGAGAGCAGCGGCACGTCCGCGCTCGGTGTCGAGACGCGCCTCGAGGAAGCATCCGTCGGTCTCTTCTCGGGCGAGCTCCGACTCGCGGGCCTCGAGGTCGACAACCCGGGAGGATTCAGCGACGAGCCCTTGCTGCGGTTCGAGTCCGGCCGGCTCCAGGTGGGTATCAAGTCCCTGATGGCCGATCGCGTCCACGCGCCGTCGCTCGAGCTCGACGGCATCCGGCTCGTCCTCGAGGAGAAGGGCACTCGCCGGAACTACGGCGAGGTGTTGAAGAGCCTCGAGAAGGTCGCCAGGACGCGCGACCAGGACAAGAAGGCAGAGCGCGACGGCGGCAAGCTGTTCGTGATCGACAGGCTGGTCCTGCGCAACGTCGAGGTCGCGCTGCGGCTCGACGTGGGGACGGCCGAGAGCTCCGCCCACGTGCGGATCCCCCAGATCGTCCTCGACGACCTGGGCTCTCGCTCGTTCTCGCTCGAGGAGCTGACCTCGCTCGTCGTCCGCACGCTGCTCGAGCACGGCGGCGCCAAGGCGGTCGGAGCGATCCCCGAGGAGCTCCTGCACGACCTCCAGGACCGTCTCGCCGACGTGGTCGACGTCGAGTTCGAGGGACTCGAGGAGCTGAGGGTGAAGGCGCTGGATCGGATCTACCGGAAGTAGCCGATAGCCGTCAGAGCCCGCGCAGCCACTCCGGCCGGAAGGCGGCGCGACGCGGGTCCGCGAGGACGGCGTCGAGCTGCGCGAGGAGGCGCTCCCGATCCTTGGGCAACGTTCCCGACAGCGCCAGGTAGTTGCTGGGGTGGTTCGAGCGGAAGACCGATCCGCCGAGCTCGAGCCCGGCCAGGAACTCCCGTAGCTCGCGCGCCAGCTCGAGCGGCTCGAGGTGGTCCACCTCGCCGCGCGCATCCTGCTCGCCCAGCGGCGTGCCGTCGACCGGGGTCATGACCAGGGTGGACACGAACCGCGGCCCGATCGCGTTCACGACACGGGCGGATTCCCGGGCGTGCTCGAGCGAGAGGGCTCGCCCCCCCGCGCCGAGGAGGATCATGGTCGAGAGCGCGACGCCGGCCTCGTGCGCCTTCCGCGCGACGCGGATCATCTCCGCCGCGTCGACGCCCTTGACGAGGTCCGCCAGCACCTGGTCATGGCCGCTCTCGATGCCCAGGTAGTAGAGCGTCAAGCCGCGCTCCCTCAGCTCGCTCATCTCCTCCGTCGAACGCACTTGGAGCGACTGCGGTGAGGCGTAGCACGAGACCCGACGGAGGTTCGGAAAGGCCTCGCGGCATGCGTCCAGGACCTTCCCCAGGAAGGACGCCTTCGCCACCAGCGCGTCACCGTCCGCGAGGAAGACCTTGCGGACGTGCTCCGCGCCAAGCTCGTCGCGGGCCCACTCGATCTCCGCCACGAGCTCGGCGATCGGCCGCACCCGGAAGCGCTTGTCGCGGTACATTCCGCAGAACGTGCACTCGTTGTAGCTGCACCCGATCGTCGCCTGCAGGATCAGACTGTTCGCTTCGGAGGGCGGACGATAGAGCGTGCCTTCGTACCGGATCACGAGCGGATTGTAGACGACTCTCCCCCCCCTACGAACGTGCGCGCCCTCCCCGACGTCGAGTTCCCCGCCTTCGAGCCGCATCCCTTGGTGCGTGGTCCGAAGGCCCAGACGATCTTCGGCACGCTCTCGCGGCGCAGCCTGGGCGACCTCGAGCAGCGCGCGGAGTCGCGCATCGTGCGCACCGACGCATCCACGAGCGTGCGCGTCGAGCTCGACCGGCCGAACCGCCCGGCGCGCTCCGCTCTGGTCCTCCTGCACGGACTGGCGGGAAGCTCGGAGTCGCGTTACGTCCTGGGGACGGCCCGGAAGGCGCGCGACGCGGGCTTCCTGGCCGCGCGCATGAACGCGCGCAACTGCGGCGGCACGGAGCAGCTCACGAGCGAGCCCTACAACGGCGAGGAGACGGACGACCTGGAGGCGGTGGCGCGCGAGCTCTTGAAACGAGACGGCGTGCAGCGAGTGCACCTGCTCGGATTCTCGGTCGGCGGGAACCAGGTCCTGCGGCTCACGGCCCGCTGGGGGCACGAGGCGCCCGAGTGGCTGGGCAGCGTAAGCCTCGTCTCCCCCTGTCTCGACTTCGCCGCAGCCGCCGACGGGCTGCAGCGAAGCCTCTTCCGGCGGACGGTCCAGAGCTACTTCCTCGACGGCCTCAAGGAGATCGTGCGCAGGCGCGCCGAGCTGGACGCCGGGGTCGAGCTCGCAGGGCTCGACTCGATCCAGTCGATCCGCGCCTTCGACGATCGCTACACGGCGCCGCTCTCGGGTTATCGCGATGCCGACGAGTACTACGCCAGCGCGAGCATGCGCGGCCGCTGGAACGAGATCGGAACGCCGACGCTCGTAGTGGCGTCACGCGACGATCCGCTGGTCCCGTTCACGTGCTTCGACGGCCTCGACGGGACCGACGCGCCGGTACGGTTGCTCGCGACCCACGAGGGCGGGCACGTGGGGTTCGTCGGCCGCGCGACGCCTGCCCCGGTCCGCGGATGGCGCGATTCCGACCGGCGCTGGGCGGAGAACCGCGTGCTCCAGTTCGCAAGCGCCTGCGACCGGGTCTAGAATCCTCGGCCCTCCTCTCCAGCCCCCCTTCCGGAACCGGATCACGAGCCATGACCTCCGTCGACGAAATCTACAGCGAGCTGCGCCAGGTCTACGATCCCGAGATCCCCGTCAACATCGTCGATCTCGGCCTGATCTACGACGTCGTGGTCAAGGACTCGACCTGCAAGGTCAAGATGACGCTCACCTCGCAGGCCTGCCCCGAAGCGCGGACCATTCCCGAGGTGATGAAGCGGCGCGTCGAGGACCTGGAGGACATCGACACCTGCGAGATCGAGGTCGTGTGGGAGCCCCAGTGGTCGCCGCACAAGATCAGCCCCGAGGGACGCCAGATCCTGGGAATCGAGGAGCTTCCGCCGCTCCCCGAGGAGGACGCGCGGGCCGAGGACCCGGCGTAGCGCGCTACTGGATGACCTTCGGGTCCGCGCCGCCCGGAGTGCCCGGAGTGAACGGAGCGGGCGGTGCCGCTCCGGGATTCGTCTTCAGCTCCTGCTTCCAGGACAGGAGCCGCGCCTGGGCCTGGGCTTTCTCCGCGTCGTCGATCCGCTCCATCCGCACCAGGCACATGGAGAGACTGGTGAAAGCGAGCGGATCCTCGGGCGCGAGCTCCGTCACGCGCGTCAGCGTCTTCAGGGCCGACTCGAGCTTGCCTGCGTTCATCTCCGACATGCCGAGCGCCTGCAAGCAGTCGGACCACTCGGGCTCGAGGTCGAGCGCGTGGCGATAGACCTCGATCGCCTGGTCGTACTCCTTCTTCCCGTAGAGCGAGAGGCCCTGCTTGTAGAGCTCGAGTGCCTGGGGGGCCCGGGACGCCATGCCTACATCACCGGCTCGATGCCAAGCGCGGCGAAGCCCTTCTCCTCGAAGTTCTTCCGGAACATCGAGCGGAGCTTCTCCGCCTGCGCGTCGTAGGCGGCCTTGTCCTTCCACGTGTTGCGCGGGTCGAGGATCTCCGACGGAACGCCCGGACAGCTCTTCGGCAGCTTCAGGTCGAAGATGGGGTGCGTCTCGAACTCCACTTTGCCCTCGTCGAGCTCGCCCGCGAGCGCCGCGTCGAGCAGGGCACGCGTGTGGCCGATCGACATGCGCTTGCCTGTGCCGTAGGCACCGCCCGACCAGCCGGTGTTGAGCAGGATGCAGCGGGCGTCCTGCTGGTCCATCTTCTCGGCCAGGAGGCGCGCGTAGACCGGCGGCTTCTGCGCCATGAAGGGCGCTCCGAAGCAGGCGCTGAAGGCGGCCTGCGGCTCGGTGATCCCGACCTCCGTGCCGGCCAGCTTCGAAGTGAAGCCCTGGACGAAGTGGTACATGACCTCCTTCCCCTGGAGCACGGACAGGGGCGGAAGCACGCCGAAGGCGTCGGCGGTCAGGAGCACGATCGTCTCGGGATGGCCGCCGCGCGCGCCGTCCATGACGTTCGGGTTGCAGGTGAGCGGGTAGGAGAAGCGCGTGTTCTCCGTGATCGAGCGGTCCGCGAGATCGAGCTCCTGCGGATCGCAGTCCTCCATCCGCCTGCCCTTCACGGGCGGGACGTTCTCGATGATCGTTCCGGGCATGGAAAGCGCCGCGGCGATCACCGGTTCGGCCTGCTTGTCGAGGTCGATGAGCTTCGCGTAGCAGCCGTCCTCGTAGTTCGAGACTCCGTCCTTGGTCCAGGCGTGCTCGTCGTCGCCGATCAGCCGGCGGTTCGGATCGGCGGAGAGCGTCGTCTTCCCGGTGCCGGACAGCCCGAAGAGGATCGCGCAGTCCCCCTTCTCCCCGACGTTGGCCGAGCAGTGCATCGACATCTCCCCCATCTCCGGGAGGAGGAAGTTCATGACCGTGAACATGGTCTTCTTGACTACGCCGCAATAGTCGGCGCGACCGACGACGAGGCCGATCCTGTTCCTGAAGTCCATGATCACGGCTCGCTGGGACAGTGTGCCGTCGCGCTCAGGATCGCAGCGGAAGGAGGGGACGTTGAGCATCGTCCAACGCTTCGCCTCCGGTTCCTTCACGCCGGGGACGTCCTTGGGGAACATGTTGTGGGCGAAGAGCGCGTGCGTCGCGTACTCACCCACGAAGCGATACGGGACCGCGTAGGCGCTGTCCCAGCCGCAGAAGACGTCCTTCAGATAGAGGGTGGCCTTCCTAGCGTTCAGGTGGGAGGCGACGCGGGCCAGCAGGCCCTCGTACTTCTCCGGGTCGAACCTCTGGTAGTCCTTCTTCCACCAGATCTTGCCCTCGACCTCGGGCCAGGCGACGCCGAAGGTGTCCTGCACGGGCCGCCCGGTGCAGGTCGGGTCGGTGTAGTAGACCAGCGGCCCCTTCACGCCGAGCTTGGTCGGATAGGCCTTCTGCTCGTCGTCCGGCCCGTCCTTCTCGATCCGGCCTCGATCGTGCTCGATCGCGGCATGGAACAGCTCCTCCTTGGAGAGGTTGGCGCGGTAGGTGACCTGCTTCAGGCCGAGGAGCTTCTCGAGGGCGGCGGCGTGATCCATGGGGCCGTGGAGGTCGGGGACGGGGAACGGGAGAGGGCGTCCTCCCGCGAAAACGAGCGAAGGAGGGTAACGCCCGCTCGCGGAGCCGGCAAGGCGAGACGGTCGGCGCCGGAGTCGCGGCGACGACACCCGTCTCCGCCCGCGCACCGAGCAACTTCTTCCATGATCCCCGGTGAGTTCGCGGGCCGGTTGGTCGATGGAAGAAGACCATGAACAACGGAATCGACCCTGTCTGCCCTCGGTGCGAGTACCCCCTGGTGCCCGTCCACGCGATCGAGGGCACGAGACGGCGCGTGATCGCGCTGACCTGTCCCGAGCCCTACTGCGACCACATGCAGATGGTGCCGCTCGAACGTGCGAGGGAGATCGAGAAACGAGCGCGGCGACGCGCGATCAACTAGCGCCGCGAGCGATACCAGTCGAGCGTCCGGCGTAGCCCCTCCGGACGCGGCACCCTCGGCTCGAAGCCCAGGCGCTGCCGAATCGCGCCGCCGTCCGCGCGGCTGTGCTTCACGTCCCCTGCGCGCGCCGGTCCATGGGTAGCATCGGGGCCCCCCCCGGCCGCCTCCCGGATCTCCCGGAAGAGCTTGCGCACCGATACGGCCTCGCCAGTCCCCACGTTGAACACCGCTCCCGGCTCGAGATCGCCCGCGTCCGCCGCGAGCAGGTTGGCGCGCACCACGTCGCCGACGTAGACGAAGTCGCGCGTCTGCTCGCCGTCGCCGTGGATCGTGACGCACTCTCCCGCCAGCATCCGGCGCGCGAAGAGCGCGATGACTCCCGAATACGGACTGTCGTCGGACTGGCCGGGGCCGTAGACGTTGAAGTAGCGCAGCGCGACGGTGCGCAGGCCGTAGGAGCTCCCCCACACGCGCAGCATCGTTTCCCCGGCCAGCTTGTCGCCCGCGTAGGGCGAGACGGGCGCCGGCGGCATCGTCTCGACCTTCGGGACTCGCTCGTCCATGCCGTATACGGCGGAGGAGGAGGCCAGCACGAAGCTCTCCACGCCCGCGGCCGTCGCCGCGCGGAGCATCTCGAAGGTCCCCTGGACGTTGACGCGGAAGCTCAGCTCGGGCTCCGCGACCGAGCGTGGCACGGAGACCAGCGCGGCCTCGTGGAAGACGCCCCGGACGCCGGCGCAGGCGGTAAGCGCGTCCTCCGGACGCGAGACGTCGCCGCGCAGGAGCTCGAGCGGTGCTCCGGAACCGACGTCCCCGAGCTCGAGCGGTTCCAGGCGGGCCAGGTCGCCCCCACTGAGATCGTCGAGGACGCGCACCCGGTCTCCGCGCGCGACGAGCGCGTGGACGAGGTGCGACCCGATGAAGCCGGCTCCGCCGGTGACGAGGTAGAGGGCCACGGAGAGCACCCTATCGATCCGGACGACGGCCGGGGAAGAGCGTTTCGAAGGCGCGGGCCTTGGATCGCGTTCTCCTCCTCTCTCTACTCGGGTACATGGCGACGGCGCGCGAGAGGTCCGGCAGATTCGACACGCCCGTCGCCCTCGCCGACGAGCTCGCGCGCCGCGTCGCCGCCGCCGCGCCGGGCGCGAGTGTGCTCGATCCCGCCTGCGGAACGGGAGAGCTCCTGCTGGCTGCGAACCGCGCCGGCATTCCGGCGGGCGCGCTGCACGGCATCGAGATCGATCCGGGACGCGCGGAGGAAGCGCGCCGGCGGCTGAGCCGCGCGATCGGCGCGGAAGCGGCGCTCCACGTCCACACGCGGGACGCGCTCGGCCCCGGCGCCTGGCCGGCGCGGACGGCGATCGTCGCGAACCCGCCCTGGGTCAGCTACTCCGGCCGTCAGGCGGCTCGGCGCCAGGGAAGTCCGGGCGAGTCGCTGGGCGGCTGGCCCTCGCTCCACGGCGAGTTCCTCGCGCGCATCGCGCAGCACGTCGCGAGAGAGCGAACGCACGCGGTCGTGCTGGCGCCCGAGTCCCTGTGCCACCTCCCGGGATACGGAGAGGTCCGGCGAGCGGTCACGGGCGTGACCCGCCTCGTCGCAACGCCAAGGAGCCTCGGCGAGGACGCCTTTCCCGGCGTCCTGGGGCCGGCGGTCCTGCTCGAGCTCGGTCCGCGATCCGCCGCGGGCTCCGGGACGGAGGATCCGTGGCAGCGCGCCGCGCCGGAGGAGCGCCGCCTGCTGCAGGCGCTCGAGGCCTATCCGCGACTCCCCCCCGGCTGCTTCCGTGATCCGGGCGTCCACACCGGCAACGCGGCGCGCCGTCTCCTGCTCCCGCTCGACGAGGCCTCACCCTCGGCGGTGCTGCGCGAGGGTCGGGACCTCACGCCCTACCGGTTGGGTCAGGGTCGGCTCGCGCTGGACCTTTCGCTGGAGCGCTCGGACGAGCTGCGCTTCCGCTACGCCGCGCTCGAGCGCTACCGG